>Ga0209812_10000216_pt1 | contig 53565 bp, 77 predicted proteins | sample JI71714BDNA_FD_187502 | JGI IMG/M metagenome (GOLD analysis project Ga0209812, IMG submission 187502) | Wastewater effluent complex algal communities from Wisconsin, to seasonally profile nutrient transformation and Carbon sequestration -... | ecosystem: Engineered > WWTP > Effluent > Algae...
TGGGCCGATATCTTTGGCAACATCTAAAATGGAAACAGCATGGTCAAAAGCGCGCTGGCTGCCGTCTGGCAGAGTAATAACTGGCATGATAAATCCTTATACAGTGGTGGCCCGAACCAAGGGTCACGTTGTTGAATGATAGATTGCAGGTTTTATGTGCCTTGCGTGCCAGTTGATGACCCCCACTATGAGCCATTTGGTACACAGCTTGGTACACAAAATATTATCCCGCGCAAGAATGGTATCATTTATGGCTACTAGCATAAAGAATTGATCGGCATTATTTGCGTAGAGGGGGTTAGCCCTCTCGCATCTTTTTAAAGCAGCACTTTTACCGATAGTTCTATCGCTTGCCCTGGGCCGGCAATTACTTTACCCGCTGGATCATCAGCACTAATTACCACGACAAATGCATCGTATATGCCTGGGCGTAGTGTTAGCGATCCTAGCTTTACGCTGATGATGTTGTTGTCGGTACCGGTGATCTCGGCGGGGATGGTTTCGCCGTTTACAATTACGGATGCGCTGGTTATGCCGGCGCTGGTAAAGTTTAGTGGCTCGCCATCTTGGTTAAATTGGATCTGCTCTTTATTGTCGCGGCCGCGATATGCTGGTAATTGCATGTTACACCCTTTGCGCTGTGATGTTGTTTGTTAGTCGGGTACCGGTGATTTTTGGGGTTGTGCGTGTTGCTACTAGCGTGGGCATTATGCGTTGCGCTGTCATGCGATCGGGCGCCAGCTCAATGTTGCCCTTGTTTATTTTTTGCAGCATTGCCCTGCCCGAACTTGCAGTTGTTGTTGTGCCGCTGATGTTGCCTTGCTGATCATTGACTGACTGCAAACTGGTGAGCGCATACTGGATGGCAATAAGCTGGCCTATGATAAAACCTATTTGCTCGCCGGCTTGCTCGTTGATTGCTTGCAGTACCGCAACACCTGCACTGTAGGCGTGTGTCTCGCCCGCGAGGCTAAACTGTTGCTCGTTGATCGGGGTGATGTAACCCGCGCCTTGGCTAATGGCGCTGGCCGTGCCCGTAAGCTGCAGGTGCTGATCGTTTACGCCCTGCACACTGGCAATACCTAACGTTACTGCGCGCAATTGCCCACTGATACTGCCCGTTTGCTCGCCAGCTTGATCGTTAATGGCCGTTAGTACAGCAATGCCCGAACTATACGCAGTGGTAAACCCTGTCGCGGATAAGTGCTGAACGTTTACGGCGCTTAACGTTGCTGATGCATCGCTCTGCAGCTGCAGCGATCCTGTTAGCGGTTGATGCTGGGCATTGATTGCTACTGTATCTGCGGCGCCAGCCGTGTAAGCCGTTAGCTGACCAGTGAGACTAAACACTTGCTCATTAACTGCCGTGACATTGGCCGCACCGAACTGCGCCGCTTGCACTGTGCCACTCGCAGATAGTGCTTGTTCGTTAATGGCTGCTGTAACGGCACTACCCGTTTGCACACTGGCCAGCGTGCCTGATGCGGATAGGATCTGCTCGTTGGATGCAGATCCATCGTCATAAGGCACCCATTGGCTGCTGTTGGTTGGCCAAGGTCCGTCTAGTGTGCCGTTGTTGGCACTCTGGGTATCAACTAGTATTAATCCTGCGCCGTTTGATGCTGATGGGTCATACCTGTGCTGTAATACGCCATTATTATAAAACTCAGCCCAATAAAAATCTCCATGCCTTTGCGCGGCATTGAGTAGCGCAAAAATGACTCTTAAACCAGTTGTAAATAAATGGGAACCAGCAACAGTGCCACAAGGCACACCGTCTTGAAAAACAGTAATGTTATTTGTAGCGCTAGAGCCAACTAACTCATATTCACATAAATTTGTTACTGCGGATTTTTGCAGAGTTACATTTCGTTGTGAGTTGCCTGTTCTTATTTGTATTACTGTAGCGCTAGTAAAAAACACTAAGTTAGTTGAGTCAGCATTTCCAGTAACGGTTTCTCCAGCGAATATCGGCAAGTTTGTGCCATTAATCTGTATCTTAAATTTTAAAGACCAGTTACCCGTAAAACCTGCGCCGCCCAATCTTACAAAATCAATGGCTGATGTGAGTTTTACATCTCTAAACGTTGTGCCTGATACAGTCCTTAATAAAAACGCTTGAGACATATCACATCACTCCATACGCATCATCCACGTACAGCGATGAACTTAGCCATTCATTTGGTATGCGGCAATCATAAACACCCGCTACACTTACGCCTTTACCGTCTGGCCCATACAGTGAGTTAATGCGCTGCATTGCACCGGTGCGACTATTTTGCGCCCACACTTGCGGAATATGCAAAGGGCAATCTGCCGTAGTTGTAACCGTTAGCCATGAGCCAGATGCAGTAACAGCCTTACGCGGGCACTCGCCTAGCGTTATAAGCACGTCATGCAGCGTTACATTCGGGAATGGTTTTTCTGGTATGTACATGCATGCCGCTGTTATCCGCGCTACTTCGTCGGTATTTAAAACACCTAGTGCGTGGGATGCAGAAAATAATAGTGCCACTTCGGGATCGGCTAGGTTTAAGTAAAACTCTGGATACCAAAGCTTATCGGCCGCATCTAAAACCTTTGTTGCTAACGATCTTTTTTCTGAGGGTTCTAGCGGGTTTTCGACTAGCGACTTTAAGCGTTTACGCGTGTCATTAATAATAAAACCCGTTTCAATTTGCGTTTTCCGTACCGATCCTTCGGCTCGCCACAGATACGGCAGCGGCGCATAGTCACGGGCGGCATCTACTTTTTGCTGCGGTGTTAAGTGCGGTACGGTTTTTAAAAAATCAGCTAATAGCATGTGACACCTCAAAAATGTTTTTTGGCACTAATCGGTTGTAGCGCTTTTTGAATGTTAAGCCGCTGTGTTTGCCGATTAATTCGGCGCATTGGTAAGCGCATAGCTCGTCCCAGTCTAGGCCCAGTGCGATACCCCAAAACGCGCTGCCGTCATACTTGGCGCCCAGTTTGTCTTTAATTTCTTCAACAGCATTGGGATTGGTAAAGTGGATGCCGCGCACACAGGTTTCGCGGTAGCGTTTCTTGAATTCGCTGAGCGGTGTCGCCACAACGCCGTAGCCGCCACGCGCCTCGATAACCGTATCACCCAACAGCAAACCGACATGGCTCCAGCGGCAGCGCGTTCTTAGCTGTATCGCTAGGCTAATGGGTAAGTAGCTGCGGCCAAATATCAGCTGAGATTCGGGCAGGCGGTATAGCTGGATTTTGCTTAGATCTGGGTTGATCAGTTCTGGTATGCGTTTTTTTATGTCGTTGGGTAATTGCATAGTTTGTCCTTGGCGTGCGTGGCCACGTAAGCAATAAAAAACCCAGCGCGGGGCTGGGTGGTTTAGCAATGTAGCGTGGGTTTATTGCTGCGGATTGTCGCGCACTAGCACTGTAGTGCTAGCTTGCACAACACAACTGCGCGCTGTGGCGGTACCGATAAATTCCAGCACTTCGTCGCCTTCGATATAGCCAATGTATGTGCTGTTTTCCCACAGACCAATAAAGCCCACAGTTTGATTGGTGGTTAAATCTAGCGAGAATTGCACAGTGGCCGTTAACGCGCTTACTGCGGCAGTACCTTGCGCGGTGGGTGCGCTAAATACGCAGCTTTTACGCTCGTAAGGGGCGGCGGTAAGTTCACTGCCAGCGGCGGGTGTGGCACCCACGCCGGGGTTAGTGCTGTGTAACGACATTAAATTTGCTGCATTTAATGGGCGGCTGTTGCCGGAAAAGTTAAACATAGTAGATCCTTATTGCTTATGGGGTTATGTAGTTGCTGTTTGGGAAACTGTTGGCCATAAAAAAGGCCCCGTGGGGCCTTGGTGTGGTGTGTTTTTTTTACCACTGCAGAGTGTTTAGGTAGGTGTCTACCGCCTGCTGTGTGGTGAGTAATGCGAGTGCATCTTTATGCTCGCGGCATTTGTATACCAAGTATGCTTTATGCTGCGCTACAGCTGCGCCCAGTGCGGCTAAATCGTGTAACGTCATGGTGACGGTTACGTTGTCTTCGGTTAGCCACTGTGTGGTAAATTCTTGCCCGGCTATTTGTGCCAGCTGTGCGACTTGTACCGCGCCCATTAAGTCGGCAATGTTGCGTTCGCTGGTTTGGTAACGATGGCCCGCATGCTCTATACCCGCAGCGATTAGCCTGTCGCGTTCTGCATTTAACCAGTGCAATTTGGTTTGCTTGTACTGGTTAAGTATGTCGGTGGCGGTGCGTAGTGTTTGCCAGTTAATTGTCATCATTCACCTCCTGTGTTGGCATGTGCAGCGGTGTGGGTGCTGGCTTGCGTAGTATGGGGCAAGGGCATTGGCCGTTGGTTACGGTAAAAGTATAATCGGCCCAGTCGGTACTTTGGTTTGCCTCGGCCGTTTGCATGTTATAGCTATACTGCAATGTTAGCTGCACTTCGCCGTTTATGCGTTTAATGCTGCCAATGAACGGGGTTTCGGCGGTTACTTCTGCCCCGTCGGGCAGTGGGGCTAGATCATACGTTTGACCGCGGTATGTTATGGTTTCGCCAAGCACGCTTGGCGGTGTGTCGTCAAAAACAGAGATTTCTGCTTGTAAAATAATATTCATCTTATTCACCTTAATACCTAATACCAACGACCATAAAAGAACATCGTATATTTGACTTGTGTTCCAATTAAATTGCCTGTTTCGTTTCGGTTGGGCCAATTATTAGAAGGTGATACACCGGTATTTATTACACCAACGGTTGTGTCATAGTAATAAAGCTCTGTGTAAAGTGTTTGATTGTCAGATGTTCTTACTTCGCAAGCAGTTATAATTTTTGCCAAATTAGGTGACACATTCGCAAACGGAGGATCGCCTGCAAGTAAATAAATTGAGTCTCCCTGACCATTTGCAGGGTTTAGTGTTATACCGCTTACTTCCTTTCTAACTGCACCTATTGCAGTGCCATCAGCTAATAACATAAATTCGCCATTAGCATTGCTGCCTCTCGCTATAATTGCACCAGTTGGTACTCCGCTAGTTTGGGATACAGTCCCCAAAATGTTGTAATTATCAAAAACTTTTTGCCAATCAAAAAAAACGCCTGTTGTTAAGTTGCTACCTCTGAAAAATAACGTCCCCATTGATGGGGTTCCACCATTTAAGCTGCCTCTAAGAACGATTTGATTTTTTAAGTTTGGCAAACCATTCTGAAGGTTTAAACCCGTATACACCTCACCATCAGGATAATTAACTGAGCCAATTCCAGAGCGGTTAATAAATTTATTAACCTTACTTACATTATCAAGGTTAGGTAAATCACTAGGTATACCACCTAACCCAAAATCCCCTACTTTTAAAACCCTGCCTGGTGTTGTATCAGTAGTGCTTGTCGTTAGAGGCCTAAAAAAATCAATTGCTTGCTTTACCCGCAAGGCTGTCATAGCGTTGTTGTTGTCGGTGCCGGCTTGCGCTTGCGCTTGGGTTGCTATGGCAAAGCCTTCAATTAATTGCTTTAACACAGCTGTGGCTGCTGCTAAATCGCCGTCGGTTGGAAATGCTACTGCAGTTTGGCTGCTCTGGTTGGCATAGGGCCATGGCGAACGCAGCTCTATTTTTGGTAGGTTACTGCCATCGCGGAACGTGCGTTTAATTTCTACCGGTGGGTTATTGCCAATGATTAAGCCCCCAGACTCTTGCGCTAGCTGTATGTCGTCGCCAGCATTTACGTTAACCACAGTTTGGCCGTTGTTAACGGACACACTGGATGCGGTAAACCATGTCATAGTGTTTCCTTAAATAAAAAAGCCCCTTTCGGGGCTGTGAAAAATTAACGTCTGAGTTGTTGGGTTGATAATGCAGCGTACTTAACCTGCAAAGTAGGATTGGCTGGGAAATCCCCATTTGTTGCAGTTGCCTGTACCGTTAGGGTATAAGTGAAGTTTCCAGCACCAGGATTATCTAAAAAAATACGGGCTATCTCATAATCTGAGAATAAACCTGGCTGCAGTTTTTCAGCGACGAGTGTGCCATTTCTTCTGATCCTGATGGCAGTGTTAAATGTTTGACCACTGCCTGATGCGCCGAACGTTACGCCGTTCACTATAAACTGAATACTTATTACTTTCCCTGCAATGGCGGGTATCGTTACGTTAGCAACAACGGTTTCAATACCATTATTTAATGTGATGGTGTTTGTTCTTACATCATAGCCAGATGATGAAGCCGCACCATCTATTAGATCTCCACCGTATTTCCCATTGCCCTGCGCGTCATCCCAATTTATGGCATTGGATTTGGTCATGCCGCTATAAATTGGCTGGAATGTTGTCGTGTTCCACGTAACATTTGGCACTCTTGGTCCGTACCATTCAATTAACGCATCGGGACCAAAGGGAACTGCTTTAATAACCTTAAAATGAGAGCTTACGCCATCTGCTGCAATAAACTCCCCGCCTTTAATAATGGGTGCAATTATCTCAGTACCAGCTATAAACCTGTCGCCTGCAATACTGTCGCGGGCAATGATCGATCCATTGACTTGCAGCGCTACTGTTACCCAGCTGCCATTAATGTATTGGCGGGCTTGGCTGTCGGTGCCATCGGATCGGGTTTGCGTAAAAATATCAAACTGCACTGGGGCGCGGCCAACCAGATCGGTAAAGCGCTGGTTGGCCGTGGCGGTTGTCCAACTGATAGCGGCATAGGTACTGCCGTAAAAGCCTGCGCCTGTTGCTCCCGGTTGTCCGGGTTGTCCGGGTTGCCCAGGTGTTCCTGGTTCACCGGGCTGTCCCGGTTGACCTGGTGCGCCGGGGGCACCTGGGGCACCATCTTGCCCTCTAATGTCGTTTAGGTCGTTTACTACGTGGCCATCTTGTAACACTAACCGCGCGCGTATGTTAAGCACGCCACTGTTGTTGGTCCAATATAACACTGGGGTGCCAGCTGTATTGGTTAGGCCAAAAACATCACCCTGAAAGTTTATGGCGTTATTGCCACCACCAATGGTTAAGCCGGCAATGGTGGCGACACCATTAACCACGTTAGTTACGCCTAAGAACGCGCGGCTTTCTAGCTGATCGAGTTCCTGATTGTATGCAGAGTTTAAAATAAGCTGGGCTTGGCTAAAGGTTTCTAAGCTGCCTACGCGGTTGCTAACGCCAGTAATGGATTGCGCGTTGCCGTTAACATCGGCCTGCACCTGTTGAATAGTGCTGGCCTGCGCACTGAATTGATCATTCGTGGATGCCGATAAAGCATTGATTGACGCCGCGCGCGCTTGTGACTCGTTTGCTACCGCTTGGTTTAACGCGGTTAAACTGGAGTTTACTTGCCCTGTTTGAATGCCAAAACTGGCATTTAGGGTAAGCAGCTCTTGTGATAGCGCTTGTTGTGATGTGGCTAAGCTTTGCAGTTCACGCTCGGCTATGGCTACGGCGCTACCTTGATCCAGTTGGTTATTACGTTGTTTGTATAGCTCGTATTCTGTAAAAAACTGCAGCTTGCTTAAATCATTGGTTTTTTGTTTACCACTTGCAATGCTAACGATTTGATCTGACAAACGCCCTGTTAGCGCATTTAATTCTGAGCTAACCGTGGTGAGTGTTTGCTGGGTAGTTTGTATTTGATCGTTAATGCCACCAGGCTGCGCATTAAAGCTGGTTACCACTTGGGTAATATTGGCCTCTGCACCATTAACCCACTGTGCCGCACTGTTTGCTTTTGTTACGGTACCTTGGCTATCGAGTTGCTGCTGTGTGGCCTTTAAGCTGATGATGGTATTTGTACCATCGATAACTTGCGACACATTGCTAAACGTTACGGTGTTATTGCTGTAAAACACCGACGTAACATAGCTGGTTAATTTGGCATCTACCGAGTTTATGGTGATACCTAGATCATTAACTTGTGCCGTTAATCCCTCAATTTCGGTAAGGGCCGCACTGGGTTTACCAATGGTAATGCTGTTTATTGTAAATTGATCGGTGACGGTTTGCCCCAGTACAATACGCAAGCCCGTTACCGTGCCCGTGTACGAGGCTTCGCCGGCTAAATTTAAGTTGCGAACGGTAATGCTACTGCCTACTGATTCTATAACGCTGGGGTATGTTACGGTGCTGCCACCCTCAAACGTAACAATTAAGTCGCCTTGCCACCCTGTACCTGCGTTACGGGCTATGCTTATGCTAATTACGGGGTTTTCGTTTGCTGCGTAGTTAAGTGATAGGTTTGCAATATCACCTAGCGTGAGTTCTATTTTACTGCCCGCTGGGGTCAGTGTGCCATTCACCGCTGACCAGCCCTCGGCGCTGTTAAAAAAGCCAAATGAATACGCGGGTAAAATGGCATCTATGGCGCCGGCAATAGCTTGGTTTACTTCTGTGTAGGTTGCGCGTAGTGCTATTTGCCCTGCTAAAACAGTAATTTCACCCGTTGCCTGGGTAATTTGATTTTCGGTTGACGTTACCCGCTGCGCCAGTATGTTTACACTGGCATTTACGCCATCAATTAAAAAGCTGGCGTTATTAAAAGCTGTGTCGGTATAAGCAAAGGCGCGTAAACGTATTAACCCCGTTGCGGGGTCTACTTCAAAGGTTGCATCTTGTAAGCTGGCAAGCCCTTGTTGCACGTTTTGCTTTAAGCGTACTGCCGCCGCAGCAGTATCAAACAATTGTTTATCTGATGATTGCCGGCTTAATTGCTCTGCTTGGATACGTACTTTTATATCGCGTTCGGTGCGCGTGAGCTCGCGTTCTACGTCTTCGATTTGTTGCTGTAAATCTTCCACCACGGGCTGAAAGGTGCTTTGCCACAGCGGATCTTTAATTAGGTCAATAACATTGCTGGCGTCGTTAGTGGTGGTAATGCTGGCACTTACCCAGCCGCTATTGCCCAGGGCGTTTATGGTGCGGGCAAATACGGTGTGTAGGGTATTGTGCTTTAAGCCGACAAAGGTGGCGGTGGCGCCGCGGGCTTTGTTGCTGGGCGTGTGGCCCGTGCCGTTGCCTTCTACTATATCAAACTCAAATTGGGTGCCTAACCCTGCGCCAGCTAGTATGGGGCGTGCTTCAATTTCAAAGTTAAAGCTGGTGAGCTGTATGCTGGTAGGCGGGATCGGTTGGGTTAATTCAAAGGCGATTACTGCTGGTGGCGATAGCGTGTTTAGGGTGCTGATGGCAAATACGGATAGGGTGTAATTGCCGGGCGCCAGCAAGGGCAAATTGAGTGAGCGCCCTGCCGTTTCTTCGCTAAACAGCACCGTGCTGCCGCTTTGCAGTTGTACGCGGAAGCGGCGGATAAAGGCGTTGTTTACGGTGGACCAACTTAAACGCCCACCAGTGGCCAGTGTGAGATCGGGCGCGATGCTTAACCCGGTTGGCGCGGGTATGTTGGTGGGATCGCCCAGGTTAGTGCCGCCCGTGCGCTCGGCATAGGTGGTACCGCTCCATGGGTAAATGGCGTTTTGGTGCTCGATAAACTCTAGCTCTACGTCGCCATCGTCTTTTAGCTTTACTTGCTCTACGCGGAACGGCTTAGCGTCCCAGCCACGGGTGTCGTCGGTAATGGCAACCACATCACCCGGCTCTACTACAATGGCTGCGGGGCTGGCTACAAAGCTGCATTTAAGCTGAAAGCGGCTACGCAGGGCGATAATGCGCGCCATTTGAATGGCTTCGGCTTTGTTGGTGATGGTGTTAAATTCAAAGTTTTGTTCGAGCAGTACGCCGTTATCTTCGGCTAGCCACTCGGCAAATTGTGGATCGGCGCTGTCGGGGTAAAATACTTCGTCGCGCTCAAAGTCGAGGGCGGCATTAGGAAAGCGCACCACTACGCGGTTGTAACGGTCCTTTTTGCTGCCGCCGCCGCTTTTAATTTTGCCCGTAATGGTGGCGTGGTTTAGTTGTTCGCTACGGCCGTGGCTGAAATAAAAAACGGGACTTGCGTCCCGTTCGAGTTGTAACCGCAGCATGCCGCTGCCGATGGGTAGGCTACCTCGCATGGCCGAGAGCATTTGCTGTACGTTGCTAAATACCGATTGCCCTGTGTCGACTACCTGGTTACCGGTAAAGCGCTTGTGGGCAAAGAGTGTGGGCGTGCCGTTGATAATAACCGTGCTGTTTAGCGCTTGATCGGCTACGTTGGCGGCCGTAATAAAGCTGGGCAATGCCAAGCGGTTGGCGTTTAGGGCTTTGCCGTATACGGTGTTTTGTAGGTAATCTAGCAGCTGTATAGCGGGGTTAGTGCTGTATACCGTGGTGTTGGTGCGCGGATCAAAGAGTTTACGGCCACGCACACGGGCGGTTATTTCGGGTTCGCCGCGCCAAATAGATTGGTCTTTATCCATTTGCAGCACGACATACAGATACGCAAGGCCGTTAAGCGTGTGGGTGTTGGTCCAGTTGGGGATTGCCGTAACAGCAGGCGCTGATGCAGCTTGGTTGGCCGCGCCTAAATAGCGATGCACAGTAAACCATTTGGCGCTGTTAATGTTGTTTTTGTCTTTACGCCAGCGGGGATCGGTTTCGCTTACGCCATCAAAAAACACCTCTTCTATGGCGTCTATTTCGCCTTCGCATAATACGCAAATAAGGTGCAGTAGTTCGTTTTCGGCGCCGCCGCTTAAATCGGTTACGTATTTGTGTACTTTGATTACGCCAATTTTGCGCGTGCCGTATACCACAGGGATAGCATGATCGCTGCCTTGTTTTTCTACCAGCACTGCGGCGGGATCTTGGGGATCGGGTATTTTAAATAACCAGCCGAGTACTTTTTTAATCGGCTTTAAAAATGGCATTACTGTGTTTTTAATGCCTTTGAATACCTTGCTAATAAAGCCCATTACGCACCACCCCACTTAATGTCTTTTTTCACTTGCGTGGCAAACTCTAGGCCTTTGTCTTGCGGGTAATACCGCACTTGGCTGTTGTTGGTGGTGCGGCGCCCACGTGGGGCTTCAAAGTCGGCCCACTCGCTAGACATAGGCACCCGACAGGTGGCGCTGTCGGTGTCGTCGGCGATATCCGGATCAGCATTAATTACCCAGGCATGCAGCAGTATGGGATCGGGGATAACTTGCCCCGTTGGGGTTAGGTAGGCGCGGTATATGTATACCATGCGGTTAATTTGTGGCGTGTTTAGCATGAGCGCCACTATGCTTTGGTCGGCTGCGGTAAAGCTTAGGCTGATTTCGCCTATGCGCAGTTCGGTGGTAAAACTGGGGGTGTCTACGTCAAGTAATAGGCCGTCGGCATTGTAGGTTTCGCCGTTCCAGTTAATATCAAACCCGGCTTCGGTAAAGCGTAATACCGTGTTGTTGGCCAGTTCCATGCGAATTAAATGGCAATACTCGTGATCGCCGGCAAGAGCTGCAGCGACTTGTGGTGTGGTTATGATCATGCGTTATAGGGCCTCGCGGCAATCCAATTCGAGTTTGGCGATACAGCCGTCGCGGCCGTCGACTTTAAATTCTTGTACGTCGCGCACTTTGCGCAGTAAAAAGGGCACATTGCGGATTATAAGCGGCGTGTTTACCGGTACCGGCTGCATTAGCTGCGGGTGAATATTTAGCGTTAGCTGGCCGCTTACGTTGCTGTTGGCGTCGGCGGTTACTATGTAAACCTTGCTGTGGTTGCCAAATTTTACAAAGTCGCCTGCTACCAGTTGGCCACTCACTGCCCCACTAAAGCCTTGCAGCGGTATGGCCGTTGCGCCTTGGCTAGTAGCGGTGCGCACAACGGGTGAACCCGCGCCAATGCCTTTGGTGTTGCTGTAACGCGGGATCACCGCACTAAAGGCGGTAAAGCGGCCACTTAAGCTACAGGCCCAGCCAAAGGCGCGGCTTAGGTCGTCGGCATTGAGCGGCGTGCTCATTAGGGTTATTTCCCACTTGTGCCCAGGTATGCTGCGCACATGCTCAATAAAGGTTTTGCTTTCGGTGCTAATGTTGGCATCGATACTGGCAAAGCGCGCTTCTTGTATTTTAAAAACGGCAGGGAGTTGGCTCATGGGTTACCTTTAGCTTGCAAATACTGACAAGGCTTGTATTAAGTTTGGTAGCCGCCACAGCACAATAAGGATCGATATAGCTGCAACCGCATGCCAAATTGTTCTTCGAACTTCTTTTGGTGAGTTATTAACCGATTCCATAAGGACTCCTAGAAATTTAAAGGTAAAACGTCTATCATTGCTCAATGCTTTACTCCTAAGTTAGGGTTAGGTGTGAATGCAAGAAACCCCGGCATGCTGGTAACATCCGGGGTTTTGCTTTTGGTGTTTTTTAATTGTTACGCTAACCGAATACCTTGATCTTCAAAGGCACTGGCGACCATGCCTGCTAGTGCACCACGGTTTGCCATGATCAGTTCCATCATTGATTCTTGATTCGGTGATGCTAAATTGAATTGAATAATGGGTTGTGTGCCGCTAAAGCCTGCTGATACACCTGAACTAGCAATACCTGCGTCATTATTAACCGCAGATAAAAATTGCGTTAAATCTTCGTTTTGCCTTGGGCTAAGAACGCGTTCACCTTTATCCAGAATCCATGTCCCTTCACTAGGTATGTAATCTAGGCCGCTGTGCGCTTGACCTCTTATTGCATTTACATTTGCCATACCTGCCATTATTGCTGCAGCTGCTGCTGCGACACCAAGCGCGGGTCCTACAAATGGTATTGGTGCCATTGCAGCATAAGCAGCTGTAGCGGATTGATAGGTGTTAATTAACGCTTGAGCAACGGCGGCGGCCTTGGCAACTTGGCGGGCTTTTTTGCTTTCTGAGTTTTGCATAGACGCTAAACTAGAGAAAAAATCACCCATTATGGCAAGTTGCGCACCACGTTTTTGCGTTTCAATTTGTGACATTGCCGTTTCGTGCTGCTCTTTTAAAGCTAGTTCTTGTGCGTTCCAATCAATGTTGGTATCAAATTGCTGCAACCTTGCTTGGTTTAGCATTTCTGTTTGTCTTTGATACCAATCATTGAGCACCGCTTCTTCTTCGGCAATTCGTTCTAACTCACCAGCTGGCCCTGATACTGTTACATCTAACCTTGCTGACATTGGTGAATCTTCAAATAAATCACCGCTAACACGCTGAACCATTTCTACATCAACTGTTGATGTGAGTTTTTTAGCATCATCCAGTAACTTCATGCGCTCTTTAAACGTTTCAAAACGTTTTTCTTCGTCTGTTTGTAGCTCACTAAACAAGCTTGTTAAACCCGCGCGTATTCTCGCTTCTTCTTCTAAAGCAACGTTTTTTTCAAGCTGGGCGCGTGTAGCAGCTTCTTGTGCTAGGTGCTCTTTATCTAATGATGTTAATGTTTTTTTGGTTCTTATTTCTGCAAGCATTGCTTCGTAGCTTATTAACGCTTGTTTTGATCGGCTAAGTTTATCTGTTCCATCGATCTGGCTTTGCAATGCCGTTTGGGTTTCTCGTGCATTATTAACAAATGCGAGCACTGAATCAGCGGCTTTTTGTTGTTCCTCTGTAAGCGCTTTAGCCGCTTCGGCATTTTGATATAGAAGATCTTCTTTTCTGGCCAGCGCTAACAGCGCGTTTTGTTCAGTTTCGGATAGTTTTCCAGCCAAAGATCCACTTTGTATTTCGTACAGTAACTTTTCAGCTTCGCCTACTTTGCCAAACAAAGCGATACGCCTTGTCATGGCTTCTGCTTGCTTCTCAAATTCTTCGGATAATTTTGGCGCCACAATTTCAGCGGGCGTTTTGTTAATAACGCCGTTTATCTGTTCGAGTGATTGTTTATATTGACCTTGAGTGATCGTAAGCTGTTCAATTAATGCTTCACTCTCAATAATTCTTTTATTTAACCCATCAATAGCCTGTGCTTGCACATTTTTGTAACGCGGATCCATTGCCTCAGCTTTTTGAAGTTGGGCTTTTTGCAGTCGCAATTTCTCCTGTGCATTGGCTAATTTTTCAGTATTTTCAGCCAGCTTATCGTTTGCTTGTAACTTTGCTAGTGCGGCTTGTTTTTGTGTCAGATTTTTATAATTGAGGTTAAGAATATCTAATTGTTCATTAAGTTTTGCTGCTGACTCATCCGCTTTGCCACCCGTAAAAGCGAAGTAAGTTAACGCTGTTGCGGCAGTAAAAATTAAACCTGCTGGGCCACCTACTATTGAAAGTGTTCTGTTTAAGCTTTTAGTTACAGCATCTAACCTTAACAAGTTTTTTGCCGTTCCTGCACTTACACCTGACATAGATGCAAGGCGCATTTGATATAGCATTGCTTCTTTTGACGCGATTCTGAATTGAGTTATGTTTGCAAGAGTAGCCGCACCTAAACGCCCAACCATAACCGCACCAGCAATTGCTGCGATATCAACAACTATTTCAAGGTTGTCTGCAAGTTTTAGAATAGAAGCTGAAACCAAGCCCGTTGCATTTGTGCCTTCTGCTAAGCCACCGAAAACACGCAAAGCCGCGTTATCTAATTGAACAAATGCATCACCCACTGTAGTGGCCATGCTATCGGCTTTACCTTGCAGATCATCTAACTGACCAATTAATGCAGGCACCACCTTATCCGCGGTTAACTGACCTGAGCGTGCTAGTTTATCCAGTTCCTGCCGTGACACACCCAAACCACGGGCTAAGGCGTCTGCTACTTCGCCGCCCGTTTGATAAACGGTGTTCCAGTTATCACCCCGCAACACGCCTTCGGCTATCGCTTTGGTTAGGGCGTTCGTGACTGATGCAGCACGTTCTTGTTTGGCGCCACTGGCAACTAAGCCAGCCGCTAAAGCGTTAGTAAACTGTAATTGCTGTTGAGTGCTGTAACCCAGTTCAGTTAATGCGGAAGCATTAAGTAAATAACCTTCGGCTGTACCTTCTAAGCTTGAATAGGTTTTTCGTGCAATTTGCTCTATTTCGCCCATTACTTTATTAGCATCACCCATTGGGCCAACGGCCAAATTCACACGGCTATTTAAGTCTGTCCAGCTGTCGCTGTATTTTCGTAACTCATTAATTGAGATACCAATACCTAGAGTAGCAAAGGATCGCTGCACCACTTGGGATGTTTGCGTAGCTGTTTTTTCAATTTCTTGCATGCTTTGCTTGGTTTGCCGCGCCGCTTTGTTAAGCGGTTCGGTGTAGCTGCCTGTTTTTAGGATCATGTCTAGTGTTAACTGACCAAGCGATTTTGTTGACATGCTTGCCGCCTTTTGCAATAAAAAACCCCGGCACGCTGTTAACGTCCGGGGTTAGGTTTTGGGTATTAAAAAACCCGCACAAGGCGGGTTGGTGTTTAGCTATTTAACCAAAATGGTTTCTACAGATATCGTAAATTCTGTGCATAAAATTCATATTCTCAGCAACTTCGTGCGCCTCAGGATTTATGATCGCTATTAGTAAGTAGTGATTATCATCAATTGGGCTTCTCGCGTAGACGATATGCTTATCACTGGTCCTATCATAAAGCCTGATATTATCTTTTTGACACTGCTGATATTTTTTGCAACTGATTATATGGATATGTCGTACGCTATAGTCGTTCATTTTGGGCGGGATATGATAAGGAACGTCACGCCCAAACGACCAAAAGAAACCCTTGTCTAAGTATTCCTTGAAGGTTTCTATTATGGTATTTGCCGGGTAACAGTTAGGGTCTGTAAGAACTCCTTTATACAGATCAACCCTCATTTTATGCCGGCAGGCCTTTAAAGTGATTCTCTGATAGCTCTGCTATCCTATCGACTTCCTCTTCCGACAAGAATGAGCGAGTCAATTCAACGTTAGTAACTGTTGCTTGCGCCAGTAGAGTGCGAAATTCAGAAAAAAAACGAGAAGTCTTTGTGACAACAAGTTTTAACAATCTTACATCGTCAAGCAGCTGAATATCTCTACCCCGCTTGAGGATTTCGGTTTCAAATTCAGTTAATTTGTTTTGCAGGTCATTTCTGGCAGATGAAATTATTGCATCAATTACTGTTGAAATTTCAACCAGATCCACACCAACTTCACTGGACATATTTGCCAACATAGCATCAAAGCTATCGATATCATGGTAATAACCCATTAAACGAGCATTAGCCTCGTTCAATTGAGTAATAATATTATGCTCTTTACAAAATGCAGCAGCATGGCTAATAGCTTTAGCCTCCTCGTCGAATTCAACTCTACTTAAAGGTGCATCAGATGAGATGTGCTTGATAGGTTCAATTATTTTATTTACAACCTCAACACCTTGCTGATTCGCAAAAAACGAATTAATTATCAACATGATGGCTGTTAGCTTCATAAAATTTCCTATTGTAAAATTACAAATCGCGATCCATATAGCGAGTTGGATGCGCATTATACATCCAGCTGTCTTAATCGCAACTTAATTATGTTTACTCCAATATCGGCCGATATGCAATATTTTACAGCATTAAACACAAGAAATGCTGTATCAACGTGTTGCCAGTTGTCCGCACTTGTCTGTAGAAAACCCGCCGGAGCGGGTTTATACACGTCAACTTAATGCCAGTGCCAGCTTGCGCCACTCTGGCCTGGTGGGCAATACCTTTGTGCCGCCCATGCGTTTCATGATCCATGGTATGTACGGTGCACCATCGGCTACTACTTCTTTTAGAAAAACTTGCTTGCTTTTTGAAATGAAGCACACAAATTCGCGTACATCCGCATCTAACTGATCAATTAACTTCACTACCTTTGGCCAGTCACTTAAGTGGATATCGCTTATTTGATTTACACAAAGATCGGTGCGAATACGATTTCGCGCCCATGTTACAAAGGCTGAGTCGCCCCGAAACAGTGAACAGCTTTGAATTTCTTTAAGCCGCGAGTTAATAAATTGCATGTGTGTGTCGTCTATGGTTTCTTGCGGTACTACTGGTGCTTTTAACTGCAACTGCGAGATATACACTATTGCATCGGCCAGTTGGCTGCGTTGCAGCTGATCGTATTTGGCGATCCGAAACTTGTTGTGCACACGGCTCCAGATCTCGGCCAATGCTTTGCCTACGTTTTCATGTAGCGCGGCTTTTTTGTGTGCCACTTCGCTAAGGGTTTGCTGCTCGCTTGCCGTTAGTGTTTCGGCTGGCCGTTGCCGTTCTGCCAACTGAGCTGCCATTACATTAAAGGCATTAATGTAGGCCTCAAAGATCTGAGCAGCCAACTTACCATTAAAACGACCAACCAAAAAGATAAACCCATCCTTTGTCATTTCGTAGTACTTTAAATCTCGACGACTTGTTCCAACTTGTTGATTTATAACGTGGGCTGAAAAGTTAGCCGACGCAAATTCAGCAGAACATTCTAAATTCTCAATGCTTTGCAAAACGTTTTTATGCTGCTTACCAAACGCCTCCGAAACTTTTAATGAAGTGGTTCGAATATCAGCCTGATGAACAACTATGGCGTCAACTGGGATTAGCTTGAAAACATTAGAATCTTTTGCAATACTGTTCATGTTTACTTTCCTACTTAAGTTAGTAAATTCGGCCTCAACTGTTGCTGCAGTTGGGGCTTTTCTTTTTGGATTACTCATGCGACCTCAAGCTTAACGCCTTCACCCGAATAGGCTTGGCGCAACCTGTAAATTAATTCTGCATTTAATGAACGGCCCTGCTCTTTCGCTATACTCTTAATCACTTTATGCATTTCTGGTGGCATGCGTATAAACATATCTGTTGTTACTTTACGTGGCATTATCAAACCCTCACTTATGTGGCACCGTGCCACCATTCAAATATAGACGGCACGGTGCTACCATGTCAATAAACTTCTTAGGATTATTTTATGAGCAGAGAAGATCCCAAAGTAAACATCAGGCTACCCGCTGATTTAAAAGAACAACTTCATACCTTAGCCGCTGAAAACAAGCGCTCTGTTAATGCAGAAGTTGTTGCAGCCATAGAAAATGCTATACGTTCAAACAAACTTGCTAAAAGCCGTGAGGAAAAACTTAAACAAGTTGATGCCGACGGTAAGAGGGTTTACATGACTGTCGACGAGGCACAAGAAAAACTAGTTAAAGACGTTATCCTAATGATTTTTGAACAGACCAAAGACCTTGGTAAGTAAAAACCAGCCGAAGCGGGTTATTAATACTATTGCTCAATGATAAGATCTGTAGCATACCAAGTATCACTATCTTTATTGTAATGCATAGTTACCTTGTATCCACCTCTTAACATTGCACCAAATGAGTTTTGAGCTTCAAAACTTGACAGTATACTTATAGAGCACTCACCAACTGAAGTTGCCGAGGCAGGACGTGCTGGGAACTTAGCAGAACTGGGGCTTTTTAAATCTCGCTTTACAAATTTTTGAGACATAATAAATGCCATGCTTGTATCCTTGCAGCGCTTCTTCGCGTAAGCCTCTTTGTCACCAAAGCAACTTTTAAAACCGACTACAATTATTGCGATAATTATAAAAAGACCAAAAAAACCTACCGGTGAGTTCGATGCTCCGCTCATATCATGTCCTTGTGATTAGTAGAGCCTAAACTATACCCACTGTTCCATGGCTTCATCAAGTGTTAATTCCCTTTCTTCGGGTTTAGTCCATAGCATAAAGTTATCAAACTCACCTTTACCCCCATGCACTTTATTAAACTGCAGCATTTGCGCAGCGGCAATGCGCTCTTGCCTTAGTTGCAGCGCTATTGGCCCATGCTGGCGGCGGAATGCCAGCCAGCTTAGGAACTCAGCATAGCTGATGCGTTCTTTGGCTTCGGCTATTGTTCTGCCACCGACTCCGGCGAGGACGAGCTCGTGCCAGACGGATTCGGTGGCGGTGAGTTTTTTATTTCACCGCCCAGATCATTTACTTCTGCTACCACTGCTAAAAGCGCAAGGCCTAAGCTTTCACATATTGGCCCACGTGAATCATTGCCCGCTAAATCTGCTGCGGTAAAAATAGGTTTGTTATTTTTATCAACAATACTTGAGGCAATACGGGCGGCCATTACGTTATCGCGTAAATTTGGTGTCATGGTTTCGCTGGATAGCGTAGCGAACGATAAACGCCGAACATACACAATGGCTTTATGCTGTTTTACTTTTCCGTTCTTTTTTACTGTCCATTCTATTTCACGTTTTTCTGGCCGAGCTGGGGCAAACGCCTCGATCTCTTCCAGTGCTGCTATTGATAATTCCATTGAGAATTCCTTATGGCGCTACTGTGCCCTTTTTAACCCAACCACGTGCACCACCAGAACGCTGAATGGTTAATGCGGTGCTTACTACTGCGTTTGCTGCATGGTCGAAGGGGAAGTCTGATACATAGCCAAAAAACTCGTACCACGTACGCGTATTAGGTAATGTAAAACTGCCTGAGGTTGCTGTTGGTGGTGCTTCGCCGTCGCTCCAACCAACTACAAATTTTAAACGAATATCTTCATCTGATTCATAGAGATCGTACAGCCGTGTGTGTGCAGCAATTTCAGGGTCTGCATTTAACCCTAAAGAGGCTTGACCTGGTGTGCGTAAGCCTTTTTTAAATTGCTTTTCTCTGCGCTCAGCAAGCTCGGTAACGTCAATTTGTTCTGCTGGTGAGCTGCCTGGGTTAAAGGTAGTTGCACCAACAATTTCTACAACTGATTGGTCTTCAGGATCAATAAAGTAAACCTGCGTACCTTGTGATAAGACTGACATAATGTGTATCTCCTACTGTGGCCGCCCGTTGGCGGATTTATCAATAATAATTTTTAAACGCTTAGCTAAGCGTTCCATAATTGGGTTAATGTTCTTTGGTAGTGCTGGTTGCATGAAAGGACGCGCATTTACACCCTTGACTTTGTAGCCAAAGTTTTTGCCAGTAACCGGATTAAATAAATTAACGCGTTTTCCGGTTATAGAACTTTTGCCAGTAGTAAAAGCGCTGCGGCCAAATTCTATTAAGCGCCAGTACCAGGTGTCGCCGCCCGGATTCGTTTTGCTACCACCTGTTTCATAAGTTTGTCCCGCTCTTTTTTTGCGCCGGTTTTCTGGGCTGTCTGCGTATTGGCGAGCACCACCTAATATGCCTACGCTAGCACCAACATCACCGGAACCACCGCCTGCCTGCCTTAGCTTTCTTCGAGTCAAGCTTTTTATAACAACGTTTTTAGCGATATTATTTGGCGTGGCTGGGTTATCTATCTGCTGCGCTGCAGCTCTTACTGCATCACGAAGAGGTAGCATTGCGCTTCTTACTACTGCTCTGTAAGTTTTTTTCTGTTTTTTAGGATCTGTGGCTTGTAGTTTTTTTAGGGTTTCGTCTAGCCCTTTTATTTGAATAAGCGGTTCAGTCATTTTTATAAGCCTTTTGCTGTAATGGTTGCATTAAATTCCACTACCATTTCAATGCCGTCCCACATGCCGCCCTCGGGGCCGGCTTCGCAATCGATAGTGAGAACCGATATCCCCGCAATATTGCCTTTAAAGTTGTTTAATACACCAATCGCCGTTGATACAAGCCGCTTGGCTTGAATGTAAGAAGTTGCCCATAGTTCGAACGTCATATCTACGGTAGCGATATCTTGAAAGCTACCGTCTAAATATCGCTCACGGGTTGGGTCAGAGCCTGCGTATACGATTGCTGGCAGTTGGCCGTTTTCGTCTCGCACCAGCGGGGTTATGCGCCCGTCTATTTCGGCGGCTAGCGTGGCGTTGCTGTTTAGGATTTGCACGATGGCAAATTCAGCTTTATTCGGGTTTTCTGTCATTGATCTTTTGCTCTGCAGTGATAAACAGCTCTTTGTTTAGGCCGCCTGGGTTATCAATTTTGGTGACGTTGAGCATGATGCCTTGGTGCTGCACTAGCACGTCCGGCGTGTATTCCACGTTGGGTATGTAGCGGCAGTGAAATACCACTTGATGCGGCTGAAACATGCCGTTTGCTAGGCGCTTTTCGGCTTGTACTGCGGTGAGTATTTCGCAGCGGAACGGGGTAATTAATTCTGGCACTGCGATTTTTTGGCCAGCTTCGTCGCGGCCCGTTTTCGTTACCCGATATAAGTGCCGGATGTGCCGGAGTGCGCCTGCGCGTATCATTAGCCGATCCTCGTAAACGTGTATGGCATTAGCAACATGTCTACGCCCATAGGTACGGTGCTGGTTATGGTGCCTATTACTACGCCTTCGCGGTTGGCGTACCAGTGGCCGATTAAGAGTAACAAGGCGATTTGCACATCTTCTGGGGTTTGGTCGTAACCCACGGCGAGGGTAATGCTGACGCTTTCTGGCTCGGCGATAAGTGCTGGCCATTGGGTGCCAAACTTGGGGGCGAGCGTTGGCATTACTGGGCGGGTGTCGAGCCGCAGTTCTGCTGGGTCTAGCTCTTGGGTTTGGCCGGTTGGGTCTACGTAGCTAAAGCCGGTTATTTCGCGCACTGGGGTGTGCGGTAGTTCTAGTTTGCCTGCGCTGTGTGGCAGTGCATCTAGCACTAGGGTTATTTCTTTTGGCTCAAAGCAGGTGCCGGTTTTGTTTTCAGCGTAACGGTAGGCGGCTTTGATCAGGGTGCTGATTAGGGTGTCGTCTTCGTTATGCTCTTCGGCGTTCAGGTGCTTTTTTGCTAATGCCAGTGTAATCATCTTTGAGCCAAAAAAAATGCCGGGGCTTTTTAGGGCGCCGGCTAATTGCTGCCAGGTATGCTGTGTGTGTTATTCTGCTTTGGGTAGCTTGTCGCCCATTACCGCGACTTTTACCCCTTCAACCAGGTGTTTGGCGCGGTCGGCTGGGAAGCCGGCAATATCATTGCGGCTGTAGCGGCCATGCGGTTTGGTAAAGGTTACTGTTACGTTTTTCGTTGCGGCGGCCTGTGCGGCTTTGGCTTCAGCGGCGGCTTCGGCTGCAAGCTTATCTTCAATGGCTTTGGCTTCAGCGGCGGCTTTTGCGGCCAGTTCTTCTGGCGTTGGGTTTGTTTTTGACATGGTATTGCCCTACTAAGTGATTAACACGGGGCGGCGGTTGATTGCCGCCCGGTTAGGTTGTGCCTGTATTGCTAAGCTGTTACCACGTAACGCCAGTACCTAGCGCTAAGCCTTCAACATGGCGGAAGCCTACATCGTGCTCTGCTACTACACGGATCAGCGATTGGTTACGGGCGTACGCCGATACCAAGTTGCCAGAACCGTCTTTGTAGGTGGCTTCGCGGCTGAAATCGATGGTCATGTTGTCCATTTCACCGATGATCACATCGTTCCAGTCGGCGAAGTAGATTTCAGATTCGTTGCTTCCAGCGCCCAGATTTACCGGAATAGTGGTGCTGTGGAAGATTGGGTAACCTTTCAGCATGCCTTGATCCATTTCTGGGTAGACTTTGTTGCCATTACCATCGCGCAGGCCCATTAACTTAATGTAGCTGCGTGGCGACAGCGCCCAACCCGGACGAATTAGCAAACTGTCGGACTGAATCAGCATTAGGATTAGCTGATCAAGATAGGCGTCAATAACTGCCAGAGTGGCAGCGCCAGACCAAGCCAAGGTACGGGTTGCGTCGGTGGCGGTTTTCTTAAAGCCTTTTGGTGTTGTGCTGGTGCCGTCGTCACGTAAAAACGCTTTGTCTTCACGTACCGCCATGGCGCCAAGGATGTCGTTAAGCACTAATTGCTCGACCTGAAAGCCTGCGCGGCCGATCAGTTGGTTACTCATTGGCACCAAGGTGATCATGGTTTTCGCGTTTAGTTTTACATCGTCGAATTCGGCTTCGGTGGCGTTTACGTCTGACCCTTCGCCCACGTACCCCGCTGTGGCACCTGAGGCTAAACGTGGCAATGATAAGTTACCGTTTGGTAGTGGTACGGTTTGCGCACCTAGGCGGCGAACTACTGTACGAGCACGTAATAATTCGATGATTTCGCTGTGAATGTTTTGCGGTACTAGTGCGCCGCCTGAACCGGCTGAGGTTTCGATGGCCATAGCGACTTCGCTGTCACCAATTTCATCACGGGCAAATTTGGCGGCGTCGGCCATATCGCCTTTTGATGCGGCAATTGACATCACCATACGCGATACTTTTGCACCTAAGTATTGCTTGGCTTCTTGTTTAACGTGTCCAGCCGGTGCTTTGTTACCAAACACTGCCACTGGTGCTGCCGTTGCTGCCGCCATTTGCTCGGCCGATTCTAAGCGAGCTAACTGCTCGCCTAGTTGGTTAAATTCGGCAGATAGGGTGTCGAATTGGGTTAATTGTTCGGCCGATAACTGGCCGTCGGTGTTTTCTACATTTGCCAGCGCTTGGATCTGTGCGTTGATTTCAGCGCGCTTGCGGCGGAGTTCTACAATTTTAGACATGGTGTTTCACCTTTTTTGGTTACAAAAAAAGCGCCATCAGGCGCTTTGGGTTAAGCTGCTCCGCCGCGTGGCTAGAGCTGCAAATTGGTATTGATTGCTGCGGCCTGAGCACGAATGCTGCGGCTACTGGTTTTGGCTACATAGCTTTGGGCAATGCGGTTAATGGCGTCTTGTGCTGGGGCGATTTCGTCAATCAGCTTTAATTCCAGTGCTTCTTGGGCGCCGTAAAGTGCGGCTTGCGTGTCCATTACGGCCTGCGGTTTTAATTTGCGGTAAGTGGCTACCGAGGCAACAAACATGTCGTAGGCGCTATCTAGGCGCTTGTTGATTTCGGCCACGGCCTGATCGGTAATTTCTTCGTGGGGTGACATGTCGTTTTTATGGCTACCACGGAAAAAGGTGTTGTACTTAATACCCATTTCCGATTCCCATTTGCTTACTTCGTAGGTTTCGATAATAACGCCGATACTGCCCACGCCTGCGGTTGGGCTGGCAATGATGCGGCTGCAGGCCGATGCTAAGTAATACCCTGCGCTGTAGGCAGCAAAGTTAACTAAGGCGGTAATGGGTTTAATTTTGGTGCAGGCGCGGATAAATTCGGCCAGTTCGTGGCAACCGATAGCTTGGCCGCCGCCGGTGTGAAAGTCGAGCACCACTTCTTTTACCAGTTCGTGGTTTATGGCGCCGGTAATTTGGCTGCGTAGTTTTTCATACGAAAGCAGCTCTTCGCAGCTGTTGGTAATTTGCCCGGCTTTGGCTACCAGTATGCCGTGCACCGGAATAACCGCGATATTGCCGCTAATCACTACGCCGCGTAATTGGCGTTCGCTGTCGCTGCCCATGTTTACTGTGTTGATTAGGGTGTCGGCGAATTCAATGTCTGAGGTGGCGCGGCCTAATAAGCGGGGTTCTAGCACCGCTTTTACGGCAGTCACTAGCTCGGCAGTAGCGTAAAGCGGTGCGCCAAATACCATGGCCGCGATGTGCGGGAAGTTGATCATACGCGACATAGGATTTCCTCGATGTCTTTCATTTGTTGTTCGGTGGCGTTTAGGGCGTTTTTGGTGTTGCCCGAGTCGACCATGTTTAGCGGTGTTAAGTAACGATCACCACCGGTAATGGGCGGCATGTTTTCTAACCGGCGAATATCGTTTACCGATAGCCAGCCCCAGTTGCGGCCAATGGCGTAGGCTTCGTAACGCGATTTTTGATCGCCGCGTAATAGGCCTGAGATATTAAATTCGATGTAGTATTCGCTGCGCTCGTCTGGCAGTAGCAGATCGCGCATCATGGCTGCTTCGTGGCGTTTTATCCATGGCAATAAGGTGTATATAACGTACTGTAAGCCTTGGTGTTCGATGTTCGAAAATGTGGCCTTATCTAGTTGCTGGATCATGTGCGGCGGTATTTTGAATAACCGACAAATTTCAATTACGCCAAAACCGCGGCTTTCAATTAGCTGGGCCTTTTCGTTGTCCATGGCGAGTTGTTTGTACTGCATGCCTTCTTGCAGCAGCGCAATACTAAACGCATTGCGCAGGCCGCCACCGTGACGTTCGGTAAATTTGTTTAGCAGGCCATCCACTTTAGCTTGATCAGTAATTGGCGGCGCTTCGCGTGGACGCTCAATGACACCCGACATGGTTGCACCGCGTTGGAATACGGCTGCGGCATGCTGCTCGGTGGCAATCGTTAGGCCAATGGTGTCGGTGTTGGTTTGCAGTGGCGCCAGACCAACATAGCCGTCCAGACTAAATCCTTTGATGTGGTGGATCATGTGCATAGGCACAGTGTCGTTAAAATCTAGCAAGCGGTAATACGGTAGGCCGTCGTTACCCTTTAGCACCTTTACCTTTTTGAAATTTACTGGGATCAGCTCTTTTGGGTAGCCGTAGCTGTCGCGCTCAATGAGGGCAATGTGGTTACCCTCTACCCCTAGCGATCCTTGCGCTTGTTCGTAATATTCAAAACTGGTGTCTTTGCGGTTTGGGGTGCTGTGAATTAGCTTATAAACTGGATGATCTGTGGCACGTTCGCGTCCACCATCTGGCGTGCGGCGGTAAAGCTCGCACGGTAGCTGGGCAATACTTTCGGCTAGGAGCGTTACGCAGGCACGAAACGCCGCGACGCCCATGGCGTTTTCTGAGTTTACCATTACGCCGGCACTGCTTTGACGGCTGGCCATTGAGCTGATCCAGCTGGTAAAGTTTTGGCGGGTGTTTACGCCTTTGTCTGTGCCGAATAGGTTTGGTAAAAACATTAGCTATCTGCCTTTTTTTGTTGCGCTATGGCTTGCTGTAACGCTATTTGCCGGGCATAGGCATAGCTTGCAAACAGGCAAAATACGCCAATACAAATGTAACCAGCGGCTGGGTGCAGTAACCATACGCCCAGGCTAACGAGGCCGGCGCCAACAAGGCCCAGCACAAACAGAAAAAGCTGAATTAACATAGTACGTCCGAGGTGTCGTAAATTGATTGTGGCTGTTCGGTCATGCCGCCCACTACTGCGCGGCCCATGGCCATTAAGCCGGCGATGATGCCGTCTATCTTGTTTTCGTCACGCTCTTTGCGTGGGTATATGTTGTCTTTGGCGTCGGCTTTGGCAACTACGTTACTGGCCATCCAAGTAAGTACAGGATCGGCATTGTGCCTAAAGCGTCCGCTAGTTATTGCCGCTTCCCATTCCCGCATGGCTGGGCTCATGTTTTGTGTGGTGTTGCGAAATTCGACTACGTTGGCACCGTCTTTCATTAGCTGGTGTGCTAATTGCGTGGCGCGCCATGGATCGTAGGGCAGCTCGGTTATTTCGAGATTGCCAGCTAGGTCTTTTATGTCTTCGCGGATCTGGTCGAAGTCGATTTCGTCACCGTCCATTAGTGTTAAATGGCCGGAGTTTACCCATGTTTCGTAGGCGGCGCGGTTGTTGCCAGAACGTTGTAACGCACCTTCTGGCAGATAGCTGCGGGTGAAGTATGTCCACCTGATGCGGCCGCTTTCGAGTATGTCTTTAAATAAAAATCCGAGTGAGCAGATATCGGTTTTGCTGGCTAAGTCGACAGATAACCAGCACGACTTGCCATAGAATTGTTCTAACTGCAGCTGTATATCGCCGCATTTGTGCCAGTCGGCCATGTTCAGCCAAGTGCTTCTGGCCGATACCCACACGTTTAAGTGCTTGGTTAAAAAGGCGTTGGTGCGGCTTGGGTAGCGGATCGCGTCACGCTGCTGCTTTAGCAGATAATCGGCGCCTACCGACACACCAAAATTCGGGTTGGCTTTTTTCAACACGGCAGGATCCTGCCAGTCGTCGCCAACGTCTATACCGTAGATGATCCCGAACATTTCTTCGTTCGGCATTACGCCATCAAGCATTTGTTGCACTTGGCGGCGCTTGTCGTAACACGGGCCAGCTAGGTTAAAACCTGAGGTGGTTATGATAAACATCAACGCCTGCTCACGGGCGCCCATACCGGTTAGCATGGTTTCGTATTGATCCGGCGCTTCGTGTTCGTGAAATTCGTCGATAATGGCGCAGCTGGGCGAACTACCGTCACCAGGATTACCAATAAGCGGCTCAAAGCGGCTGCCATCAGCGGGTATGCTGATGTTCTTTGCCATGATTTCAATGCCAGCAAACTTGGTTAGATCCGGTGTTTTCTCCAGCATTAGCTTGGCTGGCCGGAACACTTCCCACGCTTGTTTCTCTGTGGTGGCGCCACAGTAAACCTCGGCGCCAAATTCGCCATCAGCGCAAAGCATATACAGGCCAACGCCGGCAGCGATTACTGATTTACCGTTTTTACGCGGTATTTCGCAGTACGCTTCGGTAAATCGGCGGTAACCGGTTTTCTTATGAACCCAGCCAAACACACAGCTAAAGATAAACTTTTGCCATGGCTCCAGCTTTATCAGCTCGCGTTCGTGGGCCCACTTGCCTTTGGTGTGCGGCAGCAGCTGAACAAAGTCACAGGCCTTCTCTGCCGTATCGCGGCAGAACTTGTATTTAAACGCTCTGGTCTCTGACTTTTTTAAGTCGTCCAGATGCCGTTTACAGGCCTGCTTTACCTCTTTGCATGCGTCGATTCGGCCAGACACCACATCCCGAGCATACTTGTTTGCTGCGTTGACATTGGGATAACTGGCCATTGATTAACATCGCTATTTTGCGCCTTTCTTTTTCAGCAGTGCTGCAAAGGGTTGTACTTAACTAGCCAACAGATACGTTAAGGTGTTTAGCTATAAAATTACTGGCAAGGCTTGGGTGTTTAATTGCTTCGCTTCGCTGATGCAGTAGGTAATTTTCAGGTAACGATACGCCAAAGTTTGGGTTAGCTTTTTTTAGTGAAGTAGGTGATTTCCAGTCATCACCGTCATCCATAACGTATGTAATTGAAAAAGTTTTGTTCGCATCGCAATCATTTTGCGTCGCTGTTACACCAAATTCCTTATTTACTAACTCAATAAGATCATGAATTAAGGAGGTTCCGTTCTTGCGTGGGAGAGATAACCTTGCCGTTTTGAATCTGTTTAAACCGTCCTTTTTGTTTTTCCAGCCATACAGATTGAAGAAAATAAATTTTTGCCATGGCTCCAAACTAATTAACTGTTTTCTACAACCCCATACGCCCTTATAGTGCCGCTGCGTTTCTATGAACTTACAAATACTGTCGGCTGTAGCGTGGCAAAAATAATACTTTAACTGGTCAGTTGATGACAGTTTAAGTTCATTAATAAATCTCTGGCAGGCTTGAATAACATTCTTACAAGCTGGTATTTCACCACTTATCACTAGTTCAGCATATTTCTCTGCATCACTATAGTGTTGACAATTCATTGCTATTTCACTCCTTTCTTTTTCAGCAGTGCTGCAAAGGGGTTTTCTTGTGGATCGTCGCCGCCACCGCCTAACCGGACTCGGCTAGCAGGATCAAGCCCGAGTGCAGCACCAAACGATGAAAGTTGCTTTAACGATTCGTTGATTATTGTCGCAGCCGGATTTTTAACAGGCCCACCTGTGGCGCCTGTAACAATAGGACCCGTTAGTGCGTAATGTTCTTCTGCATCCCGCCACCGACCATAAGCCGCGCAAAATGCTTCAAGGTTGTGCAAATCGGTTCCTGTAAGGATCCGGTTTTTGGTTAACCAAGGTGCCAGCTTTCGCCAGGCCTCTTTGCCTTCTGCCGGGATCCACTCGGGGCATTCCGGTATATGTTGCAACACTTCACCTTGCGGCTCGTCTTTGTTGATCGCTCGCTTGCCGGCATTACCCTGCACCAGCTTCAACTGGGTGGGCTTTGCCTTGCGACCGCTACGACTGGTACCGGCCATAAGCCCTCCGATTTAATTTTATATTTCGCGGCTGTAAAAAAGTGACTAAGGGTGCGGTGAAGGTGGTAAAAAGGTCCCAGATTCTGGATCCCCCCTCCCCCCGCTTTCTGCCCCGCAGGGCCTCCCTCAGGCCCGCCCTTGCCCCGCACTGCCTCGGCCATGCCTCGACTCACCCCGCGTCTTGTCGTCGTGGTGCGGCTTACAGAGCGCCTGCAGGTTGCTGTCGGCGTCGGTGCCGCCTTGCGATAATGGTTTGATGTGGTCGACCACTGATGCCGGGGTGTAACGACCTTGCCGCAAACACTCTTGGCACAGGCCTTTGTCTCGCATCATGATCCGCTGGCGTATCGCTTGCCAGGTGGCACCGCGGGTACGCTTTGCTGCATGCTGATTGTTATGCCAGTTAACAGCCAGGTGTTGATGGTTCTCGCAGTAACCGTGCCGTTCGATTGTCTTGTCTGGGCACATGGGTGATCGGCATGGCCTTGGTGGTTTTGCTGGCATTAATCGCCACTACCTTCATCGGCCCCTAAAATTTTACGCATTCTTGCGGCGTGAAACTCTCGCTCTCTAGCGTCATGATCAGCTTTATACTTGCGCTCTACCTGCATCATTTCCAGCGCTTGAACTTCTCGGCGCTTTTGGTACCACCAGTTAACTGCAAATGTTAGCGCTGCAAACACAATACCGAGTATAAGCGCCCACTCGTTTAGCGATAATAAGCCGGCGCCTGCAGTGCCTGCCGATACCGTATAACTTGTTGCTGTGGTTGCTCTATCCATAATCGGGTTAATTACTCTGTTTAGTTGCATTGTTCTGGCCCTCGGGTTTAACCTCACCGGCCCAGCGCTTAATTAGTTGTATGTTGTTATGGCACTGGAGCAGTATCGACTCTAGCCAATTGCTATAGTCGATGCCGTCAGCATTGGTTACTACGTTAAATGCTTGTTTAGGTAGACAATCGGTTAGTAAACTTTCCGGCGGTGTCAGATACACCGGCACCTGCTGAACCACCGTCCGGGTAATTACCTCTGTATTCGGCGTACTTGAGCAGGCGCACAGCATCAGCAGGCATACGAGTATCAGCCCACGCTTTAATGAATTGATCATGTGATTGCCTCAGTGTGTTGACGTTGGCCTTTGCGTTGGCCAGTTCAGCTTGTAGCTTGGCGCGCTCGCTTAACTGGTCGCTGTGTAGTTTGTCGAGTAATGTTCGCTCATGCCTGAGCTGTGTTAAAAATTCATCAGCGCGCTTTACGCTAACTTTTAGGTTTTCCAATTCTGCCTGACGCTCTGACAGTTGGGCCTGCATCAACTCGGCACCAAGTTGTGCTACTGCCAAATCTTTCTTGACGCTAACAACTTCAAAGCCTGCTGTTGCCAAAGCCAAACCAAGCGCCAAACATAAACCACCTAAAATTTTAATTCTCATGGGATAAAGCTCCTTTCAAGCACAGGTCACGCTCTTCGCGCCTGCGGGTTACTAAGCCAGGTAGCTGACGGCCACCAGCAAATGTCCAGCCCTCGCACGTACCGCGTGATCGGCTGCAGGCGTGGGTTAATTCAATACAGGCATCAACGCGCTGACCGGAGTTAAGCTTTGTGACTAGCGTCGAGTTAGCAAATGCGCCAGGCCCAACGTTGTAATGAAATGACAGGTAAGCGATCTGCTCCTGCTCTGAAAGTGGCACCCGGACGGCCCGCATCATCTGGTTGTTGTGCTGTGTTAAATCCTCAGCTAACTGCGCAACACACTCGTCCTCAGTGTACTCTTTACCAAGTTGAGCGCCCTGCTGCACCCGGCCAAAGCACTGCGTAACAATGCCGACCGGATCCTCATAAGTGCCACCGATGTACCCCTCGTGAACGGCGATAAAGCTGCCACCAGTCACTAACACACCGGCTAAACCTAGTGCGGCAAGTTTTGGTGCAAGATTTTTCATTTTGCAGATCCAGAAAAAGAAAAACCCCGGGTCTGAGGTCCGGGGTTTAATGCGCTGTTAGTATTTACAACTTGTGCAATCTTAGGAAAATATAGCTGTTTTTGAGGGGTAAAAACACGACAAAAATGGCGGGTTTGAAAATAAATTAAAAATATTTACTTAAATCGCTTGCGCTATGCGCTCAATGAGCATATATTTAATTCATCGGCAGCGAGCTGATACCGCCGGGGCGGAACCCCGATTCCTGATTGGAGTAACATCATGCAATATTTAGTATCTAGTTCAGATTTAGAATTCACCTTAAACAATGAAGGTGAAGTTGAATTCCGTCACGAAGGCATTCTTTACCGTTCAGTAGGGCAAGCGACATTTAATAACAGTCCTAATGATAATTTCTCTACTTATGGCGCGCCCCTAGTTTGCCCTGAAGATGCAGAGTACCCAGACTCAATAGTTGGACAGGTACGCTGGACTATCATAAACCCAGATTGTGAAGATGAATCTGATGCGTGTAACTGGGATGAATTTGACATTTATGTCGGATAAATCAACCATCCATTTAAACGTACCACCGGAACTAAAAGGCCGCTGGATACGCGCAAGCCGAGCCGCAGGAATGCGGCTTACTGATTTTATCGTAAATGCCGTGGAGGATTACATGGAGCGTCAATTAGCTAATATAACAATCCCTGATACTGTTAATTTTTCAGACTTAAAATTAGCCAGAGACAGTGACGGTATGGTGTCTTTTGACTGGTTGCCAGTAGAGGAAATATGCAAAGCCAGCAATGTGCCAGTAGAAATCTTAAAAGATGGGCCAGAAGATAACGTAAGCAGTTTAATTATTGCCTGGTACGAAAGCCATTTAGCCAGTGGTGGCCAACGTGATCCGGTTGCTGATGATATTATCGGTGAGGCAATCATAGAACAGCAGCACGGGCAAACAGTTAGCCATGCACCAGGTAAAGCGTGATGCAAAACCCAACCCCAGAACAAGTTAAGGCCGCCAGAACGGCAGCTGGTCATAGCCAAACGCAGGCGGCTGACACTATTTACAAAGGCCTGCGCACTTGGCAGCAGTGGGAAAAAGGCGAGCGCGCTATGGATCCTGCTTTTTTCGAGCTTTATTGCATAAAAACATTAAAGGAAAAATTTAATGAATGATGAATTAGCCCAAATTATTGAATGGCGCTGGGTTGATGAAAAAGGCCGCGCAATGACTGAATTTAAACGTGGCAATCCACCAATTATTCTGGAAGTAACTGACGATAAAGGGACAATGAAGGTCGAGATCAGGCTATTAACACAAAACTTACCCGACTAAACCAACGCCAACAACTGAGATTGCGCATGCAGTAGCGCAACGCGCTGAAACCCTTTAACCGGCTGCAGCTTTATGTAGCGCTGCGTAATAGCGGCCTTTTGGATCGTTGTTGAAATATGCCGGCGCTGCAACCTAACATCTTGTAGCTCTGCAATTTGCGCATCGATATGCATAACCCACTCTGGCACAAAAACCTGATCTGCTTGATGGCTAAATAAATGCTTATCCGAGCTGGCCCAGATGCCCGTACGCATGACTTGGCAGTAGCGCTCTGTCATAGACGTACTCGCGTACCCCTGCAGCGCCTCACGCGATGCCCAGAACTTACCCCAGTTTTTAAGTAATTTATCCAGCTCTTTTACGTTCAACGTCATACTCCTGGGCTAGTGTAATGGCATCTAGCAGATCAATTTTAAACACGCATTCGCAAAACATAAACACAACACCGAACTCAGGCTCGCTTTTTTGCGACTCCCAGCGCTGATACGTGCGCAGCGATATATCCATCATGATCGCCACTTGCTCTTGCGTAAAGCCTTTTTGCTCGCGGCACGCCTTTAATACTAAACCGCCGTGTGGGCCTGTAGCGGCGTCTATCATTTACACCACCCTTTACCAGCTTGCCAGTTCTGGTACCGCGGATTAAACCAGCGGTAAAAATAGATACTGCCACATATGCCAATTGCACCAGCCCAGCCGCTTACCCAAAATGCTATTGCCGGGTTATCTGCTGCGCTTACTACTCGAGTAAACGTAAACTGCGCACCCGTAATACCCCAGCTGATCATAAAACACATAGCCACACGTTGATCGCGTACGAACTGGCTGTTAACGCCCAGAAAGAACACGTTGGCGGCAGTGGCGATAAACAACCAGACTAGATCCATTTATTGAGCCCTGCCGCTATATCATTAAGCCATTTGGGTGAATCAAGAGAAGAGACGAAAACTTTGCACTGCCCTCCTTTATGCTGATCGGCTTTTAATACAACAAGCTGATCAACTTGGCTATCATCTAAATACACACCGGCTTTGCCCATTGCATCTAATAAAGATTTAAGGCAGTTATCAATATCGCGCTTTCTCGCATCGGCCGGATGCAATATAACTCGGACATACAAACGATCTGCCAACTGCTTATTGGCACTAGCCAAGATCACCGCATCTTTAACAGCTGCTTGAAACTTACGACCAGGTGCACTGACCATAACCTGCGTTTTATTGCCAACGCGAACAGATCGCCAGTAGCTATTAACTGATGGGGGATAAGGTAAAGTTAATTCAATCATTGACCCACTCCCCATATTGCGCGCAGTATTTGACAGGCATTGATGTTTTTACAGCAGCGTTATACATCATTGTTGTTTCGTAACGGACGCAGGGGCGATCATCGGCCTCAGCTTTGTCGATAACATAGCCCAGCGCAAATCCCCATGAGATAACAGCTACTATTGTCAGGGTTGTTTTTAACGCCGCACTATAGTCTTCTACAAACGCATAGACGGCTGAACATGCAATACCTATCAGATACAAAATAATTAAAATTATGATTATTCCGGTTATCATGATTTAAAATTCCAGCATTGTTGATGCTCTTAAAACGCAAATGTCAATTTGCTGCTTTAAAACAAAATTAATAAAAGGATCCCTGAAATTTCGATTACCTGAAAACCATATCGTTATCGCTTTTTTGTAAACATCGCCACGATCAGATGGAGTGAAATTTATATCCCACCAAGGTACCTGATTGCCTGCTGGATCAAGCCTAAATTCATTCACGACTCTTTAACCCCTTTGGTGATGCACATAGCCGAATTCAGCAAATGCGCTCGGTGGTTATCCGCCATGGCCATAGCATTGCGCAGGTGAATTAATGCCTGTTGCAGTTCCCAGTCAAAGCCTGTTGCAGTGGGTTTGCTCTCGTTGTACTGCTGCTGTTCTTCGCTCATTCACCTCACCTTTTACCTTTTAAAATGTTCAGAACGATTAATTACACATTCTCTTACTGAAAGTGTTACATCACATAAAACCTAATTAAAACAAGGTTTTTCATGCATTGCGCTAACAAGCAATGCCTGCATTGTGCCTGCATCAAAACCCGCAAATAACAAATCATGATACTGTTGTAGGGCGGCCAGCTTTACATCATAAGCATCCGCTTTTATATAGGCTTGGTCCTGCCCTTTTTGTCGGTGATTTAGCAAGCGCTCTGATACCCAGTAATCCATACCCATTTCAGCCCATGTGGATCTGGCTAGTTTTCTTAGGTCGTGAGAGCGGTATTTGCGTTTTGCTGAGCTGCGGATAAGTTGCTGCGCTTGGTCTTTTGTGGCGGGCTTACCATTAATCATCACAAGATGTTCACCACCCCGTTTAATAATTAATGTGTTTAAAATGCTCTTGGCCCATGAGGTTAGCGGTAGGTTATTATCATGCCCAGTTTTTGTAATACTGCCCGGGAGCGCCAATATACCCCTCTGCATATTAACCATGTTTTTTGTTAGCTGCCGCGCTTCGCCAATTCGCAAAGCAAACATCAACATAAGCAGCTGTAGTATCATTGCTGCTGGTGAGTACCCCATGATAGCTTCAATTATCTGCTGCCGATCAGATGTTAAAAGCGATGACTCACGGGCTAAAACGCGACGCTGTATATAGTCAACAAACTTCATACCAGCCAACGGATTAATACTAATAAGCTCTAGCTCTTGAGCGCTCGCAAATGCACGTTTAAATATGCCGAAGTAGTTACGTATAGTGCCTGGCTTTAATCCCTCGCTCTGGAGTGGCAGCATTAATTTGTCGTCAATAACAGCCTTGTTGATATCATTGATCCGCACATCACCCAGCCTCGGCAACAAATGCTTGTCTATTACAGTGATAACACCACTACGACGGCTTTCGCTCTTAACCATTTCTCGGCCAATCCGTTTGCTATACCACTGTAAAAGTTGACCAACACTAATAAATTGGCTTGATTGCAGTTCGGCACTGGTACCAAGCTTTTTAAGTAGTTCTGCGGTAATGCTTTGAGCATCTTTAGTTTTTAATGCGGGCCAGTAGCCCAGTCTATGGCGTTGCTTCTGCCGATTCTCATACCTAACCAAATACCAAGTGCCCTTTTGCCGGCCAGCTCTATAACGCAATACCAGCGGGATTTTTACATCACGCAACTCGCTAATATCTGCATCAGCAGCATGGCGAGCAATAGCAGTATCGTTAATCGCAACAGCCAGCGAGCGCATTACAGCGGTACCTCGGCATCTAAATTACTCAGCCGTGGATCAATGAGCAGGTTATTTAAGTAGCCATCAAACGCTATCAACTTGCCCGATACTAAATCAGCCACCGTAAACGTGGCTTTATCACCATCAGCGGGTTCTGGCTGTAATGCAGCACGGGCGGCGGCAATTTCGGCTTGCGCGGCTTTAACGTGTTTTATGTATTTGTCTTTATTTGCCACTGTTGATCCTAAATTTTGGTTGGTTGCGGTTAAGGGCATCGCGGTGCTGCTTTTGCTGTTCAGCACTCATTTTGCGCAGTGCTGCCTCTATGTCGTGCCGTTTAATCTCACCAGCGCGTAGCCGATGCAGCCAGAAACACGCCAGCGTATCGGCCGATGCCGCGTCTTGTTCTTCGCGGCTGCGGTTACATAGGTTGTAATCTGGCCCAATCATGCAGCAAGTTCCAGAATAGGTATCCGATTCATGTGCATGGTGTACCCGGTCTTAACCTCTAACTGGTGATACGTTTGCAGTAAATCTGGGTGAGCTTCCCCGCCGTGATGTATATCGTTCTTACTAGCCATAATGCAGAACACGCAGCTTAAGCGTTCGTTTTTAGTAGCTACTGGGTGTCCGGCAATTATTTCCAGTCCGTAGGCGTAATGTGGCTGCTGGCCGGCGTCTAAAATGACTTGAAAAATGTCATATGCAGCCAGATCGTGAACAGGTAACCATTCATGCCAAGTATTGACGCTATTGCTAATACCCATTTTACTGAACAGCGGGCGCTTACGACGCGCCGTACTTTCACCCGCTCTTAAGCCTAAGCAGTTAACGATATTCTTAAACCCGTGTTCCTTCGCGTAGCGCCGTACTTCACGCTGAATAGGGCCACGCTTTAAATCACTGGTGCACTGGCGTGTGGCTGATGATGGCCAGCTTGGAACTTCTGGGCGAGTTTCAAAACGCTTCTCAACCATACCAAGAAAAGTTTTACCGGCACTCGCAACGATAAAAGGCAAGCCAGCTTCTATCGCCTGCTTTCTGGCTAAATCTTTTGCACCAGGCCATACAATGCTACCCAAGTCAGCATAGGCAACTATCAACTGGTCCCGCGGCACAATTTCAAGCAGCTTAATCAGCATGGCTTGGCTGTCCTTCCCGCCTGAATGATTACTGACAAATAGGGCACCAGACTGAATTAGGCTGTTTATCTCATCCATATAATCAGGTTTAATCGTAGTATCCACGCCAAACATATCAATCTGACTCATACTACCTCCGGCTTATTAGTGCGATAGCTGGGCCAGTAGCATTCCACCAGGCAAAAACTGGCAAATAGCCGATCGGCAATACGCTCACCAATGTGGTTGGCGAGCTCGTCCAGTTTCATATTGGTAAGCACAATCGTGCTTTTGCCTTTGGTAACACGCTGATCAATAACGTTGTTTAAAATTTTGCTGTCGTAGTCAAGCGTGCTGCCCAGCTCTATCTCGTCCAGCACCAGTAAATCGACATTAGCAAAACTGCTTATCACGCGGTCCTCAGTAACGGGGCTGTCGTGCCGGCGCGATGCCCGGGCTTTCATTTGTATTTCAAAGGCAGTGGCCACCACGGCGCTTTTGCCACTGGCATTAAGGGCGTTACAAATTGCGCTGGCCATGTGGTTTTTGCCTGTGCCCGTACTGCCACAAAACACCATATTTTTAACGGCGCCATACTGGCCAAAGTTACGCAGGTAATCGCGGCAGGTGGCAATGGCAGCTTTTTGCTCTGGGCGATATACCTGGTAGCTTTCCAGCGTGGCCGACAGGTAAATATCTTGCACACCGCTGCGCTCTAGCAGTTTTTTTACCTCGCGCTGTTGGCGTTCGGCCTGAAGCTGGGCTTGCTGGCGATCAAAATCGGCTTTTGCCTCACGCTGCTGAAACGCTAAAAACTCATCAGGGCTAAAGGCGCTGTGCTTAGCATGGGCTTTCACCTTGGCTAACATGCCGCGAGGCACGGAGATCATCACAGGTTTGTTCATGGTTTCACCGCCAGCTCACGTGCTTTTTTGCCCCAGTCTTGCGGTGTCATTACTTTGCCATCGGCACCAATGGTTATTCCTCGCTGGCCATTGCCATAACCAGCCTTTCGCTCGTTGTACATGCTGGCAATTTTTGCCCAATGCTTGCGCAGTGACGCTGGGCTATGCAGGGTGGTTTTCCAAAAGTTGTCGGTGTGAGCCAGTGCAAACAGGGTTAGCATGTGTTTTGGATCGCGCCGGTCTTGCGTGCGCATCAGCCTAATTTCGTTAGCCCATAGCGCCATGTTTGGCGGCCGGTGGTGTTCGCCAAGGGTGTTTTTTAAGATGGCTTCAAACTGGTTGGCAATGGCAAGATCTTCTGCCGTACCCCAATTTCTACCCTTTTGAATGGCGGAATCAGGTTTACTGGTATCGTCGGCTGCCGAAGGCGGCGACATAAGATCTTTATTAGTTTTCTTTAGTAAGTTTTCTTTAGAGTTATCTTTAGTGCTGGAACTACAGTTCCCTGATTGCGGAACCGTTGTTCCGCCTTGCGGTAACCGTTGTTCCGTCTCTATGGAACCGTTGTTCCGTCTTAAATTGGAACTACAGTTCCGGCTTTGCTTACCTTTGGCGCTTTGCTTCTCACTTTTGCCGGTAGTTAATAACCAATCGCTCAGCACTTTGTTTATGCCAACCAATTTCATCAGGCCCGACTTTTCTAGCGTGATCATCTGTCGCTTATGCAGCTCAGCCAGGCACAGCCTAATGCCCTTTTCTGATATACCAGTTAGCTCGGCCAAATAGGTATTGGTGATGCGGTTGGTTTTTTGGTGATAGCCATAGGTTATGCGCATGATGGCGTGGATTACCTGAAATTGCGCACCCGTAAGATCAGCTTTACACAGATGGTCATATATTGAATTGGCAACTCTGGTAAAACCATCCTCAGTATCAGCTATCACTTGCTGGCCCCCGTTGCGTTTCGCGTTAAAATCTATTAAATTTGTAGCGGTCATTGGCTTACTCGCTTTAAGTTTATGACTAGGCCCCGACCACGAATCGGGGCTTTTTTATTTGTGCTGACCTTTCAGCCAGCGAGGTGCTTTTAGTGCTGTAAACAGCGTTTGGGCACTAGGCGGGATCGGCAATCACGGGGCCGCCTCATTGTTCCGTGATTACCACTGCGGTTTTACCGTCCTACAGTTGACTGGCTGAACCCAAGGGCGCAGGCCTTAAGCGGGTTCGTATACTTTCCTGCGCTGCTTTCCTGTTTCATCGCGGGTAACTTATGAATTAACGGCTTCCCACACCGAACTACGCACTGCCATTGGCCAACTCTGTGCTAAGTTTCATTCAGAGTAATGAGCTGGCCGGTGCTGATCTCCGGCTTGGTGGGTAGGCTGTCCAGACATTCCTACTCATAGCCCCGCTTTCTGTCTTATTCACTGCGCATCAGCCTGCGCATTCAGCTCATTGGTTTTGGTGTTTTATTCCAGCCTTTTAGCAATCCGTTGATTTACGGCCAGCTTCAGCTCTGCTTGTACTGTGTCAAAACACCAAACCAATAAACTGTTTGCCACTTAACCCAGTGGCCGGAGCGGTCTTTCCCGCCGTCAACACAAAATTGCAACCATGTTGCTTATCTGCGCCTAACTGCTGCGCATTGCTCTGATCACTGCGCCAGCACCTCGGGTTGGCTGGCTTCCTGTTTCAATGACCAGAGCAATGATCATCTTTAATAAAGCGTGTCTTCCCACGCCGCCCGCTTACACACACCGTCGGAGGTTGGCCCGATGTTGTAAGCTGCCGGTGTTTTACCCCACCGCCGGCTGGGGTTGCCTCTACACGAGCAAAGAAAACAGCTTTAATGCCCAGATCAAAATCAGCGGTGCGTAAAAAATCACCGCAACAATGGCCGCAAGCATCAGCCCTACAAAAAACGGCAGCGCAGGTTCATTTCTTCTGGCCCATATGTAGATCAGAAACAGCACCCAGCAGTAAACGAATAACGACAAATTGAACCCAGTCATTTAGGCACCTTTGCTAATAACAGTGGATGGATGGCGTGGCAGTTCCCGCACCTGCGCCTTGATAACGGCCTTAAGCGCCAGCGCTTCTTTAATGGCTACGGCAATGCGCTGGGTTATTTGCTCATACTCTTGCGGGTCAATAATGCCGTCTTCACGCGCTTGGCGAATTTCACCCATTACCGCGCCCATTTCCTCACTGGTGCGGCACACCTGATCGCTAAGCTCTTCATCACAGCAAACCTGATCGGGCACTTTTACAAGCACATAACCACGGCTGGCCGCCCAGCTTTCAATAATGGCATCGTCATTGGCCAGTTCGGTTATGGCCACCGCTTCGCCCAGGCTAAGCTTGTGAAACTCTTGGTCTGGGTTTAGCTTGTTACCCAGCACATTAGGGCTCATACCCAGTTTGCGGGCTAAATCGCTGATGTTGGCGCGCTTGCCAAGTAAGTAAGCAGCATCTTGTGGACACTGTGGAACGCCTTTGGGCTTTAACGTGTTATTGCTCATGAGTTGTTTTATCCTAAAACTGTTCTAAGAGGCTTGCTGATGCTTAACCGGTTTGAAATCTGCTTTTAATTTACCGCCGGTAATTTTTTCAATCTGAAAAGCCCTGAGCTCAGGAACATCATCAGGCCAACCTGATACAGATTGGCTTTTAATCCCAAGCGCTTTGGCTGTTTCAACCACACCACCAAAGTGTTTGATGACGTCAATTTTTTTCATGGAGCCCTCAAGCATGGAGTTAGCAAATTCATCTGCGGCTAAGCGTAGTTTAACCTACGTAGGTTTGTCAATAAAAACTGCAATGACAAAACAAGGTTCAGCGTGTAGGCTTTCCTACATGAACGAGATAATGGCTACCCGCATTCGCCAAAGGCGGAAAGAATTAAAACTGACTCAGGATCAGGTTGCTGAGCACTGCGGTATAAACCGCGTATCGGTAAGTAACTGGGAAACAATTGGCAAAAATGGCACATCACCCAAGGGTGCCAACCTCATTGCATTAGCTGATTTGCTAAGGGTATCGCCTGAGTGGTTGGTATCAGGCGATGAAAATGTTAAGTATGAAATGAGTGACCGAGTGAGTGAGGGCGCCAAAACGTATCACTTAGGTGAATTTGATACATGGGATAGCAAAACCCCGCTTTCACCGGATGAAGTTGAAATACCGTTTTACAAGGAAGTGGAATTGTCAGCTGGTAATGGATCTATAGTACAACGCGAAACAAAAGGTTTTAAACTACGTTTTGCCAAGTCAACACTGCGCCGTTACAGCATTCAGCCAGAAATGGCCGCCTGCGTGGTTGTGTCTGGTAATAGTATGGAGCCAGTTCTACCCGATCAAGCTACTGTTGGCATTGATACAGCTAACACTAAAATAAAAGACGGCGATATGTATGCCGTTGATCATGGCGGCTTACTGCGCGTTAAAGTGTTATTTCGCTTACCCAATGGCGGCATACGTCTGAGAAGTTTTAACCGCGACGACTATCCAGACGAAGATTTAACAGCAGACGATGCAAACCATGTCAGGGTGCTTGGCCGAGTATTCTGGTATTCCGTTTTGAGATAAGCACCCAGGAGGCAAGGATGCTGATTAATACAAAAGCAAAACTAGACAAATCCATTAATAACTTTATTGGCATTATTGAAGGCATAGCCGTAGACGGTAAAATCACACCGCCCGAAATAGACTTTTTAAATGCGTGGCTTAGCGAGCATCAACAAGTACTTAACCGTCACCCTTTTAATGAGCTAGCACCAGTTGTGCAGCGCGCTATAGCTGACAATATAATTACCGACGAAGAGCGAGCTGATATTCTTTGGCTTTGCGAAAAACTCACGTCTAACGAATACTACTGCCAAGTCACCGCTACCATGCAGCGGTTACATGGTATTTTGGCTGGTATAGCATCTGATGGAAAAATTACCGAACTTGAATTGCGTGGGTTGCGTGGATGGCTAGATCAGCACCAGCAACTGAAAACTATCTGGCCATACGACGAGGTAGACTCATTAATTACTAATGTAATGGGCGATGGAATAATTGATCCGGAAGAACATAAAACCCTGCTAAATTTCTTTATGGAATTTACCAGCCTAGCCGATGATGTAACGCTAACCTCGCCTACTTTAGACGGTGAAAGCCTGTTTGGTATTTGCGCCACTTGTCCTGATATAGAATTTAGCGGCAGAACCTTTTGCTTTACTGGTGAATCAGCACAATTTAAGCGCAACCAGCTTGCACTACAAATACAAGAACGTGGTGGAGAATTTATTAATACCGTTTCTAAGAAAGTACACTACCTGGTTGTTGGGGCAAACGGCAACCCAAATTGGGCTTACGCTTGTTACGGCAGAAAAATTGAGCAGGCTATTGTACTAAGGCGCAAAGGCATCCCCTTAGTTATCGTGCATGAAAACGATTATCACGATGCAATACAAGGTTAAAATAATAAAGTAAACCAACCCGCTTCGGCGGGTTTTTTATTGCCTAAAAAAATAATGTAGGTTTTCCTTCATAAATCCATTGACAACAAATGAAGGTTTACCTACTCTTTACCTACGAAACGAACGTAGGTGAACATTATGAAACCCATAACCGACTACATCACTCCCAAAAAACGCCAGACGCTAGACCGCCTTTGGCTGTCACTGGCCGCTGTAGTAACCGTGCTATTTGTTGCGGCCATGGCATGGGGGCGCTAATGAACTCACCTGACGCTATCACCGAACTGCAACGCCTAGCCGAACGCATCACCGAGCAAGACCTGCGCATGATGATCAGCGTACGCGGTGCCGCAGCAGTTAACGAGTACATCCAAACTACCATTGCCATGCGCATTGATTACCTAAAACACCAGCAGGAGGCGGCGGAATGATCGCATCTACTCTTACCCAGGCTACGCAGTTAAAAGCCGCATCAACAGTACCTATGGTTATCCAAAACCACCCGCAAGGCTGGGAGCTGGTAAGCCGCTACAACACCCTAACCGCCCAGCAAAAAGCGGCATTGTGGGCGCTGGCCAGCACGGTTTTAGCGTGTCGCGGCAGCCTGCGCATGCACTACGCCGTACCGCCACTCTATTTTGAGCAACACGGCATTGCCACCAAAGGCCAAGGCCTCGCGGTAGCGCGCCAGCTAGAGCAGCTAAAGCTATTGAAATGCTACGTGGGCAAGTTTTGCTTAACCGTGGCAGCGATAAACCTAATTGATTCTGTAACCACTACCATTGCGGAGCACTAACATGATGAATGCAGCATTAAAAATGGCCGCGCCTGGCGAACTCTGCGTGCAAAGCACAAAGCTTATGGAGTTTTGTAAAGTGCAGGCGCGTAGCATTAAAGCAATGCGCCAACATCTTGGCGTTACACATGAGCGTATTAACACGCTACTGGGTGACATGTTGGCTAAAAATCTGTTATGGCGGCAGCACAACACCCTGTACAAAACGGTTGCTGATGCACTGCATTTAGTTGAGCCTAACACAGCAAAAACCGACAGCATGGCGGCGTTAGCCGATTTAACTGACGTTAGCAATGGTGAGTATACGGCAGAGCAAGCCAGCGAACTGGCCTCAGCGCATGAAGAGCTAAATATAAATGCAGCTATCGCAGCTATCGATAACGCCAGTGAACTGGATATGGCCCAATTCAATGAAACCAAATATATCAGCGAGCCAGATCAAGATAATGATCAGGTTATAACTGGTAGCGCTGAAACGGCACGGCAGAGAGAGCTGGCAGAAAACGATATCACCGAACTATTTGAGGATGAAGAAGAGCAAAACCTGCCCTTTCGTATAGCCGATGCAAAATCTAACTACCTCGCCAGCGAATTCGCCCCTAAACCCTACGATCTAACCGCCATGGCCAACGAGTTTGAAGCCGAGCAAGAGCGTGGCGATCAGCACGTGATTGACAACCTAGACGCCAAACAGCGCGTTTTAAACTACTGCCAAATGTTGCTATCGCCAACCAGCACCGAAATGCGCCGCTGCTTGGATGAACTGCAAATGGATCTGGCTGTTATCCGTTTGCAGCAAGAGCGGAGCATTTAATTATGTTCGCCGTGTTTGGTAAAAGCCTCGCCAAAGCGCGCGAAAAAGCGCTTAAAACCACCCCTAAATTCACGGGCAAAGGTGCTAACTACCGCAAGCTAACAGACGAGGAATACCAAGCCCTGTTGGCGGCCAACACTGAAAACGTGTTTAGCAAAATGAAACCGGTAGTGCTGAGCAAAGAATACAGCAGCCCAGAAATCTGTAAGCAGTTTATGCAACTGGCCGAGCGCGAAGGTTACCAAGAGCTAAACGTGCGCATTAAAGCCCCAGTGCAAAGCACCGACACCAAAGGCCGTGCCAAAATCGCCAGCCGTTGGCTGCCCTATGTGGCGGGCAATAACTACATAGACCCCGCAAGAAACGCATTAATTTAGTAAACAAAACAGCGCAAAGCGCAGGAGATAGAACGTGTTGAAAATTAATATTACCGCTGAAAATGTCAGCATTAACCTACACAGCGCCGGTGCAGCAGTTGAGCTGAACGGCGCAGCAGAATGCGCCTTGCAAGACGCTCAAGCGCTTGAATGGAGCAAAACCCTGTGCAAAGGCGAGCGTGTTGATTATGCCGCTGCTGAAAAGGCAGTGGCTGAATTGGGAGATGGTTGGCGGTTACCCACTCGTAAAGAGCTGGAATCACTGATTGACATTACCCGCCACGATCCGGCCATAGACACGGATAAATATCCGGATACCAAAAGTAATGGCTACTGGACAAGCTCGCCATGTGCTTGGAATGAAGCGGCCCGGTGGGTCGTCTCTTTCGGCCTCGGTCATGTCAATGACCGTCACCAGGGCAACCTCGCCTGTGTGCGTGCTGTTCGCGCCAGTCAGTAGTTTTGTTTTTTGTTTTTAATCAACGAGGAAATGCCGATGGAACAGTTTGTAAAAAATGATGATGGCAATGTAACCGATACCAAGCATGGCTTGGTTTGGTCAAAAACACTGGCTGAGGATGTTAACTATGCCAAAGCAGAAAAGGCTGTGGCAGAGCTGGGCCCTGAATGGCGCCTACCAACTATTGACGAGCTACAGCTAATTGTCGACCGCACCAAATACCGCCCTGCGGCCAACACCGAAATTTTCCCCGACACGGAATCAGATTGGTACTGGACAAGCTCGCCATGTGCTTGGAATGAGGCGGCCCGGTGGGTCGTCAATTTCGACTACGGTCCTGTCTATGACCATCGCCAGGACTACGACGCCTGTGTGCGTGCTGTTCGCGCCAGTCAGTAATTTTTGATTTTTTTGGATGATGTTATGACGGCTAATAAGTTACCCGAAATTGCGAGAAAGGCAGAACGCCTTACTGTTGATATTGAGAATGCAGTAAGAGGCTTTTCCCGGTACCAAAAATATACGCTTGGCACCGACCTTAGAAATGCAGCAATGCTAGTTGTTAAGGTGTGCAACCGCGTATGGCGTGACCGTAGCCGTCAGCATCATTGGGTCAACGAGCTAATTTGGGCTGTTGATGAATTAAAGCTAACGCTACAGCTAGCAAGTCAGTTACGGGCGTTTAAAAGCTTCAAGCAATTTGAAGCCATTATTCGCCAAGCCGATGAAGTTGGCCGTTGTGCCGGCGGTTGGAAGCGCGCATTGCATGAAAAGAGCCAGGATCCGGCAGGTAAAGCATCGCCGGAGCGTGCTCAGATACTGAGTGGCCGTTACGCCTCAACACTGGGGCTAAACAATAAACAACATTTTGCTACCGGAGTGGATGCATAATGGCGTATCAAGATAACGGCAGCAAAGCGGCCCGGTGGGTCGTCAATTTCAACAACGGTAATGTCAATGACAATCACCAGAACAACAACGCCTGTGTGCGTGCTGTTCGCGCCAGTGAGTATCAATGCAATGAAACCGTTTCTCTGCGCCAAATATATACAGCCTGGTTAAAAGCCCGTAAAGGCAAAAAGCCAAGCGCTAACCAGTTTGTATTCGACACCAACTGGGCTAACAACCTGTTGCAGTTGCAGCACAGTGTTAATAGCTGCAGCTGGCAGCCGCTGCCAAGCACCTGCTTTATTGCCATTCGCCCCAAGGCCCGTGAAATACATGCACCAGATTTTTCTGATCGCGTAGTGCATCATTGGCTAGTTCCGCAGCTGGAAAAGCTGTGGGAGCCGGCTTTTATATTTGATAGTTATGCCAACCGCAAAGGAAAAGGATCACACGCTGCAGTGGTGCGGTTACAGCAATTTATTAGGCAGTTACCGCGCGCGCACTATTTACAGCTAGATATCCATAACTTTTTCAACTCAATCCACCGGCCAACGCTGTGGGCCATGCTTAAACATAAACTGTTAAAGGCGGGCGCATCAAGTCAAGTCTTGCATGCTACTCACGCGCTATTAAAGCATCACCCAGTTAAGCAAGGCTCTAAGTACCGCTGCACGGCAGACGAACGTAACGCAGTGCCTATGCATAAACGGCTAGAAAACTCAGCGCCAGGATGTGGCCTGCCTATTGGTAACCTAAGCTCACAGTTTTTTGCCAACGTTTACTTAGACGCGCTAGATCAATTTGTTAAACACACGCTAAAAGCCAAACGCTACATACGCTATGTAGATGACTTTGTCATCGTGCACCAAAGCCCGGCGCAGCTAAAAATATGGCAGGCAGAGATAGAGCAATTTATTGCCGAAAAACTGCAGCTGAAACTTAAGCAAGACATACGCCTTCGCCCACTCACAGACGGCATAGATTTTCTGGGTTATGTAGTTCGGCCAACTCACACTATTACCCGGCAACGTGTTGTATCGCACTTTAACCAGGCGCTATCTGCGTGGGAGTGTCAGCACATAACCAACAACAAAATCAAAGCCTTGCCAGCAAGCGTTCGGCAAATCAAATCGGTAATCGCCAGCTATATGGGCCACATAAAGCAATGCAACAGCTACCGGTTAATACAAAAGCTAAACGCTCGTTACCCATGGATAGCAGCAGTAACCGCTAACCGCAAATTTGACTACCGCCTAGAGCACAACTTGGTTGATATAAATATAGGACTGCCACAATGATCATCAAAAACGCCCGAATCTACCTTCTTTCTGCCTCACTACCGGTAACAGCCGAAACGCTGGAAAAAGCGTTAGCCGAATTTAAATGGCAACCGCCAATAGGCCAAGAGTTTAGCCGCAGCGGGTTTTATCAGCCGCTACATAGCAGCATCAAGCAGCTGGTTGCAAAGCTGGATAACGACATATTGGTTATCGCCGTTAAGACTACGCAAAAGCTACTGCCAGCCGCGGTTATCAACGAGCAGCTGCAGCCACTTATTGAAGCGGGCGAACTGGAAGCTGGCCGCCCACTCAGCCGCAAAGAAAAGCAGCAGCTAAAGGAGGATTTACAGCAAAGCTTGCTATCAAGAGCCTTTAGCCGCAGCACTATTACTCGGGCTTATATTGATATGGCCGGACAGCAAATCATTGTTGATACCGGAAGCAGCTCAAAATCCGAGGATATTTTGGCGTTACTGCGCAAGGCCATCGGCACCCTGCCCGCGTTACCCTGGTTAGATAACCACAAACTAAACAGCCAGCTGCAACTGTGGCTGCAAAACCAAAACCTGCCAGCAGGCTTTGCGCTGGGCCATAACACCCAGCTAAAAGCACCAGATGAAGAAGGCGCCCGCGCCACGTTTAAAGACCACCTGCTAACCGCAGACGAAGTGCAAAGCCATTTGCAAGACAAGCTAGTAACCCAGCTGCAGCTGAGCAAAACCGACACCTGTGATTTCACCATGCGTGACGATGGCAGCATTACAGCTATTAATTGGACCGATACGATTAGACGACAAAATGACGAACTCGGCTGGGATGATTTACAATCCCGTATGACGGCTGATTTGTTTTTGGTTACCTCTGAACTGCGCAACGTGCTAGAGGCGGTTAAGGGAGTGGTTGAGCATGGCTAAAGTACTGGTGCATGGCATAGGAATAAATGATGCAAATTACCAAGTATGTCCTAGGAAAGGTAAAGAGCGCGCAGTCTGTCCTTTTTATTCAGCATGGAAAGGTATGCTGCGTCGCTGCTACTCGCCAGCAGAGCAAAAGCGTTACCCGAATTATATTGGATGCACCGTAGTGTAGGGCTGGCACACTTTTTCTAATTTCAAGGCGTGGATGGAGAAGCAAGATTGGCAAGGCAAACAGTTAGATAAAGACATTCTTGAAGCTGGGAACAAAATTTATTCACCAGAAAAATGTGCTTTTGTCGACTCAATGACGAACAGCTTTGTTCTTGAGAATTGTTCTCGCAGGGGCGAGCTACCTATAGGCGTTACGCTACATAAAAAATCTGGGATGTATCAAGCTCAATGTAAAAACCCACTGGAAAAGGATTGTGGTTATATCGGCATATTTAAAACTGCTGATGAAGCTCATTACGCGTGGAAAGTTAAAAAACATGAAGTGGCTAATAAATTGGCTAGCCTGCAAACAGATAAAAGAGTAACTGCTGCATTAATTAACAAATACAAGCTAGATGGTATGGAGTGTGCAGCATGACAAAAAAATACAACATCATCTACGCCGATCCACCATGGCAATTTAACAGCGTTAAATCTGGCGGCAGCATGAAATCTGGCTCCGCAGCCAAGTACGATGTTATGTCTTTGGAGCAACTAAAAGCCCTCGATGTGCCTGCGCTGTGCGAAAAAGACTGCGTGCTGATCATGTGGTACGTAAGCAGCCAGCCACAAGAGGCGCTGGATCTGGTTAAAGCGTGGGGCTTTAAAATCAAAAATATGAACGCCTTTATCTGGCGCAAGCTTTCCACCAACCTGATCCCACACTTTGGTATGGGCTACTGGACGCGCGGCGGTGCCGAGTGTGCATTGCTGGCCGTTCGCGGCAAACCTAAATCGGTATGCAAAAGCATTCGCCAGGTGCGTGATGAACCCGTTGGCGAACACTCAGAAAAGCCAGGCATTTTCCGTGACGATATTGTAAAGCTATGCGGCGACCTGCCCCGCCTTGAAATGTTTGCCCGAACTGCACCAGCAGGCTGGGATGTGTTCGGCAACGAGGTTGAAAGCTCGGTACATATTGATGGTAACGAAGCCATCGAACCATTAGGTAATTCCGAACAGTTGGCCGCGACAGAATGCGTCGAGCAATCTGGTACCCACATCAATGAGGGTACCAAAGCACCAACCCTGCCTACAGTAGAATTTACCAGCGATCAAATAGCCCAGCAGCTGGCTAACGATGAAATCATGTTCAGCGGCAGCCACCTAGAGCTAATGCTGCAGCTAGACGGCATGTTTGGTAAACGCGACAGCTACACCACGCGCCAGATCCGCACCGCAATTTTAGCGCTGGATGAACCCGGCATGGTTACCAAAGATGGTGAAGCGGTTGAGCCAGTGGCGCAAGTCGACAACACCCATGTCGTCGAGTTAGCTAACGAGATAACAGAACCAGCTCCCCCTATAAGCGAGCCAGCTACCGAGATAACAGAAGAGCAAAACGATCTGTTTGAGCACTTCGACGCAGCGCTAACTGCTGCAGCTGAACCGGTACCAGCATTGCCCGAGCAATGTGCTGATGCCGAAATCTATTTTGATGTACTGGGTATACCGCAAAACCTCAGAGAAATGGGCAAGAAATGCGAGCAAACCGACATTGAGCGCAGCGGCTATGCCATTTGGGCTAAGGGTCGTTTTACAGCAGGCAAGATCAACGGCATAGGCATTAGAACTGTTGGCGATTTTAAAAAAGGCTATCTGTATGAGCCTGTGCTGGTGGTTTACCACAACGGCCACGAAAAAGCGCAACATGACAACTGGCCAGCCGCGGTAGATGAACTTAATAGACTGATACTAGAAACCGAGCGGTTTCCTATGGGCGCCAGTCACCCGTTCTTTGCTGGTTATTACAATGGCAATGCCACGTATGATCTCACTGTTAGCGACAGGTTATCTAAGGTTGCCATCTTTACATTAGAACAATGCTATACCGCATTAAAGATACCCGCATTGCAAAGCAGCGTTAAAAACGCAGTAGAAGCGCGGATCCGTAAACTGCAAAAGGAGCAGGCTGCAGCATGAAAACCCCACAAATTCTTACTGGCCAGCAGGCCATTGACCAGTTCGGCTTAAATGCGCTGATTGAATGCCGGGTTGCAATTACCACTGAAATTAACGGCTTGGGCCATAGCGTTATGCAGATAGGCGTTATTGCGGATCCGGACAACTGCTTTATAGACCTCAGCGACGAACCAGCGGTGCTTTACGTTGAAGTTGAGCAGGACGACGACTGGCATCTTTACCCGATAATGACCGATGAACAGTTTGTTTTGCAGGATGATAAAAACCAGCCAGCCAGTAATGAGCTATTAGCCCGGCGCGTGGTTGAGCTGACTGAAACCGTTACCGTTCTTAACAATAAACTGGCGGCTAAGCCCAGTGATAGCGGATACGCGGCACTGTTGGCGGAGCGTGATGCGCTGACTGCGGAGGTTGAGCACTTGCAGAAAGACAGGACTCGAATTGAGCTTAGTGTTTTAGCTCAACGAAATTTCATCACAATGCCGACAGCGGCCGTGCCGGTATTTAACGAAATCTTTAAGGAAATCGATTACCAAAACGAAAAGTGGGGCGAGCAACATATTAGGAGTCAAACTGTTGAGGGGCATTTACTAGTGCTGCGCAAAGAGTTGCAAGAAGCGGAAGATGGCTGGATGAAAAACCTTACAGGTCGCAACTCGGTTGAAAGTGAAATTACACAGGTTGCCGCAGTCGCTATTCAGGCGTTAATCAATTTTCAGCTGCGGAATCATTCTAATAAAGGTTAAAAATTATGATTCAATCAAAAAACCAACCTGAGCTTTACATCTGCCTTGATCAGAGCGATTGGTACGGATGGATATTTAAAAAGAACGAGGATCAACAATTTGTATCCGTTCGTAAGGCAAGCCCATTTGAAATTGAGTTTGCTGAAAAGCAGGCTAAGGGTGGTGAGTCATGTTTATAAAATTTAAACCTTACCGAATTAACCAAACACCGCCATTTGTAAATGTTGAAAAAGTGGTGAGCTTTGGCCAGTACAGCAGCAACGGTAGTTCTGGCACTTGTCTTTTAATGGACAATAACAGTGAGATTTTAGTGGCTGAGTCGCCTGAAGAGGTTGCTAAAAAAATCAATGATGCAATTCAGCAGCTACACCAAGCGGCTAAGGGTGGTGAGTGATGCCACTAACTAAAAAACAGCGTGAAGCGCTTAAACCAATGTTCGGCGGCCGCTGTGCTTATTGCGGCGGCGAACTGGGTGACAAGTGGCATGCTGATCACGTTGATGCTATTTGGCGTGGCTATGACACACCAACAGGATTAATGAGGCCTGAAAACGAACGCCCGGATAATTACTTTCCAGCTTGTGTGCCATGTAACCTATTTAAATCAACTTTCAGTATAGAAGAATTTCGTAGGGAGTTAGGCCATCAAGTTGATCGAGGCAGAAAATCATCAGTTAACTTCCGCACTGCTGAACGTTTCGGTTTAATCAAACCAGTAGCAAAGCCGGTGGTTTTTTGGTTCGAACAGTATCAAGAGAAGGTAGGTGCAGCATGAGAACCGGCATAATTTCAATTATTAGTCCAAAGAAACCTATTAGCCCGGCATGGATAAGCCAAGGAGAGTGCTTAGAAACTGGCTATGCACACTGCGCCTGGTATCACCCGCACTATAAGTTATCAGCCATCAGTGCGGTTGAAGTACCTGACAAAGATATTGGGCCAGAATATCACTTATCAGTGTCAAAAAGTGGCAAACGATGCAGCGCTGCCGAGGCGGCTTTTATGGTTAAACAGTTCGGACTGACAGATGCGATTGAAGATAACCACAGCAGCATAGCGAGAAACTTTTGGATGCCGGTTGCTGAGGATAAGAAAGGCATAGACTGCGACTGCAAAGAGCATGAGGCATTAATAACTGAGGGTGACTTTACTTGGCGCCCTATCACCAAAGAAAATTTTGAACTAGGAATGAAATAATGAGCAGAGGCGTAAACAAGGTAATCATCATCGGCAACTTGGGCGCGGATCCAGAAGTGCGTTATATGCCGCAAGGTGGTGCTGTTGCAAACCTGACAGTAGCAACCAGCGAGCGGTATAAAGATAAGAACACGGGCGAACCTAAAGAGATTACCGAATGGCACCGCATTGTGATCTATCAGCGCTTAGCGGAAATTGCAGGCGAATACTTGCGCAAAGGATCAAAGGTGTACATAGAGGGTAAATTAAAAACCCGTAAGTGGACCGACAAAGACGGCATCGAGCGCTACACCACTGAAATTGTGGCCAACGAACTTCAAATGCTAGACGGCAACCCAGCTGGCCAGCAAGGCGGCCAAGCAAGTGGTAATCAAGGACAAAAGCCGCCACAGCAAAGGCCAGCGCAGCAAGCAAGTGGTTATCAGCCAAACAACCAGCGGCCAGCAGCACCAGCGCAGCAAGCCGCGCCAGCACAGCAGCGGATGCCGATGGGTGGCGGTTACGCGAACAATGCAGCTGGCAAACCCATGGAGCCGCCAATTGACTTTGATGATGACATCCCCTTTTAGCCAAAGGTTAACAGTGTATATGTAATGTTCTGGCGTGTAGTAATGCACTATGCGCCAAAAAAAATGAGAAATGCTATGAATAACCAAATTACAGTGCTTACTACAGATCAGGTTTGTGCGCGGTATGGCTGGAGCGCTACCACCTTATGGCGTAAACAACGCACCAATGAATCCGGCGCATTAGCTTTTCCGCTGGCCGATTTTGAGGGCAACCCGAACAAGTGGCTGATCAGCACATTGGAAGCCTGGGAAAGTGAAAACCGCCAGCTAAAGCGGGAACGGCAAGCGGCATTAATTAAGCATACTGCGGCTTAACGCGCGGTATGCTTTTTAAACGCAACAACATTGCTGGCTGCAGCATTAGACACCAGATGATTAAACCAGGTTATATATGCGTGCTCCTGATCTTTTAAATAATCATGCTTATTATAAACGGCCATTACGCCAGCAAGCTTGTGGCCAAGCATTTTTTCTATAATGTAAGGCGGGATCCCCAGCTCGGATAGCGATGTATCTAATGTACGGCGCAGGTCGTGCAGCCCCCAATCCTCTAACCCCAAATGCTTGCTAATGCGGCTGGTTATGCTAACTAGGCTTTGGCCGCTAACGGGTTTATCAATTCCTTTGTTGTAGGAATCTTCTACCGGTACCAAATATTGTGATTCTGGATAAAAATCCATTAGCCGCTGGATGTAGGGTAAAAATGGATCCGGTATTGGCCTGCGCACTGTGTGGCCGGCTTTCGTGTCTGTGGCTTTCCAGACGCGGTTATTTAAATCCCAATCGGCTTTTAACGATGTTCTAAGCTCTACGGTTCGGCAGCCATACAGCAGCAATAATATAGTAACCAACCTGTTTCTATCGCCAATTAAATTTGTTTCATGCAGATATGGCCATAAAAGCTTAAGCTCGGCATCTACCAACCGGCGCTCGCCAATATTTTCTTTTTTGCCAATGTCGGTTATACGCAAATCGTCCAACGCCCTGCAGTCTGCAAAGCGGTGTACCCTACAAAACCGCAGCGCTTGCTTTAACTTGCTAAGCAAGATCCCAGCCTGCACTGGCGCGTTTTCGCTGACTTTTTTGAACATGGCGATCCAGTGGCGGGTCTCTGTTAGTTCCAGTGGCACATCACCCATAAACGGATAAACGTGATTAGCAAATAGCTTTTTAACTTTACCGGCTGATTTAAGGTTTTTATCAACATATTCAGTTAAGAAGTAGTCCAACGCCATTTGGACAGTAACAGGTCCCAAGTTTAATTTGGTACCCATTTTATTTTCAAAACGAGGATCAATGCCCTTGGCCGCACTACGCTTAGCCTCTTCATTCAGCTCTCGCGCCTCGCTCAAGCTCAGCTCTGGATAGTTACCAAAACGGATCCGCGCAGGCTTATTTTGCCAGCGGTACCGCCGTTGAAATGTAATTAAACCCTTGGGGGATATCCTTACAGACAAGCCATCCCGATCCGCTATTTCCGATGGGCCGCTGTAGGGTTTGCCGCTTATGCTGCGTAGTTTTGTATCGCTGAGTGCCATGCTAAAACCAATTTGGTACACATTTGGTACACAGTTTGTCTGATAGTAAGCGATAGATCAATGAAAAGGTGTGCAATGATAGAGGGTGAAAAGCTATGTAATAATCAGTACTGGCAAGGCTTTGATGGTGAGGTATGAACTGATAGGAAATTATATGAAATGTGGCGAGTGACTTGAACCAAGGGACACTTGTTGAATTAAGAGGGAAAATTCAGCCTCTTGCTGTGCAGTTAATGGCTTACACGAAAAGTCATCTGCAGAACGTTGAATGCTGAAGTGCATAACAATGGGCTACACACAGTGTTATGGTAAC
>Ga0209812_10000218_pt1 | contig 53401 bp, 40 predicted proteins | sample JI71714BDNA_FD_187502 | JGI IMG/M metagenome (GOLD analysis project Ga0209812, IMG submission 187502) | Wastewater effluent complex algal communities from Wisconsin, to seasonally profile nutrient transformation and Carbon sequestration -... | ecosystem: Engineered > WWTP > Effluent > Algae...
TTTATTTACAAATTAAACAGACGGTATTTTGGAGACAAACTCTTTGACAGACTAGTAATTGCGAATATAACAGGTGCATAAACGGATAATCAGAAACTTTAATTTGTTAAAGATAGAACAACTTAGCTTTTGGCAAGGCGATCGTTGCCTGATACCCCCTTCACAGTTCACGTGGCCCAAAGGTTTGATTTGGGCGATTTTAGGCGAAAGCGGGGTCGGGAAATCGACTTTTTTACATCTTTTGGCTGGATTGATTAACCCCACAGGAGGAAGTATCTCGTGGAATGAAAAGCCGGTTAAACCACCAAAAGATAAATTAGTTCCGGGTCACCCGGATATTCATCTGGTGCGGCAAAACGCAGGACTTTTTCCCAACATTTCCTTGAAAGAAAATCTACGGTATGCACTCCGGTTTTATGAATCGTCTTTTCGTCAGGAACGCATGGATTACCTCCTTGAAAAAGGGGGATTGACCGGCATTCAAAACCAATTACCCCGGGAGGTATCTGGTGGAGAACAACAACGTACGGCCATTTTAATGGCCATGGCCGAGCCGCCTGGGGTTTTGTTATTAGACGAGCCCTTCAGTCATCTGGACGCGCGAAATAAGGATGTTTTACGGCGTTTAATTTTAGATTTGGTGCAGGAAGAAGAGACCTTGGTTGTGTTTGTGACCCATGATGCCCACGATGCTCTATCCACAGCCGATCAAATTTCCATTTTAGGTCCAGCAGGTTGGACGCAAACAGCTTCCCCTGAGGTGTTGTATCGGGAGCCAGCGAATGTTTATGTGGCGGGACTTACCGGGAGATTCTACCCAATTCAAGGGCATATTGTCCGTCCTGAACATGTCCAAAGGGTAGGAGATGGCTACCGAGTTATACCAACCTCCTCCGTATTTCTTGGGCCTTATTACTTAAATGAGGGGGTTTTGGAGACAGGCGAGCGAATAGGATGGTATGCTCAAGAAAGCATAACACCCGATCACGTGCAATTTATTCGATGGTAGATTCTGCGATCACATAAACGGCATCTAAATTTCTACCTTGGCCATTATAATCTAAGCCATATCCTACCACAAATTTATTCTCAATTTCAAAACCAACATAATTTAGATCAATTTCTGCAGCCAAAGCCTCGGGCTTGTGGAGCAGGGTTACTGTAGCAACAGACGCGGGCTGAAGTGCAAGGACTTCCTGTAAGATTTGTTGCATCGTTAAACCTGTATCGACAATATCTTCAACAAGTAGAATATGGCGGTCGCGAATATCTTCTTGAAGACCTAGAATTTGTTTAACTGAACCTGTCGATTGGGTATTTTGGTAAGAAGAAACACGAACAAAGGTAACTTCGCACGGGATTTCGATGCGTTTGAACAAGTCGCTTAGAAAAACAAACGCGCCATTGAGGACACCGATAAAAAGTGGGTTTTTATCCTGATAATCGTCATTAATTTCCTTGGCTAGTTCCAAGATGCGGGATTGAATAGCCGAGGAGGAAAGAAATGGGATAAAGGATTTATCTCGAATGTGGATCATGAATGTAGCTTTTTTCACTAGTGAAAAACAAGGGCTACCTCCAGTGAAGTAGCCCTTGATTTATGGGAATTGATTTTACGCCTTTTGCGAGGCTGCGATCAAATTTAATGCAGATCCCGCCTTGAACCATTCGATTTGGGCTTCATTGTACGTGTGGTTAACCGTAATCTCATCCCGGCTGCCATCGCTGTGATTGGCCACTACGGTGAGCGGTTTACCTGGAGTAAATGAGGTCAAGCCTACGATATCGAACGAATCATTTTCTTGAATCTTATCATAATCCGCCGGATTGGCAAATGTTAAGGCCAACATCCCTTGTTTCTTTAGGTTAGTTTCATGAATCCGTGCGAAGGATTTAACCAAAATAGCCCGGACACCTAAATGGCGAGGTTCCATGGCTGCGTGTTCCCGAGAGGAGCCTTCACCATAGTTTTCATCGCCAACCACCAAGCTGCCTATTCCAGCCGCTTTGTAAGCCCGTTGAGTCGCCGGTACTTCGCCGTATTCACCTGTCAATTGATTCTTGACTTTATTGGTCGCTTCATTGAACATATTGACGGCACCAATGAGCAGGTTATTGGAAATATTATCCAAATGTCCGCGGTACTTTAACCAAGGACCAGCCATTGAAATGTGGTCAGTGGTACATTTTCCTTTAGCCTTGATCAAAAGTTTCAAGCCCGTGAGGTCAGTTCCCTCCCACGGTTTGAACGGATCAAGCAATTGCAAACGGTCTGATTTTGGACTGACCGCAACCTTAATACTTTTTCCACTGCGGGCTGGTTTTTGATACCCGGCATCTTCAACAGCAAAACCATTGGGTGGAAGTTCCACGCCAAGTGGTGGATCGAGCTTCACTTGCTCTCCATTGGCGTTGGTTAATGTATCTTTGGCTGGGTTAAAGGTAAGGCTTCCGGCGATGGCAAAGGCCGTCACGATTTCGGGAGACGCTACAAACGCATGGGTATTGGGGTTACCATCGGCCCGCTTAGCGAAGTTCCGGTTGAATGAGGTAATGATCGAATTGCGTTCTTGTTTTTCGGCGCCATGACGAGCCCATTGCCCAATGCAAGGTCCACAGGCATTTGCCAATACAACCCCACCAATTTGTCCAAAAGTGGCCAATAAGCCATCACGTTCAGCGGTAAAGCGGACTTGTTCAGAACCCGGCGTAATGGTAAATTCAGCTTTGGCTTGGATATGCTTGGCAGCTGCTTGCGCGGCAACTGAAGCAGCCCGTGTCATATCCTCGTACGAAGAGTTTGTACAAGAGCCAATGAGACCCACATCTAATTTTTCAGGCCACTTGTTTTTTCTTACAGCAGCTGCGAATTTTGAGAGCGGCCAAGCCAAGTCAGGCGTGAATGGACCATTGATCCGCGGCTCCAATTTGGACAGATTGATTTCGATGACCTGATCGTAATACTTCTCTGGATTATCGATACAATCTTGATCTGGGCGTAAATACTCTTTGATTTTTTTAGCCAAGATCGCGACACGCGCCCGGTTGGTGGCACGCAGGTAATTCTCGATTTTTTTGTCAAAACCGAAGATGGAGGTCGTAGCTCCAATTTCGGCACCCATGTTGCAGATCGTTCCTTTTCCTGTAGCGGAAAGACGATCGGCGCCAGAACCAAAATATTCAACGATACAACCTGTTCCTCCCTTCACCGTTAAGCGACCAGCCACTTCCAAGATTACATCTTTAGCGGAGGCCCAACCTTTCAAGGTTCCAGTCAACTTGATCCCAATTAATTTTGGCATTTTCAATTCCCAAGGAAGGCCTGCCATAACATCACAAGCATCGGCGCCACCGACACCAATGGCTACCATGCCTAGTCCACCTGCGTTGGGTGTATGAGAGTCCGTACCGATCATCATGCCGCCCGGGAAAGCATAATTTTCGATCACGACTTGGTGAATGATCCCAGCACCAGGTTTCCAAAATCCTATTCCATATTTATTTGAAACGGAAGCAAGGAAGTCATATACCTCTTTATTGCTTTCGTTGGCTGTTTTTAAATCTTCAGAAGCACCAATTTTGGCTTGAATCAAGTGATCACAGTGCACGGTAGAGGGAACTGCCACTTTGTCACGACCTGCCTGCATGAATTGAAGCAAAGCCATTTGGGCGGTTGCATCTTGCATGGCTACACGATCAGGCGCAAAGTCTACATAGTCTTTACCCCGCTCAAAAGGTTGCGCTGGCGTACCATCCCACAGGTGGGTATATAGAATTTTTTCGGCTAGTGTCAGTGGTCTACCCAATAAATTGCGTGCGGCATCTACCTTTTCGGGCATTTTGCTGTACACGTCTTTGATCATGTCTAAATCAAAAATCTTCATTTTGACGCGTTTTTTGTTTATATGAATAAGATAGTTAGGAACGTTGACCCAGAGATCAATCCAAAATTACGAAACAATTAGGGAAATGAAATAGGATTTTTCTAATTTGTCTTTAAAGGTAGAAGTGCGTTTTTCTAAAATACTTTGTAAATAATTGATTATAAGCGTTTAAATATTGTTGTTAAAATGAAATATAAGTAAATTTGAATGATTTTGTGGTTGAAATTTTCAAATGTTTATGATTTTTGATGGTTTTGTCTGATTGAAAGTTCTTCATTTGGGTTTTCTATTGTATTATTTCTAGAATTTGGTTCGAAATTGGCCCAATTGTTGGGATAATCGCACGATTCAGGATGAACAAAATTTTTGAAGTTTTGCTTATTATTCATGTACTTTGAATCTTCAACACGTTTCTCGAACTGCTACCACGACACATGGCAAAAAATTTAGTAATTGTAGAGTCTCCAGCGAAAGCAAAGACCATTGAGGGGTATTTGGGGAAAGATTTTATTGTAAAATCAAGCTTTGGTCACATTCGAGATTTGCCAGAAAAGCAAATCGGCGTGGATGTGGCGAACGACTTTTTGCCTTCGTATGAGGTATCCGCTGATAAAAAAAAGGTCGTTGCCGAATTAAAAAAAATAGCCAAAGAGGCCGAAGTTTGGTTAGCCACGGACGACGACCGCGAGGGAGAGGCCATCTCGTGGCATTTGAAAGAAGCTTTGGGCTTAGCGGATGACACTAAGCGTATTGTTTTCCGTGAAATTACCAAAAATGCCATCACCAAAGCCATCGAACAACCCCGAACAATCGATATCGATTTGGTTAATGCCCAACAAGCTCGCCGAATATTGGATCGGCTAGTTGGTTTTGAGCTTTCGCCGGTTTTATGGGAAAAGATTCGTTTGGGTGGAAATGAACGTAAAAACCTATCCGCAGGTCGTGTTCAGTCTGTGGCTGTCCGATTAATTGTCGAGCGAGAAAGGGAAGTAGAGGCTTTTGATGCGCAATCTTCGTTCAAAATTGTAGCCTTATTTGAGGTCGAAAAAGGAAAGATTCTCAAAGCAGAGCTACCTAAAAATTTTGAAACAGAAGGGGAAGCGCAAGCTTTTTTGGTTCGCTGTGTCGGAGCAGATTTTTTTATCAAAAATTTAGAGGTAAAGCCCGGTAAAAAATCTCCTGCTGCACCCTTTACGACCTCGACGTTACAGCAAGAAGCGTCACGTAAATTGAGTTTTTCGGTCGCGCAAACCATGACTGTGGCGCAAAAGCTCTATGAAGCTGGGCATATTTCCTATATGCGAACGGACTCGACGAATTTATCGGACGAAGCAATTGAAAAAGCAAAGTACCAGATTTCCTCGGCTTATGGGGATGAATTTATCAAGGTACGCAAGTATAAAACCAAAAATGAGTCGGCCCAAGAAGCGCATGAAGCCATTCGGCCTACCGATTTTAGTCGACTCACTGCTGGGGCTGATCGCAATGAAAAAAGGTTGTATGAACTCATTTGGAAGCGCTCGATCGCCTCTCAGATGGCGGATGCACAAATCGAGCGTACCATCGCAACTTTGGGCATTTCTACAACGCCCGAGGAATTGGTGGCTACAGGGGAAGTGATCAAGTTTGAAGGTTTTTTGAAGGTTTATTTGGAATCAACTGACGAGGAAGACGAGGAAAATAAAGACATGTTGCCGCCTTTGGCTATTGGGCAAATGCTGGCTTTGCAACAAATGAAAGCCACCCAACGGTATGCTAAACCTCCCGCTCGGTATACAGAAGCTAGTTTGGTGAAAAAATTGGAAGAATTAGGCATCGGCCGACCGTCAACCTACGCACCCACCATTTCGACTATCATCAAACGGACGTACGTGTTGAAGGAGGATCGTCCAGGAAAAGAACGGGCGTTTAAAGAATTTACTCTGCAAGATAATCAGGTAGCTGAACGCCTAGGTACTGAAACGTACGGAACCGAAAAGGCCAAGCTATTTCCAACCAATATCGGGATGATTGTCAATGATTATCTCGTGGAAAACTTTGATGATGTCATTAATTTCCGGTTTACGGCCAAGGTCGAGAGTGGTTTTGATGATATTGCCGAAGGGCGAGTCCCGTGGCAAAAAATGATCGCTGGATTTTATCAGGACTTCCACGATAAAGTGCAACTTGCCTCCGAAACCAAGCAAGAGAAACGCTTGAATGCCAAAGAATTGGGGATTGACCCCGATTCAGGAAAAAAGGTATTTGCCAAGATCGGTAAATTTGGGCCCTATATTCAGGTGGGTGAAAGTACCGATGAGGATAAGCCGACTTTCGTGTCGCTAAAGAAAGGAACTTTAATCGAAACGATTAATTTTGAAACGGCACTCGCGATGCTCAAAGGTCCTAAATTGCCTCTTGAAGTTGGTATTTTTGAAGACCATGCATTGGTGGTGAATGAAGGCCGGTACGGTCCTTATATTCTCCATGACGGAAAATACTACAACTTGCCGAAAGATCAAGACCCACTAGGTGTGACTGAAGCGGAGGCCATTGGTATTATCATGGCGAAGCGAGAAGATCCTACTAGCGCACTGCCTAGGTCTGTCGGGGTGTTTCAGGAGGAAGAAATGATTGTTGCCAAGGGGCGATTTGGTCCGTATATTAAACATGGAAAGAAAAATTACCCACTTGGTAAATCAGAAGATCCCTTGACCGTGACGGCCGAGCGAGTGCAAGAAATAATTTTGGATAAGAAAGCTGCCGAGGCGAATAATGTGATTAAGGAATTTGCTGAAAATGAAAAAGTAAAAGTGCTCAATGGGCGCTATGGGCCATACATTCAAATCGGAAAACGGAACATTAAGATTCCTAAAGATATGGAGCCAGCCGCTTTGACGTTGGAAGAATGTCTAAAATTGGCTGAGGGATGAAACACCATGTCGTCGTCTTGAGTGGTGCGGGTATCAGTGCAGAAAGCGGCCTAAAGACGTTTCGGGATATGGGCGGACTATGGGAGAATTACGCCATCGAGGAGGTTGCTACACCCCAAGCTTGGCAAAAAAATCCAAGTTTGGTTCAAGCCTTTTATAATGAACGTCGTCGTCAAGCTGCTGAGGCGCAACCCAATGCGGCACATCAAGCCATAGCCGCATTAGAATCTTGGGCGAGAGTTACTGTTGTAACGCAGAATGTGGATGATCTCCACGAACGCGCTGGATCGACGCAGGTGGTACATCTACATGGCGAATTACGAAAAGTTCGTAGTGTTCAAAATCCAAGTCTCATACTCGATATTGGGGGGAGAGCATTAGGGGATGACGAACGAGGGCCAGATGGCCATATCCTTCGGCCTCATATTGTGTGGTTTGGCGAAGAGGTTCCTTTGCTGCCCATGGCTGCCGAAATTTGCCAAACCGCTGATTTTCTTCTTATCGTTGGCACCTCTTTGCAGGTATATCCAGCTGCCGGATTGGTTCATGAGGTATCGCCCACGACTCCTAGGTTTGTGATTGATCCAGGAAAACCTTCTGTCAAATCTCCTCAAACCTATTACTATCCCGAACCTGCAACCACAGGCGTTCCTCGGGTGATTGATTATTTAAAAACGAATTATTGACATTGCTACTATGGCACGTATATTAACCGGAATTCAGGCCAGTGGCCGCCCACATTTAGGCAATATTTTAGGTGCAATTTTACCCGCAGTTCGGGTCTCTCAAAAGCCAGAAAATGAATCTTTTTTATTTATCGCTGACTTGCATGCGATGACTACGATCAAAAGTGCCCAGGTCATGCAAGAAAATACCCGTGCGGTGGCCGCCGCTTGGTTGGCGTTTGGCTTCGATTCGGATAAAAACTTCTTTTACCGTCAATCTCGTCTGGCTGGTTACCATACGGAATTGTGTTGGTACTTAAGTTGTTTGACACCTTATCCCATGTTGGCGAATGCCCATTCGTTCAAGGATAAATCGGATCGGCTCGCCGATGTAAATGCTGGACTCTTCACCTATCCAGTCTTGCAGGCTGCGGATATTGTGTTGTATCAAGCGAATTTTGTGCCCGTTGGCAAAGATCAAAAGCAGCACTTGGAAATGTCTAAGGACATGGCGGAAGCTTTTAATCGGATTTACGGGGATACCTTTGTTCTACCTGAGGCTGTTATTGATGAGCAGGTCATGACAATTCCGGGTATTGATGGAAATAAGATGTCAAAATCATACAATAATTTTTTAGACATATTTTTACCTGAGAAAGACCTATATACGGTTATAAAGAAAATTCAAACGGATTCTACTCCGCTGGAAGAACCTAAAAATCCAGACACGTGCTTGGTGTTTACGTTGTTTTCACTGATTGCCGAAGCGGCGCAAACCCAAGAGCTTCGGGCTAAATATGAAGCCGGAAATTTTGGGTATGGCCATGCTAAAAAAGAACTGTTGGATTTAATTTTGACCCGTTTTGCGGAAGAACGCAGGTTGTTCAATTACTATTTCGACCACCCAACTGCCTTGGAAGAAAAATTACAAGAAGGGGAAGCTAAGGTACGCGTCATCGCCGAACAAACGATGCAGTTGGTACGTGAACGCATTGGATTCATATGATAACTTGGGATCATACGGTATTTTTTGCCCTAAATAGCTTGCATTCTCCCCTAACAGACAATCTCTGGGCCATCATCACCCATCGATTGACGTGGATCCCATTGTATCTGGGTTTGATTGTATGGCTACTCTGGAAAGTGCCGAAGGGATGGATAATTCTGCTCTATTTTTTAGCTTCTGTCGGGTTAGCGGATCGATTTACTTCGGGGTACATGAAGCCGACTTTTGAGCGGTTCCGACCCTGTCATGATCCGGTTTTACAAGCTAAGGTACATGTAATTGGAGCTTGTGGTGGGAAATATGGATTTGCCTCTTCTCATGCAGCCAATACCTTTGCTTTAGCGATGGCATTTTCGCTTGTCTTTACGCCAAGACGACGAATGCGCGTTGGGCTATGGGGTTGGGCAACCGTAGTTTCGGTAAGCCGAATTTTTGTAGGGGCTCATTTTCCAGCTGATCTTATCGTAGGCGCCCTCGTAGGTGCAGGTATGGCTTGGATATTGCTTCGTTTGGCAGAATATGGTGGAGTTTCCTTGGCGCGAAGTTAGTCGTATTCCTTAACGTCAGCGATCTTATATTTCCCCTTTTCGGTTACCAACCGAATATCCCGATGGTAGGTTATTTTGAATTCTGTATCCCGTATTTCGACGCGCCACCATGTATTTTTTTTGTCCGAAGCAATCGCTTTGCAAGAGATTACACGAATTTTGCCAAAGTCTTGGCCTGAAATAAAATAGCCCGCATTGATTCCTGCATATTTTGTTTGATACTTCCCTGCCCATTTCTTTTCAAAAGCTTTTCGTGTCAAGCCACCATCAAGGTCAACTTGGAGCGCGTCGTCTTTATAGGCGATATACGTTGTGGTACAAAGCTGGGTGATGGGTACTTGCTCAAAATTTGCAAAATATTGTTCAATGGAATCCTTGATCCATTGTTGGGGTAAAAGAGTTTGGGTGAAGACCAGAACGGCTAGGAGTGAATTCAACATAGGTTGTACTAAGGGAGAAAGGTAAAGGTAGTGAAAAATTGGTTAATGCGGTTGATCCAATGCAAAACGGCAACCAGATGGCTGCCGTTTTGTGATTCTATTAGCGTTGGGTCGGAAATTATTTTCCTCCCTGTTGTTGTTGACGCAATGCCCGTGGAATAGTGATGGTTGCCACTGGGTTTGATTCTGGATCTAAAACAGTTAAGTTTTCTGTTTTAATCGATTTTACTTTGATGGATTTTCCTAATTCCAACGCCGTAATATCGAGGTCAATATATTCAGGGATGAATTTAGCTTGACCTTGAACACGAAGGTTACGAAGTGTCTGTACTAGTTTACCCCCAACTTTTTGTCCTTCAGAAACGCCTTGAAGACGAATAGGAATCGCTACTTTGATTACTTTCTCAGGTGTGATTTCCAAGAAATCCACGTGAATTAAAGAATCGTTTACTGGGTGGAACTGTTTGTCCTGCATAATGGCAGTGTATACAGTTCCTTCGATGTTCAATTCAACTTCATACACATCCGGAGTGAAGATCAACGGATTGAATAAATACGCTGGCGCGTAGAATGATACTTGCTCTGTACCGCCATAGAGTACACCCGGGACCATACCTTGGTTACGAAGTTCTTGGGCAGCCGTACGACCGAGATTCGCTCTCTTATACCCTACAATCTCAGTTTTTTTCATTGTAAACGAAATTTAGAAATTAATTTGATTCTGATAATTTATAAAAAGTGTGCTAATAGATCCATGATCCCGAATTCTACCGATGGCTTTGGCAAAAAGCTCAGCGACCGAAAGAACCTTAATTTTTGCGTTATCTTGTTTTAGTGGAATGGAATCCGCCACTAAAAGTTCGGATAAAACGGAGTTTGCGATATTGTCGTGCGCATTGCCCGACAAGACCGGGTGTGTACAAATGGCTCGAACAGAGAGGGCGCCTTTGTCTAAGATTAACTGCGCGGCTTTACAAATTGTTCCACCCGTGTCAATTAAGTCATCGACCAACACAACATTGGCCCCTTCGACATCACCAATGAGTTGCATGGAGGCAATCTCGTTTGCTTTTTTTCGGTGTTTATCGCAAATCACAATGTCCGCATCAAAGTAGCTGGCAAACTTCCGAACCCGCGCAACACCCCCCACATCCGGAGAAGCAAAGATGAGGTTGTCGAGTTTTTGAAGCTTTAGATACGGTACAAAGACCGACGTTCCTTCCAAGTGATCGACTGGAATATCAAAAAAGCCTTGGATTTGTCCTGCATGTAAGTCCATGGTCATGATGCGGTCGGCTCCGGCCGCTGTTAGCATATTGGCCACTAATTTAGCACCTACAGCTACGCGAGGACGATCTTTCCGATCTTGCCGAGCATACCCATAATACGGAATCACCGCGCAAACATAATGAGCAGAGGCCCGTCTTGCGGCATCAATCATCAGGAGGAGCTCCATCAAATTATCGGCGGTAGGAAAGGTAGATTGTACTAAAAATACATCACATCCTCGAACGGATTCGTCAAATGAGACCGAAATCTCACTATCTGCAAAACGTTGGATGGTTAACTTCCCCAATTCAATGCCGTAGAAATCAGCAATGCGACTGGCGAGGTATTTTGACTTTGTCCCGGAAAAAATTTTAACTTCAGCCATTTGTTGGTTATTTTGCGAAAACAACCGCAAAAGTAGAAACTTTGCCGGGCAAAAACTAAAGTTCTTTGGAATAAATCCATTTATCTTCGTATAGCAGCACAGGTTATGGCGCAATTATCTCTCGTGGACGAATTTTCGTTCTTCACCAAGCACATTTTTTTGGATGTGTTTGTGGAATCTGTGTGGGATATGAAGCGAAATCGACTGGTTTTGCGGACGTTGGGCAATCAATTTTGTCCTGCGGGTGTATCGGTAGGTTGTCCTAAACGGTACTTTCATCAATTTCCAGCCGGTACCATCTTTAAAATTGATATGCGTCGGGTAGAGCGACCTAAGCAATCGCCTTACTTTTTAACAATTCGGCGACGGTATATGCAGCGAGCCATTGAGTTTTTTGAACATAATCGGCGTCTTGCGGCACCGATTATGTAGTGTATGATTTCCCTATAGACTTTTTGGGATAGTCATGATAGCCTCTTGGCGGCCATCGAGATACCGGAATGAATGGCCATCGTAATATCCATTTTCCTCAAGCATAATCCGGATTGTTTTTTGCCATTCGGGTAGTCGAACCGCTGCGTTGAGTTCAATCGAGTAAGCCGTTTGTGGATAGAGTGGGTAATCCCCGGAACCTGGGGTACGGCCCTGGTTATCCCACATGCCAATCGTAGGCCCTGCTGCATGCCCATGAAGCCCAATGGGGTGGGTATAAATGGTACCTTGAATTCCTGCCGCCTTGGATTTGACCAACGCATCGGCTAAAATATCATTGCCCATTTTTCCTGTCATAAAGGACTCGGTCAAAAAATCTTGCAATTGATTGCCTTGTTTAAATGCTTCGACTAAAAAGGGTGGAACCGATTTTTCGCCGGGCTTAAGTACATAGGCATGTTGTTGGTGGTCAGTATGCAATCGGAGGTATGAAATACCAAAGTCACAATGCAGCAGATCGCCGGGTAATATGACTTGCTTGTCAGGCCGTTTGGAAAAGGTGCGTAGATGGTCAAAGCTTTCTGGATCTAGACGTTGGACATCCACGGTCGGGTGGAACCAGGTTTCCAATCCCAAATCAGTCACTTTTTGGCGCATCCACCAGACGACATCATCGGTCGTCGTAACACCGGGTTGAATGACTTTTTCAGAAAAGGCCTCCGCGATGATTTGGTGCGAAATACGTGAAATCATATCGTACAAGACCATTTCTTTCTCTGTCCGGGTTTCTAACCAAGCCACGGCTAAGTTGGCAGCAGAAACAATTTTAGCTTGTTGGTTTTTGGGTAGTTTTGCCATGAGCTCTGTATGCTCCGTGTAGGTAAGTCCGTCGGCGTGACCATAAAATTGGGAAAAATTTAGGCCAATTTTTTTTGGATTCATTTTTTGAATGACATCAACCAAGGCTTGCCATTGATCGGGGTGGGTTTGAAGATCCCACGCACCCTTCAATAAATTCCCAACATCATACCGGGCAATCGCCAATCGTTCTATTCCTTTTTCAGGTCCTTGGTCATGAAAAACAAAAATGGTTCTTCGGCGCGCCGATAACCACACGGCGGGCAGCATTGTTTTCATTACGGGATCTTCATTGTATTCTCGGGAAATGATGATCCACATATCAATCCCATTTTTACGCATCAATGTGGGGAGCAAATGGGTCATGCGGTCTTCTAAAATTTCATCGATGACAGCTGCGCGTTGGCGTTCGGGCAGAATGGTTGGGTAGGTTTGTGCGGTGGCACAGGAAAAGAAAAAAAGAAGTAGGCACGTTCCGAGTATCAGTCGTTTCATATACGGGTTGGAATTTTAATTCCCAAGATACTAGACATTTTCCAAATCCTAGAATTGCCGAATGTGAATTTGCCAAATCCTATTTTTTCGGTAACTTGTTTTTCTATTCAACCACCTTACTTATGAAAAAAAATAATCCATCGCGTCGGATGTTTCTCCGCGGTCTAGGCGCCGCTGCTCTAACGCTTTCCGTTGCACCCTCTTGGGCCCTTCAACCGACAAAAAAATGGCGTGTAGGTTTGATTGGAACCGGCTGGTATGGGAAATCGGATTTATTTCGGCTCATGCAAGTTGCCCCAGTAGAGGTCATTGCCCTATGTGACCCGGATCGACAGGAGCTTGAGAAGGCAGGTCGATTGGTCAAGGCGAGAACAGGTAAATCAGAAAGTCCTTCCTTATACGTTCATCATGAAAAAATGCTGGCGGCCCACACGTTTGATATCATTTTGGTGGGATCACCGGATCATTGGCACGCTCTGCATACGCTCGATGCTTTGCGGGCCGGGGCGCATGTATATGTCCAAAAACCCATAAGTGTGGACGTGATGGAGGGCGAGGCGATGGTGGCTGCGGCCCGAAAATACGGGAAGGTTGTTCAAGTTGGAACGCAACGAAAAAGTACACCGCATTTAATTGAAGCCAAAAAAGAAATAGTCGATGCGGGTATGTTAGGTAAAATCAAACATGTGGAGATGTGTTGTTACTACCACATGCGTCACAATGGTAATCCACCTGTTCAACCGGTTCCGGCGTATTTTGATTATGAGCGCTGGACTGGTCCTGCTCCCCTGCGTCCGTATGATGGTAGTCCGCACATGCGATGGTGGCGAACATTCATGGCGTATGGAAATGGCATCACAGGCGATATGTGTGTCCATATGTTGGATACTGTTCGGTGGTTACTTCAGTTGGGCTGGCCGACTCAGATTACGTCCTCCGGGGGGATTTACATGCAAAAAGAAGGAAAATCTACAATTTCTGATACCCAAACGGCTGTATTTCAATACGATGAGCTTCAGTGTGTTTGGCAACATCGAACTTGGGGTACAGCACCAAATCCTGAATACCCTTGGTCATTTACGCTCTATGGGGAAAAGGGTACCCTATGGGGTAGTACATTTGCCTATGACTATGTTTCGACTGATGGAAGAACCAAGATTCACCGTGATGTAGTTTTTGAGCGGGAAAAGTATCCAGAAGATCTAACAGAAGAACGCATTGAGCTTCATGCTGCCCCAGCAACACGAGGCCATATGATCGATTTTCTTAAAGCCATCGAACAGAATTCTCGTCCTATTGCCGACATTGAAGAAGGTCACATTTCCACAGCGTCTTGCATTTTAGCCAATATATCCATGGACCTTGGCGGGCGCCCTCTACGCTATGATCCTAAAGCACGGGAGGTAGTGGGTGACCCAGAGGCCACCCAACGTCTATCACGGCCTTATCGGGGCCCTTGGATACACCCTGATCCATCAACCGTTTAGGGCTCAAATGACAGATATGGAGACAATTTGGTGAGCACTTCGGGGCTAAGTCGTTTGATTGGTTGTAAATCATCAAGTGAATGGAATGGACCGTGCTGACTTCGGTACGCCAGAATCGCTTTGGCTTGGGCGTAGGGTAGGTAGGGGTGTTTCAATTCGTCTACGCGATTGATCTGAATCTTTTGAACCGGAGAGCCCACGTATCCAAATTGTTGAATGGTAGGACCAAGTTCTGGAGGCAATTGATACGTTTCCATGACTTGCTCCACTGTGATAAAACCACCTAATTTTGCTCTAAAGTTACAGATTCGTTTGGCAAAGCCACTTCCAATACCCGGCAATGATTTCCAGACGGTGGTGTCTGCGGTATTGATATCAAATCGGCTGGGTCGTTTGGGTAGATTTTGTTTTGGAAAAGTACTTTGGTAGGGGCGTTCAGGAAAATTTGATGTTATTTTCTTCCCGTCAAAGTGAAGGTGAGGCCGTATGTCCGATAGTATTTCGGGTGTGATTCCGTACAGTTTTGCCAGATCAGATTCTTGCCGAAATTGACCTCCCTTGGAACGGTATTTGATCAGCCGCTCGGCTAAGTATTTGGGCAAACCCACTGCAGCCAGTTGCTCGGAGGTTGCTTGTTGGGGGTTAATTTTAGGGCCTAGGTAGTGGGTTTTGGTCGATGGACTCGTCCGATCTCGATCTGAGCTGTACGAATTGGTTGGAACTTCCTTCAACCACCGAACAATACTGGCGCTATCCTCAGGCGTAATGCGGATAGGGTCCCCCCGAAATAGATAATCTCCAACGGATAAAAGACCTGTTAAGCAACATAATCCTAGTCCAAGTAGTAAGGTGCCTACGGCTTCTTTCTGGGAAAGCTTAAAAAAAGCTTTCCATGCATTAATTTGATTTTTCATGGCTGTATTTTAAAAACGAAAAATACAGAAAAACAAAACCACCTCCAAAGGATTGAAGGTGGTTTTGCGCAAATTAGGGGGGATGTTATGGTTTGAATTCGATTTGGGATAGGCCAAATAATGGTTTTCCTTGACTAGCATCATGTTCAAAACATAGGTATAAAGTTTGAGAGGTGGGCAGGCCCGCGACTTGCAACGGGATAGCTAGGTGTGAACTAAAATTAGCTGGAATGGTCCCCTGGCCAATTACTTTACCTTGAGCAGAACCCACTCGAACCATGATTTTTCCACCAACGGTTTGTCCTACTTGGGAAAACGCGTCGATTTGTAAAGCCGAAATACCCCGAAGGTCAATCTTTTCAAAAGCAATATAGCCCCCTTGATTGGCTACGACCACTTCGCCAAGAGTGGGTAGGGTGAATTTTGCAGCGGACTTTTCTTTATCGTACGCCGTGGCTGGGATCTTGGGACTCCGGAGCGCTAGGGTCTGAGACGATGTCAATGGACCAACCACCTGGCCACCTTTATCGGTATAGGTAGCTTGAATGAGGTAAACACCAGGCTTCTTATCCGCATGGACTGTGGTGGCATAGGCACCAGATACAGGCTGGGACGACTTGGTTTTTTCATTTAACGAGAGAATATAATCGACCATATCCCGTGCCTCGTTTTTCGTTAATTGTGGGTGAGCCGACATCGCTTGTTCGCCCCAAACACCTCCGCCGCCTGCTATGATCTTTTCGCTGAGGTAATTGATGTTTTGACTAGAACGCGGGTATTTTTTTGCAATATCCTTGTATGATGGTCCAATGGATTTCTTTTCCATAGCATGACAGGCTTTGCAATCGCTGAGGTCAATCAATCGCTTCCCGATCACAAATCCGACATTGGCTTTGTGGCCTTGCTCTAAAATAGTTTTATCAAAACCTTCTAAGTAATTGATATTGACGACAACATCCTCCGCGGAAATTCCTTTGGCGAGCGTTCCGTCTTCTTTGTCCTTGACTTGGACTTTATACTGAATGGGTTGTTTGTCGAAGAAAAAAGTCTGATTCCCCTCCACTTGGATGGCTACCTCAGGTTGGGCATTGCCTACCTTAATCACCATGGTTTCTTGATTGCTTTGGCCATGGGTATCTTTCACCGTCAATTTCACGGTATATTCACCGGGCTTTGTGAAGGTAAATGTAGGATTGGCCATCATACTAGGTTTAGCTTTGGGGCCAAAGCTCCACTGGTAGGTGATCGGATCTTGGTCATAGTCCAAGGATCCTTTAGCTGAAAATTGGACGGTTAACGGCGCAACACCTACCGTTTTATCGGCTTGCATCTTGGCGATGGGTTTCCGATTTCCGGCATTAAACTCGATTTTGCTCAGCATAGCTTCTTCGTTTTGAGCAAACCAATTCATGCCATATTCCAACAAATACATCACACCCTGCTGATCGAAAGTCATGTCCATAGGGTGGTAGAATTTGGTAGCAGGCATAAAAGGTTCCATACCGGCATAGTTGCCCTTTTCGTCTAGATGGACTACATGAATCCAATCACGCATCCATTCATAGATGAACCATTTTCCATCGAAATACGTGGGAAACGAACCCGCACCTTTCGTGGTGAGGTCAGCATGATATAGGGGCCCTGACATCGGGTTTGCTCCTCCTTTACCCAAGAGCGGAAAACGATCGGATGGGCCGTACCCATACCAAATCAACGGTTCTTGGGTAGCAGGGAGATCGATAATGCCAGTATTGTTGGGGGATACGTTTTTAGGTGCCTTTTTATCAAAAGCAGGACCTGACTGTTTGGTTTCAAAATCATAGGCGCGGTACGCATCGCGACCAACAAAAAGTGGCCAACCGAAGAAACCCGCTTGACGTGCTTGATTGAATTCGACTTGGCCATCGGGTCCTCGATCAGGATTGGCTTTTCCTGCATCGGGCCCAATATCGCCCCAGTATAGGTAACCTGTTTTGGGGTCAACGGAAATGCGGTAAGCGTTTCGGGTGCCCATGACGAAAATTTCGGGACGGGTTTTGGGAGTTCCAACAGGAAAGAGGTTACCTTCGGGAATGGTATAACCTCCTTCAGGAGTAGGTTTGATTCGGAGAATTTTACCCCGGAGGTCATTCGTATTGCCTGCGGTATGAAGGGCATCCCATCCTTGTCGGCCTTCTCGGAAGTCGATAGGAGCATAGCCATCCGAGGCAAATGGATTCGTGTCGTCGCCAGTTGAAAGATACAAGTTTCCATTTTTGTCCCAATCGATCGACCCACCGGTATGGCAACATTCGATGCGTTTAGCAGGGAAGCGGAGGACAATTTTTTCGGTAGCGAGCAGTAGGGTATCTTGTGTTTGATCGTACACAAAACGAGAGAGAAATTGGTCGTTGTGCGTTTCTGACTGCGGAGAATAAAAAATATATACCCAATTGTTTTGGTTGAATTGGGGATCAAGTCCAATTCCCATAACACCATATTCAAATTTGCTGTAGACATCCAATTTGGCGATGACTTTCGTTTGTCCATTGGCAGGATTCCATAATTTGACCAGACCTTTTCGTTCGGTAAATATGACCTTATCGTTGGGCATGACGGCGAGTTCGGTGGGTTCATCGAGATTTTTGATGAGGGTTGTTTTGATGAACCGGTTTTCCTCGGGTGCGCGTTGAGTTCGGGCCTTCTTATAATCTAATTTGGTTGGCATTGTCCATTTGAGGCCTTCCAAAATATGCTTTTGCATATCGGGTTCGGTGAAGGTTTCGGGGGTATGGCCATAGTTGGTATAGAAGGACCGTCCCCCATCAAACTCATGATACCACGCCAGCGGATGGAAGTCGCCCATTTTCCCTTGTTTATAGGACTTTTCATCTACCCGTATTAAAAACTTAAGAAGGTCCGTTTTGAGGTCTTTAAAATCGTAAAATTCATCGGCGCGTTCAAATGTAGCGGGTAGGTGTTTCGTGGAGGGATGTGTTGGATCAAGCACATACATGGTTCCTTTTTGGACATTAGAGACCTCGCCACCTGGGTGTGAGGCAAAGTACCCACCCATGAGTTGGTTATACCACGGCCAGTTGTATTCCGTATCGGAAGCGGCGTGAATGCCTACATAGCCGCCACCGGCTTGGATGAAGCGTTCAAAGTCGGCTTGTTGGCGGGGATTGAGCACATCACCGGTTGTGGAGAGGAAAACGACGGCATGGTAATTTTTGAGATTTTCTTCGGTAAAATAATCCGAATCTTCCGTTAGGGTAACGGAGAAGCCCTCTTTGGGGCCAAAGGTTTGAAAAAATTCTTTCCCTTCTTTGATCGAGGCATGGCGGAAACCCGCGGTTTTAGAAAAGACGAGGACCTTTTTTTGTTGGGCTAAAGACGGGAAAATCGAAAGCCAAACCAAGGCAAAAGTCAGGAATTGGGCGAGACGTGGCATGTCGGTTTGTGAATAAATGTTGAACCTGCAAGTAATTAAAAATTACGGGGAAGTTCATGCAGTTGATTCACAAAATTGGAATGTAACGACTAAATAGGAGTGAATAAAGATATTAATTCCACAAGACCCAAATCATCCCGAGGTGATAGGTATCGTGTTGGGTAATACCGGTGAGCAGGGTATAGAAATCATAGTGTTCGCCGGGAACGCGCTGGGTGAGCAACGAGTCGTCATACGCTTCAAGGTCGTCGATGAGGGCTTGATGGGCTTGTTTGAGGGATTCGACGAGTTCGGGCCATGCAGCTTGAGAGGTCTCCTCGGGAGTTCCCATGTTTTCTTCGGGGCTGACGAGGTGATAATGGATTTTATTCGCGAGTTTTTGTTGGGCAAATTGGCGCCAGGCTTTTAGGTGGAAGACAAATTGCGCAATGGTATTTTTTGAATTAGGATGGGGTTGATCAACAACCTGAGGGGGCAAGCTGCGAAGAATTTCCATAACCGAAGGCCCGTGCCATGCATCGCCACGGAAAACGGTATCCATATTTTCGATGATGCGATCTAATTCTTTTCTCATGTTTGTTGATCGTGATTAAGGTACAAAGTTGGGTATTTTTGGGCTTTCAAGGCAAGCGATTGACCAGATAAAAAAAGCCGACCCTTTGTGAAGGTCGGCCAGTTCTTTATTTTGTTAAAACAATACCGTAGATTAACTCCGAAGATAGGCATCCGAGATACGGATATGCTTATATCTTCTTTCGAGATCTTTCGGAAGGGATACTTCATGAATTGATGCATGTAATGCCGTATTTTTCATGAAAAACGAGGACGCTCGTTTCACCCAACCCGGGTACTCCGCTGACTTACGTAGGCTTTGATAATACAAAACCCGGTATTTGACAAACGGATTTACAACTTGCTCGGCAAAATAAAAGGAATTGGCTCGTTCTACATCTTTCTTGGAGAGAACACCATCCTGCTTCACGCCGATGATCGCTTCGAATGCTTTGATGTGTTCGCCTGATCTGCCTTCTCCGGCATTGATGAGGTGATCGATCAAAACTTCTGCGACTTTTTGATTTTTGAATAAATCTCCGTGGTATCGATTCCAATACTCTACTCGGAGAATCTCAAGGGCTTGCTTTTTCGAAAAGCTTCTATCACCCCAAACCCCTTTGTGAATACCATACCCTTTGCCTTCGAAATAAAGAAGCTTGGGTACGTAAGCGTCAAAAGAGGCCGCTTGTAAACCAACTGAACAAAATAAAGAACACAAAGCAACCAGAAAAAAAACGCGCTTTCTAAATGCAAACATTAGACAACTTGTTGGTGAAATCTTCCCCTCGGTTGCTGTGAGGGCCGGTAGTTTCAACCGGTATATCGTTAAGTGATCACAGAAATGCTAGGGGTATATACCTAGCGGTTAGGTGACACAAAGGTAAATCAAATTTCCATAATAACAAAAAAAGTGCAACATGTATTGTGTTGCACCTTAGATAAATTACTGAATATAAAGGAAAATAGGAATTGGAGGCTATTGAGGTCTTGATATAGTTCAATTATTTACTTCCTATTCGAATCAACAGTTCATCAATATTCTGTTCGGAAACTGGGATTGTAGCGTTATCAATCATTACTTTGAGATTCCGAATCGAGGAAATTTTGTCAAGTGATATGATGAATGATTTGTGGACGCGCATGAAATTTTTTGGGGCTAGTTTTTCCTCAATACTTTTCATCGTCATGCGCGTAATCACCGGCCGGGTGATTTCTTTGAGGTAGATTTTAATGTAATCCTTTAAACCTTCGATGTAGGTAATGTCATCGTATTTGATCTTGACTAAGGAGTATTCAGAATTGACAAAGAAATAGTCGGAGGTAGCCGCTTGATTTAAAATTTGGGAAGCTTGGTGTTTCTCCAAGGCCTTATTCGCTGAACGTAAAAAGCGTTCAAATGAAACTGGCTTGAGCAAATAATCCACGACATCCAATTCGAATCCATCCAAGGCATACTGTTCATAGGCCGTGATAAATACCACCAATGGATTGTGCTGAAGACTCTTGAGTAGTTGAATTCCGGTTAATCCGGGCATTTGAATATCCAAAAAGAGTAAATCAACGCGTTCTGTTTGTATAATTTCAAGCGCCTCAAAAGCATTGTGTGCGGTGCCAACTAACTTTAAAAAGGGAACCTGTTTGATGTTATCTTCTAGCAATTCTAGAGCTAGCGCTTCATCATCGACCGCAACGCAGTTTAATACCATGGGTTTATGTAAATTTTAATTGAAGCTCAGAGACATAACAATCGTTTTGTTGACTGGCCTCAAGCGTATATGTATCTGGGTATAATAAATCCAATCTCCTCCGTACATTAGCAAGACCAATACCTGAACTGCTATCTTTGGTCTCATCAGAATGTACATTGATTTTATTTTCAACACGAAAATACAGAGAATTAGGTTCTGATTTCAATACTATATGAATAAATGGTTTCTTAACCAAGCCAGTTCCATGCTTGAACGCGTTTTCTACAAATGGAATCAAAAGCATCGGTTCAATAAAATGGGAATCTTGGCATTCGGAGTAGTCAAACTGAATATCGATATTTTTACCGAACCGAAGTTGCTGTAAGGCAATGTAGTTATCTAAATAGTGAATTTCTTGGTCTAAACCGATGCGAGAATCGTCTTTTTCATACAACATATACCGAAGTAGCTCCGACATTTTAATTAAGCTAGGCTCCAAAATTTCTGATTTTTTCCGCGCCAACGACACCATGCTGTTCATGAGATTGAACATGAAATGTGGCGAAATTTGCGAACGTAGAAAAGATAACTCAGACCGCAAACGTTCATTCTCTTTGGATCGATTAATCTCTTGTTCTTTTTGGTAGTCAGAGAAAAAACGATAGGATGTACTCAAGGAAAAGATGAGCAAATAGGGGATTAGGGCATTAAAGTAAAAATAGTAGGTCAATCCACCATCCCCTATGATCACTTTCCGCATGACAACCCGAACGATGATGAAAATGCCGATGATCAACGACAAAATGCCGAAATATTGCCAATTCTTCTTCTTCTTAAAGTAATTGGGAATTAAGATCTCAGAATTGACATAAAAGAGTGTTACGGATGAGGCCGATACAAAAGACCAGAAATAGGGATTGTTAAATGTAGATTGAGACGCAAATCCAGGGTCTGAAGAGATTTTCTGGATGGTGTAGATGACAGGCAAAAAGGTATAGCATATCCAAAGGATGACATGGGTAGTGAATTTAATGGATCGATTGGATATCATGATTTTTTGCCTTTGTTTGTTGAATATGGGTGATTTTGATCGAATAAACCCTCCTCTTTAGACCAAGAGGAGGGTTCCTAAGATATGTAGATTGGTTTTTGAGATGTTAGTTTGTGGCCACCGAGTCGTCTACATCGTCAACACGAAGGACAGCTAGCGCAGCTAAAATAAGGCAAATACCTCCGAGTATTAAGGCCCAAATGGCCTGCCCGTCAAACCAATACTTGACCATAGGTCCTCCGAAAATGCCATTCGTGATTTGTGGGAGGGTGATGAAAAAATTAAAAATACCCATGTAAATACCCATTTTGCGGTGGGGAATAGAACCAGCTAAAATGGCGTAGGGCATGGCCAGAATACTGGCCCAAGCAACACCCACAGCCATCATGCACGGGATCAACCACAGGGGAGAAGGAACAAAATAGATCATCAACAAGCCTATACCTCCTACAATCAACGAAAAAGCATGGGTTTGGCGCCGACCGATTCGACCTGCGATGGCTGGTAAAAAGAAAGCATAGATGGCAGAAACTAGGTTATACACGCCAAAAATGACCCCCACCCAATTGCCGGCGTCATTGTACATTTCCGACTGGGTATCTGTTGAGGCTAATCCATAAATATGTTGTGCGATCGCTGGTGTGGAAAAAACCCACATGGAGAATAGTCCAAACCACGAAAAAAACTGCACCCATCCCAATTGGCGCATGGCTTTCGGCATGTGCAGAATATCTTGCCAAATGGAATCGGATGACGCTGTTTCGGTCAGTTCTTCCCCATTGAATGCGGCTTGTTCAGCTGGAGAGTACTCCGTTGTGCGGATGATGGTCCAGACTATCGCCCCAACCAACATTGCGGCACCTAATATGAAGGATATCAGTAAATTAAGGGGGACTTCTCCTGCGTTAGCCGTTTTGGCTATACCAAAAAATTCAGCTAAAACATAGGGAAGCCATGAACCTACAACCGCACCAATCCCGATTAAAACCGTTTGTATAGAGAACCCCAAGGTACGCTGGTCGGCGTTTAACTTATCTGCGACCAATGCTCGGAAGGGTTCCATGGCCACATTGAACGAGGCGTCCATGATCATCAAAAATCCAGCGCCAACCCATAAGGTAGGCATGATGTGGACAAACATGCCGGCGTTGGGCATCAAGACGAGGCCCAACGCTGCTAACAATGCCCCAACCAAAAAAAACGGACGTCTTCTCCCCAACTTGGTCCAGGTGCGGTCACTGTAATGGCCGATGATGGGTTGGACGATCATGCCTGTGACGGGCGCTACTAACCAAAACCAAGACAAATGCTCGACGTCAGCCCCGAAGGTTTGTAGAATCCGGGAGGCGTTTGCATTTTGTAAGGCAAAGCCCATCTGAATGCCTAAAAAGCCAAAACTGAGGTTCCAAATATCCCAAAAAGACAGTGCTGGTTTTTGGTTTTTTGAGGGGGGTAAAGGGTTGAAGGTTGCCATAGGTTAACGAATTTGGAGTATATGGTAAGTATTAGGGGGGAGTTGCAGCGTCAACCCTTCTTGTGTGAGCTTTTCCCAAGATTGGGTTTGCACAAGGTCGCTGGTGAGCGAGGTGATTTGAGCTGTTGGACCTTGATGCTGCAATACATTCTGGGGTAAACGAATGGTTTGAGTGAGCGATTCGGTCGCCGAAAAATTGACAATTAGCCAATATTGTTCGTCACCCAAATACCTCAAATAGCTGTACACCCGGTCATGGCGGTATTTTTCAGGCGATTGAAGGTACTGCAAGTCGTAGAAGTATCCTTTTTGAATGGCTGGCGAACGCAGGACAAACGAATTGATTTGTTGATACGCTTGATAAAGGGCCTTTTGATCCGCGGTTAACTGTCCGCCATCGTACCGGTGTTGATTTACCCATTTTTGAAATTCGGGGACTCCCCAATAGTCAAACATGGTTGTTCGGCCATCTTCCCCAGAAAAACCTTCAGAAACTGTTGGGTTCACCCCAAATTCCTGTCCAAAATAATACATGAGTGGTCCACCATGGAGTGTCGCCGATAAAAACATAGCCGGAATCCCACGCCATGGATCACCCGCAAATTGGCGTGAGGCAATCCGTTGTTCATCGTGATTTTCTAAAAAACGCAGCATGCGATGCCCAAAATCGCCCGATTCATCCTGCCAGACCTTGGTAATGTCATGGGCGTTTCCATGCCCTTCCATCAGCCGACGTAAAGCATCATACAATCCCACTTTATCATATAGATAGTCAAATTGCCCTTGCTCCAGATACAGTAGATAGGCTTTGGGATTATAAATTTCAGCGATGAAAAGAGTGCCCGGGAAAGCGGCTTTGACTTGCGGAATGGCCCATGCCCAAAATTCGACTGGAACCATTTCAGCCATATCGCAACGAAACCCATCAACACCCTTCTCCGCCCAATACTGCAAGATATGCACCATTTTTTGCCATGTGTCGGGGATAGGGTCAAAATGCGTTTTTCGTCCTGCAACGTAATCTACCCCGTAATTGAGTTTGACGGCTTCATACCAATCATTGACCGAAGGCGTGGCTGAAAACACGTCGTTGCCAGTCGCCATGGCCGGTGTTTCGGTATAGACCGTTTCAAATGGTTCAACAGGTATCGGGGGACTGGGGGGGGTGAGTGATTGTCCGGGAAGGTAATAAAAGTTGTTTTGAGGGTGGAAAGACAGGTCTTTTTGGTCAGATTGACCAAAATCTTGCACCCCCACAGGTTTCATATCGGATTGGTATTGACGGGCGACGTGATTTGGAACGAAGTCAATAACAACCTTCAGTCCTTCTGCATGCGTTCGATCCACCAAATCCTGAAATTCCCGCATGCGATTGGGTACCGAAATAGCAAGGTCGGGATCCACATCGTAGTAGTCTTTGATGGCATACGGTGAGCCACCTTTCCCCTTGACCAAGGACGGGTGGTCTTTGGAAATTCCGAAGGCGCTGTAATCCGTTTGGGTGGCATGTTCAATGATGCCGGTGTACCAAACATGGGTGACACCAAATTTTTTTAAGGATTGTAACGCAGCTGGATTGATGTCTTGGAACTTGCCCGAGCCATTTTGAAGGAGGGAACCATTCCATTGATTTTGAGTGGATAAATTACCAAAAAGTCGCGTATACACTTGGTAGACAATCCACTTGTCAGTATCTTGAGCAAAGGTAGGAATAACGGTCATGCAGCAAAAAAAGGTAAAAATAACACGGTTCATAACAGGTTAAAGTAGTCGTATTTTCAAAGGTAAACATGTTTTTTTTATGAAAAAACGGTTCAATTGCTTTATTTTGTTATGACGAATAATACGACATAACCGAATGAATCGATTCTACCGCTTCCTGTTCACGGGTTTGGTGCTCTTCTTTTATACTGGGCTCAACTCGCACGCGCAATCGCTTGTTTCCCGAATGAATCCTACCCACTGGTGGGTTGGGATGGAAAATCCAGACCTTCAGGTTCTGGTGTATGGCCCTAAAATAGGCCTAGCAAATTGGAAATTAACTTCCTACCGCGGGGTTCGCTTAACCCGAGTGGAGCACGTGTCAAATCCCAATTACGTATTTCTTCATTTACAAATTAGCGATAAAGCTAAGCCCGGGGATCTCGAATTGGTCTATTCCTTGAACGGACAAGCCCAAATCCAAAAGTTTGCCTTAAAGGCTAGATCAGGCTATCAGCCGCAAGGACTCAGTCCAGCCGATGTAGTGTATTTGCTCATGCCCGACCGTTTTGCGAATGGAGACCCTTCCAATGATGCCTTTGCGGACATGGCTGACCCTATCGTCGATCGGAAGAATCCATTTGCCCGCCACGGCGGCGATTTACAGGGGATCCAAAAAAATCTACCCTATTTTAAGGAACTTGGGGTGACCGCCCTTTGGTTGAATCCAGTGATTGAAAATGATCAGGCCCAAACCAATGAAGGTGGAACCCTCCGCAGTGCATACCACGGGTATGGTTTTACAGATCATTATGCCATCGATCGTCGGCTGGGGGGAAATCAAGCCTACAAGGAGATGATTCGGGCAGCACATCAAGCAGGACTAAAGGTTATTCAAGACGCTGTTTACAACCATGCGGGGATCAATCACTGGATTCTACAAGATTTACCTTTCCCAGAATGGTTGAACCAATGGCCCTCGTTTACCCAAACTTCATTCAAAGAACCACCTGTTTTGGATCCACATGCGTCAGAATACGATAAAAAAGTCATGTCAAATGGTTGGTTCATGCCCTTTTTGCCAGATTTGAATCAAAAAGATCCCCGAGTTGCCCGCTTTTTGATTCAACATGCGCTCTGGACAGTCGAAGAGTTTGGAATTGATGCGTGGCGTATTGATACGTATATGTACAATGATTTGGATTTTATGAATGCCTGCAATGCGGCATTGAAGAAACAATACCCAACGTTGTTTTTATTTGGCGAATCCTTAGCGACTCCAGTACCCAATTTAGCCTATTTTGTGGCCAATCGCCTACAGTCGGACTTTTCCTGTAACCTTGAATCTACGGTAGATTATACGTTATTTCAAGCGATAAAATCAGCGCTCAATGAGCCGTACAGCTGGCATGGTGGTGTGAATCGGCTGTATGGAACCTTAGCCCAAGACTTTCTTTTTCAAAATCCAGAGCTATTAGTTACATACCTAGATAACCACGATGAGGACCGCTTTTTTTCTGTTGTCGGGAAAGATCCTGCAAAATATAAAATGGGTTTAGGGTGGTTGTTTACCTTGCGGGGGATTCCCCAAATCTATTACGGCACAGAACTCGGGGTCAAGAACTTTAAAGATCCTTCTGACGCGGAGGTTCGGAAAGATTTCCCGGGGGGATGGGCCGAGGATAATCAAAATGCGTTTGATGCCAATCAGCGGACAACTGAACAAGCTGATTGGTTTGCCTATGTGCAAAAATTAACGAAACTACGGACATCAACACCGGCATTATCCATAGGAAAGTTTACCCAATTTATGCCGTTTCAAGATGGGGTGTATGTCTATTTTCGTCATACCGATGGGCAACGCCTGATGGTTTTATCGAATACCGGAGATCGGAGACAACCCATAGGCTTAGATCGATTTCAAGAAATTTTACGGGGTGCCACACAAGCACGCAACGCCCTAACAGGGGAATTAGTCAATTTGACTACTTTATCTTTAGAACCTGCCCAATTTTTACTTTTGGAAATACTTTAACATGCAAAAAACTGTTTTTTTATTCGATTTAGATGGGGTTATCGTAGATACTGCGGTCTACCATTTTCAAGCGTGGCGTCAGCTCGCCAATGCGCTCGGGTTTGATATTGACGAAGCGTTCAATGAGCAACTCAAAGGGATTAGTCGTGTAGATTCGTTGAAACGGATTTTGGATCATGGCGGTGTTACCCTCTCTCCGGAGGATTTTGATCATTGGGCTGCCCAAAAAAATACATGGTACTTGGAGTTGATTGAACAAATGACGCCGGCCCATCTTTTGCCCGGGGTGGCCGAGTTTTTTGCGGAATGCAAACAAAATTCTATTCCTTGTGGCCTAGGGTCTGCCAGTAAAAATGCACCTAAAATTTTGGAAAAGGTAGGCTTATTGGATGCTTTTGACGTGCTTGTGGATGGCAATTCAGTTTCCAAATCCAAGCCAGATCCGGAGGTATTCCTCAAAGGCGCTGAACTTTTACATGCCAATCCATCTTCTTGTATTGTCTTTGAAGATGCTTTGGCCGGGATTGAAGCTGCTCAAGCCGCCGGCATGAAAAGTATCGGGATCGGTGATCCAGAGGTTTTAACCGGTGCCGATTGGGTAATTCCCGGCTTTGCCTCCATTTCAGTTTCAGATGTTATAACGAAAATACAGTAACCAATGAAAAATTACATCACAATAGACCCCTGGTGTGTGATCGAAGAAGGTTTTCACCCAGAGTTTAATGAAATTACCGAAAGTCTTTTAAGCCTCGGGAATGGTCGCATGGGCCAACGAGGTAATTTTGAGGAGTTTTATTCCGGCCATACCCTACAAGGGAACTACATGGCCGGTGTTTGGTTCCCCGATAAAACGCGCGTAGGTTGGTGGAAAAATGGGTATCCCAATTACTTTGCCAAAGTCATCAACGCCTGCAATTGGATAGGATTGGATATTCACATTGAGGGCATTCGCCTCGATTTAGCTCAAGCCGAGATCCTAGATTTTAAGCGTGCCTTGGATATGCAACGAGGTATCCTCGAGCGTTGGGTGACTTTAAAAATCGGTGGCGAAAAGGTAATTAAAATTGAATCTAAGCGCTTTTGTAGCTTAGCCTTGGATGAAGTTGGGGCTATTCAATATTCCGTTGAGGCAGTGAATTTTTCCGGGGAGATCAAGATTGAAGCGTTTTTGGATGGCGATGTGGCCAACCGAGATTCTAACCACGGCGAAAAATTTTGGGACGAAGTAGAAAAAGAAACCGGTCATGCTTCGGGCTTCTTGACTCTTCAAACCAAAAAGTCTGTTTGGGAAACCGTGCCGACGTTTCAAGTTACTTCAGGTATGGAATTTCGCGTTCTAAAGAATGACGAACTTGTAGACGTGAATACTTTACCCATTAAAAAAGAGAAGTATGTAGGTTCTGAGATCAAATTAACTATCGCGGCGGGAGATAAGGTAACCATTGAAAAGTATGCCGTTAATCTATCGTCTGAGAATCATCCAACACATGAATTACTTCATCGCGCCAAAGTGTTGCTGAAGCAAGTGGTTGAGGCAGGATGGGAAAAGCTGTTGGCTGATCATACCCAAGCTTGGGCTGACCGCTGGACGAATAACGACATCGTCATTGCAGGCGATGATTCCGCACAACAAGGAATTCGATTCAATATTTTTCATTTGCAACAAACCTATACCGGAGAGGATGCCCGGCTGAATATTGGTCCGAAAGGATTTACTGGTGAAAAATACGGTGGGGTAACGTATTGGGATACGGAGGCGTACTGCTTGCCTTTTTATTTGGCCACCGCCGAACAAAAAGTTGCGCGTAATTTATTAGTGTATCGACATAATCATCTGCCCAAAGCCATCGAAAATGGGAATTTACTGGGCTTCACCGATGGTGCAGCTTTGTACCCAATGGTCACGATGAATGGAGAGGAATGTCACAACGAATGGGAAATTACCTTCGAGGAAATTCACCGCAATGGAGCTATTGCCTATGCTATCCATGATTATATTCGATACACTGGGGATACGCAGTATTTAGGAGAATATGGCCTAGAGGTATTATTGGCAATTTCCCGTTTTTGGGCGCAACGGGTCAATTGGTCGGCCGACAAAGGGAAGTACGTCATGCTGGGTGTCACGGGGCCAAACGAATACGAAAACAATGTGAATAACAATTGGTATACCAACTACTTGGCAGTTTGGACCTTGAAGTACACCTTGGCTGCCATTGAGGAAGTGAAAGCCATGGGCAAGGCTTGGGAGGTTATTCTAGAAAAAACAAAATGGAATGAGGCGGTAGAAGCTGAAACATGGCAGCACATCATCGACCACATGTATTTTCCATATGATGTGGAGCGGGAGGTATTTTTACAACAAGATGGGTTCTTGGATAAAGAATTACTCACCGTCGATCAAATCACCCAGCACCGGCCAATCAACCAGAAATGGTCATGGGATCGGATTTTACGGTCGTGTTTTATCAAACAAGCGGATGTCCTTCAGGGCATGTATTTCTTTGAAGAGGACTTTAGTTTGGACGAATTACGGCGCAACTTTGCGTTTTATGAACCTATGACGGTGCATGAGTCGTCTTTATCGCCTTGTGTTCATGTGATTTTGGCGGCACAGCTAGGCTTGGAGGAAAAAGCCTATGAAATGTATGTCCGTACCGCTCGATTGGATTTGGATGATTTCAACAACGATACCGAGGATGGGTTGCATATTACCTCGATGGCCGGTACGTGGATGTCAGTGGTCAAAGGCTTTGGCGGGATGCGTGTGCGCGAAAATCGGCCTGTTTTTGCACCTGTACTTCCCCGGCAGTGGGCGCATTATGCATTCCGGGTTAGGTTCCGTGGTGCTCTGTTGCAACTGACCGTCACGCACGAGGAGGTAAGTGTTGAAAATCTATCGGATTGCTCCTTAGAGGTTCAATTATATCAGGAGGTTATAGTTTTATCAGCGCTTCAGAAAATCTCGGTAAAAAGAAGATAATTCTTTTTTGCTTAGATCCTCATGAATCAGTTCAATCCGTTGGACTGATTCATCTTTTTATTCACCGCATTTGCTTGTATATTTGTTTTAGTAGATTAACCCAAGTAAACGATATGTTGGAGTTGTTAGGTGAAATTTTCAATCCTGGACCAGTCGGAAGTGTCGAATTGAAATCAGAAAAGCTTCCATTTCATCCGAAATGGATATGGATTCGGTTCTTGATCGCGATTTTTCTCATTGGGTTGTTTGAATACTTCATTTGGAATCACTCAAATGGATTCGAATCTTGGGAAAGTATGTTGTTAACTCAATTTATTTTCTTCCTTTACACGTTTATTTCGTTCTTTTTGCATGTCAAGCCTGACTTTTCCAATACCGGATGGGTTCCGTTTGTGATCAATAATCCGTTTCGTATTTCAGACAATGTCAATCGATTGTTGTTTTTTTTGCAAGTGATTACGCTACCTGGTCGATTTATTTTTGCGGCAATAGTGCAAGGCACAGTCTATTTTTGGTATCGTTTCCGCCGAGGTTGATGGAGATGCCGGACATCGATTTAAACATTTTTTGTAGAATTTGATTAAATCCATGTTACTTGTACGATCAATCGCGAAAATGTAAAGTTTGTGAAAAGTATCTCGTTTATACTGGTTCTTCTCTTTTCTCTTTGGACTGGAATTCTTGGCTTCGGACAAGAAATTCCACCTATTCAGTCGTATTCTCCCAAAGAGTATGGAGCCGAAAATCAAAACTGGGCTTTAGCACAAGGGCCTGATCAGCGGGTTTATATAGCCAATAATGCAGGTCTTATGCGGTTTAATGGGGAGCAATGGGAGTTATTCCCTACGCCAAACCAAACCATTCTTCGATCAGTCCAAGTTGTTGGGAAGCGAATCTACACAGGATGTTACCGCGAATTTGGGTATTGGACGGAAAATTCGTTCGGTCAATTGGTCTATTTCTCTATTGCCCAAAAACTGAAGTTACCCTTGGCTGAGGATGAGCAATTTTGGCGGATACTCGCTCAAGGACAAACCATTGTATTTCAGTCCTTGAACCGTTTGTATTTATACGATGAGTCCACCGATCAGGTGAAAGTCATCCAAGCTCCTTCCACCATTACCAAGGCTTATTTAGTTCGCGGAACCATTTATTTTCAAGTGTTGGGACAGGGTATTTTTACATTGGTGGAAGGAAAATCCCGCTTGTTTTTTTCTAATGAACTTACTCGAAATGAAGAAATTATTGAATTAATCTCTCGACCTCAAGGCGATATGGGAATCATTACCCAAAATCGAGGGATTTGGATTCTTTCAAATAAAAAACTTGCCCCTTTGACAGCTTCTCAATCTGTCTTTTCAAATACTCGTATTTACAGTGCCATGCAGCTGAAAAATGGCAATATCGCCTTAGGTACTATTTCACATGGCCTTCATATCCTTGATGCGCAAGGCAGGTCCGTTGTATCGCTTATGCAAGGGCAGGGGATTAGCAATAACACGATCTTATCCCTTATGGAAGATCAAGACGAATCAATTTGGTTAGGAACAGACCATGGAATTTCTATTGTAAATCGCCAATCGTCCATACAAGTTTTTCATGATCTTGACGGACGGATGGGTACGGTGTATGCTGCTCAAGAAAAAAATGGGTTTCTTTATTTAGGTTCTAATCAAGGCTTATTTGTAAAACTAAAAAATAGCTCCTCGGACTTTCAACTGATTCCGGGTACTGCCGGCCAGGTGTGGTGTTTGCGAAAGATTGGCGAGGACTTATTCTGTGGGCACCACGCCGGAACCTTTCTAATCGAGGGGACAAAAGCGCAATTGATTTCCACCTTACCCGGCACATGGGATATTCAACCCATGCCTAAGCAGCCAAATAGCCTTATTCAAGGCACTTACAAGGGTTTGTCTCGCCTAAAGAGAGAAAACGGTCGGTGGAAGTTTCAGGACGAAATTCGGGGATTACCTGTTTTATCTTGTCGATTCATCGCTTGGCTGAATGACCGTGAATTGTTTGTGAATCACGAATATAAGGGGGTTTTTAAGTTGACCTTCTCCCCGGACTTCGGCTCGATTCTGCATGCAACACAGGAACATACAGCACCTATAGGCTTGAAGTCAGGCCTCAGTTCGTTTCAAGGACGTGTCTATTATTTTTGCGAACAGGGTGTTTTTCGGTACGAGGGTAAAGCTGGTTTTGTTTGGCACAAAGAATTGACCGATGGATTATTCATGGAAGACCAATTTTGTTCTGGGAGGTTAATCCCCGATAAGGATGGACAGCGTATGTGGGCGTTTACTCAACAAAATGTAGTGGCTATTGCACCCAATCCGATGAAAAAAGGATTTATATTTCAACGCATTGCGCTACCGTATGATGTTCGTCAAGATCGCGCAGGGTATGAAAATATTTTAGGTTTAGAAAAAGACCAATTAGTTCTAGGTACGACCGATGGGTATTTGGTGGTGAGTCCGGAAACTACACCTTTGAAACGTTTTCAATTGCGCCTTCAATCCATTACCAAAGGAAATCGGACCGTTGTGGAAAATGAATATCTTGATCTTCACCAAGAAGGGGAGTTAAACTCAGAGGAAAGGACAATTCGGTTTCGATTTTATGTTCCGTCATTTTCTAAATACAATGCCGTTTTATATCGGTATAAACTACAAGGCATATACGATACATGGACCGATTGGTCACCGCAATCGGATGTTCAGTTTGAAAACCTCCCACCGGGTCAATACACGTTTGTGGTCATGGCCAAACAACACGACGAGGTCGCGGAGGAAGCTTTATCCTATACATTTACCATTGCGTCTCCTTGGTATGCCACCGCATGGGCCAAATTTTTCTATGCACTCTTGGGGATTGGTCTATTGGTGAGTGTGAATCGGGTGAGTCGGCGATATTACCAAGACCAACAAAAAAAGGCTTTGGAGAAGAGTCAACGGGCATACGAACGCATGAAGATGGCATCGGAGCAACAAGTAATGCAATTGCAAAACCAACAACTTATTAACGAAATTGAAAGTAAAAATAGAGAGCTTACACTTTCGACGATGAGCATCATTAAAAAGAATGAAATTTTACACGAAATCAAACGTGCGCTTCAGCAGGTAAAGCAGACAAAAGATGCCGAACAGGTCGCTCAGTTGATCGATGAAAATTTGAATGATACCAAAGACTGGGAGTTTTTAGAGGAGGCATTCAATCATGCGGATAAAGATTTCCTACGAAAACTAAAAGGCAATCACCCTGATTTAACACCTAACGATCTTCGGTTTTGTGCTTATCTGCGTTTAAATCTCTCGTCCAAAGAAATTGCACCTCTTCTTAACATTTCGGTTCGAAGTGTCGAAATCAAGCGTTACCGCATTCGAAAAAAAATGGATTTACCCCATGAAAAAAGCTTAGTCGACTATATTTTGTCGATCTGAGTAAGAAAAACACCTCAACATTACCTCAACAAGTAGGGCAAATTCTTGGGTACTTTTGATTTTCTTCCTTGTCAAAGAAGAACGAAATACGCAATTTAAACCAGTTAAAGCCTGTTTTTCACCTCAACATGGTGGTTATTCTGCATTGTATGTTTTTTGTATAGGTGTCAAAAGTTTTTTTCCCATAGAATCGCGTCTAGATTTGTTGTTATAAATGAAATGTTATAACAAATCTAAGAATCATTACATGAAACAGCGATTCTACTTTTTCGTCTTGATGTGTATCTCATGGACTGTTGCGGGGCAGGGTATACCGGTGTCTGGTACGGTTCAAGATAAAGCGGGTGAGTTTTTACCTGGGGTATCGGTAACTGTCGTAGGAAGTACTCAGGGAACGGTTACAGATGCCAATGGAGCGTTCAAGTTGGTCAACATGAAATCCACTGACCGGGTGATATTTTCTTTTGTGGGGTACAAAAACTTGGAAGTGACTTTGGGCAATCAATCCACTTTACAAGTTCGGATGGAAGAGGATGCCCAATTACTTGAAGAGGTGGTTGTCATTGGCTATGGTTCTCAAAAAGTGACTAGCGTTTCCGGTGCGATTTCCACGGTTAATGCCAAAACCATTGAGAAGCTTCGACCTGTCCGTGCCGAGGAAGCACTTCAAGGGCAAGCCGCTGGGGTGAATGTAATCGCAAACGGATCACCGGGCTCTACACCCACCGTTCTGATTCGGGGTATTCCTTCCTACACCGGAACAGATCCATTGGTGGTGATCGACGGGGTTCCCCAAACACTTCGCGATTTGAATGCATTGAATACCAATGATATCGAGTCCATCAATGTCCTCAAAGATGCGGCCACGACGGCAATTTACGGGGTAGCGGGGGGAAATGGCGTTATTGTAGTCAAAACGAAATCAGGTGGACAAAACGGAAAAACGTCGTTTAACTTTGATTCATTTTATGGAGTGCAACAAGCCCAGCGAACGATTCCTGTGCTCAATGCTACGGAATATGCCGCTATTTTGAATGAAGCCAGTGTAGCAGCCGGTGGAAATTTGATTTTCCCTTCCTTAGCTGGTTTGGGAGAAGGAACGAATTGGCAACGGGAGGTTTTTACAACAGCTCCTATTTCTTCGAATAACCTATCGATTTCGGGTGGAAATGCCACCTCGTCTTTCTTTATTTCGGGTGGATATTTAACCCAAGAAGGTATTGTGGGTGGCGGTGATAAATCGTTTTTCAATCGAACGAACTTTACAGCCAATTTTACCAATGCCATGACCAATCGGTTGAAACTGATTTTCAATACAAGCTATGCCGGTATCCGAAACAGCAACTTATCTGAAAACAACATTGGCAGTGTCTTATCTAATGCACTTAATTTTGATCCAACCGTGCCCGTTCGCGAGGCTAACGGAAATTTTGGCATTAGCCGTACGATTACACAGGAAATCATTAATCCCGTGGCGCAAATCAACGATACCTACAATACAGGCTCAACCCACAAGTTATTCGGTAAAGTGGAATTCCAGTATGATGTAGCTAAGAATTTTAAAATCTCTTCTCGTCTTGGGTATATCTATGCGGATGTATATGGTAAAAACTTTACGCCATTTACATTTTATGGGTTAGGACATAACCGGACCAATGCGAACCCCGATTTGAGTCCGATTGTATCGGTAAGTCCAACCGGACAAATCACCTCCACGCGAAACCGAGTTTCAGAGGCAAACACCAATTTTTTGACACTTAATTATGAATTATTTGCCAATTATGATTTTAAAATAAAGCAAGATCATGCCTTTGAAACGGTATTTGGAACTGCCATCAGCCGAAATACAGGGGAGAATATCACCGCTATTGCAGAGGATATCCCGTTTAATTCATGGGAATATGCCGATGTCAGCGCGGCGATGGGGGACCCGGCTTCTCAGAATTCGGGCTCTTTCCAATACGTTAAGCGTAATTTGTCCTATTTCGCGCGAATGAATTACGAGTTCAAAAACAGATATTTATTCTCCTTTACAGGCCGGGTGGATGGTTCAACCAGTTTTGGTGCAAATAATAAATTTGGCTTCTTTCCATCCGCCTCTGCGGGTTGGGTAGTTTCCAATGAATCCTTCTTTTCAAGTCGCGCGGTGGATTATTTGAAAATTAGAGGTTCGATCGGTTCGGTTGGTAACGACAATATTACCCCTCAATTTGCCCGGATATCGACCTTCCCAAAGTATACCTTTGATGGCAATATCATTAGTGGATCTACTCTTTTTTCAATTCCGAATGAAAGTGTAACTTGGGAGAATCAATTGCAAATGAACATCGGTTTTGATACACGACTCTTCTCACGCAAAGTATCGGTTTCAGCTGATTATTTCGTCAAAACCGTGGACGATTTGCTCTTTAATCCCACGCTTTCACTTTACCTCGGTACGCCTGTGTACCCTGCAGCGAATATTGGTCGAACCTCCACGAAAGGGCTCGATTTGTCAATTGGGTTCAATGATACCTTTGGGAAAGAATTTGCCTTTTCAACCTCGGTTAACTTCACCACAGCAACCAATCTAGTGGAGCGGATCAACAACGGCGATAAATTCATTTGGGGAAGTGGGTATGGTATTCCATTTACCAACCTAACCCGCTTCGAACAAGGTTTTTCACCTGGCTATTTCTTCGGGTATAAAACCGACGGATTATTTCAAAATCAAGGTGAAATCGAAGCACATGCTTTGCAAACGGGCGCCCAGCCGGGTGATATCCGCTATGTGGATATCAACCAGGATGGTATAATCAATGACCTAGACCGGACGCAAATTGGGGATCCTTTTCCTGACTTTACCTTGGGCTGGAATATCGGATTTACGTATAAAAACTTTGATTTTAGCGCGTTTACCTATGCATCTGTGGGCGGTGATATTTTTAGAGCATACGAGCGTAACTTGAATTTTACTAACCGCTTTGCGAAATCCTTAACCCGCTGGACGGGAGAAGGAACAAGTACCGATGAACCCCGAGCGACTTTTATCGACAGCAATAATAACCGCAGACCTTCCGATCGCTATGTGGAGGATGGAACATTTGTCCGAATAAAAAACATTCAAATTGGTTACTCGATTCCAATGGGTAAGAAAGCCACCAATTTGCGTGTGTATGCCCAAGTGAAGAATGCGTTTACATTCACTAAGTATAGTGGATTTGACCCTGAAATTTCATCAGGTGTCTTGGATACAGGTGTCGATCGCGGGAATTACCCACAACCCCGGACTTGGATGGGGGGGCTCCAGTTTAACTTTTAATTGATTCGTCATTTCGTGATTTAAAATAAATTCCTTCATGAAAAAAATAACATCTTATATTGGCCTCTCATGCACCCTAGTTATGTTGTCGGGTTGCTTGGATTATGTCAATTTTGATCCAAAAGAAAATTTTGAAATTGTAGCTTCGGCCTATTTTCGATCTCCCCAAGATTATGAAGCAGCTGTAGTTGGGGCCTACGATCCATTGCAATGGACCTACCTCAATGTCCTGATTGGCGACATCGCCTCAGATAACTCGTTTAGCGGAGGGGAAAGTGCAACGGATGTGTTGGGAATCCAACAAATTGACGACATGATCCATGATCCCAACAATGACAACCTGACGGCCATTTGGCGTTGGTTGTACGAGGGTGTGAATCGAACGAACTATTTGATGGAAAATAAAGACCGAATCGATTTTCCAACCAAAGCAGCCTTGTACGGTGAAGTGCATTTTTTACGCGCGTATTATTATTTTGAATTGGTGAAATTCTTTGGCGATGTGCCACTGTTTGTGGATCGGCGCTTAACCGCTTCGGATTCCGGAAAAATGACCCGGACAGCGCGGGCGGAAGTTTACGCGCAAATCGAGAAGGATTTGTTGGATGCGATAGCCAGTTTGCCGGCTAATGCTGGGCAAAAAGGCCGTATCACGCGTTTTGCCGCGCAGGCTTTGCTTGGGAAGGTTTACTTGTATCAAGATAAATTTGTGCAAGCAGCCAACATGCTTGAAAATGTGATCGGTGTCTACCGTTTGGTCGATAACCTCGATGTCTTGTTTGAGGAGGAAGGAGAAAATGGTCCAGAGTCGGTTTTTGAAATTCAATATACCAACCGCTCAAATTGGTTTGATTGGGGCTTTACGCCGCAAGGAACGGAAGGTAATTTTGGGGTAATCCACAATGGAATTCGGGCTTTCAATGGTCCTCGATTTGCGTCTGGATGGAGCTTTAATGTGCCAACGCCCAAGTTAGTCGCCGGCTACACTGCAGGTGACCGCCGAAAAAATGTAACCATTCTCGACATTGAGGCATTTGCTCGGCAAACGGGAGCAACGTATGTTGAAGGCTATAAGCATACGGGTTATTTCAACCACAAGTATATGCCGCGGGCCGGACAAAGTGGGGCTCAAATTGAGCTCAACTACAGCAACAACTACCGCGCGATTCGGTATGCTGACGTCTTACTCATGGCTGCTGAAGCAAACAACCGAGGGGGCGTTAGCGATGCCAAGGCCCAACAATACCTGAATATGGTTCGCCGCCGGGCATTGGGTTCAAACGTAGCTCCAGTAACGGCAACAGGACAAGCGTTAACGGAAATCATTTGGAACGAACGTCATCTTGAGCTTGCGATGGAAGGCCACCGCTTCTTTGACCTGGTCCGGACGCGCAAAGCTGCCGCCGAAATCCCGGGTTTTGTTCCGGGAAAACATGAAGTTTTCCCAATTCCACAACAAGAGATTGATATTTCCGGTCTCACACAAAACCCAGGCTATTAATCACAATTCATCACGCTTTTGAATGCTTAAAGATATGGTCAAATCATTTCGAAAAATTTATGCGGGGATCCTCTTTCTCCCCATTATTTTGCTAAGCTGTGCAGAGGATATCAATTCTTTGCAGTTCCTCGAAAATGTAAAAGCACCCTCCAACGTGTCGGCTGTTTTTGATATCACCCAGGATAACTCCGGTCGAGTTTCCATTACGCCAGTGGGTGAGGGGGTTGCCCATTTTGAAGTTCTTCCAGGTGACGCCACCTCGACACCTCGTACGGTCAGACCTGGCGAGTCCTGGACTCATGTGTACCGAGAAGGGCAATTTGGTGTGAAAATTAAAGCGGTAGGACCGACAGGTCTCGCCACCGAGACCACACAAAATTTGCGTGTCTCTTTTCGAGCACCCGAAAATTTGGTTGTCACGATTCAGAAAGATCCGGTTCAAACCAAAACAGTTTTTGTAACCGCCCGGGCCGACTTCGCTACGTCGTTTGAGGTGCTTTTTGGCGATGATCCCGCCGCTCGTCCACAGGTTGCCAATATCGGTGCCACCGTTCCACATACCTACACGCAAGACGGCACATATACGATCCAAGTGACGGCCAAAAGTGGGGGAGCCGCCTCAACCGTGTACACTGAACAAGTTACCGTAGTGGGAAGAACGCTTCCTAATAATGCCGCACCTATCGCAGTGGCTCGAAATGCTTCGGATGTCATTTCTATTTATGGACAACAGTATACGACACTATCGGGTGTAAACTATTACCCCAATTGGGGCCAATCAACCACCTTCGGGACGTTCCGCATCGGGAATGAAGAAATGATTCAGTATGGAAATTTAAACTACCAAGGGATTGATTTCAACCAAACCATCGACGCATCGGGGATGCAGTTTATGCATTTGGATGTCTGGACTACCGACGTGAAGGCACTGGAAATTTTCCCCATCAGCCGCGCAACGGGTGAACGGTTTGTTTTGCGAAATCTAACCCCCAATGCTTGGAATTCCATCACCATCCCCTTGTCTGAATTTACGTCGCAAGGATTATCCATGGCCGATTTATTCCAGATCAAATTGGTTGGATCTCCTTTTGCCCCAGCGGGTTTTGGGACTATTTTCGTGGATAATATTTACTTTTTCCGCAATCCGCCCGTTGGGACAGTGACAGTTCTTCAAAACTTCGAAGGCACAACGCCTACGTTTACGGTATTTGGTAATATCGCGATGACGGAGGTGATAGCGAACCCGGATAAGTCAGGTGAAAATACCACGGCACAGGTAGCCAAGTTGACCAAATCAGCCGGATCGGAAACTTGGGCCGGGACTTTCTTTGAACTCCGCAATCCCATAAATTTAACCGCAAATCCTCGAATTACCATGAATTCTTGGTCGCCTAAAACAGGTCGTGTGGTGAAGATGAAATTGGAAAACCAAGATGCCTCGGTGACGCACGAAGTAGATGTGACCACCACCAAAGCCAATGGTTGGGAAACCTTGACCTATGATTTTAGTCAAGCACCTCGTGCCAATTACGTCCGTATCGTGGTTTTCTACGATTTTGGAACACCAGGTGATGGTTCGGTATATTATTTTGATGAAATAAAAAATTAATCAATCATGAAATCGATCTTTTCAATTGTATTCTTTGTGGCTTTGAGTTTCATGACGTCCTGCGTTCCTGATACCTATGAGTTTGGTGAGTTAACAACGCCCACAAATCTGACCGTCCAAGTGGATATAGCGGGTGCTACACCGGCATCTCCACTTGGGGATGGGTCCGGACGTGTTACCTTTACGGCTAAAGCAGAAAATGCTATCAGTTACAAATTCATTTACAACGGGGAAACGTTTGTTGTCCCGTCTGGAACCCGGACATTCTTTTTTGGGAAAACCGGTACGCATCTCTACACGCTGCAAGTCATCGCCTTGGGTCGGGCAGGTACGATGACGGTGGCCCAAAAGCAAGTGGAGGTGTTTGCTCAATACCAGCCGCCAGCCGACCTACTGCGTATGCTCCATGCGGGTTCGCAACGCCAATGGCGCGTTCAGGCGGAAGTGGGCGGTCACTTTGGCGTAGGGCCAGGTGATTCAATGAGCCCAATTTGGTATGCGGCAAGCCCCAATGAAAAAAATGGAACGGGTATGTATGACGATATCTATACATTCTCAGCTGACGGAACGTTCACGCACACCACAAATGGTACCGTGCTCGGGAAACAGAAAAATCTAGCTGATTTTAATCCAGCTGTGGCGACGGACGCGGATAATGATTTTGAAAACTTCCCGTTGAACAACTACACGGCCAACTGGTCGTTAAGTGCACCGGGTGGCGCAGAAACTATCAGTCTGACCAATAAAGGTTTCTTAGGTTTTTATGTAGGCACTAGTTCATTTCAGATTTTGTCCCGAAATACCAATACGATGGTTCTTCGGTCGATTGACGGCTTGGGTCGAGCTTGGTTTATTACGTTGGTTGCTCTGTAATTCAAATTTAACCACCAAGGGAGGAGCCGCTGTACATGGCTCCTCCCTGTTTATGTCACCATGAAAATAGCAAATCTCTATATAGCCCTTCTGGGGTTTTTTGTGTTGGCCTGTCAAAAACCAACAACCGTTACCCCTGACGAAGTGGAGGTAGCTAAAGTACCCCCATCGAATCTAACGCTCACGGTATCGGTGCAGGGGGTTACGCCCGAAACACCTCTGGGTGATGGAAGCGGTATTATAACGTGTAAAGTAACCGCTCAAAATGCCATTCGGTATAGTTTCCGGTTTGGTACAGGCCGTGAAATTGAGTCCACCACGGGTGAGGTCACCTACACCTATGTAGAACGGGGTGAAGCTTGGCGTACGATTACGGTGGTAGCCTTTTCCTCTTCAGGACTAACCGCCAGCACAACGAAAGAAGTACAATTGAAAGTAGAGCCCCAATACGCCTTGGTTTGGTCGGATGAGTTTGATGCAGGCGTTGGCCCGGATGCGGCAAAGTGGACTTTCGACTTGGGCACTGGCTCCAATGGGTGGGGGAATAATGAGTCCCAACATTACACCAATCGGCCCGTAAATGTAGCAGTGGCCAATGGGTTATTGCGTATTCAAGCGCAACGCGAAAGTTTTGCTGGGGCAAATTTCACCTCGGCTCGGATTAAAACCCAAGGCCGCTTTAGTTTTACTTATGGGCGAGTGGATGTTCGTGCCAAACTTCCTACGGGTCGAGGCACGTGGCCTGCGATCTGGATGCTGGGGAATAACATCACGTCGGTAGGCTGGCCGGCATGTGGCGAAATTGATATCATGGAGCATGTGGGGAACAGCCAAGACGTGATTCACCATTCGTTGCATACACCGTCGAGTTTTGGGAATACGCAGAATACTTTCAAGAAAACAATTCCTGAGGTTTCAACAAAGTTCCATGTGTACAGTGTAGAATGGACAGCCGAATCGATCGTTTTTAGTATTGATAACCAACCGATGTACACGTACAAGCCAAGTAATAAAACCCCGGCCACTTGGCCTTTTGATGCCCCGCAATTTATCATTTTAAATGTGGCCATGGGCGGTACTTTCGGCGGCGCCATTGACCCCGCCTTTCAAGCTTCTACTATGGAAGTGGATTATGTGCGGGTGTATCAAGTGAAATGAAACGAATTTCTCTAATGGATTAAAGTAATTTTTGTTTCCACAGACCATACTACACAATCACTCCAACCCGTTATCAACTTTCTTTAGACGGTCGCGGATGATGTTTTAGTCAATACCTACCTAACGGGTATTAATGTATTGGCAAATTGGCAAAGTGATATTTGAAGAAGAACAACAAGGCAAAGACCGAGCGGAGTATGGCCGGTACCTTCTTAAATCAATTTCCGACGAATTTCAACCTCATTGTAACAATTGATTGACGAGGTGATGAAAGAGATAGAAAAATTGGACCAAAAGAATAGTGAGGCATGATGGCTACAGGAATAGAAAATACAAAAATAGCTTGGTTGGGTGAGTTCCCAGTTGAATCAAAGCACAACGGGTATATGAACTAAAAAGGTAAAGTATTAAAAGACTTTAAAGTTGAATTTGGAACAAGGTTTTAATCCTCATCTCCATTTTGGTAGGATTCAGATATGATTTGTATCGTTAGAAATATAAACAGGAAGCTCATTTCATCCTTCCCCCAAAAAAAGGGCTGTCGAATTTCTCGACAGCCCTTTTCGTATAGCGTTGGGTGAAAATTACTTCACCTCCTCGTAATTCACATCGGTCACTCCGTCATCACCTGCGGGTGCATCGGCAGTTGGATTCCCTCCGGGTTGCGCGCCACCTGCGGCTTGTTGTGCGGCATAAATCTCTTGTGAAGCAGCTTGCCACACTTGATTTAATTTCTCCATCGAGGCATCGATTGCTGCAATGTCACGAGTTCCGTGCGCTGCTTTCAATTCCGTCAAGGCAGATTGAATCGCCGACTTGTTCGACTCAGATAGCTTATCACCATATTCAGCAAGTTGTTTTTCTGTCGAGAAAATCAAACCATCGGCGGCATTGACTTTTTCTACTTTCTCTTTCTCAATGCGGTCAGCTTCTTCGTTGGCTTTGGCCTCGTCGCGCATCCGTTGGATTTCGGCATCTGATAAACCTGAAGAGGCTTCGATCCGAATTTTCTGTTCTTTTCCTGTGCCTTTGTCTTTGGCGGTTACGTTCAAGATCCCGTTAGCATCCACATCAAATACGACCTCAATTTGTGGAGTACCACGCTGTGCTGGTGGAATACCGTCAAGGTGGAATCGGCCCAGGGTGCGGTTTTGTGTGGCCATAGGCCGCTCACCTTGCAGTACGTGTAACTCAACCGATGGTTGGTTATCCGCTGCCGTCGAGAAAACCTCCACTTTATTGGTTGGGATGGTCGTATTGGCTTCGATCATCTTGGTGAAAACTCCACCGAGCGTTTCGATACCCAAAGAGAGTGGAATCACGTCGAGAAGTAGGATATCCTTCACTTCGCCGGTCAAGACGCCCCCTTGTACGGCCGCACCGATGGCGACAGCTTCATCAGGGTTAACGTTTTTGGATGGTTTTTTCCCAAAAAACTTCTCAACTTCCTCCTGAACGCGAGGAATCCGAGTCGAACCGCCTACCAAAATCACTTCATCAATAGCACTATTGGCAATGCCCGCGTTCTTCATTGCCCGCTTGCAAGGCTCCATCATGCGCTGCAATAGAGAGTCAGCCAATTGCTCAAATTTAGCCCGTGTTAACGAGCGTACCAAGTGTTTTGGGATACCGTTTACGGGGAAAATATACGGCAAATTGATTTCGGTCTGCGTCGAGCTAGAAAGCTCCACTTTTGCCCGCTCAGCGGCCTCTTTCAAGCGCTGCAGCGCCATGGCATCAGCTCGGAGATCAATGCCTTCATCTTTTTTGAATTCTTCAGCCAACCAATTGATGATCACCTGGTCAAAGTCATCACCCCCGAGGTGGGTATCTCCATCCGTAGCTTTTACTTCAAATACCCCGTCGCCTAGATCTAGGATGGAAACGTCAAACGTACCCCCACCTAAGTCAAAAACTACAACGGTTAAATCTTTGCCTTGCTTATCCAACCCGTAAGCCAAGGCAGCGGCTGTAGGTTCATTGATGATCCGTTTTACTTCCAAGCCTGCAATCATACCGGCTTCTTTGGTAGCCTGACGTTCTGCATCATTGAAGTACGCTGGAACCGTGATGACAGCTTCTGTAACGGTAGTTCCTAAGTAATCTTCGGCCGTTTGCTTCATTTTTTGAAGAATGAAAGCTGAAATTTCTTGTGGTGTATATTGACGATCTCCTATGCGAACGCGAGGCGTATTGTTTGGCCCTTGCTCTACATCATAGGCAACCGTTTTCAATTCTTCTCCAACCTCATTGTAGCGTTTTCCCATAAAACGCTTGATGGATTGAATGGTATTTTTAGGATTGGTAATGGCTTGACGTTTTGCCGGAGCCCCCACTTTCTTTTCTCCATTTTCCAAAAACGCGACAATGGATGGCGTGGTACGTGCCCCTTCACTGTTGGCAATAACGACCGGCTCATTTCCTTCCATAACCGCGACGCAAGAGTTGGTTGTACCCAAATCGATGCCAATGATTTTTCCCATGATTAGCTATGTTCTGTTTGTGTATTGTTTCGTTGATATACTATAAACAATAGATATGCCAAGGCACAACTGGCTGACAGAATGGCACAAACACCTGACAAAAACAAAAATGAGCAGCGTTTCGGCTGCTCATTTTGGCGGATTTTTTATTTTCCCCAGTTTGCATTGGCAGTTTCAGGGAAAAACAGGGTTAATTCTGGAATGTTGTGCACCATGCGGTTAGCCCATTCCACCCCTTGCATGAGTGAGTGATCTTGATTGGATACCTCGTATTTCCAAGCTCCAAACCGCCCACGGGATTGAATTCCTAATTTTTCAAGCGCGGGTAGGACGGATTTTAAAATACCATCCCGTTCAACGGAGGGCGTAGGATAGCCGTACTCGGTTGAAAAGTGAAATTTAGAGATAATCTGATCGCGTGATTCGATCATGTCATCTTCTAGTAAGGCTTGAATCGTTTGCTCAACCAGTTGGGCATGATCTACCGGTTTAGCACTTGATTCGGAGGTCTCCGTCATCAACGACCAATGTTGCTTGATGTCGGGTACGTTGTATGGACTATAGTTAGAAAACACGGTAATTCGGTAGTACGGACTGTTGCTTTCAGGAAAATACATCCAGCATTTGGTAGCCAATTCAGGTTTGGGTTTGCCGGTCAGTCCAATGCCTACAATGTGGGTGGAGGAATGCTTCAGTCCTTGAGCTTGCTCGACAACCGTGGTATCCAGTCCTTTAACCCGTTGGGTAAACAAATCCACAGGCATAGTGGACAATAAATGTTCATATTGAACGATTTCACCAGTGTGTAGCGTGATCTCTTTCGTTTCCGGATTCACAGACTCTACGGCACTGTTGAGTTTAAAGTATTCTTGACCGATCAGTTCCGATACCGCCTTCCAAATGGCGCCAGTACCTCCACGCTTAGGGAATTGGAAGGTATTGTTTGGTCCCCAAGAGTAATCTTCTTTATCAAAAAGGATATTTTCAGTTACACGCTGCAAGTCCGTTATGGCGACACGTTCTCCAATCCAGTTGTAGGCCATTTGTTCGGCAGGAAAAGCCCAGACCTTGAAATTGTAGGGAATCATAAAGACTTCCGCCAAACCTTTTCCAAATGTACGATCTACCCATTCGCGGAAATTCGCAGGTTTACCTGAGTGGCTGATTTTATACTGTTCAATCAAACCATTCAAACATTTCCACATGATTTCCTTGGGAAGGTATTTGATGTTATTTTGAAAGGGGTAGGGGACAAATCGGTTGTGAATCCATACCCAACTTTCCCGCTGGTGGGATAACCAACCTTCTTCCCCTAGGGCTTTGATCATCAATTGATCGAAGTAGGCATAGTGGGAAAATTGAACGTGCCCTCCAATATCCCACGTGAATTGATTTTCATCGACAAAACTGGTAGCAAGTCCCCCAATATACTGTTCTTTTTCAAGCAAGATGAAATCGGTTTCACCTAATTCTTTTAGACGATACGCAGCGCCAAGTCCGGTTGGACCGGTTCCAATAATGACATACTTTTTCTTCATGACGGGGCAAATTAAAGGTTTCGGATACGGCTGTTCAGCGTTAAACGAAACGAAGCAAGTTCTTGAAAACTTTGCCAGCAGACTTTCAGCAGTTTCATTTTTTGAATTGAAACTTCGCCGGTCATCCGCGATTTATGGGTAATGGGAATGTTGTATAGATTTTGACCCGATTTTCGGGCCATAACAGCCAAGAAAATATTGGGAGCGAAAGGAATAGGCTCGGGCAGCTGGGCCAAAAGTCGTTTCATAAAGGATCCTTTGATCAAACGAAACGGAATATTGGAATCTTGTATGAGCGTTCCATAAATGAAAAATAAGCTGTACCGCAAGATTTGGGTGACAAACAAACGGAATGGAGCATCAAATCGGTGTTGACGGAAGCCCAAAATGAAATCGGAATGGTCTTTTTTAGCCCAAAGTTTCATGAAGTCATCTGTGATGAATTGGTCATCGGAGTCAGTTTGGAAAATATACTCCGCGCCCAAATCAACAGCAAGTCGATACCCATTGACCACCGCATTTCCATGGCCTCCATTGGGTTGGTTGACAGCATGGAGTGTGGGATATTTTGGGGATAGTTCGGCAAGAATGGCTCCTGTATTATCTTTGGAACCGTCATTGATGACAATGAGCTTAGCTTCTTGTGGAAAATGGGTATCTAAATAAGTGGTCCATTGATTGACGACTTCCTCGATACAGTCCTGCTCATTGTATGCAGGCATGACTACGGCCAAAGTTAATTTCATAAACGGTTGATTACTGGATTCTCAGAATCCGACCTTTCTGCAAAACTACACCGAAAGCCGTACTTTTCAAAAGAAACGTTTGTATTCTCTCGGTATGGGTTTTTTACTTCCCAACTCGAATCCCCAAACCCCATTGGGTTTGAATTTGGCCATTGACATAATTCACTCCTCCTCTAAAAATGCCAAAGTTGGCCAGGTTTACCACAATGCCAGCCTCTCCAAGAAATGAGAATTGCTGTTCTCCCGTATATTTGACCCAACTAGTTCGTTTAAAATCGCCTGAGGAATCAAAGCGATCGGCTTGGAAGAACGCCGCATCATTCAATACTCCAAGGCCAACATACAAGTGAACGGGATGCGCCACAGGAAAACTCCAGCCAAGTAATCCGCCCCATTGATTTTCCTGTACGTCCCCCGTATAGCGGACCGATCCATCAAAATTGAGATAGCCATCTTCGTCTACTGTGTAAAGTAAGGAACCGCGCGAAAAGTACTGCCGATTCGCTTTGATTTTCATGTACAGTCTTCCCCCTTGGGTTGATAATCCACCCAAGACCAACCCAATTTGGGTCAGGGGATCCCGCTCAAAAGCCAAAAAAGTAAAGTTTTGTGGACTGGATTTTAGCCGTAATTTTGCCAAATTGAGTTTTTTCTTGGCTTCATCTACTCGGCCGCCCGTCGGGTATTCTGTGATGTACTTTTGAAATTGAGTTATCGCATCTGACCAGTTTTTTCGCTGAAAAGCAACTTCTCCAGTTTGAAAATACGCATTTTCCAAGGCTTTGGCGGCTTCATATTGTTTTTTTCCTGAGGGAAATTGGTTCAAGAATGTCTGCCAACTGCCAATAGACCCTTGCACTTGCGCTGATTCAAAGGCCTCAATTTCCCGTGCATCCTCCCGTAGACTTCGCGCTTCAGCTACAAATTTACCCTGAGGGAACTGCTGGAGATATGAATCAAAGCTTGGGACTGAAAAGGCAGTTTTAGCTCGTTCAAAAGCGGATTTGTCAGCATCTTGTATGCGCTGACGCGCTATTTTGGCTTCCTCACTCGTGGGATACTGGCTTAGAAAATTTTCGTAAGAAGTCACGGTGTTTTTCGTAGAAGCTAAAACCCAAGCTACTGGAAGGCGGTATTTTCCGAATGGATAGCGGTCCAAATAAGTTTGAGCACTCGTTACATTCCGATCGGCGAGTATTCGCTCATAAAGGCCTTTTTCTTCTTCCGTATTTTTACGCACTAACGGGATCCATTTATCCAATTCATATTTGGCTACCAGCTGAAGTTCATTTGGATTCTTAGGATAAACGGCATAAAATTGGTCGATTAGGGTTTGGGCGGCATGCCAGTCTTGGCGAGTCACCGCAATTTCAACACGGCGGGGTGTTTGTAAATCTTGCGAATAGCTCGGTCGGTATAGTCCAAGCAGTACTGTGGTAAGGAGAAGGATACGCATTTGTGCTTAGTTTAGGAATGGGTCTCGTTTGCTTGATGACTTGTCTGCATTTTCACGAAGTGAAATGATTTTTAAGTACACCAATGCATTTTTTATACTGATGTTATTGTCCATGCCCGATATGGAGCTAATGGACAACGATTTAAAGTTTTTGAACGTGGCATCATGCCCTTCTTGGTAGGTTACCTGGCGTTGGGTTTGCTGAAGGCAATTGTACGCACCAGTAATGCATGTGAGGGAAATGAAGTGATCCCCCTCTTGGGTAACAAAATGATCAAATTCAACCTCCCGGAGATTGAATCGAAATTCGGTTCGTAAGCTCCGCGTGACCCAGATAAAGCTCGATTCCCCATTCGGGCCTAAATCAAAATCTTTAAAGACAGGGTCTGCAATTTTCATTTTTTTGTTAATGTACTCGACCGTTTGTGCCACGGTGAAATTCTGCCCATTTGCACGAAGTACACTTCCTAGGAGGAAAAGTAATATAAATCTATACATGGGTAGGGTGTTTGTTGGAATTTTTGGGGCAATGTACTAAAAATTTGAATGTATAAAAACACCCAAACATGCTCCGTTAAAGAAGCCTTGTTTGGGTGCTTGTAAGTCAAAATATGATGTTTGGTTTATTTTTTGCCAAAAAGGCCACCTAACATATTGCCAAGTCCGCCTCCTTTGGTGGCTTGTCCAGCAATATTCATGACATCCTGCATGTCGAGCTTGCCATCCGACATGGCATTGGAGAATGAACCCATGATTCCGGCAACATCCAACCCGTTGCTTTGGTTTCCGGCTAAGCCTTGCACTAGGCCTTCCATGTTGATGGAATTGTCTTTTGGGTCATTGACTTTCGACACCAGTTGACTCATCACCATCGGAAGTACACTTTGTACGATACCATTGGCCATAGCAGGGTTGAAACCAAATTTTTCAGCGAGGGAATTTACTGCATTTTGTGTAATCGCATTGACTACCGGGTTCCCAGCAGAAACTTGATTTCCGCCTTTGAATAGACCCGCAATTTGGGATATTCCTTGTGGGGAAGCAAGCTGACTTCCTAAGCCACTCATCAAGCTAGAGGTAATCGTGGACATGACATCGTTGTTTTTCTCGTTAGGTACCGCTGGATTTTGAACCACAGCTTGTTGACTGGCTTGTTGTACGAGAGATTGGAGAATGTCGAGCATACGGGTAGTAGTTTAAGATTTGTTATTTAGACGATTGATTGAAGAAAGGTAACAAAAAAAAGACATCCTCGAAAGAGAATGTCTTTTTGAAATCGGAAAATCCGATCTTATTTTACTTTATCTACGATGGCTTTGAATGCCTCAGGGTGATTCAAGGCAAGGTCAGCCAACACTTTTCTATTCAATTCGATACCCGATTTGGATAATTTATCCATGAATACAGAGTAAGACAATCCGTTGATTCGAGTCGCGGCGTTAATCCGGACAATCCACAAACGACGGAAGCTTCTTTTCTTTTGCTTACGGCCGATGTACGCATACACCAAACCTTTTTCGACGGCATTCTTAGCTACCGTCCAAACATTTTTACGACGGCCATAATAGCCTTTCGCTAATTTGAGAATTCTTTTTCTGCGTGCTTTGGACGCAACATGATTGACACTACGTGGCATAATTTTCGTTTTTTGACTTCGGCGGGTTATTTAACCTCTTAATGGGCCGTTTGTCGGGTGAAACATGGGAACCGATGCGTAAATTTACGCAATGATTAACGCTTTGATTCGAGGCTCATCTTGTGGGGAAACCAACGTAGAAGAGGCTAAAACGCGTTTTCTTTTGGTTGACTTTTTCGTCAAAATGTGGCTGTGGAAAGCATGCTTACGCTTGATTTTCCCCGTGCCCGTGAGCTTGAATCGCTTCTTCGCTCCAGAATTCGTCTTTTGCTTCGGCATCGTATGAAACAGTTTAAATGAATAGAAAAAGTAAATAGTCCGCAAAGTTCGCTAAATTTTCTGAGAATACCTAATAGGCACTCTGATTTACCCGGCGACTGTCCTCTTGAATATCACCCCATCTTTAGCCATTTGGCTACCTGTTACTTGAAACCTTATTGACACGATGCGCGGAATTCAAGGGGAGTTACGCTGGTTTTGCTCTTGAATAATTTATTGTGAATATGCTGCTGGGTACTAAATCCGGTCATAAGATCTAAACATAAAAATCCCTTGAATAGCCTCACGCCAATGATGCTCCTTTTTGAGTTTGTTTATAGGTCGCAATAGCCTTGTGTACGACCAAAAAACAGAGTGGAGGCACCAGCGCAAGCAACATCATTCCGGGGTAGCCTGTCGGCATTTGGGGACTTTCTTCAAAATGACGCAACGTTTGGTATTTTCTAGTCGCCCTATAATGATGGTCTGAATGACGCGAAAGTTCCAACAACAGAAGCCGTCCTATCGGATAAATTGAGTTCCAAGAGTGGAGCGGTAAGGTTCTTTCATACCGTTCGCCCTTCTTTTTTCTTCTCAATCCGTCTTGAGTAAATAGTTCAACGGAGGGAACTACCAGGAATAAAAATACCAAAGCTGAATAGGAGGCGTAACTTTCAGCATACAGTGAAAAAATGACGATAAAGGGGACCGTGTAGGCTAATGCATATTTTAGACCAGTCGATTTCATTGGATTTTATATTTTTAATGGGTTCGTATCCAATAGACAACGGCAAACTCGTTTTCTACTCATTCTTGAATATCTTGATCTCGATATTCCAAACTATTCCCCCCGGGGCCACCGTGTAGTATTAAAATAAACTTTTTTGAATCGACATTCCCTGCTACCGTGAGAGGCATGTGTTGATTGCCGCTATTGAGAAAGAAATGATCTTCTGCTATGCCGGAACTAGTGAATGATTCTTTTTGACAACCACCACTAAATAGTGCAATGATACCTAGAATGATATGGAATTTATAATTTTTCATGGCTTCCTTTATTTTTAGATTTTCTAAACCGTCGGCTTTGTTTTTCCTTGTACGTGTACCGAGTCTCCCAAAAGTTTGAAATAGGATAATTAACACCCAAGGCCAGGGTAGGTCGTGGGGTAACGAAGGCATTAAAGGGGAAAATGAAGAGCCATTGGTGTTTTACATAGACGGAGTAGGGCCTTTGCTTGCCCTTATACCCTATGCCACAGGACGATTCCATATAGAACCCACTACTTTTTTGCCTTGGCTCCACTCTTTCTAGTTGCAAAAAGTAGTTGGTGTGGTAATTGTTCTGGTGATACATCCCAAGACTTGGCGATAGATATCATTCTTTATAGACGCCGTATTTTGTATTTGTCAACCTGAATAAATTGATAAGGTGTTTCCAGACCAATTTGGAACCCTGGATGAATGATGGACCCCAACACCGCTCCTTTGATCCCGGCTGTGGGTACGTACCCTTGCTTTTTACTTGGTAAATCTTGTAGCGATTCTTGGGCTTGAGTAAGTTCGGCTGATCAAATGGATATCAACAAGACTACGATTCGTAATAATCTATTTTTATTGGGTAGCATCCTTGAATTTTAATTTGCGTAGTACGGGTTTTTATGTCTCCGGAGATTAAAATACTTACTCATGTATTTTGTACAACGAATATAGCAAGTATTTTACTAGGTAGGTTTCAAGTATTGCTGTAAAATAGGCGCTGTATTGGTTTTTGTCATTCGGACTGAAATGATGAATCGCACGCCACTAGCTAATCGACATTGAATACGGACCATCAAATTTACTTTAGTCATCTTATCCGCATTTCAATTGTCCTTTTAACCCCGGCTTCGTACTTTTGCCTTCTCATTTCTGTCCCCTCGATCATGCAATTTTCACATCTCCACAATCATACGCAATTTTCACTTCTCGACGGGGCCTCCAATATCAAGAAACTATTCAAAAAAGCCCAAGCCGACAACATGCCCGCCATGGCTATTACAGATCATGGCAATATGTTTGGTGTGTTCGATTTTGTAGCCACGGCCAATAAATTTAATGTTAAACCCATCATTGGGTGTGAGTTTTATGTGGTTGAAGACCATACCATCACACAGTTTACCAAAGAGAAAAAAGATAAAAGGTACCATCAGCTTCTACTGGCTAAAAGTCCTAAAGGATACCAAAATTTAGTAAAACTCTGTTCTTTAGGCTTTACCGAAGGTCTTTATGGCAAGTATCCCCGAATCACAAAGGCCTTGATTGAGCAATACAAGGAAGACCTCATTGCAACCACCTGTTGCATCGGCGCTATGGTGCCGCAAATGATCCTGCAAAAAGGGGAGGACGCAGGTGAAAAAGAATTGAAATGGTGGCTAGATCTTTTTGGTGAGGATTATTATGTCGAAATCCAACGACATGATATTCCCGAACAAATTCTGGTGAATAAAGTGCTCGAGAAATGGGCCAAACAGTATAACTTGAAAATCATTGCGTCCAATGACTCCCACTACGTAGATCAAGCCGATTGGGTAGCGCACGATGTCCTCTTGTGTGTCAATACCAATGAAAAGCTGTCTACCCCAACATCAAAGGAATACTCAGACGACGAATCCGGCAAACGGAATACCCGATTTGCGTTTTTTAACGATCAATTCTACTTCAAAACGACGGCGGAGATGACAAAACTCTTCTCCGATATTCCCCAAGCCATTGATAATACCAATGAAATCGTCAGTAAAGTAGAGAATATCAACTTGAAACGTGATATTTTACTGCCCAATTTTCCTCTGCCCGACGAATTTAAAATCCACGAGGATAATGTCTTGAACCAATGGGAATATTTGCACCACTTGACCTTCGAGGGGGCCCGAAAACGATACAACGAAATTACCCCTGAAATCCAAGAACGCCTAGACTTTGAATTGTTTACCATCAAAACAATGGGCTTTGCGGGGTATTTTTTGATCGTTATGGACTTTATTTTGGCAGGAAAACGCATGGACGTGATGGTGGGGCCAGGGCGTGGTTCTGCGGCCGGTTCTGCGGTGGCTTATTGTATCGGCATCACGAATATTGATCCAATCAAATACAATCTCCTGTTTGAGCGGTTCTTGAACCCTGACCGAAAGTCAATGCCCGATATCGA
>Ga0209812_10000219_pt1 | contig 53327 bp, 39 predicted proteins | sample JI71714BDNA_FD_187502 | JGI IMG/M metagenome (GOLD analysis project Ga0209812, IMG submission 187502) | Wastewater effluent complex algal communities from Wisconsin, to seasonally profile nutrient transformation and Carbon sequestration -... | ecosystem: Engineered > WWTP > Effluent > Algae...
TAACACAGCGTAGGGCAGTCATTAGGATTTGATACTTAGGTCTTGAGAGTTAGGTGTTGAGACTTTGGTACTGAGACTTAGGTGTTATGACTTAGGTGATGCGACTTAGACTGTGGCCTTTGTGCTGCAAAGGCCACAGCTAAAATGGTTACAAACCTTCGAGATCTTTTAAACTTAATTCGTCATAGATCTGCTTACACCAGCCTTTCACTCGTGTTTCGGTTAACTCGGGTTGACGATCTTCGTCAATGCCTAAACCGACAAAATGCTGATCGTCAACCAAGGCCTTTGACGCCACAAAGTTATACCCTTTGGTTGGCCAATGACCGACGATGATGGCACCTTTGGGTTCAATAATGTCGCGCAGGGTACCCATGGCATCGAGGAAGTATTCGGCGTAGTCTTCTTGATCTCCACAGCCAAACAAAGCGACTAATTTATTATTAAAATCAATATTCTCCAGCTCTGGGAAGAAATCATCCCAATCACATTGAGCTTCACCGTAATACCACGTTGGGATACCGAACATCAATAAGTCATAGCTGGCAATGTCTTCTTTACTGCTTTTTGCAATGTCATGCACTGCAATGAGTTGTTTGCCCAGTTCTTTTTGGATCATCTTTGCGATATGTTCGGTATTGCCCGTATCGCTGCCAAAGAAAATACCTACCGTTGCCATAATATAACCTTTTATCGTGCTAATGCTTGGAGTAACAATTTTTCAATCAAAGCGCTGCGGCTGAGTTGTTGCGCTTGTGCAAACGCATCGAGTTGATCATACAACTCAGCCGAGACTTTGCATTCAATACGTTTCAGACCTTTGGTCTTATCGCGTTTTAATTGGTTGCGTTTATTTAACCGCACCTGTTCATCCCGCGGTAGCGGGTTGGTTTTGGGTCGTCCTGGACGTTTTTCTTCCGCAAATAAATCGATAGTCGTGCGATCGGTGGCAATTTTCGCCATTAGCCTAAACCCTTTGTCTCGATAATTACTTGGATGACGCCTTTCGCCAAGAAAGAGCCACACCCAAGGAACAACACCAACCAGACAAAAATTCGGCCGAATTTCGGCACGTCAGCCTTGTTTAATACATCGCGTATCGCCATCCCGATCAAGAAAAACAAACCCGACAACGCAAACCAGAGCTCTGCAGTTTCGAAACTTGACATGGTTATGATGCTCACTATTAAAAAAACGGCGCGAGTATATCACGGCCTAAATGCCGTTTGTCTCGGCGATCAAGAAATCCAAACAAATTTTGTTAAAAATGGCTGGTTTTTCCGCATGTAACCAATGACCCGTGCCGGCAATAATTTTTAATTTAGCATTGGGGAAATACTGTAGTACTTGGGGTTGCTGCGACGCCTGAATATAATCAGAGTTACCGCCTTTGATAAACAGAACGGGGCCGATGAAAGGTGCATGTAAGGTCGGCGCAGCAAGGATCTGGTGATACTGTGCCGCCAGCACCTTGACGTTAAACTGCCAATCGAATTTACCTTCAAGGTTACGTTGTAAACTTTTGAGTAAAAATGCCCGAGTGCCAGCATCTTCAATAGCAATCGCTAACTGCGCATCGGCTTGTTGTCGGTTTTGCAATGCACCAGTATCAATGGCGCAAAGCCGCTCGAAAATATGCGTATGCCGGTCTTGATTTTGCACCGGCGAGATATCCGCCAGCACTAAACAGCGAACTCGCGTTGGGGCTAACAGGGCGATCTGCATGGCAATTTTTCCGCCCATCGAGTGGCCAAACACTGCCGCATGTTGGATGCCGAGGCTGTCCATAGTTTCTAACACGTCGTTTGCCAAACTAGGATAATCCATGTCTGACGCACGTGGCGAGCGGCCGTGGTTACGGACATCGACACTGGTGACTCGAAATTGCGCACTGAGACTGCGAGCCAAGGCTTGTAAATTATCACTGCTTCCAAACAGGCCATGAATTACGATAACGTCAGGGCCTTGGCCAAGCTGGGAAAAATGTAAAATCATAAATCATCCGATGTAAATCAAAGAATGAGTCGGCGCCATACAAATGTGCGCCCCTCGCGTCAACTAGCGTTTCTCTATATATTCGTTGAGTTAACCACGCAATGTTCGAGAACATACCGCCTGTCACCGTGGTTCACTGATCGCGTAAGTGGTACAACTGCGTTGTCCGTCGTGCAGGTATTATACCCAGCATCCATCTAGCAACAAAGCAGCACCAAGGTGATATCAGCTGCAAGAACTGTTAGCGCCATCAGCCGTATTGTTAAAAAAAACAACGGGATTAAACCAGCTCACTGGCGTCGGTCGCTGCAGCTTTATATAATGCCGGTCCATGTCGTAAAAGGGTATTTTATGAAAACAATCGAAATCGACGATGATCTGTATCATTTCATTGCCAGTCAAACCCAACAAATTGGGGAAAGTGCTTCTGATATTTTACGGCGTTTATTGCAAGCGGAGCGCGCCGTGGTCGCATCCACGCCAGCGACCGTCGTGTCAGCCCCGGTGACTGCGCAACTCACTGCCTCAATAACGACACCGGTAGCAGAATCACAGGCGGAGCGCACCAATGCGCAAGATGCAGGCATTAGTCATCAAAATGACACGACACATCCTGATACTAAGCAAGGCAATGTGTTTGATTTACTCAGTAAACAAGACTTGCAAGGCGAAAGTAGTGTGGTGGGTCGATTCTTGTTGATTCTGTCGGCATTGGCGCGTGCGCACAAGCACAATTTTGCTGCCGTTTTGGACATTAAAGGCCGCAATCGGGTGTATTTTGGCCGTGCCGAGCATGATTTGTTGGAAGCTGGCAGCAGCACCAATCCAAAGCCAATTCCAAATAGCGAGTTTTGGGTGATTACCAACTCCAATACAACACGGAAAAAAATGATGTTAACCGAAGCTGCCCTCAAGCTGGGTTACAGTGCTGAGCAAGCCGAAACCATTCGCGACTTTTTATAGCAGACAGCTCATATCCAGGCGCTTCGACAAAAGGAACTATTATGTCGCTTCATCCACAGGCCGGTCAGGTTGCACCGGCATCCCACGCCATTAATATTGCGCAACTGGTATCGCATTACTACACCATAAAACCAGATGTGCGTATCGCGGAACAGGCGGTGGCGTTTGGGACCTCGGGTCATCGTGGTAGTGCTTTCACCTCATCCTTTAACGAAAATCATGTCCTCGCAGTGTGCCAAGCGGTGGCGGAATATCGCCAGCAGCAGGGCATTGTGGGGCCGTTATTCTTGGGCAAAGACACGCATGGCTTGTCGGAAGCCGCCTTTATCAGTGCGATGGAAGTGCTGATTGCCAATGGTGTGACGGTCGTCTATCAAGCCGGTTTCGGCTTTACGCCAACACCGGTGATTTCGCATGCGATTTTGACCTTTAATGATTGCGCATCTGCGGACATAGCACACTCAAGTTCTGGCGTATTAACCTGCAAGCAAATGCTATTGGCGGCCGCTGCGCAAAATCCTGCGATTGATAGTGTCGCCGCTGGACTTGCCGATGGCATCGTGATTACGCCATCGCACAATCCACCGGATGATGGTGGCATTAAATACAACCCACCGCACGGTGGGCCGGCCGATACCGATGCGACGCAATGGATTGAAACCCGCGCCAACCAGCTAATCCTCGCTAAGTTGGTCGATGTGAAACGTTTATCCTACGCCGAGGCGTTAAAAAAACCATTGGCCATCGCATATGACTTCGTCATGCCTTATGTTACCGATCTGGGTAACGTCATTGATATGGCCGCGATCGCCAAGGCTGGTATTCGGATTGGTGTTGATCCGCTGGGTGGCTCGGGTATTGCGTACTGGCCGGCTATTGCGCAGCATTATGGCCTTGATATCACGGTGGTGAATGATGCCGTCGATGCTCGTTTTGCCTTTATGCCGCTGGATAAAGACGGCAAAGTTCGCATGGATTGCAGCTCACCTTATGCCATGGCCAATCTCATCAAATTAAAAAATGATTTTGCTATCGGTATTGGTAACGACCCAGATTTTGATCGGCATGGCATAGTGACGCCAGAGGGCGGGTTGCTAAACCCGAATCATTACCTGGCGGTGGCCATTGATTATTTACTGCAAAATCGACCGCAATGGGACGCCGCACTTAAAATTGGCAAAACCTTAGTATCAAGTGCCTTGATTGACCGTGTGGTGCAAGGCCATCAACGATCGCTTTATGAAGTCCCAGTGGGTTTTAAGTGGTTTGTCGATGGGCTGCATAGCGGCACTGTAGCGTTTGGTGGGGAAGAAAGTGCCGGTGCCAGTTTTTTACGTCAGGATGGCCGGGTGTGGAGTACCGATAAAGACGGTTTTATTTTGGGCTTACTCGCCGCTGAAATACTGGCAGTGACTGGGGCTGATCCCTATCAGCATTATCGCCGTTTGACCGCAACCTATGGTGAGCCGTTATACCGACGTTTAGATGCACCCGCCAATTTAGCCCAGAAAAAAGCGCTAAAATCGCTCGATGTCACGCAAGTGACACAGCAAAGCCTCGCTGGGGATGCTATTTTGAGTGTGATGAACCAAGCGCCAGGCAATGGTGCCGCCATTGGGGGCGTCAAAGTGGTTACCGCCAATGGGTGGTTTGCGGCTCGGCCATCAGGTACAGAAAATAGCTATAAAATTTACTTAGAAAGTTTTGTCGGTGAACAACACCTACAACAGCTAGAAACGGATGCAAAATTGTTTGTAAATCAGGTGTTTTCCCACCTTAGTTGATTGTCAATGCACTGCATTCGTATGTAATTTAGTTACGGATGCAGTGTAATACTCGCCCTCCAATGACGTATTCCTGCATAATTGTAATTTTACAACAACGCACAGGCCCGGGTTTGTTCCGGCCGTAATGGCATCATCGCCGTTTAACTATGGATCCGTCTTATGACTCAAGCTCACGCCTCGAACGCTGTTGCTGCCGTTGGTACTATTCCGAGCAGCGCACAATTTAAAGAACTCATCGTTAAACATTTACATGGCAGTTTAGGCACCGATGTAAATAAGGCCAGCCCACAAGCCTGGTGGCGGGCGACCTGTGCCGCTGCCAATGAATTGGTGTTTGAAGGATTAAGAAATACCCAGCGTACTCATTATTTAAACAATACCCGCGCTGTGCATTACTTCAGTCTTGAATACCTGATGGGGCGCTTATTTAGCAATAATTTGCACAACTTAGGCTGTTACGACGCCGCCAAAACGGCCTTGGCTGAACTGGGCCTTGATATTGCCGATCTGGAAGAGCAAGAAGAGGATATGGCGCTGGGGAATGGCGGCTTGGGTCGTCTTGCGGCTTGTTTTATTGATTCCTTAGCCACGTTAAATATGCCGGCCATTGGGTATGGTATTCATTACGAACACGGTTTATTTAAACAAGAATTCCAGCATGGATTTCAAATTGAACGGCCCGATAGCTGGCGTGAATACGGCAACCCATGGGAGATCTGTCGGCCAGAATCCATTCAAGAAATTTCCGTGTACGGCTATGTTGAGACGGTCTATGACTTACAAGGCCGGATGAAAAAAGTGTGGCACCCAGGCCGTATTATTAAGGCGGTGCCTTGGGATATCCCGGTGGTCGGTTATCAAGGCAGTTCGGTGAACGTACTGCGGCTTTGGGAGAGCCGCGCCAGTGACTTTTTCAACTGGGACGTGTTTAATTCTGGCGGCTACGTGGATGCCGCACGGGAGAATATCGAAGCTGAGACCATCTCCAAAGTGCTTTATCCAAACGATGATACGGATGCGGGTAAAGAATTGCGTCTCATCCAGCAATATTTCTTCTGTTCCAGCTCCCTCAAAGACATTATTCGTCGCTACAAACGCAGCCACGGTGATGATTGGTCTAGCTTTGCCAAGCAAGTGGTGATCCAATTAAACGATACCCATCCCGCTATTGCTATTCCAGAATTGATGCGTATTTTGGTCGACCGCGCGGAAATGAACTGGGAAGATGCGTGGAACATTTGCCAGCATGTATTTGCTTATACCAACCATACCTTATTGCCAGAAGCCTTAGAACGCTGGTCGGTGCGCCTTTTTGAAAAAGTGTTACCACGCCATTTAGAAATTATCTACGAAATCAACCGTCGGTTTTTAGTTGAACAAGTCGATGTGCGCTGGCCGGGTGATAACGACAAAAAACGCAAATTATCCATTATCGAAGAAGGCCATGATCCAATGATCCGCATGGGGCATTTATCGGTGGTCGGATCGTTCCGAGTCAATGGTGTGGCAGAAATTCACTCACAATTGGTCAAATCAGATCTGTTCCCAGAAATGGTTGCACTCTGGCCAGATAAATTTACCAACATCACCAATGGTGTTACGCCGCGGCGCTGGTTAAAAGCCTGTAACCCCCGCTTAGCGACCTTGCTGGATAACACCGTTGGCCCGCAATGGCCAACCCAACTGCAGTTGTTAAATAAGCTAAAAGCGCACGCCGATGATCCGGCCATGCAGGACGCCTTTATGGCAATCAAGCAACAAAATAAAGCGGAATTTGCGCTTGAGGTGAAAAAACTCACCGGTGTTGATATTGACCCGCATGCGCTATTTGATGTGCAAATCAAACGCTTGCACGAATATAAGCGGCAGCACTTAAACCTGTTACATATTTTGGCGCTGTATCGTCGTATTTTGCAGGAACCTGACTTGGATATGGTGCCGCGCGTGTTTATTTTTGGTGCCAAAGCCGCGCCTGGTTATAAACTAGCCAAAGATATTATTTATGCCATCAACAAAGTGGCAGATAAGATCAACCACGATAAACGGGTAAAAAACCGCATCAAAGTCGTGTTTATGCCAAATTACCGAGTGTCGTTGGCAGAAAAAATGATCCCAGCCGCCGATGTGTCAGAGCAAATCTCCACCGCAGGGAAAGAGGCGTCAGGGACCGGTAATATGAAGCTGGCGCTCAATGGCGCTGTGACAATTGGCACCTTAGATGGCGCTAATATTGAAATTGCCGAAGAAGTAGGTGCAGAAAATATCGCTATCTTTGGCTTAACGGTCGATGAGGTAAAAGCACTTCGCGCCAAGGGCTATAACAGTTGGGATCAGTACTATGGCAACGCGGAAATCAAAGCCATTTTGGATTGGTTGGAAACCGACTATTTTACCCCAGGCCGACCGGGGGAATTATCGAGCATCAAACGCTCACTGCTCGAAGGCGGTGATCCTTATCTGGTGCTGGCTGATTTTGCCTCCTATCAACAAGCACAATGGACCATTGATAGCTGGTATCGCGACAAAACCGGTTGGGCGCGGCGTGCCATTTTAAATACGGCTTCGGTAAGTAAATTTACCTCCGATCGCTCGATCCAGGATTATGTGGCCAAAGTGTGGCAATTAGTGCCGTGCCATATTGCACAAAACGACTAATCCCGCCGCTTCATCACTGAGATGGGATGCGATAAACCACGGCGCGGCGTACCATCCGTGCCGTTGGTCGTGTTTAAGCGGCATTGGTCGGCTTTTATCACGCGTCTGCTTGTTTTTTTGCACAATGCCATCATATCTGCAAAAAGCTTGAGGGATTTTTATGTCATTTTCATCGCAGCGGCCCAAATTTATGTTTGTATCCGGTCGTAAACCTAACCTGTTTACCTTGGTGCTTGGCGCCGCCGTCTTATTACTGCTGCTGACGGTTGGCATTGGTTTTTTCCTGCTGCTACTCACAGTTGCCGTGATTGCTATCCCGATATTTTGGTGGCGAAAACGCAAATTAATCAGTGCATTACAACAAGCCTACCAGCAAGCGCAGCAGCAAGCCGCCGCGGCGCATAGCGCTATGGGTGATGCAAAGGCTGATGGAAAGGGCCGTACCTATGACGCCGAGCAAGGCTCTTGGCACGCCCAATCGGATGTGGTGATGATTGAGGTTAGCGCTGAACCAGAACGGGCAGCACGCGCGAAGCAAGCCGACGACGCGGTGATTATTGACGTCAGCCCAAGCCAAAAAAACGTCGGGTAATATCAGGTTAAGCTGAGCATACCCTGTCACTGCGGCATCGGGCCGGATTTCAAAGTGCCAGTTGCCGTGGGTATGTCGCTGCTATTTGTTTCATTTAACGGCTATCGCGATACATTCCTCACGAATTTAACCCTTCGCTAGCGATGAGTGCGCATCCAAACCTTAATTTTTTCGTAAGCAGAGTGATATACTGCCGTTAGCGAAATACAAGGTGTTTTAGTTATGATCCCAGTGTTATCCCAAGCCGCCGTTGTGCCTGCTGACATCGCCGCTTTTATAAAAGCGTTACAGCAACGCGGTTTTGCCGGCGATATTGAAACCAGTTACGGTGCGCGGTTAGCGGTTGGTACCGACAATAGTATTTATCAAACCATGCCGCAGGCGGTGGTACTACCGCGCCATCATCAAGATGTGTTGTTGCTGACGGCGGTGGCACAACAACCTGAATTTCAAGCGCTTAAATTTGCTGCGCGTGGCGGTGGTACAGGCACCAATGGACAGGCTCTGACTGACTATATCGTGGTGGATTTATCGCGGCATATGCGCGAAATTTTCGAAATCAATGTGGAAGAGCGCTGGGTTCGGGTACAAGCTGGTGTGATTAAAGATCAGCTCAACGCCTATTTAAAACCCTATGGTTTTTTCTTTGCACCGGATTTATCGACCTCAAATCGTGCCACCATTGGCGGTATGATCAATACCGACGCCTCCGGCCAAGGCTCACTGGTGTATGGTAAAACCTCCGACCATGTGCTGGCACTGCGAACCGTATTGGTGGATGGTACAGAATTTGATACCGCACCAGTTTCGTTCACGACGGCGCAGCAGCTGGCTGAACAAAACGATGGCATTGGCGCTATTTATCGGCAAGTGATCGCCACGTGCGTCGAACAGCGTGATGCGATAGTGGCAAAATTTCCACGGTTGAATCGGTTTCTCACTGGCTACGATTTAGAGCATGCCTGGGACCCAGACAAACAACAGATTGATGTGTCACGATTAATTACCGGTTCCGAAGGCTCCCTGGGTTTTGTCACTGAGGCCAAATTATCCATCACGCCGATTGCGCCCTTTAAATGTCTCATTAATGTCAAATACAACAGTTTTGAAAGCGCGCTGCGAAATGCGCCATTTTTAGTGGCGGCGGAAGCGACTTCTGTTGAAACCGTCGACAGTAAAGTGCTGAACTTAGCCCGCAATGACATTATTTGGCATCAAGTCAAAGCACATATTGAAGATGTACCAGGCCATGATATGCAGGGCCTGAACATGGTGGAGTACAACGCCGAAGATCCTGCTGAAATGGCACGTAAAGTGGCGCTGTTACAGCAACGTCTTGATGAAGCGCTGTCACGTGGCGAGGCCGGCATAATTGGCTACCAAATTACCCATGATGAACCAGCGATTTTGCAAATTTACGCCATGCGCAAAAAGGCGGTTGGTTTGCTTGGCAATGCCAAGGGGCGACAAAAGCCATTGCCATTTGCTGAAGATACGGCCGTACCGCCTGAGCATCTGGCTGATTTTATTATGGAATTTCGTGCCCTGTTAGATAGCCACGGCCTGCAATATGGCATGTTCGGTCATGTTGATGCGGGGGTGTTGCACGTACGACCAGCGCTTGATATGACTGATCCCGCGCAAGAGGAGTTACTGCGAACAGTATCTGATGCGGTGGTCGCGCTGACGGCCAAATATGGTGGTTTGATGTGGGGTGAGCACGGTAAAGGCTATCGCAGTGAGTATGGTCCAGCTTTTTTTGGCGAGACGTTGTTTACCGAGCTGCGCAAAATTAAAGCTTGTTTTGATCCGCATAACCGAATGAATCCGGGTAAAATTTGTACGCCACTACATTCCTCGGCGGCGTTGGTCAGTGTTGACGATCAGAAGCGTGGCTTTTTTGATCGGCAAATACCGGTGGTGGTGCGCGATAGTTTTGAGCATGCCACATCGTGCAATGGCAATGGCCTTTGTTTTAACTACGAAGCCCAGTCACCGATGTGTCCGTCGAGTAAAGTGACCAAAGATCGTCGTCACAGCCCTAAAGGCCGAGCCGGCATGATGCGTGAGTGGTTGCGCTTGATGTCCAACCAAGGCGTCGATGTGTTAGCGCAAGAGCAGCAGTTATTGCAACAAAGCCAAGGCTTTAAAGGCGCGTGGCAACGCTGGCGCAATAGTCGTGCGAAAGATAACGATGACTTTTCGCACGAAGTAAAAGAAGTGATGGACGGCTGTTTGGCTTGTAAAGCTTGTGCGGGACAGTGCCCGATCAAGGTGGATGTACCCGCATTTCGTGCGCGGTTTTTGCAGCTTTACCATAGTCGCTATGCACGGCCACTTAAAGACTTTATGGTCGGCTCAGTTGAGCGAACGGCACCGCTGCTAGCCAAAATGCCTCGAGTGGTCAACGCGGTGTTGTCAATGGCGCCAAGTAAGTGGTTGCTACGTGAGGTGGTTGGGTACGTTGATACACCACAGTTATCGGTCCCGACATTGGCGCAGCGGGTTAAACCACATTGGCAGTTTGATATGGCGCGTTTGCGCGCCATGAACGCGGCCGAGCAGCAAAAGCTAGTGTTTTTAGTGCAGGATCCCTTTACCAGTTTTTATGAAGCCGATCTGGTGCATGATGCGCTCCATTTGATTGAAAAACTTGGGTTTTCCCCGGTGTTATTGCCATTTGTACCCAATGGCAAACCGCAGCACGTTAAAGGATTTTTAGCCGAGTTTGCCAAAACCGCGGCCACGGCATCAGCGTTTTTACAGCAAATTCATGCCTTTAATGCGCCAATGCTAGGTTTAGATGCATCCTTAGTGCTGGTGTATCGGGATGAATATCGCAAAATTCTCGGCCAGTCGCGTGGTGATTACCACGTCCAGTTATTGCATGAGTGGCTCGTGCAGCAGCCGTTAGACGCTCATAAGGTGACGGCGAAGCCGTATCAGTTGTTAGCGCACTGCACTGAAAAAACCGCCTTACCGGCTACCGAAAAAGCATGGCAGCAGATTTTTGCCAAATTAGGCTTGGAGGTGCAAGTGAAGGCGGTTGGCTGTTGTGGAATGGCGGGGACTTATGGCCATGAAGCGCAACATCAGGCGAATAGTCGACAACTGTACGACATGAGCTGGCAAGCTGTGGTGCAACAAAGCAGCCCTGAGCAATTATTGGTGACTGGCTTTTCGTGTCGTAGTCAAGTTAAACGCTATGAAGCATTTAAACCGATGCATCCTTTACAGGCCTTGTTGCAACAGCTATCGGCATCCTAAGTATGTCTCAGTGCGCTTAAATGCAGTGGTCGAGCAGGACCCACTGAAATAGTATGCACAGATCAAGGTTAAAAAAAGCACCGCTATCATGCGGTGCTTTTTTAAATGCACTAGCCCAAGCAGGCTTAGCTTATATCTTGGTAGCAAGCAAGTTAGAAGCGCGCTTTTAGTCCCAACGTCACACTACGACCTGGCAGTGGTGCTTGGGTTTTGATAAATGAGCTGTGCACAAAACCAAGCTCGTCGGTTAAATTGTTCAAGCGTAAAAAGCTGGTAAATTCAGCCTGCGGCAGCATAAAGTCATAACTGACCGTCAGATCTAGCAAGCGGTAACTAGCGGTACTGGTTTCATCAATGGCAACCTTATCTTGCTTGCCATAATGCGTAAAACCAAGCACCGCTTGATAATCCTGATACCGCCACTCGTACTCGGCTCCTAATTTGATGGGCGGGATGCGCGGTAAATAGCCACCGGCATCCAGTTTGGCATTGATACTATCGGCAAATACATGGACGGTTTGATTGTCTGTGAGTTGATACCCAAGCTGCAATTCCACCCCATACATAGTGACATCGGCTTGCCGCGCTTGATACACCATGAATGCTTCATGCTCATGCTCATGCTCATGCTCATGCTCATCTGCAGCGTCAGCGCCATGATCGTCATGTTCGTGATCATGCTCGGCCAAATCATCCATCGCCAAACCGGTATTGGCTTGGAAAATGTAATCGTCAATTTGGTTATAAAACAGGTTCACACCAAAGCTAAAATCGCCTTGGCTTTTGCGCCAGCTGAGGTCTAAATTCAGTGCTGACTCGGTGTTGATGGTATTTGGATTGGCGCTGATTTCGCCATCGGCATCCAGCGCGTATGCCAAGCCTAATTCATAGCTTTGCGTTGCTAAATGTGTGCCATTGGCAAATAACTCGGCCGCCGATGGCGCACGTTCTGAGTGGGCCAATGCCAAACCAACGTGGTAACCCGGCTGGTATTGCCATAGCGCGCCAGCTGATAAACTGCTGGCCGAAAAATCTTGATCGGCCGTGACTGTCTGGCTGTGGGTAAGGTCTAATACACCCGCATCATGCTGCGTGTTTTCGATGCGGCCGCCAAGCTGCCAGCTCAGTTGTTGCCATTGGTATTCTTCCAGGATAAATAACGCCTGACTTTGACTGTCGGTATCTGGCGTAAAAGCTTCTTCACCTTGGGCTCTATAGTCGCTCCGAGTGATATGCATCCCGACCAAACCGTGCCAGCCGGCTAGGGTGGCGTGTTCGACCGTCAATCGTGATTCAAGGCTGTCATTGTCAAATTCGGTTCCCGTGGTGGATCCTTCGATTTCTTGATGGCTAAAATCGGTGGCGGCGATATGCAGGTTAATCGCTTCAACGCCGGGGAGTGGGCTGTATAACTCGCCACTGAGTGCATACCGATTTTGTTTTACATTGGCGTACACCGCGTCTTCGTCGTGCGCAACGTCGGGTTCTGCAAGTAATTCAGCATCATGTTCATCATGATGCCCATGTGCCGGAATGCCATACTGGCTTTCTAATTGCCCAATGCTAAAGCCCAGCAGGCCCTTGCTATTACTCAGACTCAGGCCCGCGTTGATGGCGTTACTCTCAATCCAGCTGTTATCGATCCGGTCGGCTTTATCACCATCTGGCAGAGTGAACTCAGGCACACTGACATCATGTGTTTGCCGGTCAAAGGCATCAAAATGCCAAGCCACATCTGGTGTTTTGCCACTATCACCGAATAAATTAGCGGTCATGGGCGCAGAACCATCATGGCTAATGGCATAGGTCCGCTCGTCGGACACTGAATTATAGCGGCCTTCCACCTGAGTTTGCGGCGCACGTTTTTGCCGTGGAATTCGGTTATCGACCACATTCACCACACCACCAATGGCGCCACTGCCGTACAATAGGGTGGCTGGGCCACGCATAACTTCGATTTGCTCGGTGGTGATGGCGTCGGCCGCGATAGCGTGGTCTGGGCCAAACCGCGATACATCGCCCGTTTCTAGGCCATTGGCCAAGACTTTCACCCGCGGACCATCCAAACCACGGATCACCGGGCTGGCAGCGACAGGGCCGTAATAGTTACTGTGTACACCTGGCAATACTTTTAAGGTTTCCCCTAATGTGGGTTCGGTGTGACGGCTTAAATCCTCATCACTCATCACCGATACAGGCTGCGCCATATCTAAGTCATAATGATGCAATCCTGCGGCACGCACATGCAAATGTTCAACCTCACCGCGAGGCAGTGTCACGGTGGTGTTTTGCTGTAATGTATGCATTGGCACAAACTGGTCAACGTGGCCTTTGGCGGCGATATGTAATTCAGCGTCCGCAGGCACGTCAAGGCTGAATTGGCCCTGCTGATTGGTAAACACATACTGCTGTCGACCGTGCACATGCACTTTGGCGTTGGCAATTGGTTTACCATGCTGATCGACAACTTTACCTTGAATCGGGGCGGCAAATACGGAGGAACTAAATGCAAGCGCAGAAGAGACGGCCAGCGTAAGCAGAGACGATTGAAACTTGATCATGACCAGAGAGCCTCAAAATATAGTTATAACATAACATCTTACGGCAGTGCGGATCAGAGAACAACTGTTATTTTATCACATAGAATATCTGTATTAAGCCGATGGTTAGCTTTCATATTGCAGGTGAGCGTCTTAGGTTGTTGGGTTGATGGCACAGCGATTGGTTTGTGACTGTCAAGCTAGGTTGTCAGGTATGGCGTTTTTGTTCCTTAACCTGCAAATGCACATTGCCGCAGCGGTATGAACTTTCGCACCATTTTGCCGATATCCATCAAAACAGCACTGCGTGATAACGAATTGTCAGTGCCATGCTATTGGCATCATGCGATTGGCATAGCGCATGCTTGTATAAGTGTTAACCTAGCTTGTCGTCATGGGTTCTGTACACGCTTGGTAATAGACAGCTCGATATCTGCAGTAAATGGTTGACTGGTGGAGGTGGTTATGTGGATGAATGCACGCGTGATCGCACTTGACATACACTGCAACGATTTTGATCATCATGTATTTCGTTACAGCCGGCAAATGCTTACACCCTATCCACAAGAAACTGTCGCGCATTTTAGCCGTCGGTTATTTTCGCTCTGTCTCGTGCTCCCTTGGTTGCATCATCGACAAGCACAGCAAAGGCTACAGCACAGTTCTGCAACGTCAATATGCCTCGCAGCAAATTACGCAGCCGCAGAATGTAACGATCTGTGGCAGCTGCAGATGGCCAATACTTGGCCGAGTCATTTACAACCAGATTTTGCCATCGGTCAACTCGCCTATGGAGAATATTTACCCAATTATTGGATTGCGGTCGATATGCCATCTTCCCCTCGCTTGAAGCAACTGCAGCACCGGCACCAACAATCGTTGGTGCTTAGCGTTACGCAAGACGCTGCCGCACAGGGCTTAAGTTATGAGTCTACTTCAGAGACCGCCGTTGATGGCAGAGACGGCAACGCGGATCTAAACCACAGAAAAATCACACGACGTCATTACGCGAATGATTTACCTGATAGCCATCAAGTAAGCATTGTGCAGAGCCATCGCAGGCCATTGAAAGATGCGCATTTAGATAACACTTCGGCAAACAATAAAGCCCATTGGAATGCATTAACACATGAGATGGCGTGTGCATCTGATAGCGTCGTGAAAATACCAACTGCGCATGTGCAACCATGTCAGGGCTATAGCGTATATCAGATCTCCGATCACGTGTTGACGCAGCTATCACAGTGTATTGAGCGTCGTATGCAAGTGCTGATCACCCAGCAAGACGCTGAACTCGATATTTGCATTGGCGATTGTCAGCTGCATGTTCCAGCGCTTGATCATTGTTTTGCCTGACGACGCAGGAACCTAGACCAAGTTTGGCAACCAACAAAAGATGCCGCTAGGTGAGGTGGGCAGAAAATAAAGGCGATGACTGGGTTTTTGCCGTACTGCAGCGTATAATGCCGGCCTTTTAAATGCTCCGGATTTACGGTCCGATTTTGCAGTGAGGTCAAAAAATGTTTGTTGTTGCCGCGTTATATAAATTTGTCAAATTACCTGATTATCAGCAGCTGCGCGATTCGCTTTATCAGTATATGGTTCTGCATAAAATCAAAGGCACGTTGCTGCTTGCCGAGGAAGGCATCAATGGCACCGTGTGCAGCAGTCGCGAAGGGATTGATGCACTGAAGGCTTTTTTAGCTGCGGACGGCCGCTTTGAGGGTATGTCGTACAAAGAATCATTCGCCGAACAACAAGCGTTTTACCGCACCAAAGTGAAATTGAAAAAAGAAATCGTCACCATGGGAGTGGACGGTGTTGACCCGGCGCATATCGTGGGTACTTATGTCAAAGGGCAAGCCTGGAACGATTTGATTAACGATCCGGATACGATTGTGATCGATACCCGTAACGATTACGAAGTCGCTATCGGTACCTTTACCAATGCCATCAATCCAAATACCACCACCTTCCGCGAATTCCCACAGTGGGCGGCAGAGCACTTAGACAAAACCAAGCATAAAAAAGTGGCCATGTTTTGTACTGGTGGCATTCGTTGTGAAAAATCAACCGCCTACCTAAAAGAGCAAGGCTTTGAAAATGTGTATCACCTCGATGGTGGCATCTTAAAATACCTCGAAGAAGTACCTGCAGAGCAAAGCTTGTGGCAAGGTGAGTGTTTTGTATTTGATCAGCGGGTCGCGGTCAAACACGGGCTAGAGCAGGGGAGTTATGATCAGTGTTATGCCTGCCGTATGCCGTTGTCAGTCAGTGATATGCAGTCGCCACAGTACGTCAAGGGCCTAAGCTGCCCACACTGCCATGACAGTATTACGCCCGAGCAACGCGCCTCATTTACCGAACGGCAAAAACAAATCGAGCTTGCCAAAGCGCGTGGTGAACAGCATATCCGCGATGGTAAAGTAGATTTTTAATGCAATGATTGCCGTTGTGTCTTCAGTCGCCTCTGTGACTGAAAGCCGTCCAGATATAACCATTATCTAATCTTAAGCCTGCTACCTGCAGGCTTTTTTATATATAAGTTAAAACCATTCTATTAAATAGAACATATCATTGCGAATTTTGCCATTTTAGTTCAATAAAATTAGGGTATGCTTAGCGCAACACGATCAAGGAGTGCAATATGCAGACCAAATATAGCCGCCTAAGCCGCATACTTCATTGGAGCATGGCCCTAGTGATCCCCGCGCTGTTTGGCGTTGGATTCTGGATGGTCGAACTAACCTATTACAGCAGTTGGTATAAAACCGCCCCACATTGGCATAAAAGTATCGGTATTTTACTGGCCATGGCGTTACTGCTGCGGTGGGGCTGGTTACTAAAATCAGGCAAACCGCCAGCAATAGCACAGCACAGCCGATGGCAACAACATGCCAGCCGCGTGGTACACGCGCTGCTGTATCTGTTGTTAACGCTGATTATCGTATCCGGTTACTTGATTTCAACGGCCGATGGGCGTGGTATTGAGGTTTTCCAATGGTTTACGCTGCCAAGCCTTGGGGAGTTTTTTCCACACCAAGCCGATATTGCTGGCGAGATCCACCGTTACAGCGCATACAGTTTGATGGGACTGGTGGTGTTGCATGCGGCCGCAGCGCTTAAACATCAGCTGATCGACAAAGACGGCACATTACGACGGATGTGGTGATGCTTCACCGCATTGGGCCTCACATACAGGCCTTAGAAGCAAACATGTGCCGTGGTTAGTCTTATTTTTTAACAAACATTTTATTCACACTCTAACTTATGAAGGAACACCTATGAAAAAATCATTTTTAAGTGCTATGTTGCTGACCACCATGCTAGGCGCAGCTCATGTTAATGCGGCTGACTATGTGATCGATACCGATGGTGCGCATGCCTTTATTAACTTCAAAGTGCAGCATTTAGGCTATAGCTGGTTGCATGGCCGTTTTAATACCTTCAAAGGTGAATTTAGCTACGACAATGCCAACCTTGCCGCCAGCAAAATTAACCTGACCATTGATACCAAGAGTGTGGACTCTAACCATGCCGAGCGTGATAAACATTTACGCAGCCCAGATTTTTTAAATGTCGATAAACACGGTACCGCCAGCTTCACCAGCAGCAAAATTGTGCCTAAAACCGCTGACGAGTTTGATGTGGTGGGTACCTTCACCTTTAATGGCGTGAGCAAAGAAATTACCATCGCCGCCAAAAAAACGGGCGAGGGTAAAGATCCATGGGGCGGTTATCGCGCCGGTTTTGAAGGTAAAACCAGCATCAATTTGACCGACTACAACATCAAAAACATTCTTGGCCCAGCCTCTGAAACCGTACATTTAGAACTGGTGGTGGAAGGGATCCGTAAATAAGCCCACATAGCGATCTGTTCTTGCCGACAGCAATGCACGCGTGTGTATACGAGGGCGGTGTTGAAACAAAGGATCTAAACGCGGGATATTACAACAAAGGGTTGCAGTATCCCGTCTCTTCTGCGTCGAGCTCCATCCCGTAGTACACCTTACAGAGTGATCTCTTAGCAAGATTAATAAAATTGTGAAGTATGGTACTGGCTCATAGTCCACAAACCGCATCAAATTGCTCTACGCATTGCCGCTATATGCAGTTGAATTGACGCAAGAAATGGGCAGTGCAGTGAAAGATGACGTGGCAAGCGGTTACTCAGGGATCTCAAGCGAAATATCCGTTGTCGGAACGCTACAACAGGGTAAAAACTCGCCACGACGAACAAACGCGAGGGGTTCTTGCAGATAGCGGATCTGACCGCTGACCAGTTTGCAGCGACAAGCGCCACAAAAACCAGCACGGCAATGATAATGCACCTTATGTCCATGCGCTTCGAGTTGCAGTAAAAGCGGGACATCGCTTTGCTCATCACACGCAAAACTCTGCCCGGTACTTGGCGTGACCGTGACTGTCATAGCAGCTACACAGCATGCGCAGTGTCAGTACGTGACTGACACCAACGCAACGCATGTGACGGCTTAGAGATCGAAGTCGCCAAAATCTGAACCATCCATATCATTGTCGATCTGACCAACGAGGTAGGAGCTGATTTCAGATTCTTGCGGTGCAACTTGCACATTGTCAGAGACCAACCACGCGTTGATCCATGGGATAGGGTTTTGGGTTGTGCTGAAAATAGCTTTCATGCCCAATGCAACCATGCGGTTATTGGTGATGTATTCCACGTACTGGCACAAAATATCTTTGTTTAAGCCGATCATGGAGCCATCTTTAAACAAGAATTCAGCCCATTGTTTTTCCTGTTCAGCGGCACGACGGAAAATAGCGTAGCTCTCTTCTTCGCATTCTTTGGCAATCTCCGCCATTTCAGCATCATCTTCACCGGAGGCGAGGATATTCAGCATGTGCTGAGTACCGGTTAAGTGCAGGGCTTCGTCGCGTGCGATCAGTTTAATGATCTTGGCATTGCCTTCCATCAGCTCGCGTTCGGCAAAGGCAAAACTACAGGCGAAACTGACATAGAAACGGATGGCCTCGAGCACATTGACCGACATCAAGCACAGGTAGAGACGCTTTTTAAGATCGCGCAGCTGAATGGTTTTTTCCACGCCATTGATGACATGGGTACCTTCACCGCACATGTGATAAAGGGTTACACCTTCAATCAGGTGATCGTAATAACGTGTCACTTCGAAGGCACGTTCAATGATTTTTTCGTTCAGCAAAATATCATCAAATACCTTGTGTGGTTCATTGGTGATATTGCGAATAATATGGGTGTAAGAACGGCTATGAATGGTCTCACTAAAGGCCCAAGTTTCAATCCAGGTTTCTAGTTCTGGCAAGGATACAATCGGCAATAACGCCACGTTGGGTGAGCGACCTTGGACCGAATCAAGTAAGGTTTGGTATTTTAAGTTGCTGATAAAAATGTGTTTTTCATGCTCAGGCAACTGCTGGAAATCAATCCGATCTTTACTGACATCCACCTCTTCTGGGCGCCAGAAAAAGCTCAGTTGTTTCTCAATCAGTTTTTCGAAAATACCGTATTTTTGCTGGTCATAGCGCGACACATTGACGGAATTGCCGAAAAACATCGGTTCACGTAATTGATCATTGTTCGTGCGATTAAAAGTGGTGTATGTCATTGTGTATAGTCTATCCAGCTAAATGTAACAAAATTTCGTAAAAAACGCGGCCTGCACCTTTAAACCACATCAATGCAACCGAGTGGTTATGACGTGGCTGGGACGAGAAAACGGGGCGAAAGCCCCGTTGTGTTAAATCTTACATGCGCCGCCGGCACAGCCATCGTCTTCAGGGACAACTTTGATGTCTTCTTGTACGTCCGAGGCACCATCACGGGTGTTGTGATAATACATAGTTTTCACACCTAACTTATAGGCCGTCAGCAGATCTTTTAACAACAGCTTCATCGGCACTTTACCACCGTCGAACTTACCTGGATCGTAATTGGTGTTCGCAGAAATCGTTTGGTCGATAAACTTTTGCATGATAGCCACTAAACTCAGGTAACCGTCGTTACTTGGCATATCCCATAACAATTCGTAGTCGGCTTTTAAACGATCGTACTCAGGGACGACTTGTTTTAAAATACCATCCTTACTGGATTTAATACTGATGTGACCGCGTGGTGGTTCAATACCATTGGTCGCATTTGAGATCTGTGATGACGTTTCGGATGGCATCAACGCGGACAAGGTGGAGTTACGCATACCGTAAGCAACCACATCACGTCGCAAGGCTTCCCAATCATATTGCAAAGGCTCTGCACAGACTTTATCCAAATCTTTTTTATAGGTATCAATCGGTAAGATACCTTCGGCATACGTGGTCTCATGGAACAATGGACAAGCGCCAAATTCTTTCGCCAAGGTCACCGACGCTTTCATCAAGTAATATTGGATCGCTTCAAACGTGCGGTGTGTTAAACCATTGGCAGAACCATCGGAATAACGCACGCCATTTTTCGCTAAATAATAGGCGTAGTTAATGACACCAACACCCAGTGTGCGGCGTCCCATCGAGGCTGATTTAGCCGCAGGGATAGGGTAATCTTGATAATCCAACAAGCTGTCAAGCGCCCGTACCGCCAATTCCGCTAACTCTTCGAGCTCGTCTAAATTCTCCAGTGCACCCAAGTTGAAGGCTGACAGCGTACAGAGCGCAATTTCACCATTGGGATCATTAACATCATTTAATGGTTTGGTTGGCAATGCAATTTCCAAACACAAGTTGCTCTGACGCACCGGCGCCACTTTCGGATTAAATGGGCTATGGGTGTTGCAGTGATCGACGTTTTGCAAATAGATACGACCGGTGTTGGCGCGCTCTTGCATAAATAGCGTAAACAATTCGACTGCTTTGATGCGCTTTTTACGCACCGCTGTATCGGCTTCGTACTGTGTATAGAGTGTTTCAAAGCGATCTTGATCTTCAAAGAAGGCATCATATAGCCCTGGCACATCCGATGGGCTGAACAAGGTAATAAAATCGTCTTTGATTAAACGCTGATACATCAGGCGGTTAAACTGCACCCCATAGTCTAAATGGCGAACACGGTTCTCTTCAACACCACGGTTATTCTTCAACACCAGTAGCGATTCAACTTCTAAGTGCCACAGTGGATAGAACAACGTGGCTGCACCGCCACGTACGCCACCTTGCGAGCAGCTTTTTACGGCTGTTTGGAAATGCTTGTAAAACGGAATACAACCGGTGTGGAAGGCTTCACCATTGCGAATAGGCGACCCTAACGCACGAATGCGGCCGGCGTTAATACCAATGCCAGCACGTTGGCTGACATATTTCACAATGGCGCTAGATGTTGCATTGATCGAGTCTAAGCTGTCCCCACATTCAATCAAGACGCAAGAACTAAACTGACGCGTCGGAGTACGAACACCCGACATAATGGGCGTTGGTAACGAGATTTTGAATAATGAGACAGCATCGTAAAACCGACGAATGTAATCAAGTCGCGTCGCTTTTGGATAGTTGGCAAAGAGGCACGCCGCAACCAGCACGTATAAGAATTGCGCGCTCTCGTAGATCTGACCCGTTACGCGGTTTTGAACTAAATATTTACCTTCAAGCTGTTTGACCGCCGCGTAGCTGAAATTTAAATCGCGGCTATGGTCAATAAAGCTATCAATAGTATTGAGCTCATCTTGGGTGTAGTCAGCCAAAATATGCGCGTCATACCGCTTATCTTCCACCATGTTGACGACATGCTGGTACAGCGATGGCGGTTCAAACTGACCATAGGCTTTTTTACGTAAATGGAATACTGCAAGACGGGCTGCCATGTACTGATAGTCTGGCGTCTCTTTGGAGATTAAATCAGCCGCCGCCTTAATAATGGTTTCGTGGATATCTTCGGTTTTGATGCCATCATAAAATTGAATATGCGAACGCAGTTCCACTTGTGAGACAGATACGTTTTGTAAACCTGCCGCCGCCCAATCGATTACTCGATGGATTTTGTCCAAGTCTAATGGCTCACGGTGGCCGTCGCGTTTCGTAACATATAATGGTTGATTCATCGCCGAGGAGTTCCGTTTCTTAGTTTGTTGGATTGAACGCCGCACATGATTGTGCCGCATTATCGCTAATTTTTATTATCTGACGCTGCTCGCATTGTTATTTGTCGTATCATCCGGAGAATCTAGCCGGGAGCTTCTCATATTGAATGTTCAAACAACAGTGTTCAGAGTTACTTGTCTAGGGTTATCGCCTAGCCATCCACAGCGTGCAGTTATCATCCGCTTTGTAGGGTTACCCCGAGGTCCAGCAGCAAACGTTTTGTTTATACATTTGTTTATACAAATGCTTAGGTTTGCTGAACCGAGCAATTCAGGTAACGCGTGACGCATATTTGCAAATTCGCTGTTAAAAACTGCATCATGGTGCAAACGCATCTCGACAGCTGTGCTGCAGCATTATTGTGTTTTGTTGGTCATGTCTGTGGCTTACATCCCTTGGGATGATGGCAACATTGCATCAATCGGAGGTTAGCATCAGCCCTGCGCGGCCATGGCGACGCAGGGGTTGCTATTGCAGCACAATCCTTGCTGTGGAGCCATCGATAAAACCATAACCCACCGATGCAAGGCCGATCATCAGCCAAGACAAGCCCATTTTAACAATCTTTAACAAACACAACCGCTAGTGGTCATGTGTAGATATGGCGCACTAGATGTAGCGTTATTCGTTGAACGAATCACAAGATAGAGTGGATCAATTTCAATTGCAACCCCTGACTTTGTGCAAAAAAAAACCGATCCAAGATTAGGTTAGTGCTCACTCACGTCTGAGCAATGAGAGCTGACAACGATCGTCAGACGCAACTGCTTTTTACGAAAATTAGAAATAAATCTGACCGGTTAATTTTTACCGATCTGAACAAAAAATGACCAGCATCAGTCGCTTACTGTTTTATAACTTTTCTGCTTATTTCAACAGCAAATAGAAAACTGGCACAGTGATAACAAGGCAGTGATAGCTGTACAGTGATCGCAAATATGATCAGCGTCGCGATCCGATCAGTGAAATAAAGACTGTGATGTCGTCTTTTGTACAGCCTGTGATAAGGCAACCATCACGCGACACACGAGCTAAGAGCTGGATACCACACTGCGAGATCCCAAGCGCAGACGCATCACTAAAAGAAGCGCTATACGGAAGATAAATTTTGATCGGTTAGTAAAGTTATAGAAACATGTAACAAACATGCAGTACTGACACGACCGCTGATTGCAACCAAACCATAGACTTCTCACAGCTCGACGACGTCGTAGCATTCGAGGTGCATCATCGAGGGTGTTGCTCTAACACCCCGTCGACCAAGGTCGTGTAATCTTACCTTATGAAGATCAACAAGGACGACACTGAGACGGACCGCTTTGATAAAGGTTAGAGCAGTTCTAGCAATCCATCTAAACGGGCGATGTGGTGATGGGCGCCCCAAGTGCTAGGTGTATCCAGAGGACCAATATAACCAAATTCACACAGCACAGTGCGCATACCGGCTCGCAAACCGGCTTCGATATCACGCTGCGCATCACCCAAATACCAACAGTGTGAAGCGGGTGTGCGAAGTTGATGTGCGGCTATCCATAGCGGTGTCGGATCTGGCTTACGTACCGATAAACTGTCACCACCTATCAAAATTTGACAGTCATGCAATACAGGTAATTGCCGGACAATACGTGCGGCTAGCCGGTACGGTTTATTGGTGACTATCCCCCATGGGATGTGACGCTGCATCAGCGTTTGTAGTAACGCGTGACCACCAGCAAACAGATCGCTATGTACCACCACATGGTCGTTGTAATACGTTAGGAGCTGGTTTCGCAGCTGGTTAAAGTCATATTCAGCCAAGACGCTGCCAAATCCGGCTTCAAGTAACCCGCGGGCGCCGTGCGAGGCCACGGGGCGATACTGCGCAGGCGTGAGCAGTGGCATTGCATGTTGCTTCAGCACGTGATTAAGCGCGGCTCCCAAGTCATCCGCGGTGTCGACTAAGGTGCCGTCGAGGTCGAATAATACGGCAGGTTTTGCTGAATTTACCATAACGCGTTACTCGTTCGTTACCGCAGCAACAGGGACTGTAACGATGTTTGAGGGCTCATTTGTGGCGGATTTTACCGTGCCGGGCTTTTGTGCCACCACGAAGTAATTCACATCTAAGCCGGCCCCAATGCGAAAGCTTTGTTGGATGGGGTTGTAATGCAACCCCGTGGCATCCGTGACGACTAAACCCGCATTTTCAATCATCCGCATTAGCGTCGATGGGCGGATAAATTTTTGAAAATCGTGAGTCCCTTTTGGAACGAGTCGCAGCACATATTCCGCGCCGACAATGCCGAACAAAAAGCTTTTGGCGGTTTTGTTCAGGGTAGAAAAAATCAAGGTAGCGCCGGGTTTGGCAAGATCAGCGCACGCTTGAATAATCGCGGCCGGATCTGGCACATGTTCTAACATCTCCATGCACGTCACCACATCAAACTGCGCCGGCCATTGCTGTGCGGCGGCTTCGGCGGTTTGCTGCTGATAATTCACGCAGGCACCCGTTTCTAAGGCGTGTAAACGCGCAATATCAAGTGCATCTGCTGCCATATCAATGCCCGTTACTTGTGCACCCGCATGCGCCATTGATTCGGCCAAAATGCCGCCGCCACAGCCAATATCAATGCAGGTTTTGCCAAATAAGCCTTGCACTTGATCACTGATAAAACTCAATCGAACAGGATTTAATAAATGCAGCGGCTTAAAATCGCCATTTAAATCCCACCATTGGGCGGCAATTTGGTTAAATTTTGCAATTTCGCCTGCATCAACATTGGCTGCCTGTGCTGATGTTGACGTGGAAGGGGCTGTCTGAGTCATGACAAGGTCTCAATAATAAAAGTGTGGCCATTATAAGAGCTTGATTTCGAAGCGCAATAACGACGGTATTTTCTTCGGTTGCATCAACAAACCTTGCCAGAAGTAGGTTCTACATGGCAAGGTGGGAGAACTGTGGTAGAATCGCAGGTTCTCGCATAGCGAATAACAGATTAAAGCGCGAGCCATCTATCTGATTTAAGGGAAAAAAGCTCTATTATGACAAATCTCGCCAAAGAAATTGTTCCCATCAATATTGAAGAAGAATTAAAAAATTCCTACCTCGATTACGCCATGAGCGTGATTGTTGGTCGCGCCTTGCCCGATGTGCGTGACGGTCTAAAACCGGTGCATCGTCGTGTGTTGTTTGCGATGAAAGAATTAGGCAACGACTGGAATAAGGCGTATAAAAAATCTGCCCGTGTCGTTGGTGATGTGATCGGTAAATACCATCCACACGGCGACAGTGCCGTGTACGATACCATTGTCCGGATGGCACAGCCGTTCTCGTTGCGGTACATGCTGGTCGATGGCCAGGGTAACTTTGGCTCCATCGACGGTGACTCAGCCGCAGCGATGCGTTATACCGAAGTTCGGATGGCTAAAATTACCCAAGAATTGCTGGCCGATTTGGACAAAGAAACCGTGGACTATGTGCCTAACTACGATGGCACTGAACTGATCCCTGCGGTGTTACCGACCAAAATCCCAAATTTGTTGATCAACGGCTCGAGCGGTATTGCGGTAGGTATGGCGACCAATATTCCGCCACACAACATTACCGAAGTGATTAATGCCTGTTTGGCAATCATCGCCAATCCCGATATCACTATTCCTGAATTGATGGAACATGTGCCTGGCCCAGATTTCCCGACTGCCGCCATCATCAATGGCCGTCGCGGCATCGAAGAAGCGTACCGCACAGGGCGTGGCAAGGTTTATATCCGCGCCAAAACGCATATCGAAACCGACGATAAAACCGGCCGTGAGTCTATTATCGTCACCGAAATCCCTTACCAAGTGAATAAAGCGCGACTGATTGAAAAAATCGCTGAATTGGTGAAGGAAAAACGTCTTGAGGGCATCAGTGCACTGCGCGATGAGTCTGATAAAGACGGTATGCGGATTGTGATTGAAGTCAAACGTGGTGAGTCGTCAGAGGTTCTGGTGAACCATCTTTACGCCAACACGCAAATGCAAACCGTATTTGGTATCAATATGGTGGCACTTGATCAAGGCCAACCAAAACTGTTAGGTCTCAAAGAGATGCTGGAATGTTTTGTCCTGCATCGTCGCGAAGTTGTCACACGCCGTACGGTATTTGATTTACGTAAAGCACGGGATCGGGCGCACATTTTAGAAGGTTTAGCTATTGCGCTGACCAACATCGATGAAATTATCGAACTCATCAAAACCTCTACATCACCGGCAGAAGCGAAAGCTGGCTTGGTGGCGCGCGGTTGGTTGCTCGGGAACGTGCAATCGATGCTGGAACGCGCTGGTGAAAATGCCGCACGGCCTGAGTGGTTAGAAGCGCACTATGGTATTCGTGATGGTTTGTACTTCTTAACGGAGCAACAAGCACAAGCCATTTTGGATTTGCGTTTGCACAAGCTAACCGGCCTTGAGCATGAGAAGATCCTAGAAGAATACAAAGAGCTGCTCGAACTTATTGCGGAGTTACTGCATATTTTGGCCAGCCCAACCCGTTTGATGGAAGTGATTTGCGAAGAGTTAGAAGCTGCTAAAGCGCAATACGGTGATGCACGCCGCACCGAAATTCAAACCGATGCGCTTGATATCAATATGGAAGACTTGATCGCCGAAGAAGATGTCGTGGTTACTTTATCGCATTTAGGCTATGCCAAGTATCAACCATTGTCCGACTATGAAGCACAGCGCCGCGGCGGCCGTGGCAAAGCTGCGACCACCGTCAAAGACGAAGACTTTGTCGATCAGTTATTGGTGGCCAGTACTCACGACACCATTTTGTGTTTCTCAAACCGTGGTCGCCTGTATTGGATGAAAGTCTATCAGTTGCCACAAGCAAGCCGTACCGCGCGTGGTAAACCGATTATCAACTTACTGCCACTGGAAGAAGGTGAGCGTATTACCGCTATTCTACCAGTTCGTGAATACGAAGAAGGTAAGTATGTCTTTATGGCCACCGCAAACGGTACTGTGAAAAAGACCTCGCTCGTCGAATACTCAAGACCGCGTACCAGCGGTATTATTGCCGTCAACCTGAATGAGGGGGATGAGCTGATTGGTGTCGACATCACTGATGGCAGCAACCAAATCATGTTGTTCTCTGACGATGGTAAAGTGGTGCGTTTCCACGAAGAGCAAGTTCGTCCGATGGGGCGCGGTGCCACCGGTGTTCGCGGTATCAAACTGCGTGAAAACGGCTCTGTCGTGTCACTTATTGTGCCGAAGAGTGATGGCGCTATTTTAACCGTTACCGAGAATGGTTATGGTAAACGGACGGCCTTAGCCGAGTACCCAGAGAAGAGCCGCGCCACGCAAGGTGTGGTATCGATTAAAGTGTCTGAGCGTAATGGCTTAGTGGTGGGTGCAGTTCAGGTGAATGCGCTGGATGAAATCATGCTGATTTCAAACAAAGGCACCTTAGTTCGTACACGAGTAAAAGAGGTGTCGCAAGTCGGGCGTAATACTGCCGGTGTGATACTGATCCGTACTAGTGACAACGAATTGGTGGTTGGCGTGCAGCGTATCAACGAAATCCAAGATGAAGACGAAGTGGCCGCTGCAGAAGCGGAAGCGAAATTACTCGCACCAGCCATGGTTGCTGAGGATGATGCCGAGCCAGAGTTGGATGATGCGGATGATGAACCGGCCGATGATGCAGACAACGCATAATCGACGGTATCAACGATAGACGGCATCAACGATAGATATTGAGTATCTTGCCAACGCCTCGTTATTGATCATAACGACTGCTAAAAAAACGAGCGCTTTTGCGCTCGTTTTTGTTTCTGCGCTGCACAAATTCAGGTAGAGTAGTTTTATTACAAAGCCATCCAGATGGCAGCGACTTGTTTTATCCAGTTATATATCCGATGGTTGTGGCAGCTTCGAGCTGCAGCATGATGCTTGCGGTGCTATGTATTGTAAGGTAACGCGATGCATCGCGGAAAACACCCGATAAAAGCCAGATATATAAATCCATATACCATGTCAGACGCGTCGCATTACTGCTGTATTTCATCTGATCAATGTGGCGGTCGCCTTGTTTTTACCGCCCGCGATCCTGGCAGTTGCCTCTGGTTGCTTGTAGTGCCCATTTTATTGACACAGTTGAGGACATTATGACCACCTTTAATTTCTGCGCCGGCCCCGCCATGCTGCCAATCGACGTCATGGCAAAAGCACAAGAAGAGTTCGTCAATTGGCATGGGCGTGGCTGTTCGATTATGGAAATGAGTCACCGAGGGAAAGATTTTATGGCCGTCGCGGCCAAAGCTGAACAAGACCTACGTGATTTATTGCAGATCCCAAGCAATTATAAAGTGTTATTTATGCATGGCGGCGGTCGTGGTCAATTCTCGGCAGTCCCCCTGAATTTATTTGGCGCGCACACCGATGCCGCTGACTATATCATCTCTGGTGCCTGGTCGTTGGCGGCGGCAGAGGAGGCTGACAAATACGGCCAGATCACCCGCCAATCGATTGTGCAGCGCTGCGATGGTATGCGCAGTTTGCTCCCACCCGACCAATGGCAAATCAATAGTGCTAGCCGCTTTGTCCACTTTTGTCCGAATGAAACCGTCGATGGCTTGGAATTTACCGATCTACCAACGACCAATGTGCCCTTAGTGGCGGATTTATCGTCGACGATTTTATCGCGGCCGATTGATGTTGCCCGTTATGGTGTCATCTATGCCGGCGCACAAAAAAACATTGGCCCATCCGGCTTAACCTTGGCCATTGTGCGTGAAGACCTGTTACCGGGCAAGGATGCCAAGATCCCCGCGATCTTGGATTATCGCTTAGCGACAGAAAATGACAGTATGTTTAATACGCCACCGACCTATGCATGGTATTTGGCTGGCTTGGTATTTGAGTGGCTCAAAGCGCAAGGTGGTGTTACTGCGATGGCGCAGCGCAATGCGGAAAAAGCCAATACCTTGTATCAGTTTTTGGATCAAAGTAGCTTTTATCGCAATGACGTCGTTCATGCAAATCGTTCGTGGATGAACGTGCCATTTTTCTTGGCGGATGAACGACTCAATGACACCTTTTTACAACAAGCCGAGCAACATGGTTTGTTGGCATTAAAAGGCCACCGGATTGTCGGCGGTATGCGAGCCAGTTTATACAATGCGATGCCACTGGAAGGTGTGCAAACGTTAGTTGCCTTTATGCGTGAATTTGAGCGGGTACACGGCTAATGAAAACACTAGCGTTGGCACCTATCAACCGAATCAATGGTGAAATTCACTTACCAGGCTCAAAAAGTATTTCCAATCGCGTGCTGTTACTTAGTGCTTTAGCGCAGGGTCGCTGTCGCATTTATAATTTGCTGCACAGTGACGATGTGGAGCATATGCTCAATGCGTTAACGCAGCTTGGCGTGTCTTATACGCTAAGCCCCTGTAAAACCGAATGTATTATGCAAGGCAATGGGGGACTGTTTTCCGTCGCAGCGCCATTGGAACTATTTTTAGGCAATGCCGGCACGGCGATGCGCCCTTTAACGGCTGCGCTTGCAGCCAGTGCTGTGGATGTGACCTTAACCGGCGAGCCGCGCATGTATGAGCGGCCTATTGCACATTTGGTCGATGCGTTACAGCAGTGGGGTGCGCAGATTGATTATTTGCAACACGATGGTTTCCCGCCCTTGCGTATTAAAGGTATGCCGCTGCAAGGTGGGACTGTGCAAGTCGACGGCACGGTATCGAGCCAGTTTTTAACGGCCTTATTGATGGTGGCGCCGCTGTTTGCGCAAGATTCCGTCATCGAGATTGTTGGTGACTTGGTATCCAAGCCGTATATTGACATCACACTGGCGTTAATGGCTCGGTTTGGCGTTCATGTGCAGCATGATCAGTACCAGCGTTTTATTATTCGAGGTCAACAGCAATATCAAGCACCTGCCGAGTTTTTGGTGGAAGGTGATGCATCGTCTGCCAGTTATTTTTTAGCCGCTGGTGCAATATCTGGGCAGGTGAAAGTAACGGGTATTGGTAAAAATGCTCTGCAAGGTGACATTGCTTTTGCCGATGCGCTCGCGGCAATGGGCGCCGATGTGGAGTGGGGCAATGATTATATTGCGGTGCGTTCGGCGCCACTGCAGGGTATTGATCGGGATTACAATGCCATTCCCGATGCCGCCATGACCATCGCCACCACCGCCTTATTTGCCCAAGGCGAAACTGTGATCCGCAATGTATACAATTGGCGGGTAAAAGAGACCGATCGTTTACATGCCATGGCAACTGAGCTGCGCAAAGTAGGCGCCATCGTCGAAGAAGGGCATGATTATCTGCGCGTTGTACCACCGGCACAATTGCAGCACGCCAGTATTGCCACCTATAACGACCATCGGATGGCGATGTGTTTCTCGTTACTAGCGTTTGCACCATCCAGCATCACGATTGAGGATCCTGATTGCACACGTAAAACCTTCCCAAACTATTTCAATGAGTTCGAACGTTTGACGACGTAATACCACGCAAATAAATCGTCGCTAGTGGTGAGATCTTGATACCGCTTGCGACGACTTGCATATAAATAAGTGCGTTGCCGCTGTTTATGTTTGGTGGTGGCGTCATCAAGGTCGCATGCTGCAATTGCGTGGGTTGTAAATTAGTTAACATATTGAAATTCAATCACGGTTCTGTACTGAACCGCGTAGGAAAACCCAGCGAATACTCTACTTCTTGCTATCATTTATGAGCTTTTTCTCTTAAGCCAAGCTATAATGCCGCGGTTTTAATTTATGCAGCAGGAGTTGGCATGCAAGCACCCATCATCACCATCGACGGCCCTGGCGGTTCAGGTAAAGGCACCCTTTGTCGTTTACTGGCGCAGCAGCTTGGCTGGCATTTATTAGATAGTGGTGCCATCTACCGCGTGCTTGCCCTGGCTGCCGTTCATCATCAAATCAATCCAGACGATGAAGACGCATTGCAGCCGCTGGCCGCGCATTTAGATGTGCAATTTGGCAGTGACGATCAAGGTCAAACGCGTGTGACGCTGGAAGGCGAAAATGTGACTCATACCATTCGCACCGAAGAAGTGGGTGCGCTGGCGTCTAAAGTCGCCTCATTACCCCGCGTGCGAGAAGCGTTACTGCGGCGGCAGCGCGCATTTCAACAAGCGCCAGGTTTAATTGCCGACGGTCGCGATATGGGAACCGTGGTATTTCCCAACGCTGAAGTTAAAATTTATTTAACGGCAGCGGCGGAAGAGCGTGCGAAACGCCGTTATTTAGAGTTGAAAGCCAAAGGGCACGATGTTAACATCGCAGACCTTTTAAGCGAAATTCAGGCTCGGGACGATCGTGATATGAATCGCGCTGTCGCCCCACTAAAGCCAGCTGTGGATGCCTATATCCTGGATTCCACAGCCAAAACGATTGAACAAGTGTTGCAAGAGGTTCTGACCTTCGTCCAGAAGCAACTGAACCAGGCCTGAGCATCACTTCGACAGCTGTGGACAAGGATAGCCCACGGTAAACTTAGCAACCCCACTTCACAGCGGACGCAGAGTGGAGCACTTAACTGAAAAAGTGAATATGACTGAAAATTTTGCACAATTATTTGAGGAAAGCCTCAAGACTATCGAAACTCGTCCAGGTGCCATCGTTAAAGGGACTGTTGTTGCAGTTCAAAAAGACGTTGTTCTGGTTGACGCTGGTTTAAAATCAGAAGCTGCTATCCCAGTTGAGCAATTCAAAAACTTAGCTGGCGAAATCGAAGTTAACGTTGGTGATATCATCGATGTTGCGTTAGATGCAGTTGAAGATGGTTTCGGTGAGACTTTACTGTCTCGCGAAAAAGCCAAACGTCACGAATCTTGGGTACGCCTGGAGAAAGCGTGTGAAGAGAAAGCCACGGTTATCGGTGTTATCACTGGTAAAGTTAAAGGCGGCTTCACCGTTGAAGTTGACGGTATTCGTGCATTCCTGCCTGGTTCATTAGTTGACGTACGTCCAGTGCGCGATACTCTGCACCTGGAACAAAAGCCTCTGGAATTCAAAGTTATCAAACTTGACCAGAAGCGCAACAACGTTGTTGTTTCACGTCGTGCCGTGATCGAATCTGAGAGCAGCGCTGAGCGCGATTCTCTGTTACAAAACCTTGAAGAAGGCATGGAAGTCAAAGGTATCGTTAAGAACCTGACTGACTACGGTGCATTCGTTGATTTAGGTGGCGTAGACGGCTTACTGCACATCACTGACATGGCTTGGAAACGCGTTAAGCACCCAAGCGAAATCGTCAATGTTGGCGACGAGATCCCAGTAAAAGTTCTGAAGTTCGACCGCGAGAAGCAACGTGTTTCTTTAGGCCTGAAACAGATGGGCGAAGATCCATGGGCAGCTATTGCTTCACGTTACCCAGAAGGTGCTCGCATCACTGGTCGCGTGACCAACCTGACCGATTACGGCTGCTTCGTTGAAATCGAAGAAGGCGTTGAAGGTTTAGTCCACGTTTCAGAAATGGACTGGACCAACAAGAATATCCACCCATCGAAAGTTGTTAACTTAGGTGACAGCGTTGAAGTTATGGTTCTGGAAATCGACGAAGAACGTCGTCGTATTTCTTTAGGCCTGAAACAGTGCAAAGCGAATCCATGGGAAGAGTTTGCCAAAGGCTTCAACAAAGGCGACCGCGTGTCTGGTAAGATCAAGTCAATCACTGACTTTGGTATCTTCATCGGCTTGGACGGTGGCATCGATGGTCTGGTTCACCTGTCAGACATCAGCTGGAATTCAACCGGCGAAGACGCCGTACGTGAATTCAAGAAAGGCGACGAAGTTGCCGCTGTTGTATTACAAGTTGACCCAGAGCGCGAGCGCATCTCTTTAGGCATCAAGCAATTAGACGAAGATCCGTTCAACGGCTACCTTGCTGATAACAAAAAAGGTGCTATCGTTAAAGGTAAAGTAACTGCAGTTGACGCCAAAGGCGCTACTGTTGAGTTAGAAGGCGGCGTAGAAGGTTACGTTCGCGTATCAGACATCGCTCGTGAGCGTATCGAAGATGCTTCTACTGTACTGAAAGTTGGCGAAGAAGTTGAAGCTCGCTTGATGGGTGTTGACCGCAAAAATCGCGTGATCAGCCTGTCAATCAAAGCCAAGTTCGAAGCTGAAGAAAAAGAAGCGTTAGAGTCTATCAAGAAGCAAGATGATGCTGACTTTGGTGGCAACGCAATGGCTGAAGCATTCAAAGCAGCACAAAAAGCTGACTAATTGATGCCAAGCAACAGGTTGGGGTAACACCCAACCTGTTTTCTCATTCTGCAACGTACATCGTGGAGGGTTTATGACAAAATCGGAATTGATCGAAAAACTTGCTGCGGACTTCCCTGGGATCCAGGTGAAAGATGTGGAAGCATCTGTCAAAGAAATTCTTGAACAGATGGCCGCAACCCTTGCCAGCAACGAGCGTATCGAGATCCGTGGTTTTGGTAGTTTTTCATTACATTTCCGGGCGCCTCGCGTCGGTCGTAATCCTAAAACCGGTGACAAAGTTGAATTGGATGGCAAATATGTGCCGCATTTTAAACCAGGTAAAGAATTACGTGATCGCGTAAAAGAAAACACCTGATGATCATTCGCATGGATGGTCGAGCTGTAATGGAGTAAAGGTTGAAAAAACTGTTTATGACACTGCTGGTGCTTGGTTTAGTCATCGCCGGTATGTTTTTTGGCTCGATTAATCAACAGGCAGCTGAGCTTAACTATTTCATTGCAAAGGCTCAGCTACGTGTGGTTGATATCTCTCTTATATTCCTTGTGTTAGGTTTTTTGCTAGGCCTAAGCATCTCTCTTGCCATACTGTTGCGAACCAAAACGCAGCGTTGGTTTCAGCGTACAGCGCCCAAACCATAGATTATGACTGAACTGCTTTTTCTGTTGTTGCCAGTTGCCGCCGCCTACGGTTGGTTTTATGGCCGCAATAGTCTTCGGCAGGAATCGCTTAAGCAAAAGGCATCGGTGGCACGTAACTTATCTTCAGGTTTAAATTTTTTATTAACCGATCAAGAAGATAAAGCGATAGAGCAATTATTAACACTGATGGAAATGGACGCGGCAACGCTGGATACCTATCTCGCTTTGGCTACCTTGTTTCGCCGTCGGGGTGATCTCACCAAAGCAATTCGGATCCATGAAAAGCTGCTGCAGCTCAAAAATCCAAAGTCTGTAGTGTTAACTCTGCAATTTGAACTCGCTGCCGATTATTATGCGGCGGGCTTTTACGATCGTGCTGAAGCCTTGTATGAGGAGCTCGTTACGCAGCATCCACAGCAGGATGATATCTTGCGTCAATTGTTTTTACTGTATAGTAGCACGCACGAATGGGGAAAAATCGAACGTTATCTTTCCTTTGTTTACCAAAGTAAAAACAAATCCTTGCGGCGTATGGCAGCCAATCTTTGTTGTGAGCAGCAAGGTGTCCGCGAGCATGAACCCCGATTGCGGCAGATCATCCGCCATTTCCCAGATGCCATCCGGCCACGGCTATTGCTGGCTGAATTACTCAGTAAATCGTCTGTCCCGCCACACGACGAAATTAGATCAATTTACCAAGCCTTACTGCTAGAAAAGCCGCGCTGGACTGCGGAAATTTTGCCGCTTTGGATGGCCACAGCGCCAGCGGCGGAGCAAGTGGTTGACGTATTGAACAAATTGGTGACCGAGCATCGTAATATTTCTGCGTTTATCGCGCTCGCTGAGCATTTGCAGCAACAACAGCCGAAGCAAGCCAGTGACCTTTTGCTGACCCAGTTACAGCAACAACCAAATATTCGGTTATTTATTGCCTATCTGCGGCTACAGGCCTTGCTCGAGCCTGAGCAAGCCAATGCGTTTCATCATACACGGCAACTGGTGCAACATTATTTAGACAGCAAACCGCTTTACAGCTGTAAACAATGCGGTTATGCCTCCAAAAAACATTACTGGCTCTGCCCATCATGCCATCAGTGGGAGACTGTTGAACCCCTCGATGGTATTGATGGTCGTTAATTTACAAAGGTTGTTTCATGCATACTAAATCCGTACAAAGCCCCGTGGTGGTTGCCTTAGATTTTGAACAACAAGCCGCAGCGATGAATCTGGTTGCACAATTGGATCCCGCGTATTGTCGACTCAAAGTAGGGAAGGAAATGTTTACCCATTTCGGCCCGTCCTTTGTGTCTAACTTGCAGCAACGTGGTTTTGACGTGTTTTTGGATTTGAAATTTCATGATATTCCAAATACGGTAGCAAAAGCGGTTCGCGCAGCGGCCGATCTCGGTGTGTGGATGGTCAATGTGCATGCCAGTGGCGGCAGTAAAATGATGCTCGCGGCGAAACAGGCGTTGGAGCCTTTTGGTGTTGATCGGCCTAAATTAATTGCAGTCACAGTGTTAACTTCGATGGAGCAGAGTGATTTAGTTGAGCTTGGGATCAACGCCACCCCCGAACAGCAGGTGCTACGACTTGCCGATCTTACGCGTCACGTGGGGTTAGATGGGGTCGTTTGTTCTGCACATGAAGCCGTGCAATTAAAATCACGTTTTGGTGCAGATTTTTGCTTAGTCACGCCCGGCATTCGTCCATCCTTCGCCGCGGCGGACGACCAAAAACGCATCATGACACCGGCGGAGGCGCTACGCGCAGGCGTTGATTACATGGTCATTGGCCGGCCTATTACCAAAGCTCAAGATCCCATGGCGGCACTGAAACAAATTGCCGCTGAAATTGCTGCGGTGTAGTGGTTTTAATATCAGAGCGTGAACGTTGTTTCACGCTTTGGCCTCAGCGGCTTATGATTTCCAGCTTGGCTACAAACGTTGAGTCGTAGCTCACGGGCACATTCCCAATATAACTCATATCTTCCATACAACCTTTACATTTATTTCATCAATAAAACAGCATTTAATCGGGTAACGCTGAATTGATCAGTTTTTCAATCGAGTGGTTTTGCTTTACCGACAGCTTTGATACAGTTGTTCTGGCATACAATGTTGTGATCGCAGGTAAGGGGACATCAGCTACTCGGCTGACTGCGTGCTAAAGGATATTTAAATACAACAAATTAAAGAATATTAGCCAGCTGTCCATGCTAGAGGGCGAATGCTAGGGTGCGAATAGCTCCGCAGAGTCCATTTTTGTAGTCATGTCATATTTAGATTTATTATGAATGCATGCAGATGCATTCACAGTATAGGAAGTCTGTTTTGTCAGAAGTTAACCTTACCATTTTGCTTATTGGCGCCTTATTGTCACTGAGTATTGTGTCGACACTGGTCTCGGTACGACTGGGTGCACCTTTGTTATTGGTTTTTTTATTTGTCGGTATGCTGGCTGGTGAAGATGGGTTTGGTATTCAATTTTCCGATCCCAGTATGGCGTTATTGGTGGGCTCTATCGCACTGGTTATCATCTTATTTGACGGTGGGATGCGAACCCACACCGATCGATTCAAAATTGTGCTAGCGCCAGCCAGTAGTTTGGCAACGCTCGGGGTGGTGATCACCTGTGCCGGTATTGGTCTTGTGGCGGGATGGTTATTTCATTTAAGTTTGGTCGAAAGTTTATTATTGGGTGCAATTTTAAGCTCAACCGATGCCGCCGCGGTGTTTGCCATCTTCCAATCTGCCGGCCTTCATATCAAAGATCGTGTGGCATCAACGCTAGAAATTGAATCCGGTAGTAACGACCCGATGGCAGTGATGTTAACGCTCACCTTGGTAGCACTCGTCAGCGGTGATGCCAATTTGGGCTGGTCTACGCTCGTGTTATTCTTACAACAGGCTTGTTTTGGCATAACGGCTGGGTATTTAGCCGGTCGAGGCTTTATCTGGTTATGCCGTAAATTGCCGCTCGCGACGGCATTTTTTCCCTTATTGGCGATCTCTAGCGCTATTTTTATCTATGCGGCGACCAACCAAATCAATGGTAGTGGGTTTTTAGCGGTGTATTTGATGGGGATCATTGTGGGCAATTCCAAACTCAGCCAAGTACAGCCTATTTTACGCTTGCAAGATGGTTTGGCTTGGTTAAGTCAGCTGGTGCTGTTTTTGATGTTGGGTTTGTTGGTCAGTCCGAGCAAGTTAGTCGAGGTTGCGTTACCTGCATTACTGCTGGCTTTGGCAATGATCTTTGTGATCCGGCCACTCGCTGTTGCCATTAGCTTGGCGCCATTTGGCTTTCCAATGCGTGATCAATTATTCATCAGTTGGGTAGGGCTGCGTGGGGCTGTGCCTATCGTGCTGGCGTTGATCCCCTGGCTTGCCGGTGTGCCGGAACAATCGATGTATTTTAACGTGGCATTTTTCGTGGTGTTGGTCTCGTTATTATTGCAAGGTTGGAGTATTGCCCCTGTTGCGCGCTGGCTGAAATTAGAAGTCCCTTTGCAATATGGTCCGAGCCATCAAATGATACTGGAAGGTTTGCCGGCGCAAGATGTGGTGCAGATCAGTAGTTTTCGTTTAAATGCCGATTCGGCCATGGTTGGGGTTGATGAACAGCAGCTTTTACCCCATGTCGATGCGCAATATCTAGGCGTTGTTCGTCATGGGCAGTGGATCAAATCCTCCGATGCGGGTTTGTTTCAAGTCGATGATCTGGTATTACTTCTCAGTAAAACCGCGGACATTGGTGTTATCTCGGAGAAGATTTCTGCCGGTGCAACTACGGTGGCTTTGGATACTTTTGCCTTTTTTGGTGAATTTGTGCTTGATAGTCATGTCACCTTGCAAGAGCTCGCGGCATTTTATGTGTTTGATTTAACCGGTCTTGATGCCAATCAACGTTTGATAGATTTGTTTGCGCAGCGTTTTCATGGTCGTGTCGTGGTCGGTGATAAAATAACTATCGAAAATGTGGAAATGACGGTGAAACAGGTGACGCCCGAAGGCAGTATTTGCCAAGTAGGTGTCAAACAGCACACAACCGTCTAGTTTACATGACTATCTTGTGTGTGCTGTTGAGGTTAGAATTATACGCAGGTATCGGGTTTGCGTGACGGCTAAGGGCGAGGTTTAAACTCGAGTACAGTGGCATTGATGCAAAATCGTCGTTGGCCATTCGGGCCATCATCAAACACATGTCCCAGATGAATACCACTGCGCTTAGCAATCACTTCCGTCCGCACCATGCCATAACTATAATCGGGTTTCTCCAGGGTACTACCTGCAACCGCTTTGGTAAAACTCAGCCAGCCGGTGCCTGAATCAAAACGATCTCGGGTATCAAATAAAACGTCACCGCTGAGTTTATCAATAAATAAACCATCCGGAGTATTGTTGAAAATGGCATATTGCTTACAAAAGCGAGCATCAGTACTTTTGCCAAACGCCACCTCATAGGCTTCACTATCGCCCAACGTTGCGGCGCCAAGCCACTGGTAAAAGCGTTTTTCATCGAGGTAACCGCGAATAGCTGCTTTTTCATTACCATTTTCAAGGTAAATCAGCGTGGGCGTAGCATCCACCTTACTTTTAAGTACCAGACCTTGTTGCTGTAAATCAAATAATTCACTCAGACGGATCTCATGGTAGGGGACATCGCCTCGATAATGGGCTAAGACATCTTTTTTCAGTTGTTCACAATATGGGCAATAGCCATCGGCGGTGATAAATAACAGCTGTCGGCCTTGTTGTAACCTTGTTATAGCGGTGGCTGTTGCAGTGTTTGGCTGGCTATCGGGTTGGGGCGAACTGGCCTGTTGTTCAGACATGGAATTGGTTTGTGTCGCAAACTCAGTGCGCGGGAAACGCACACCGGTTTGATGATCTGGGCAATAACCATTTGGATTTTTCGCTAAGTAATCTTGATGAAATTCCTCCGCGGGGTAAAAGGTTTTAAGTGCGATCACCTCGGTCGTTATAGCTCCAAATCCAGCCTTGGTGAGTAATGCTTGGTACTGCGCCATCAGCTGAAGTGCCACCTGTTGCTGTGCGACAGATTGATACAAAACAATCGAGCGATATTGACTGCCAACATCATTACCCTGACGAAAACCCTGTGTTGGGTCGTGCATTTCAAAAAATGCCTGTAGTAGCTGTGTTGTGCCGACTTTTGCCGGATCGTAATCAATAGCGACCACTTCGGCGTGATTGGATGGATCTAAGCGGCGCAGCGGGTGGGTAACTGCGGCATAGGTTCCCGCCACATTGTCACCACCGGCATAGCCAGGGGTGACATCGATCACGCCGGGTATGGCTTCAAAACGTTTCTCCACACCCCAGAAGCAACCAGCGCCGACAACCAGTCGTGTCGTTGTTTGTGATGTGGTCGCAGCAACAGCTAGCGTGGGGACGGCACTGAGCAAAACAAAGCACAGGGTAAAGCACAGCAGCGGGAATAAAGCTATTTGTTTGGCCCAGGCTGTGGCGGGCATCGAGACGATAAAGCCCCGCCAACCCGAAAAGCGGCTAGGGCGGTCGAAGTTGTTCATAAAAACCTCATGTATCATGGTACGTCATCTTCTTTTAAGTTTGATAGTGTTTCTGTAAAACCAAAGGTGCTTGTACATGACCGGTTGTGTGTTAAGTTGTATGCAACTAACGAATAAAAAGTTCAGTTGTATGAAGTTAAAAACGCAAGATTTAACACAAAGCAAATCCTGGTTATCTGCAATTCAGCGACAGCAACTCGGCGAGGTTTTACGCGCTTGTTTTAGCAATATCACACCGGAAGATTATTTAGCCGAGCATTTCGATAGCCCTTCAGCATATGACCGTACGTTAAGATTGTATTATGCCCATGGCGATACATGCTCTGAAGCAGCACCTAATAACAAGCCGCTCAGCCACGCACATACCTGTAATGATACCGATGAACGCTATGGATACAGGGTCGTCGGATTTTGTTTGTTAACGTTCACGCAAGATCAGATGGATAAATCCGTTGTGATTATTCAAGCATCCGCGGGTTTTTTGCCGGAATATCGCAAGGGCAGTCACACATTTCAATTTTCACTATGGCAAAGTTTTTTATGTTGGTTAAAGCAACCTTGGCGTAACATTTATTATGCGGATGCGATGTTAAGTCCTGCCATGTATCGTGCTACAGCAAAACATTGCGGTATTGTATGGCCACATCCTGCACATGAAGCGCCAAAAGCGCTGTTTGAACGTTTTAATCCAGATGGGTTGCTATCTGCACATAATCACGTGCGATGTTTGGTTAACTTTGGCTGTTATAGCCATTACTCAGCACAAGAACTAGCCAGTTTCAAAGCGAGCAATGCGCTTGAGATCCAGTATTTTCAGACGGTCAATCCAAGTTTTACCCAAGGCATGGCATTGTTTGTCATTATTCCGGTCAATCTGAAGCAATTGATAAAAACTGTGATGAAGTTTTTAGGTGCATAAATATAACATTGTTATTTTTTTACTTACTTTGTAAAATAGATAAATTGATTTTCTTATTTTAGTAAATCCATCTTGCAATAGATGGAACATACTTTATTCAGATCTTAGGTTTCGAATGATTTCACTTCTCATTATCGGCGTTCTTCTTTCTACGTTAGGTTACGCTTGGATGCTTTTTATCGCCTTCAAAACTGGAGTATTTTGGGGGATCGGCTGTATATTGATGTTACCTTTATATGCGTTTTTATTGATAAAAGACTGGGGTTCTACGTCCAACCCATTGTTTCTGTTTGTGACAGGATTAACGTCTTTATATTTTTCTGGCGTGCATATTCAGTAATCTATAAGGCCTTATTTTTATTGATATATCGCGGACGTCCTTGTTGTGGACGTGTAAGGATTGGCGAAGTTTACGCTTTCATATTCATTTTCTATTGCCACGCTTAAAGCTTAAAAACAGATTTTTTATTGGCATGATCTGGTGTGTACAAGGTGGACAGTCGCAAAACTTACCGGAGACTCGAGCAAAAAAACTTAAAATATATTTCAACCACTACTAGTTGCACAAAACACCGTAACTCACTTGAACACGCCCCCGTCCCTAAAATCTAATGTTTTTGTATTAACCTCGTGTTTTTGTGGTAATTTTTTGGCAGAATGATTTTTATCAGGGATTTTTTCATTTCGATTGGGCAAGAAGGCGGTGCAGACAGTGACGTTGGCTAATCAAACCACAAATTTTGACTTCCTAAGCGAGCATGATTCATTGTTTGCGCAGCTCGCGGCAGCCGCCGAGCGCGCCTTTGCCAGTGACCCAAACACCACATTAATCAAACTCCGTCAGCTCGGTGAAGCGCTGGCCCAGCACATTGCTGCCATGGTTGGTATTGAGTTTGACGACCAAACGTCACAGGCCGACTTACTCTACAAAATCAACCGTGAATTAAAGCTTGAGCCGGTAGTACGCGAGCTGTTCCATACCTTGCGGATTGAAGGCAACAAGGCCACGCACACATTTAGAACGCAGCATAAAGAAGCAATTAATGGCTTAATTGTGGCGCGAAAACTGGCCATTTGGTTCCACCAATCTTTTGGCAAAGCGGGCATCGAATTTAAAGCGGGCCCGTTTATTGCGCCAGCGGATCCGAGCCAACAGCTGCGGGATCTGCAGGCTGAAATCGCCAAAGTCAAAGCCGAGTTACAGCAAGCCAACTTGGATTTGAGTTCCAGCAAACAGCTGACTGAACTTGTCGCCAAAGAAAAGAGTGAATATGAAGCGCTGTCGCTGGCGATGGACGAAGAGGCAAGGGCCTTAGCGGCGCAGTCCATGCAGCATGAGCAAGCGCTTGAGCAGCAAAAACTCGACTACGAAGAAAAAATCAAAGCGCTGCAAACACAGCTTGCCGCGAAAGATGAAAAGACGCAGGCTCAGCAGCGGCAACAACTGAACAGCAAAACGCAGGCGGCAACTCAGCATATTGTGCTGGATGAGGCGCTCACCCGTATTTTGATTGACCAGCAACTGATTGAAGCGGGTTGGGAAGCCGACAGCGAAGCCTTGACCTTTAAAAACGGTGACCGCCCCGAAAAAGGCAAAAACAAAGCGATCGCGGAATGGCCAACGCTGCTTCATGGTGAAAAAGGCCGCGCTGATTATTTGCTGTTTGCTGGCCTCACGCCCATTGCAGTTGTTGAAGCGAAAAAAGAAAACGTTAATGTCGCCGGCAAAATTGACCAGGCAGAGCGTTACAGTCGTGGTCTCATGGTGGCTTCACCGCTTACCGGCGCTTGGGAACTAGCCGGTTTAGCATCTGCCTGGCCCGACCATCATGGCGGCGTCTATCAGGTTCCTTTTGTCTATTCCTGTAATGGCAGGCCCTATGTGCCGCAGTTGGCTGAGCAATCTGGCACCTGGTTTCGTGATGTGCGCTCGCCAAGTAATTTAAAGCGGGCCTTGCAGAGCTTTCATACGCTGGCTGGTTTGCTTGATTTGCTCAAGCGCAGCAAAGAGGAAGCGGAAAAGCAGCTCAAACACGAACCATTTGGCTACCTGAAGATCCGGGACTATCAGAAAAAAGCTATCGAAGCAGTAGAGCAGGTGTTGGCAGAAAATCGCCGTACGGCACTATTGGCTATGGCCACTGGCACTGGCAAAACTCGCACTATCATTGGTTTGATGTATCGGTTTTTGAAAGCGGAGCGCTTCAAACGCATTTTGTTTTTGGTCGACCGCACTGCGTTAGGTCAGCAAGCATTAGATAGCTTCCATGAGGCGCCGCTTGAGCAAAACCATACGCTGTCGAAAATCTACAATATCGCTGAATTAGGCGATATGGCCGCTGAGGCCGAAACGCGCATACAAGTCGCAACCGTGCAGGCGATGGTCAAACGCATTTTCATGAGTGATAACCCGCCGCCGCTGGATCAGTTTGACTGCATCATTATTGACGAAGCGCACCGCGGTTATACCTTGGATCAGGAAATGACCGAAGGTGAACTGGCAACACGGGATTTCAGTCAATATCTCTCCAGTTACCGCCGCGTCTTGGATTATTTCGATGCCTTTAAAGTCGCGCTGACGGCAACCCCAGCGAAACATACCAGCGAGATCTTTGGTAAACCGGTATACACCTATTCCTATCGTGAAGCTGTGGCCGATGACTGGCTAATTGATCACGAGCCGCCAATCCGCTTTGAAACGCTGTTAACGCAAAACGGCATTAAGTTTGAAAAGGGCGCCACAGTTCACGCTATTAACACTGAGACCGGTGAAATTGAAGCATCAGATCTTGAAGATGAACTTAATTTTGACGTCGAGGCCTTTAACCGCCAAGTAATTAATGAAAACTTCAACCGAGTAATTTGCGAGCAACTAGTTAAGGAACTCGATCCTTTTGGTGACGAAAAAACAATTATCTTCTGTGCCCCATCAAAAAATGGCTTGCATGCTGACATGGTGAAACGACTGCTTGATGAAGAATTTAAAAAATTGTACAACGGCGATTACTCCCAAGCTGCGGTCGAAGTCATCAAAGGTGACTCAGATAAAGTTGAACAGAAAATACGTCAGTTCAAGAATGAACGTTATCCCAATATAGCAATTACGGTTGACCTACTAACGACCGGCGTCGATGTACCTAGAGTTTCTAATTTAGTATTCTTCCGCCGGGTCAAATCGCGCATTTTGTATGAGCAAATGATTGGTCGCGCGACAAGGCGTTGTGATGACATCGGTAAAACCGTGTTTCGTATCTACGATCCGGTCGATATTTACGCCACGCTGCAAGACGTCAATACCATGAAGCCGCTGGTAAAAGATCCCAATATCACGCTGGAGCAGTTAGTCGATGAATTGACGACGCCCGATAGGCTGCAACAAGCGCTGGCAAGCCCGGGTGAACAACAAGGCGAAAGCCATGCCGACGTAGTGTTAAGTCAGCTCAGCCAAAAACTGATGCGGGTGCTGCGTAAAGCGCAGAACAAAGCAGAGCACAAACCAGAGCTCAAACAAAAGCTTGGGGAACTACAAAGTCTGTGGGGAGTTGAGCCGAAAAACTTGCACACGCATCTGAAACAAATGGGGCCAACACAAGCGGCAAAGTTTATCCAACAGCATACAGGGCTTATCAATCAACTTAATGAAGTCAATAACTTGGTAGGTTCAGTATATCAACCTGTGTTATCTGATCATGAAGACAAATTGTTGGTAAGAGAACAAAGCTATGGCAACTATCAGAAGCCTGAAGATTATCTTGATAGCTTTGCTCAGTTTGTCAAAGAGCAGCTGAACCAGTCTGTTGCACTTGCTGTCGTGGTCAGCAAACCGCGTGACTTAACCCGTCAGCAGCTTAAAGAAATCAAATTGTTATTGGATAACGCGGGGTATTCAGAGGCCAAACTGCAAAGTGCTGTGAGAAACTCCACCAATGAGGACATTGCTGCCAGCATCATTGGTCATATCCGCCGAGCAGCGCTGACAGAAGAGCTAATCCCATTTGAGCAACGTGTTGCGAAGGCCATGCAGCGCTTGTACAAACAACACAACTTCAACCCGAACCAGCGCAAGTGGTTAGAACGTCTGGCCAAGCAGCTGGTGCATGAAGTGGTGGTGGACAAAGAGTTTATCAATAATTGTTTTGCCAACGATGGCGGTGCCAAACGTCTGAACGTAGTCTTGGACAATCAACTGGACAAGGTATTGGCTGAACTGGGCGAAACCCTGTGGCAAGCCAGTTAATAAAGCCAGTTATCGCGCTGCTTGCCACGACGCCACGGCTGGATTTCTTAAAAGCCATCTCGCTGCCCAGTATCATGGCACAGTCACATCTACCGGATGCTGTTGTTGTGGTCGCCGATCAGCGCGAGGTCAGTGAGTTAGAACTTCAATCGTTACAAGCGATAGTAGGCAGTATCCCGCTAATTTGCCTACACAACAGTTTTTCACCAGGTGCTGCAGGCAGTTGGAACACGGGGATCCATTACATCAAAAAGTCCTATGCCGGCAGTTATCTCGCCATCTTGGATGATGACGATGCATGGCTCCCTGAGCATCTGGCAACATGTATAGCCTGCAGTGACCATGGCAAGGCCGATCTGGTGTTATCTGGCATTCATGTTGTAAAAGCCGGGGCCATCGTTGCCACCAATATCCCGAAAAACATTTGTGCCGATGATTTTCTGGTCGGTAATCCAGGGTGGCAAGGTTCTAACACCTTCGTTGCTATTGACGTGATAACTGCTGTGGGCGGCTTTACTGATGGTTTAATCAGTAGCAATGACCGTGACTTGGCTATCCGGTTGCTGAGCAATTGGCACCAAGCAATCAACTACACCGGTATTGCCACAGTCCATTGGCATTGTGGCCATTGTGACTCAGCCTTGTCGGCTCCGGGGTCTGCACAAAAACGTCTTGGTTGCGCCCAGTTTCTAAAACTCCACGGACATAGGATGTCCTCACAGCAAAAACAGCAATATTTTGAGCGGATGGCTCAACTGTTTCATCTGCCTGCACAAGACATCCTGTCCGAGTTACATCGGATATCTTAAATGCCAACTTCTTTTTATTCTCCAACGGCACCCGTGGTCACGTCGGAAGTTCTGGCAACCCGGCAATGTAAGGTACACAAGCATGCCGACCAGCCTTACCGACAAGCAAAGTTAGTCATTGCCATTACCCATAAAAACCAACCAATTGCGTTGGTTCGTGCGCTTGAAAGTGCCTTCAACCAAACCGTGATACAGCAACAACTGGCGCACATAGTGCTACTGGATGACGGCTCAGAGCCAGTGACATTCCGCCAAATCTTGGAACTCAGTCAACATCCTGCGGTGACTTTATTAAGCGCTGAGTGCGGCTCGCCCGCGAGAGCCAGAAACATGCTGCTGGATTGGGCGGACAAACAACCCTCTGTAGAGTGGGTCGCCAGACTTGACGCTGACGATGAACTCGCCGCACCCGAGAGCGTTGCAGCGCTTTGGCAGTCTGCGTTGCACCATAAAGCACTGGCGGCCATCGGCAGCAATACGCTGCGTTGTGGCAGCGCAGTATTGCCGGGCGCGAACTATGCACAAACGGACGTGCTGCAAGACCCCGAGAAACTCGTGGCGATGGTGCAGCGTTTTTGTGCCGGCCAACAGCAGCATGAACTGCCCTCGTGTAATTTGTTATTGAAAACCCATCTCGGATTACGCTATCCCAATATCAAAAGTGCGGAAGATCATTGGTTGGTACTGCGCTTACTCTTGTTATTTCCAGGGCGCGTAGTATGTGTTCAGAACCCCATCTATTGCGTGTACTCATTGCAAGGCGCAGATACAACGCTCAACAAGCAACGCAACGTATGGCAGGAGCAACGCAATCGGTTGGCTGTTGCTGCGCATGCCTGGCAACGAGCAAAGCGGCTTGGTCATCAGGTGATTGGTTACGGCATGGAAGGGCTGGTTTGGTCCGACGAAACAACCATCACCAAGCAGTTTTACCCATGGGCAATTGCTGATGCCGATGTAGCGCAATTGCAACAGTTGCTTGATAAGCCAATCAAAGCCTTACCAACTGTGTTTTGGTATCAACAAAACGGCCTTTGGTGTTATCAAACTGCAAAACTGCCCACTAAACCAGTTGGGCGTTTGCTGGAACATCGACAAATCATGGCCTTTTTAACCGAGTTTTACCAAGCCGGGATCTGCGCTCTCAACATCAAGCGTGACAACCTGTTATTGGTCGGTGACACCTTGCAATACATTGACCTTGGCAACGACATTCAGCCGCTATCGACGCGCTATTTTATCGATATGTCCGCCCGTTTATATTCCATCGGCATCCTGGGTAACGATGACGAAGAGTTGGTGCGACGAATGAGCCAGCGTAAAGCGGATATTGCGCTGTCTGAACTGGATGGTTTTGCCGATTTTTATCAAACGTTAATCAGCTTGTTGCATCCGCAATCTGTTGCACTGGCAGAGGCTGCAAACCTTGAGCCTGCAACAACTAATGAAGAGGTCACCTTACTGATCAAAACCTGCGCCCAAGACGCAGAAGGCCTTGAGCAGCAAATCGCTCATATCGTGACACAGCTTTGTTCTTTTCAACGCTTTGCCAAAGTCGTCCTGCTGGTGGATAGCTTTGAAGGTCCATTTTTACGCCAGTACGCAGCCCCAAATTTAGGTCTGGTTCTGGCGCAAGCCACTGCGTTACAAAATGCCGGGCTGGTTGATGAGGTATGGCTTTCTCCACAGTCGCATCTACCTAATACCCCAGCAATCGCCCAACAGGTGTATCAGCACTGGTTTGGCTGTGACACTGTGACTTTTAGCCACACCAAACAAAACGCGCCTTTGTTACCGCAGCTTTGGGCATTTAGCAAAATAACAACTCGATATGTGCTGCAATGTGACAGTGACGTGTTGATTGGCCGTACAAACACTCGACATGATTATCTGGCTGACATGCTAACGGCAATCAAACAGCCGGATGTGCAATGTGTTGGTTTTAACATTGCCAAAGCAACACACGAATTTCTGCCATACCACGGCGAGCCGGGTCAGTTCCCGCCTGAAGTGCGCTTTGGTTTACTGGATTTAAATCGGATCAATGCCTGTCTACCATTGGCAAACCCGGTTGAAAATGGCCGTTTTTGTTTAACCTGGCATCGTGCTTTACAGGCATCTCAACGCCAGCATGGCAGCCGTTCAGTGCGCGGTGGGGATCCGGCGAGCTTTTACGTTCATCCAAGAAATGAGCACAAAGCAGCTCTGCGTTCTGGAGTGGTGCGTGACTTGATTGCCCAAGGCAACATTCCAAGCACGCAAGCCGAGCAGTTTGATTTACAGCCAAGCGCTCACTGGCACTATCCAACGCGCAGTGAGCCCCTGGTGTTTTTGTTAAAAGGCCGCTTGACCCCGCATGCAAAATTACAGCGTTGTTTAGAGTCCTTGCGACGGCAAACCAACCAAAACTTTGGTGTTATTTTGCTTGATGATGCCAGCGGTTTTGCTCATAGCGGTTGTTATCCGCATTTGCTTGGTGACTTAACCGTCAAAACGACCTTGGTACGCAACAACACCCATCAAGGGCGAATGCCGAATTTTAATCTGGCGATCACTCAACTTTGCACCAACCCAGACAGCCTTATCGCGGTGTTAGATCAAGATGATTGTTTAATGCAGGATACCGTGGTTACCCAGCTGTTGGCTGCCAAGGCGCAAGGCGCTGATCTCATCCAGATGCCAATGTTTCGGCCAAACAAACCGCTAAAGCTCTACATTCCTGATTATGACCTGCCACGCAGCAAGGCTGGCGCTAACGTCTGGGCTCACTTACGTGTCTTTAAAAAAAGCTTGTTTGAACAGGTTCCGCCATCGTATTTCAAACGTGGTGCGGACTGGTTTGATACCGTAACCGATTATTTAACCATGCTGCCGATGGCAGAGCTGGCATCAAAACCCATGTATCTGGACACCGGTTATGCCTATTGGCATGAGCGCTCAGCGTACGGCACTGCAGAAAAACAGCGCGAACATCAGTTAATAGCGCAATTGCTGGCTAAACCTGCTTTAAAAAATGCTGCTGTTGCGCCCATGCCAGCTGATAATGCACCCGCGCCATAAAGGCCGAAGCAGAGTTATCAAACAGCCACCAATTTGCGCTTCGCGCTTTGCTGCGCTCAAGATAAAACAATCGGTCAAACGCGGTTATGTCATGCAATGCATAGTCATAAAGCCAGTTCTCAGCTGCGATATAGGCCATTTGTTCCAGTAGTGCTAAACCTTCTGCTTTACCGGCGTGCGTCAAACGAGCAAGTAGCGGGTAGGGGTTCGACTTGTCATGTTGCGCAGCAATCACCGGCTGAAGATAAAACTCAGGCCAATCCAACGAAACCACAACAGGCAACATGACACGCCGCTCTGCCAACCAGTTATGAAAATACGAGCCCATCGGTTTGTCTGACGGCAAATCTGCTGGGCGTGTCAGATTGGGCAGTAAATTCATCCGGCTGACACTAGGGGCAAGACCTAATTGGGCAAAGGCCATCAAACAACACAAACCGCTGGAAGGAACCGCTTGCAGTGCCACCTGTAATTGTTGGTGTAACTGATTCAGCGATGCCGCAAAGCCATCAAATGGTAGTGGGCCAGTAACAGAAAGGGCTTGCTGTGCATGTGAGAGCCGCTGATTGCTGATTCGGCATGGGTTTTCTAACGACGGATAGCCTTGATTAAACACCACCACAGGCCTGGTGATGTTAAGCTCGCCGCTATTGGGTCTATTGCCCAGAATATGCCAATTCATCCTTGTTCCAACACCGATTTGGCAACACGCCAAGCGTTTGTTCCAATCCACAACATCATCTGCATCCAAGCTATTTTGTGTCATCGCCGACATCGGCATTCGTTTTTTAAGCAACCGCAGTACAGGCATTCTTTATTGCTTGTCGCGCCTAGGCGCAGCTTATACCATAACTGCAGACAGCTCGAAAACACAGCCCAAAACGCTGAGCATAGCTTTTATACGCACCTGAAATTATTGAATTTGTCTAAATTTTACGGCACATTCGTTTTCAATACGGAAACAGGTGTGCGGTAAACTGCCAAGACCTCAAAAAGGACTACCATGAACAATAACGACATCGTCCAAAAACTCTGGAACCTCTGTGACGTGCTACGTGACGACGGCATTAACTATAGCGATTACGTCACCGAACTGGTCTTGTTGCTGTTTATCAAAATGGTGCATGAAAATACTGAAGCCGGCACCTTAAAAAAACACCCGCTGCCGGCAGGCTGCCGCTGGAGCGCTTTAAGCAGCAAATCTGGCATTAACTTACTCAACGACTACAAACGCATTTTATTAAGCCTGTCGACTGGCAAAGACGCCCACGGCAACCTGGTGCATGAAGACCAGCTGATCAGCGCCATTTACGCTGACGCGCAAACTCGCTTGCGTGAACCGCGCCATCTAGAGCAGATGATTAAAACGCTTGATCAAATCGACTGGTTTAGCGCCGCCAAAGACGGCCTTGGCGATTTATACGAAGGCTTACTGGAGAAAAACGCTGGCGAAACCAAATCGGGCGCTGGCCAATACTTTACCCCGCGCGCCTTGATTAACAGCATGGTGCGCTGCTTAAAACCACAAGCCGGCGAAGTGGTGCAAGACCCAGCAGCGGGCACGGCCGGTTTTTTAATTGCGGCTGACGCTTATGTGAAGCAGCACACCGACGATTTATACGATTTAACCGCCACCCAACAAGCCTTTCAGAAAAACCATGCCTTTGTTGGTGTGGAGTTAGTCCCTGGCACCCGCCGCCTCGCGTTAATGAACTGCTTATTACACGGCATGGAAGGCGACGACGATGGCGTGGTGCATTTAGGTAATGCCTTAGGTGATGCCGGTAAAAGCCTAAAAGCCGCTGACATTATTTTGGCCAACCCGCCCTTTGGTACCAGCAAAGGCGGTGAAGCCAGCAACACCCGTGACGATTTAACCTTTAAAACCAGCAACAAACAGCTGGCATTTTTGCAGCATATCTACCGCAACTTAAAACCCGGTGGCCGCGCCGCCGTAGTGTTGCCTGACAACGTGTTATTTGAAGCGGGCGTTGGCACCGATGTGCGCCGCGATTTAATGCACAAGTGCAACCTGCACACCATTTTGCGCCTGCCCACCGGTATTTTTTACGCCCAGGGCGTGAAAACCAACGTGCTGTTTTTCACCAAAGGCAGCGCCAAAGACAAATTCCAAACGGAAAACTGCACTCAAAACGTCTGGGTGTACGACCTTCGCACTAATATGCCCAGCTTTGGCAAACGCACGCCCTTTGGTAATGCCGGCTTAGGTTTTACCGAAGAGTGTTTTGGTGCCGACCCACATTTAGGGGCCTTTGAAAAAGTGTATGGAGAAGACCCACATGGCCAAAGCCCGCGCACAGAGGGCGAATACAGCTTTGACGCCGAGCGGGTGGAAGTAGCCGTTACCGACGAAAACCAAGGCGTTGACGAGCGTTTAGCCCATAGCCGCTGGCGTAAATTCTCCCGTGAGTGGATCAGAGAGCATAAGGGCGATTCACTCGATATTAGCTGGCTCAAAGACAAAGACAGTGTCGATGCGGCGAATCTGCCAGAGCCAGATGTATTGGCGCGCGAGGCGAAAGAAGAATTGGAAGCGGCGCTGGGTGAGTTGGATGCGTTATTGAAGGCTTTGGAAGGGGCAGTTTGATGCAATTGGATGAATTGCCACAAGAATGGACAGTCTGCACAATTTCCGATGTTGCGGAAGTAAACCCCAAAAAGATTACTGCTGAGTTTTCTCTGGCAGCTGGCTTCGTGCCGATGTCACACGCTCCGACAGACTTTAAAACGAAATTAATGTTTGAAGAAAAAACATGGGGCGAAATTCAAAAAGCCTACACAAACTTTCAGGATGGTGATGTTATTTTTGCGAAGGTGACACCATGTTTTGAAAATGGTAAAGCCGCTATAGTGGATGGGTTGCCAAATGGTATCGGTGCCGGTAGTTCAGAGTTTTATGTTTTGCGGCCAAACAACAAAGCCGTAATAAACCGCACATTATTTGCCCTGATAAAAACTCAATCATTTGCTCAAAACGGATCGGAAAATATGACGGGGGCGGTGGGGCTTCGTCGTGTGCCACGAGCCTTTGTGGAAGATTTTAAATTTCCACTCCCCCCACTAGCCGAACAAAAAGTAATTGCCGACAAACTCGACACCCTGCTGGCGCAGGTGGAAACCACCAAAGCCCGCCTCGAACGCATCCCCGAAATCCTAAAAAGCTTCCGCCAATCCGTCCTCGCCGCCGCAGTCTCCGGCAAATTAACCGAGGAATGGCGTTGTGTTGGAGTACAAGATTGGAAAAAAACTCAGTTATCCAAAATCTGCCGAAGTGTTTCTGATGGTGATCACCAAGCCCCACCTCGAGCAGATGCAGGTATCCCTTTTCTCGTTATTTCAAATGTTAGCAAAGGAGAAATCGAGCTTGATACGGTTAGCCGTTGGGTTCCAAATGACTACTATGAGGCTTTAAAACCAATAAGAAAGCCTGAAATGTATGACATTTTATATACGGTGACAGGTTCATTCGGAATTCCTGCAGTAGTAAAATCAACCCTTAAATTTTGTTTTCAGCGTCATATTGCGATAATTAAACCTGACCACTCGAAAGTAAATTACAAGTACCTATCTTACTACCTCGGTTCTCCAGAAGTGCTCAAATATGCCGATTCAGTGGCAACTGGAACTGCACAAAAAACAGTTTCCCTCTCACATTTGAGGAACTTTGAGGTCTCCTTGCCTCCCTTAGAAGAACAAACCGAAATCGTCCGCCGAGTCGAAGAATTCTTCGCCTTCGCCGACCGCATAGAACAAGCCGCGCAGGCAGCACAAAGCAGGGTCAATAACCTAACCCAATCCATCCTCGCCAAAGCCTTCCGCGGTGAACTCACCGCCGATTGGCGCGCCGCTAACCCCGACCTCATCACCGGCGACAACAGCGCTGAGGCTTTACTAGCCAAAATCAAAGCCGAGCGGGCCAAGCTAACGAAAAAAACCAAGGCCAAAGCATGACGGGCGGCATAAGGTTGCCGGAGCAAACCCAGTAAACGCAGATTGAAACGGAATAATAAACGATGGAAATGGATTTCAAAGCGCTATTACGAAAGCCTGAGCTAAAACCGGCGCTGATTATCGGTAATGGCGTGAATTTATTCAACGCCACCAAGGGTGTAAGTGGCTGGGAAGCATTACTGCTAGCGCTGTGGCGAGAAAGGATGGGACATGTCAAAAACAAAGTCCCAAAGGGGATCTCTTTGACCGAGTTCTATGACGTGCTCGATTTACAATCGGTGCGAGCAGGAAAGAGTCTGCAAGCAGAATTCTGTGAGGGAATGGCAGATTGGCAGCCCAAAAAACACCATCGCAACATTGTAAAGTGGGCCAAGGACAACAAATGTCCAATTTTGACGACTAACTTTGAAAATACCCTATCAGATGCGCTTGACTTAAAATTGCAACGGTTAAAAGCATATTCGTTTACTGATTTCTATCCTTGGGGCAGTTACTACGCATCCAAGCCTATTTCTGATACCGCTAACGAATTTGCCATCTGGCATATAAATGGTATGCAACATTACCAACGCAGTATTCGCTTGGGCTTATCGCACTATATGGGCTCGGTTGAGCGTGCACGACTGATGTTACATAAATCAGGCAATAGATTGTTCAGTCACGCAGACTTCAGCAAATGGCCCGGCCGTCATACGTGGCTAAATCCAATTTTTCAAAACGACTTATTTATCTTTGGCCTTAGTCTTGAAGTCACCGAAGTATTCTTGCGCTGGCTACTCATCGAACGGGCAAAGTTCTTTAAAAAATTCCCCAATCAGCGCCGTGAAGCGTTTTTTATTCACAACAAGCCACTTGCACCTGGGCAACAACTATTCCTTGAAAGCGTGGGGATAAAACCCATTCTGGTAAATAGTTGGCTAATAACATCATGTCGATCAGCCAATAACATCATGCCGATCACTAATTATCTTCCCGCACTTACAACATCTTTCTTTTACTCTGCCTGATCGG
>Ga0209812_10000220_pt1 | contig 53308 bp, 31 predicted proteins | sample JI71714BDNA_FD_187502 | JGI IMG/M metagenome (GOLD analysis project Ga0209812, IMG submission 187502) | Wastewater effluent complex algal communities from Wisconsin, to seasonally profile nutrient transformation and Carbon sequestration -... | ecosystem: Engineered > WWTP > Effluent > Algae...
GGTCGAGGCCGAGGCCTTCCGGCTGGTCACGTTGAATATCGACACGCTGGATGCGGCGCTCCAGCGCGCCGAGGCCGGCGAGATGACACCGAATCCGGCCACGCAGTGGCGCGAGGTGCTGTTGGCCTTCGACGAGCTGAGCGGGCAGGACATGCGTGGGTTGTTGCGCGCGGCGGTGGACCGTCACGAGACGGCTGCGGCGGTCGGTAGCGCTCGCCTGTCCCGTGACCTGGAAGGTGTCCGTCGGACGGACACGGTGCTGGCGGTCTTCGTGGCCTTGTTGACGGTATTGGCGGTGTGGTGGTTCGTGCGGATGCTGGACCGCCCGGTCGCGGCGCTGGCCCGTCAGGCCGAGGCGCTGGGGCATGGTGACTTTGCCGCGCGCAGCGGACTGTCGGGCCGGGACGAATTCTCGCGGATCGGCAAGCTGCTGGATTCGATGGCGGCCTCGCTGGCCGAGGCGCGGGCACGCAGTGCCGGCTTGCAGCAGCGACTGGAGGCGCTGGTCGGCGAGCGCACCCGCGCGGTCACGCAGGCCTACGAGGCACTGATCGGGATGGAATCGCGACGGCGGCAGTTCTTCGCCGAGCTGTCGCACGAGTTGCGCACGCCGGTGACGGTGATTCGCGGTGAAGCCGACATTGCGCTGCGCGGCCCGGCCGATCCGGCCGAGCTGCGCGCGGCGCTGGCGCGAATCGTGGCGGCGTCGGACGAGCTGGGCAGTCGGGTCCGCGAGCTGCTGGACGCCGCCCGCAGCGGCGCCGAACAGTATGCGCTGGCGCGGCAGGAGGCCTCGCTGGCGGCGATCGTCGCCGAGTCGGTGCGGCAAATGCAGGCGGTGGCGCAGCACCGTGGCGTGGTGCTGGAGTTCCGGTCGCCGACGGTGGACAGCCGGGTGCTGGTGGATCGCGAACGGCTGCAACAGGCGCTGGTGATCGTGCTCGACAATGCGTTGCGGTACTCGGCCGCGGGCGGTCGCGTGGAGGTAGGGGTGATCCGGGACGCCGAACTGGTCGCGATTGCGGTGGAGGACGAGGGCGTCGGCATGGCGCCGTCCGAACTGGAACATGCCTTCGAGCCGCGATTTCGCGGTCGGGATGCGCGGGTGCTCGACCCGGATGGCTGTGGCCTCGGGCTGTCGATCGCCGAGCGGATACTGGTTGCCCACGGCGGCAGCATCGAGCTGGCGCCCCGCCAACCGCGCGGTCTGCGCAGCACCCTGCTGTTGCCGCGAGTTCCGGCGGAATCGGAGTCGGCATGAAGATCCTGATCGTCGAGGACGATGCCCGCGTTGCGGATTTCCTGCTGCGTGGCCTGCGCGCCGAGGGCTATGTCCCGACCACGGTCGGCAGCGCCGAGGCGGCCCTGCCGCTGCTGCGGAGCGGTGGCTTCGGCATCGGGCTGTTCGACGTGATGCTGCCCGGGATCAGCGGCATGGAGCTGTGTCAGCAGATCCGCGCCGAATGCATTCCGCTGCCGGTGCTGATGCTGACCGCGATGGGGACCGTGCAGGACCGGGTCGCCGGGCTGCGCTGCGGCGCCGACGACTATCTGACCAAGCCCTTCGCCTTCGACGAATTGCTGGCGCGGATCGAGGCGCTGGCCCGGCGACCACCATTGAAGCCGGTGCGCGAGACGGTGCTGACGGTCGGCGACCTGGTGTTCCATCGCGAGCGGATGGAAGTGCGCCGCGGCGGCGAGGTGATTCCGCTGACCGCCCGCGAGCTGGCGCTGCTGGAACTGCTGATGAGCGCGCCGGGCCGCCTGTTCAGTCGCGAACGCATCCTGTCCAACGTCTGGGGCGTGGACACCGATCCGCTGACCAACATCGTCGACGTCTACATCCGCCGCCTGCGCAGCAAGCTGGATCCGCCCGTGGGCCCGTCATGCATCGGTACCGTCCGCGGGCTCGGTTACCGTCTGGAGACATCTGGATGACGAATCGGTTTCAACTGTCACTCCGATGACATCTTTTCGTCATTGAATGCGGCCCCGCAGGCAGCTCTCGCTGAGCCCCGACCGATCGGCCGGGGTGGGGCGCCGCCCGTCGACTCGGGACCGTCCGGTTCCCCGCTGCCACCCGGTCCGGTGGCTCGATCCTCGCGATTCGCTGGTGCGCCCATGTCCCTGCGCTTGTTGACCTCCGCTTCCGTCCTGCTGCTGTCCGCCCTGCTGGCCAGCACCCCGGCCGTTGCCGACTCCGATCCGGCCACCGCCGCCGAGATCGCCACGCTGCGTGCCGAACTCGCCGCACTGGCCGCTCGCCTCGCCGAGCTGGAGGCGCGTGCCGGTACCACGTCGGATGCTGCCGCGGCTGCACCGGTGGCCGCTGCGGCACCTGCACCGGCCGCCGCGCCACCGCCTGCGCCCGAAGGCCCGACCATCACGCTCGGCGGCCGGATGCACTTCGACGCCTACGCCTTCGATCAGGACCAGGTCGCGGTCACGGGCGGCACCGAACTGCGGCGGATGCGGCTGCAGGTCGACGCCGAATTCGGCGACTGGGCCTTCGAGTTCCAGCATGACCTCGCGCCGGGCGGCAGCCTCGAGGGTCTGCGCGATCTGCACCTGACCCGCAAGTTCGGTGACTGGAGCCTGCGCTTCGGGCATCTGAAGCCGGCGCGGGTGATGGACGAGTTGACCAGCTCGAACAACCTGCCGCTGATGGAGCGCAGCCCGGTGTCGGCGACCGGCCTGTTCGCCGGCCGGCAGTTCCAGCAGGGCATCAATCTGGCGCACGGCGGTGCCAGCCACTCGCTGGCGGCAACGATCTTCAACACGCGATCGGCCGGTGCGCCCCGCAACGAAGGCCTCGGGTTCGCGCTGCGCGGCACGGTGGTGCCCTGGCAGAACGACGCCGGTGTGCTGCATCTGGGCGGCTGGTACAGCCGCGAAGACAGCGCCGAGGGCACGCCGCTGGTCAGCGCGCTGTCGAACTATGGCGGTCGCCGTGGCCCGCAGCGCATCGTCGCCAGCACGGTGGCCGGTCCGCGGGGCGGTATCGACGCGGCCGGTCTGGAGCTGGCCGGTCATCAGGGCCGCTGGCGCGTCCAGGGCGAGTGGGGCTACGCCGATTACCTGCAGGCGGTGGGCGCCGATCAGCGCGTGCAGGCCGGCTACTTGCAGGCCGGCGTGCTGCTCGGCGATGGCGCGCATCGCTACAAGGCCGCCGAGGGCATCTACGCCGGGCCGAAGCCGGGCAGCGATCCGCTGGGTCTGTGGGAGCTCTCCGCGCGGGTCGACCGGATCTATCGCGAAAACGGACCGGATTACCGCAGCCAGATCCTCGGTCTGACCTGGTACGCCACGCCGGGCCTGCGCTTCATGCTGAATTACACCCGCGGCGAGGATGTGCTGACCGGCGATCGTCCGAAGCAGCTGGCGCTGCGCGCCCAGTACGCCTTCTAGTGTTGTGTCCCAGAAATTCCTTGAATCATTTCCGCGTCTCTGGTCCCGAATGCGTCGTTGCTCGGCGTCGCTGTAGCGCTGCTACAGCGTCCTTCTCGCGCCTCGCCTCGGGACCAGATCCATCGGAAATACTTCCAATTACTTTTGGGACACCACACTAGCAAGGCGGGGCCGCAACGAAGAAGGGCGCCCGAGGGCGCCCTTCTTCGTTTCAGAGCCTGCGGCTTGATCAGCCGTTGCGCTGCATCCGGAAACCGATCAGACCGGCGCCCAGCACCAGCACCAGCATCGCCCAGCGGCCGGCGTCGGACAGGGTGTTCACCGGCGTGCTGACCAGGGTCGGCTGCGGCACGGTGCCCACGATCTCGAAGGGGAAGTCCAGCGGACGCAGCGAGCCGCCGTCGGTCACCGCGGCCCACGCGGCCGTGGCCGTGTTGAACTGCAGGCCGTTGTTGGCGGCGCTGTTGGTGTTGTTCGGCGGGCAGAAGGCGGTGCCGGCTGCGACCGTAACGGTGTAGTCGATCCAGTAGGTGCCCGGCTGCAGCACCTGATTGACCGTCAGCGAAGCGCGGCTGATCGGACGCTGCACGTTGGTCAGCGTCGTGTTCGACACGCGCCAGGCGCCCGCGAAGCCGGTGGACGCCATCCGGTTGGTGGTGGCGTCACCGAAGACCACCGTCGAGCCGGCGACGTTCGGCGGGCCGTTCCAGATCTGCAGGGTGCCGCCGGTGAAGGGCGACACCGTGCTGCCGCCCGGGGCGGCCTGGGTCTGGTAGCCGAACACGTTGACCTGCTGCACCGCCCAGCCACCGGCCGGAACCGTGAAGTTGTCGGCCAGCCGGAAGCCCGTCGGGCCCGTGAAGCAGGTGGCGCCGAAGGAGGTGTCCGGCGGGTTGGCCAGCACCGACAGCGCATCCGTGCCGCCCGGACCACCGCCCGTCGGCTGCGACACGAAGGTGCCGTTGGCGAACAGGACCGCGTTCTCCGGGTTCACTGCTGCCGGACCACCGGCAGTCACGGTGACGCCCGGGGCGGGGTTGTCGATCGTCTCGGCGGAGGTTTGCGCGTACGCCATCGGCGTCGCGAGCAGGGCGGCAATCAGCAGGGAACGCATCCGGAATTCCTTTTGGACGGAGAAGGCAAACGGCCTTGAAGATACCGCAGACGTTCATGGCAACGCCAGTGTGCGGTGGACGGCGTCGACGTCTGTCTCGCGCAGGTTGGTGCGATTGGCTGGTACGGCCGGGCGCCACCGCGGATGGCGCGCGTCTCCATAGGCTTCTCGAGGTTCCTCCCGTGTGCCTGCGGTGTTCCGTGTCAACCGACGTTCCGGGGCCGCGTTGCAGTCCGACTTCGAGTTGTGGAGCCCCGCGATGATGAAACGCTTGCTGGCTGCCTTGCTGTTGTGTGTGCAGGCCGGGTCTGTGCGTGGTCAGACCGTCGACTACCGCGGGGTCACCAGCCGCGTCGAGCAATTGGTGGCCACGGCCCCGCTGCCGGGCGCGGCGGTGAGCCTGATCCGTGACGACCAGGTTGTCTACCGGCAGGCCTTCGGCGGCTACGGCGTCGGCCAGCGGGTGGCGATCGCCTCGGCGACCAAGTGGCTGTCCGGGGCGGTAATCCTGCGGCTGGTCGATCGCGGCGTGCTGCGGCTGGATGATCCGATCGGCCGCTGGCTGCCAGAGGCGCCGGCCGACAAGCAGCCGATCACGCTGCGACAGCTATTCGCGCACACCAGTGGACTGACCGGTGCCGACGTCGGTTGCCTCGGACAGAGCAGCAGCACTCTGGAGGCTTGCACCGCACAGATCCTGACGCTGCCGCTGCTGGCCACCCCGGGCACGCGTTATGCCTATGGCGGCAACAGCATGCAGGTGGCCGGTCGGATCGCTGAGGTCGCGACCGGCCAGCGCTGGGATCAACTGTTCCGCGCGGAAGTCGCCGGTCCGCTCGGCTTGACCGCTACCGACTACGGCTTCAGCAGCACGGCGCCCGGCCTGATCGAGGTCGGCAACCCGCGCATCGCCGGCGGGGCGCGCTCGACGCTGGACGACTACACCCGCTTCCTGACCGCGCTGCTGGCCCGCGGTCGCGCACCTGACGGCGGAATCTGGCTGAGCCCGGCGCTGGTCGATCAGCTGGAGGTCGATCAGACCCGTGGTGCGGTGATCGGCTTCACGCCGTTGCCGAGCGCGCAGGGCTACGGGATCGGGGTGTTTCGCGAGCGCGTCGATGCCGCCGGCCGGGCGACGCGGGTGTCGAGTCCGGGCGCCTTCGGCTTCTATCCGGTGCTGGATCGCGCGGGCGGCTGGGCCGGCGTGTTCCTGACCCAGGCCGAGCTGCGGACCGTGCAGACGCCGGTGCAGTCGCTGTGGGAGCACGTACAGGGCTTGCATACCGCCGGTGGCCCGCCCACGCCGCGGCTGCGCGCCGAGGGTGCGGTATTCGGCGCTGGGCCGACGCCGGTTGGCGCGGCGGCGTCGCTGTTCGCGCACGCACCGAGCGCCACTGAGCGCTTCCGCGGCTGGATCGGCGACGGCCCCGCGCTGGCCGACCCGCGCGGCTGGCGACAGGATCTGGCGATGCCGGCGCGCGACCTGACGCTGGCTGCGCGCTTCGAGACGCTGCCGGCCCTGCCGACACCGCGCGAGGACAGCGTCAATGGCTCTCGCTACCGCTGGCTGTTGCCCGAGGTGCCGCGCGGGCTGGTGTTCTCCTTCCACGGCAGCGGCGGCAGTGGCGATTTGCCGTTCCGCAAGGCCGAAGCCCGCCGTCTGACCCAGCTGCTGCTGGCGCGCGGCTTCGGCGTGGTCGGACTGGACAGCGTCAACCGCGTCGACCGGCAGTGGAATCCGCAGTTCGCGCTGAGCAATCCGGACGTGGTCAACGTGCAGGCGATCCTGAGCCGCTTCCGCGCCGAGGGCCGGATCGGCGCGGACACGCCGGTCTACTGCGAGGGCACCTCGAACGGCGGTGGTTTCTGCAGCCGGATCAGTGCCTTGCTCGGCTTCCGCGCACAGTCGCTGATGATCAGCGACGGGGTGCAGGCGGTGCTGGCGCAGGCGCGGGTGCCGACCTTCTGGACGCTGGGCCGCAATGACGCGGTGCTGGCGCCCGGCGCCATCGACCGAGCCCGCGCGGCAGCGGAATCCTTCGCCAGTCGCGGGGTGCCGGCGGAGCTGCACATCGTCGAGCCCTCGCCGGTCTACCCGGATCGCTTCGCCCGCATCGAGGGCGTCAGCGTCGAGCAGTCGCGCACGCTGGTGGCCCAGCTGACCGCGGCCGGCGTGCTCGCCGCCGACGGTCGGGTCCTCCGCACGCCGAGTGCTGCCGAACTGCGCGCGCAACTCTCGTCCGCGCTGGAGCCGCAGGCGGCCGAGATCGCATCGCAGCTGCAACTGGCCGCCGCCGAGCACGAGTACTACGGCGATGTCGGCCATCGCGTCGTGCACTTCTTCGAGGCGCAGCTGGAGACGGATCTGTCCGGGCTGTGGTGGCAACCCGAGCAGCCGGGCTGGGGCCTGTCGATCGCGATGCAGGGCGGGCGGCCGCTGCCGGCCTGGTACACCTACGACGCTGCCGGCCAGCCGCAGTGGCTGCTCGGTGAGGCGCTGACCCGCGGCGCCGACGGTGTCTGGCGCGGGTCGCTGCTGCGCTATCGCGGCACGCCGTTCGCGCAGATCCGCGGCGATGCCGCGGCGCAGGGCACCGTCGTGGGCAGCGTGCGTCTGGCGCTGCGCGACGACGGCGCGCTGGACTTCGGCTGGACCCTCGGCAGTCAGAGCCGCGAGCAGCGCGTCGAGCGACTGCGTTTCGGTCGCCTCCCGGCCTGTCGACAGACCGGCGACAGCCGCACGGTGGCCGCCAATCGCAGCGACCTGTGGTGGAGCCCGCGACAGCCCGGCTGGGGTGTCTGGTTGGCCGAGCAGGACCGCACCTTGCTGGTGGTCTGGTTCACCTACGCCGCCGATGGCGCGCCGATGTGGCTGCTGGGTCAGCTGAGTCGCGACGCCGAGGGCCGGTTCCGCGGCACGCTGACCCGGCCGACCAGTGGCACACCCTTCGACCGGATCGCCGGTCCCGCCACCAGCTTCCCGGTGCCGACCGTCGGCAGCGCGGAAGTCGTGTTCACCGACGGCGAGCGCGCGGCGCTGGACGCCACGCTGGACGGCGTGCGGGTCCGCCACGACCTCGAACGCTTCGTCTATGCCGGGCCGGGTCGCAGCGACTGCCAGTGAGTCGCGCGGAGTGGCGGAGCAGTCGCTGGCGTTGCTGCGGCATCCGGGCGCAGGCGGGATCGGGATCGGGCGGCTCGGTGCAGACTGTGACAATCCGGTGACGGGAGCACAGACGATGGCCAAGGTCGACGACGGCGAGGCCGCCGAGCAGGTGGATGCATTGATCGAACAGGCAGCACGCGGAGGTCGGGTGGCACTGGCCGATCCGTTGCGCGATGCGAGTGCGGGCGATGTGGTCGAGGCCGCGGTGGACGAGGATCTGGCCGAGGCGGTGGCGGATCTGGCCAGTGCCAGCGCCCGACGCCAGCAGCTCGGTGCGGCATTGTCGCTGCTGCGGCCGGTGTCCGACGCGCCCTCGGATCGTGCCAAGGCACTCCGCAGCCTGCTCGATGGCGCCAGCGAAGACGATCGCGCCGCCCTGCGCGCGCTGCTGCTGGGCAAGCCCGCCAAGGCCGGCAAGGGCATCGACCCGGATCTGGAGTTGTCGAAGGACTGGCGCGACGGCGGTTACCCGTATCGCTATCTGCTCCGGCGCAGCAGCTATGAGCGGGAGAAGTTCCGGCTGCAGGTGGAACTGCTGAAGCTGCAGGCCTGGGTCAAGGAGACCGGCCAGCGCGTGGTGATCCTGTTCGAGGGTCGCGATGCGGCGGGCAAGGGCGGCACCATCAAGCGCCTGATGGAGCATCTGAATCCGCGCGGCGCGCGGGTCGTGGCGCTGGAAAAGCCCACCGAACTGGAGCGCGGTCAGTGGTATTTCCAGCGCTTCGTGCTGCATCTGCCGACCCGCGGCGAAATCGTGATGTTCGACCGCAGCTGGTACAACCGCGCCGGCGTCGAGCGGGTGATGGGCTTCTGCAGCGACGCTGAATACGCCGAGTTCATGCGACAGGTGCCGGACTTCGAGCGCCATCTGGTCCGCAGCGGCGTGCACCTGATCAAATTCTGGTTCAGCGTCAGCCGCGCCGAGCAGCGCCGCCGTTTCCGCGAGCGGCAGGCCCATCCGCTGAAGCAGTGGAAGCTGAGCCCGATCGACCTCGCCTCGCTGGACAAGTGGGAGGACTACACCCGCGCCAAGGAGGCGATGTTCTTCGAGACCGACACGGCGGATGCGCCGTGGACCGTGATCAAGAGCGATTGCAAGAAGCGTGCGCGCTTGAATGCCATTCGCTACGTGCTGCACAAGCTGCCGTATACGCGGAAGGACGTCGAGCAGATCGGCAAGCTGGATCCGCTGCTGGTCGGCCGGGCGCATGTGGTCTACGAGCGCGGCGAGAAGCCGGGTTCGATCCTGTAGATCACGGACGGCGCTGGCAGCCGCGGCGTCGGCTCGGCGGTGCTCAGGGCAGACGCCGCAGCGCGTCGCGAAAGAACTGGCGTTCGGCCGGGAGCAGTTCGCGCAGACGCCGGCGCAGTTTCGCGCTGGCCTGCGCGGCAACGCCCAGATCGCCCGAGTGGGCTTCGTACCAGGCCCATTCGAGCAGCAGGTTGGCCTGTTGCAGGGCGTCGATGTCGAGTTTGCCGGCGCTGGCCGCGGCTGCACGATCGGCGGCCAGTTCACGCCAGTGGCGTGCCGATCCGGTCCAGCGGATCGGCTGGATGGACTCGCGGAACGCGCCGACCTCGAGCACCGGCCAGCTGCGGAACTCGGCCACGCCGGGATGCAAGGTGGTGGGCCCACCGTCACGAACCATGCGCAGCAGGTAGATGTCGTTCCAGCTGCCGCCGCCGACGTGGTGCTGCTCGGCGAGCGCCGCCGCCAGGGCGATCCACTGCAAGGCGGTGCTGCCGGGCGCCGGGTCGAGGCGCAGACCGGTCCGGCGGAACAGCCACAGCGTCCAGCCCAGATTGCTCGCCGCGGAAGCGGCGGCATCGAAATAGTCGGCTTCGCCGGCTACCGCCAGTGCGCGCTGATAGTGCTGGATGGCCGCATGGGCTGCGGCCTCGCGCTCGACCGGATTCCCGCGCTCGTCGAGTGCGATGGCACGACAGATCAGGGCCTGCAGATTCGCGTGCTCTGCGCGCACCCGCGGATGGAACTCGAACAGATCGCGCCAGCGGGGGTCCGCGCAGGCCGTCGCCAGAATCCGGCGTGCTGCCACGAGGTCGCGCTCGGTGTAGGCGCACCAGGCCAGCACCACGGCCGTCATCGCCCCCAGCCACGCGTGCTCGGGCGCCTGCGCGTCGCGCCAGTCCTGATGGATCTGCGCCAGTGCCTTGCGAGCGGCGTCGGCGTTGCCGGCCCGGCGCCAGACGATCGCCTGCTGCAACAGCGCCAGCGCTTCGTGATAAGGGTGGGTCGCGAGGCTTTGCGCAAGCCGGTAGTTCGACAGTGCGCCGGCACTGCCGTCGCCGAGCAAGCGACCGTCGAGCGCGCGGCGTTTGGCCAGCGCCCAGGCGTTCCAGTAGCTGGCACTGGCGGTCGCGACGCTGTCGGCCGCGGGCACGACCGGCGTCGTCGGTCGCGCGCACTCGAGCCATTCGCGCACTTCGGCGAGGCCGATGCTCCGTGTGCCCAGCATGGGCTGCAGGCGTTCGGCCTCGCCGGCCGCGAGCCAGAACGGCCCACGGCTGCGTCCGCCGATCGCCAGCAGGGCCGGATCACGCGTCGGGTCCATGCCCCAGCCCACCCGCAATCCCCAGTGGGCGAAATCCGCGAAGGCGCGGCTGATCATCATCCGTGGATTGCGGCTCGGCCCGCTCCGCTCCCGCAGCGTTTCGCTGCGCAACCAGCGTTCGGTCGGGTTCGCTTCGTTGGCGATGACCCACAGGCGCATGGCGAACCAGAGCGACTGCGGCGCGGCTGGCGCACCGTTGACACAGGCCGGTGCCTGCAAATCCACCCGGATCGACGCTCTGCTCATGGCGGCAGTCTATCGCTGCGCACGCTGCCGGTTACGCCGGTTACAGGCGATACGCCGGTGACGGCAGGCGCTCTGGATCGAGCCCCGCCCGGCACGCACAGTGCTGCCACCGATCACTCAGGAGTCCAGCCATGCAGCGATATCAGCGTCTTCCCCTCTACGCCATGGTCGCCGCCCTCGGGCTGGCGACGCTCGCCACGCCGGTGCCGGCAGCGGGCAACCCGACCGTCGAGACGCCGCAGGAACAGCAGGCCTATCCCCACGCCACGGCCTTCCTGCTGCGCCGGGCAGGTCGGGACACGGTGGTCCACGGCAGCGACATGGCCCGGATGGCGCAGACCCCCGCGTCGTCCTTCAAGCCGCTGCTGGCGCTGATTGCCCTGCAGACCGGTGCGCTGGCCGCTGCCGACGAGATCCTGCCCTGGGACGGCACCCGCTATCCGAATCAACCGCAGTGGCACCGGGACATGGCACTGGCGGAAGCGATGCGCACCTCGAGCGAGAGCTACTTCCGGACGCTGGCCCGGCGGATCGGGCGGGAGCAACTGGCGGCGTGGGTGGCCCGGGTCGGCTACGGCAATGGCCAGATCGGCGAGCGCGCCGATGCGGCCTGGCACCAGGGCGCGCTGCGCATCACCGCGCACCAGCAGCTGGATTTCATCGACCGCCTGCGCAGCGGTGACCTGCCCTTCGATCGGCAGCACATCGACAGCGTCAAGCGCACGATGCTGTCTGTCGATGCCGATGGTGTCCGGATCTACGGCAAGACCGGCACGTCGCTGCCGCCGGGCCAGCCCGGACTGGGGTGGTGGATCGGCTGGGTGGAACGCGCCGGCGAGCAGACGAGCTTCGTGCTGCAAGCCGAGCTGCTGCAGTTCGACGGCCGTGAGCAGCGGATCGCCCATGCGAACGCGCTCCTGATCGAGGCGGGCGTACTGGATCAGTTGCCGTAGGTGTCGATCGAGGCCCGAGACGAGCGGCTCCGAAGGTGCGGCCTGCGGGGCCGCCGACATCTCGCTATCGCCGATCCCGGTTGCCGCAACTTGCGCTGGCGCAATGGCCCGGGACGTGCGCGGCGAGCATCGAAGCGGCGGGCAGCGCCCGCCAGCTCACCACTCCGGCTTCTGCTCGCGGGCCAGCAGCCGGGCGAGGCCGTCGTGCGGCGTCAGGTGGCCATGCAGCACTTCGTGCACGGCAAAGGCAATCGGCAGGTCGAGCGCGTGGCGCTCGGCGAGGCGACGGACCTCGTTGCAGGTCTGGATCGACTCGACCACCTGACCGATCTCGCGCACCGCGTCGTCGATCGACTTCCCGGCGCCGAGCGCCAGGCCCAGTCGGCGATTGCGCGACAGGTCACCCGTGCAGGTCAGCACCAGATCGCCCAGACCGGCGAGGCCGATGATGGTCTCCGGTCGTCCGCCGATGCAGGTGTTGAGCCGCAGCATCTCGTTCAAGCCGCGGGTGATCAGGCCGGCGCGGGCATTGAGGCCGAGCTGCATGCCGTCGGCGATGCCGGTGGCGACCGCCAGCACGTTCTTCATCGCGCCGCCGAGTTCGGCGCCGGCCATGTCGTCGCCGCTGTAGGCGCGCAGGGTGGGGCCGTGCAGCACGCGGGCGACTTCGGTGGCGAAGGACTCGTCGTCGCCGTGGACGGTGACGGCGGTCGGTTTCTGCAGCGCGACCTCGCGGGCGAAGGACGGACCGGTGACGACGGCCAGCGGCATGCCCTTCGGCAGCAGTTCCTCGGCGACTTCGTGCAGGAAGCGGCCGGAGCCCGGCTCGAAGCCCTTGGTGGCCCAGCTGAAGCCGGCGCTTCTGGGCAACAGCGGCGCCAGCGTGCGCAGCAGGTCGGCGAAGGCGTGGCTCGGCACCACCACCAGCGCGAGGTCGCAGTCGGCGACGCGGGCAAGGTCGCCGTCGGCGATCAGGGAATCGGGCAGAGCGATCCCCGGCAGGTACCGGGGATGCTCGCGGCGCTGGTTGATGGCGTCGAGGTGGGCCGGGTCACGGCCCCACAGGCGGACCCGGTGACCGTTGCGTGCCAGATGGGCCGCCAGCGCCGTGCCCCACGAGCCCGCGCCGAAAACGCCGATGCGGGTCGTGGCCGGCATGGCTCAGGAGTTCTGCAGCTGGCCGCCCTGCGCCGCGCGCTGCTGCAGCGCCTGCTGGTACAGCGCGGCAAAGTTGATCGGCGAGAGCTGGAACGGGGAGAAGCCGCCGTCGGTGATCGCCTGATTCACGGCCTGACGCAGGTACGGGAACAGGATGTTCGGGCACTCGATGCCGAGGATCTGGTCGATGGCACCAGCCTCGAAGCCGCCGATGCCGAACACGCCAGCCTGCTGCACTTCGCAGAGGTAGGTGGTCTTCTCGCCCTGCTTGCAGGTCACGGTGACCTTCAGCACGACCTCGAACAGCTCCGGCTGGAAGTTAGTGACGTTCTGCGCCAGCTGCACGTCGATCTTCGGCTCGGCCCGCTCGGTGAAGACCATCGGCGCGTTCGGCACTTCGAAGGAGGCATCGCGGATGTAGATCTTCTCGATCGAGAAACGCGGGCCCTGCTCGGCCTGCGGGGCGGCGCCGTTGTTTTCAGCCATGGTGAGTCCTTGAGGATTGCCCGGTAGGGCGGAGTGGGGGATTCGGCGTCCGGCCAGTGCAGGACGGTAGGTCTGCCCCGCCGGAGGGCGGCGGAGTATCCCACAGCCACCCCGTGCGGGCCGAAATGCGGAAGTGGCGGTGGATCGCTGGAGTTCAAGAGTGCGCGTCGGGGTGCATCGGCATCCGTTGTTGACGGCAGTGTGAGGAAAGCGTCTGATCCATGAATCGATGTCGCAAGATTCAAGGAGATCGGGCTCGTGAAGGCAACTGCTCGGGGTTGGACCGCGTTCTGGTTGGCGTTGTGCCTGGGGGTCGGTATGGCCGCAGCAGCAGCAGCAGCAGCAGCGGCGGAGGCCGACTGGCGGCAGCAAGCCCTCGACGCGGTCCGCGCCGGCACGCGCGAGGCTGGCGCGGCAATGCCCGACGGCACGGCGGCGTCGGGAGTCTGGCGCCTGCAAGGCTCGCTCTACGTGGACGGCGCCGTGGTGGCGCACGAGGCCACCCTCGGGCCGACGCTGGAGGCTGCCGGTCGCCAGCTTGGCGCGGAGATCGCGGCGAGCGTGGCCGCGGACGTGCTCGCGTCCGGCCGCCTGTTCCTCACCGTCAACGGGCCGCGCGCCAACGGGCTGCTGGTCGAGTACCAGGGCAAGGCCCTGAAGGTGGTCGGGGATGTCACGGTGGTGGAGTCGGCCGATCGCGAGCGCGTGCTGGCGACCGTGCGCGAGATGCGCGAGTACCTGCTGCGCCAGATCGACCCGACCTACCACGCCTTCTTCAAGGTCTACAGCGCCCGCCGTGACGAGCGTCAGCACGAGCTGCGTGTGACCTACACCGCTTCCGCGCTGTGGACGCTGCTGCAGATGCGCGACGTGGAGCCGGATCCGCGGATCGACGCGCTGATCGAGCCGGCGATCGGCTTCCTGTTCTCGATGCAGGTGGCCGACGGCCCGCATGCCGGCTCCTTCCACTACTCGCTCGATGGCCGGACCGGCGTCAAGCGCGAGCGCTTCGTGGTCGGCACCACGTCGAAGACGATCTTCACGCTGCTGGACCTGCATCGTCGTACCGGCGAGGCGCGTTTCCTGGCCTCGGCCCGCCGCGCCGGCGACTGGCTGCTGACCCGGGTGCAGCCGGACGGCCGGGTGTTTCCCGAGGCGAAGACCGACCGCGCCACCGGGGCGTGGCGGTCGATCGAGACCCAATCGGTCCTCTACTCCAGCGAGACGCTCAGCGCGCTGTCGCAGCTGGCGCGGGTCACCGGCGAGCGCGAATACCGCCGTGCCGCCACCCGGATCGCCCGGGTGCTGGTCGCCCAGGGCGAAGCCAGCGGCTGGGTCTACGGCGATGACTACCGGATGCCGAACACGATCTCGACCAGCTGGGTGGCGATGGCACTGGTCGATTACACGCAGATCGACCGGGATCCGCGGATGTCGAAGGCGATGTACACGATTGCTTATCAGGTCCGCTCGCGACAGATCACCAAGTCGTTGCGGCCGCTGGACAACGGTCGCTACATGGATATCTGGGCGACCAGCGGCAACGGCTGGATGAACGAGGTGCTGGTGCCGATCTACAAGCGCTGCATCGCCGAGCGCCGCGATCGTTGCGAGACCTTCCGCGATGCGATCAACCGGACTGCGCGCTGGCTGATCCAGAACACCTATTCGCCGGAGAACTCGTACCACATCCCGAACCCGGAGCGCGCCCGCGGTGGCGCCATCCGCAACGATCAGGTCGAGCAGGTGCGCACCGATGCGGTCTGCCACGCGGCCAACAGCCTGATCGGGCTGCTGCAACTGCCGCCGGCGCCCTGACGCGGGGGAGCGTGCCAGAGTGCGGTGGGCTGCTTCAGCGCGCTCCTCACGCTGGCGCCGCTCGCGGGCGCGATGACGTGATGCGCCGCGGCGACCGCTGATCCGCTGCCGGCGCCTCCCGCTCAGCGCGCGATCTGGTGGGTGCCGTCGGGCTTGCCCTGCAGGCGGGCGGCGCGCTCGACCAGGTCGACGAACTCGGCCTGCAAGCCGTAAGGGTCGCGGCCCTCGGCGGCGCGGGCGAGGGTCGCGATGTCGGCGTGGTGCCAGCCATCGAGGTACTTGCCGCCGCGCAGGGCCTCGCCGAAGCCGGCAACCGCGGCGGCGAATCGCAGTGACGCCGAGCCCGCGCCGATCCGCGCCGGGCGGGCGATCGGCTGCTCGATCAGCCGGCTCTGCTCGGCCTCCGGCTGCTTGTAGCGCAGTTTGAGGAAGCCGAGTTCGCCAGCCGTGGTCGCCGCCGTTGCCGGCGTGCCGTAGCGCAGCGGCGGCAGGCGGGTCGCATCCGAGCCCACCGGGGTCAGCTCGTACAGCGCCGTCACCGTGTGGCCGGTGCCGATCTCGCCCGCGTCGACGGCATCGTTGTTGAAGTCCTCGCGCGCCAGCAGGCGGTTCTCGTAGCCGATCAGCCGGTACTCGGCGACCACCGCCGGGTTGAACTCCACTTGGATCTTCACGTCCTTGGCAATCGTGAGCAGATTGGCGCCCAGTTCGCGGACCAGCACCTTCTGCGCTTCGCGCTCGGTGTCGATGTAGGCGTGGTTGCCGTTGCCCAGATTGGCCAGTCGCTCGGCCACCTCGTCGTGGTAGTTGCCCTGGCCGAAGCCCAGCGTGGTCAGGGCGATGCCGCTCTGGCGCTGCCGGGTGACCAGATCCTCCAGATCCTGCTGATCGACCAGACCGACATTGAAGTCACCGTCGGTGGCGAGGATCACCCGGTTCACGCCACCGTCGACGTAATGCTGCCGGGCGACCTCGTAGGCCAGCTGGATGCCCTCGCCGCCGTTGGTCGAGCCGCCGGCCTGCAGGGCGTCCAGCGCCGCAAGGATGGTGGCCTGTTCGCTGGCCGGCGTGGACGGCAGCACCAGCCCGGCCGCCCCAGCGTAGACCACGATCGCGATCCGGTCCTGCGGTCGCATCTTCTCGACCGCCATCCTCAGCGCGGTCTGCACCAGCGGCAACTTGTTCGGCTCCATCATCGAGCCCGATACATCCAACAGGAACACGAGATTGCTGGCCGGCAGATGTTCGAAGGGCACTTCAAAGCCCTGCAAGCCGACCTGCAGCAGCCAGCGCTTCGGATTCCACGGCGCCAGCGCCACTTCGGTGTGCACCGAGAAGGGCTGCGCCAGCGACTCGGGGCGCGGGTAGTCGTAGTCGAAGTAATTGATCATTTCTTCGACCCGCACCGCATCGGTGGGCGGCAGCGCGTCCTGCATCAGGAAGCGGCGCACGTTGCTGTAGGCGCCGGTGTCGACGTCGATCGAGAAGGTCGACACCGGCTGCTCGGCCGTCGCCAAGACCGGATTCGGTGCGATCTCGGCGTACTGCTCGGTGTCGGTGGGCGTGTTCAGACCCAGCCGGTCCGCCGGACCGCTCGGCGGCGCGGCTGGCGCCGGCGCCAGCGCCTGGGGGGCCGGCATGGCGACCGACTCCGCCGACTCCCGTGCGCGTTGCTCCTGCCGGAGTGCGGCGGCAGCGCCCGTCGGTGCCGTCATCGGTCGTATGGCCTGAGGGCTGGCACTCGGCTCCGCCGGCGGCGCCGCCGCGGGTATGGCCGATGCGGCGTCGCGACTCGGCGCCTCGGACTTGGACTCGGTGCGTGGCGCCTCGGCCCGCGGCTCGGCGACCGGCACCTGCCGCGAGCAGGCGGCAAGGGTCAGAGCGGCCGCAACGGCCAGAGCGAGTGACGAACGGTTGGGCGACATGGCTGCATTCCTCGGTTGGAACACCGGCGGAATCCGGTGACCCGGACGTCAACGCAGCAGCGCGTGCAGTGGGGTTCGCGACCTGGCGTCGGATGCGGTGCGCCCGGCCGGCGCCGAACGTCCCACCCGGTCGACGATGTCACGCCGCAACGCCATCCAGCGCCTTCAGTTCCTGCCACACCATGGCCGCCTCGCCGCGCTCTGCCGTGTCGCGGGCGAGGAGTTGCCGGATCAGCGCGGCCAGTGACTCGGGCAGACCGGTGAGCGGTGGCGGCGTGTGGTAACTGGCGATCTCGGCGATCAGGGCGACGGTGTGCTGGCCGCGCCAGAGGCGGGTGCCGGTGAGCAGTTCCACCGCGATGCAGCCGAGCGCGAACAGGTCGGCCGCCGGGCTGGCGCTGTCGCCGGCCAGCAGTTCCGGGGCAAGGTACGGCAGGCTGCCGACCAGGCCTTGCGTGCGGGTGACGGCGCTGACCTCGGGGCCGCGGGCGAGGCCGAAGTCGAGCAGCACGGCGTGGCCGTCGGGGCCGAGCATGACGTTGCCGGGGTGCAGGTCGCGGTGGATCACGCCGCGCTGGTGCAGCGCGGTCAGGGCTTCCGCGAGATCGGCGAGGATGCCGAGCGCGTCGGCGCGCGTCGGCGCCGGGTCGGCCTCGAGCCGTGCGGCCAGCGTCTGGCCGGGCAGGTACTCCATCGCCAGATACAGACGACCGTCGTGCTCGCCGCGCTCCAGCAGCCGGACGATGCGCGGATGACGGAGCTGGCTGACCAGTTCGCCCTCGCGGGCTAGCCGGCGACGGGCTTCGGGCGCGGCGCTGAGGTCGCGGTGTACCAGCTTCAATGCGGCGCGATGGCCGTCGTGGACGTTGACGGCGCGGTAAACCTCGCCCATGCCGCCCTCGCCGATGCGCTCGAGCAGGCGGAAGGCGCCGACCCGGCGGGCACTGCGCGCCAGGAGCGCGACCAGCGGTAGGCTGAAGTCCGGCACGCTGCGCCAGTCCTCCTCGGTCAGGCGAGGGCCGTCAGGGGCGGCGATCAGCAGGCCGGCGGCCTGCAATCGATCCAGCGCGGCGTCGATCTCGGCGACGGTAGGCTGCGGCAGGGCCGGATCCGGCGCGGCGATCAGCCGGGTTTGCAGGGCGGCGGTGTCGCTGCCGGGCGCTTCGTGGAGGGCGACGGCAACCGTGCGGGCCAGACCGTCCAGCTGCGCCCAGGCCTCCAGCAGCCGGTGCCGACGATGCCAGGCGAGCTCGCGGGCTTGCGTGTCGAGCGCCAGTTGGCGTTCGGCGAGTTCCTGGCCACGGGCGTCGACCAGCTCGGCCAGCCGGCGGTTCTGCGCTTCCAGCCGGCGGAGCCGCCAGCGCAGACCGAGACCGGCGCCGCCCACCAGCGCCAGCACCAGGGCGGCCCACCCCCACGGGCGCTGCCACCAGCTCGGCAGCTGGGTGATGGTGCGGATCAGCAGGGTGCGCCAATCCTCGCCGTCGACGCGGGCTTCCACTTGCAGCTGCCAGTCCCCGGGCGGCAGACGTTCGAAGCGCAGGCCGCCGTCGTCCGGGAGCGGGCGCCAGCCGGGCTCCAGCGGCGCCAGCCGATAGCGCAGCGCGACGCGTCCGGCGACACCGGGCAGTGGCAGCGACATCCGCAGCCGCAGCGCCGCCGTGGCGGGTGGGAGCCGGTACGCGCCCGCTGCGGTCGGCGTCAGAACCGTGTCGTCGGCGGTCACCGCCTCCAGCCGTGCCGGTGGCAGCGCCAGCGGCTGCGGCAACTCGGCCGGATCGAAGTGCACGACGCCGTCATCACTGCTGAGCCACAGGCGCCCGTCCGGCGCCTGCACCAGGGCCTGACCGGCGCCGCCGTTGAAGCCGCGCACCGGCAGGCCGTCGGCACGGGTGTAGGCGCGGATCCGCGCGGTCGCTGTCGGGTCGGCGGCCAGTCGGTCGGCCTCGGCGAGGTCCAGCGTGTACAGCCCGCGCGGATGGCTGACCCACAGCCGGCCTTGCGTGTCGTCGGCCAGGCCGTGGGCGGTGGCAGAGGGTAGGCCGCGCGCCTCGTCCAGTCGCAGCCACTGCCGACCATCCCAGCGATACAGCCCGGATTCGTAGCCGCCAAACCAGAGGTGGCCGCGCTGGTCGGTCCGCGCCGACATGGTCACGAAGCGTCCGGCCGGCGGCGGTGCACCGGCGTCGACGAAGCGATCGTCCGTACCCTGCCGCCAGATGCCGCCGATACCGGCCGCCCACAGCTGTCCCGCAGTGTCGCGGGTATAGGCATAGGTCAGCGCCAGCCCGTCCTGCACGGTCTCGAAGCCGCCAGCGCCGAGTCGCAGCATCCGTGCATCGCCGACCCACAGGCGCCCGGTGTCGTCCAGCGCCAGACCGTAGCCCTTGGCCGGCGGGTCCAGCGCTGGCGCTAGCGGCGTCCAGCGGCGCAGGTCGGCGAGCGAGGCCACGTCGATGCCGTAAAGCCGGCCGCGGGCCAGTCGACCGTCCGGCAACGGCTGCAGCGCCAGCAGCAGGTCGCTGCCCTGCGCCACCGGCCAGTCCACCGACTGCAGGCCGTTGCGCCCGGCCAGATGCAGCCGCGCACCGGTGTGGAAGGCCACCCGCCCGTCCGTCAGCACCGCCAGCCCGCGGGTACGCCCCTGCACGCCGTCGGCCGCAGCCAGATGCACGAAGGGCGTGGTCGCCAGACGCAGCAGCCCGTCGCCCCAGGTGCTGATCCACAGCGCGCCGTGGCGGTCCGCATGCAGCGAGGTCAGGTTGCGGGTCGGCACCGGCACCGGCAGGCAATCCGCGGTGGCCGAGGCCATCCGGCAGAGCGCCACCTGCTGGCCACCGCCGCCGATCCAGACACTGCCGTCGGGGCGCGGCACCAGCGCCTTGACCGCGAAGGGCAGCGCCTGCCGATGCACGGACAGCGGCTGCAGATCGGCGCCATACACGCTGAGGCCGCCGGCATCGGCGACCCACAGGCGTCGATCGACCACCGCCACGGCGCGGAAACCGGGGCCGGTCGGCGGTAGCCGGGTAAGCGGCGTGCGCCGCCCGGCTGCCAGATCGGCCAGCCGATGCAGCGCGCCGTCGGGCAGCAATGCATGCGCCTCGCCCTGCCAGTCGAACAGCCGCAGTGCGATCTCGACGGATTCCAGTTGCAGCAGCGAACGCATCGCCCCAGGTAGCCCGCTGAGCAGCGTGGTTGCGCCGGTGCTGAGCGTGCCGTCGGCCGCCCGATGCAGTTCGACCGGATTGAGGCTGCAGTCGCACAGCTGCTCGAAGGCGCCGTCCGGCGAACGCCGCAGAATCCGTCCGGCCGCCATGCCAATCAGCACGCCGCCATCCGGCTCCGGCAGCAGGCTGCGGACCTCGTCACTGCCGAGTAGCGGCAGGCGCCGGCGATCGTAGACCTCGAAGACCCGACCGTCGTAACGGGCGAGTCCCTGACCTCCCGCGATCCAGAGCTGGCCGCTCGTGTCCTCGACCACCTGATTCAGCGAGTCGCCCGGCAAGCCGTCGGCGACGGTCCAGCGCTGCAGCCGCTGCGGATTGCCGGGCCACGCCGCGGCCAGGGTCGGTAGCAGCAAAAGCAGAAGGACGTAAGCAGAGTCGCGACGGGCCAACATCCTGCAAGCGTAGCGACGGCGGCGCCGTGTCGACACGGCATCCTCTGCCGACCCGGCCACAGCCTCGGCGCAGCCATGACCCGCACGATCCTGCACCTCGACATGGACGCCTTCTACGCCGCCATCGAGCAGCGGGATGACCCGTCCCTGCGCGGGCGGCCGGTGATCGTGGCGGGGCTCGGGCCGCGCGGGGTGGTGACGACCGCGAGCTACGAGGCGCGACCGTACGGCGTGCGCTCGGCGATGCCGACCGCCGAGGCGCGGCGGCGCTGTCCGGACGGTGTGTACCTGCTGCCGCGGCTGGACCATTACGCCGCGGTGTCGGAGGCGGTGTTCGCCGAAGTCGCCCGCTTTTCGCCACAGATCGAGCGACTGTCGCTAGACGAGGCATTTCTGGACGTCACCGCCAGTCGCAGCCTGTTCGGCGACGGGCTGGCGATCGCCACGGCGCTGCGGAGCGCGGTCAAGCGGGCCACTGGGCTGACTGCCTCGGTCGGGGTGGCCGGCAACAAGCTGCTGGCCAAGCTGGCCAGCGAACTCGCCAAGCCCGACGGCGTCCGCGAGATTCCGGCGACGGCCGTGCAGGCGACGCTGGATCCGCTGCCGGTCGGGCGGCTGTGGACGGTGGGCAAGGTGACCGGCGAGGCGCTGGCGCGGCTCGGCATCCACACGATCGGCGCGCTGCGGCAGGCCGACCCGGCGCTGCTGCGGCGCGCGCTAGGCCGGCAGGTCGAGGGGCTGCAGGCGCTGGCCCGCGGCGAGGACGAGCGGCCGGTGGTGGCGGACCGCGAGAATCGGTCGATCGGCGCCGAGCACACGGTGGACCGCGACATCGACCGGCTGGAGACCGCGCGGGCTTGGCTGCTGCGGCTCTGCGAGCGGGTCGGCGAGCGCGCCCGCGCCGAGGCGCAGCCCGGCCGCACGGTCACGGTCAAGCTCAGACAGCCGCCCTTCGAAACGCACACCCGCCAGGCCGCGCTGCCGCAGCCCACCACCGACACCGCCGCGATCTACGCCCAGGCCGAGGCGCTGCTGACCCGCTTCTGGAAGGAACAGAAGCGTCCGCGACTGCGGCTGATCGGTGTCAGCCTGTCGGGCTTCGTCATCGCCGAGCCGGTCGTGCAGCCGGACCTGTTCGCCGTCGTCGACCCGGCGCCCACCTCGGTCGCGACCCCGCGCGACGCACTGGTCGACGCGATCAACGCCCGCTTCGGCCGTAGGACGCTGACGCGGGCGGCGACGCTGAAGACCGAGTGAGGCGCCGGCGATCGTTCGAATCGGGTGCCTGCGGACCGTCGAACGGTGCTCAGCCGCGCAGTACGGTCACTGGCCGGCCGCTCGCGGTCTGCGCCTCGCTGACCTGCATCCGCTGTTCCCAAACCGGCGCATCGGCGCGCTGGTCGAAGATCACGAGGTAACCATCGGGCAGACCCAGCCGTGCGAGATAGCGCTCGATCTGCTCCAGCCTCTCGGCCAGCGGATCCGGCCGGCCCGTGCGCCAGCGCTTGACCTCGATGGCCATCCGGGACTCGTCGTGGACCACCAGCAGGTCGAGACGGCCGGAGCCGGCGGCGTACTCCCTCTCAATCCGGCCCGATCCGTTGACGACCCGCTGCAGATAGGCCATCAGCACCAGATGCGGCGCGGCTTCGTGGTAGGGCACGGTGCCCATCATCACTTCGCCGTGCTCGCGCCAGAAGTCGAGGAAGTTCAGCAGGAACTGGCGCGGGGCCAGCTTGCCGTCCGCGTCCAGCCAGCTCGGGCGGATGCGTTCGTCGTGCATGTTCCCTTGCGCCACCGAGTTCAACACCCGTGGCAGCACCTCGGCATAGATCGCGTTGGCCGGTGCCAGATTCTTGCCGGGCAGCTGCCGACGGATCAGGCCCAAGTCCAGCACATACTGCACGTCGGCCTCGCTGCCTTCGTGCTCGCCGCCCACCAGCATCGGCTCGATCACCCGCCGCACCCGCTCTTCCCGTAGCTTGTCGGTCAACTGATCCAGATGGGTGTCATTGCGCAGGATCAGCGCCTCGCGCGCTTCGCGCAGCTTGTCTTCGTCGATCAGCACCGAACGGTCGCGATTCGGCCGGATCTTCCAGACGGCTTGTTCGGCCAGTGCATTGACCAGCCAGGGCTGGCCCTGTGTGGAGGTCCACGCCAGCTCGATGGCTTCGGGCGTGAAGCGCTGGCCCGTGGCCGCGGTGTGCTGGGCGTACAGGGCTTCCATCTCGGATCGGGAGAAATCCCCCAGCCGGATGCTCTCGGCCTTGATGTTGAAAGCCGAGCCGCCGGTGATCACCTCGCCGTCCGGACGGGTCAGTCGGTAATCGCGCACGTCGCGCACGCCGCACAGCACGATGGTCTGCGGGAAATACCTCGGCCGGTCGGTGTAGCCGGCGCGGATCTGCCGGAGTACGGAGATCAGCGTATCGCCGATCAGCGCGTCGACTTCGTCGAGGAACAGGATCAGCGGTTTGTCGACACTTTCCGAGAGCAGGCGGATCGCCGCACGCAGGGCCTCATCGCCTCCGCGTGCCAGCAGCTCCCCCCGCTGCTGCTCAAGGACTGGGCAATCGAGGACCCGCGCGCTTTGTTGGGCCAGTTCGGCCACGATCGGCTGCATGGCCCGCGCCACGTCGTTGCGCGCCGCCTGCGCCGGTTCCACGTTGACGTACAGCGCCGCGTAGCGCCCGTCGGCATTGAAATGATCACGCAATGCCAGCAGGCAGCTGGTCTTGCCGGTCTGCCGCGGCGCGTGCAGCACGAAATAGCGCTGCTGCCCGATCAAGGACTCGATCTCGTCGAGATCGACCCGGCTCAGCGGGTCGATCAGGTAATGCAATTCGGGCTTGCCCGGCCCCGCGGTGTTGAAGTGCTTGTCCATCCGGGCAGTCTACCGCTCGGACCCTCGGCGAGACCCTCGCGAGACGACTAGCCCCGGCCGCCCGCAGGCGGCCGGAGCCCGCCGACGTCACCGGATCGGCGCAGCCGGATCACCGAACAGCGCGATGTTCAGCACCGCCGCAGCGTGCTGCGGTTCGCGGCTCAGCAGGTCGCGGCCCGCCTGCTGCAGCGCTTCGCCGATCGTGCCGGCCGTCACCTGCGTCGACTCGCGCAGCTTGCCGTCCTCGACCAGGTCGAAGAAGCGCACCGCCAGCGCCAGGTGGCTGGCGTCCTCCGCCAGACTGGTCGCGCCGATCACGCTGGCGGCCAGCCGGTTGTCGCGCAGCATCAGCGCGTGCGCCATCGTGTCCTGCGTCGGCAGCACGAAGGCATTGGTCCAGCAGCTCCACTGGCTGACCACCGCCGGCAGGCCGCTGCGCTGCACGTTGCCGAGTTGCCCGACGTCCAGCAGGTTGTCGAAGGCCCAGCGACTCGGGCTGGAATGGCCCTGATAGCTGATCCAGTCCGCGGAGCCCGCGAGACCCGCCCGCGCCTGCTCGCGCGCCGCGGCGGTGCCGATCTCGTCCGCCAGCGCGAAGGCCTTCTGCTGGCCCTGCCGCAGCACGCTCAGGCTCGCCCGGCCGTGCAGCGCGAAGTTCTCGCCCGGATCGGAGCGGCCGGCCACCGCCAGATACTGCTGCGGCAGCGTGTTGCCGCGCGCGACGATCGAGCTCAGCACCCGCGTCAGCTCGGCCTGCGTCCGCACCGGCAGGCGGCCCAGCGCCACATCCGGCTGGCGGTCGCCGTCCACGTCGGCGTAGGCCGCGTCGGTGGCGGCGTGGAACAGGTAGTCGTTCGCCGACACGTACTCGGTCGGCACATAGCTCTGGCTGCCGATACCGAGATAGTCGTGATAGTCGTAGCTGTCGCCACCGACCAGCAGCAGGAAGCGTGCGCCGCGGGCCTTCGCCGCCTGCACCGCCGTGCGGATCGCCGCCGGGTCCGGCACATGCTGGCTGTGCGCGGCGTAGATTGCCTCGGTAGTGATCACCGCGGTATCCAGGCCGCGGCTGGCCTGCAGCTGCAGCAGCGGCTGCAGCCCATCGGCGAACAGCGGATGCGCGATCACGAGGTAGTCCAGCTCGGCCGGCAGGCTGTAGGCCGTCGCCGGCAGCGCCAGCGTCGGGCTCTGCACGGCTGCCGGAGCCGCCGCCAGCCAGCGACTGCTGCGGGTGTCGACCCGTACCTCACCGGCCGGCAGCAGATCACGCCCAAGCTTGCCGTCCACCTCGCTCCACAGCACCGTGCCGGTCGGCGCGCCCGCCAGCGCGAAGCCGCTGAAGCCGGGATTCGGCGTGACCGTCTCGAAGCCGTCACGCAGCAGTTCGCCACTGACTGCGCCCGCCAGCGTCGGATCCAGCCGACCCTGCGCCAGCGACGCGCCGTCCATCCGGCTCTGCCGGGTGTAGCGCAGGCTGTAACCCTCCAGCAGCACCACGTCGGCGCTGTAGCCGGTGTCGCGCGGCACCCGGATCGTCAGCGTGTTGCTGGTCGTCAACAGCGATTCCGGCACCGCCACCTCGATGCGTTCCGGCCGCAAGCCATCGAACCAGCGGTCCGCGACTTGCTGGCCATTGAGCAGCAGCTGCACATGGTGATCCGGCGCGGCATCCGGGAAGTCCAGCCCGCCGTGCAGGTCCACCGTCAGCGTGACCGGCCCGGCCACCCGCTCCGGCAGCGTGAAGCTGCGGCTGACCTCGGCCGGCCCGCTGGTCGCCGCGATCCGTGCGTCATGCCACTGGTCGGGTCCGTTGATGCTGGCGTTGTACAGCCGGTTGCTGTAGTCCCGCACCTCGCTGGCATAGCTGCGCAGACTCGCGCTGCCGGCCTGCACATGGCCACTGGCCGCCGTGCGCACCGCGGCCGGGTCCAGCGTGATCGTGTAGGCGCGGACCGCGCCGTAGCGAGACTCGCGGGCCTGGCCGACGAACTCGACGGTGCAGTCGGCGCTGAGCGTGGAACATGCGACGTGGCGCCAAACCGGCCGCTCGCCATCCAGCACCGCCAGACTGCTGGCCGGGGCGCCGGCGAAGCGTGCGTCCAACGCGATCAACGCCGAGCCCGCGATGCGCTGCACACCGTCGCGACTCACCCGCGCCAGCACGCTCGCCGTCGCGCTGGTCGGGGCGGCAGCACGTGCCGACATGACCGCGGCGTTCTCGGTGCGGATCGCGCCCCAGTCGATCGACGACTCGGTCGGCGCCGCGCCGCGCGACTCGCCGACTTTCAGCGCCGGATGGAAGCGAGCCTGCCCGAGCACGTCCACGTCTTCCAGCCGCAGTTCGGCCAGATCCTCGGCCGGCACCCGCGCGCTGTAACTGGCCGCCGTCATCCGCTCGCCGGCAGTGGCGCCGATCAACTCCGGCGTCAGCAACCGCCACTTCCCATCCGCAGGCCGACCCCACAGCCGGAAACCCAGCTGCGCGACTTCGGTCGCCGTGCTCCAGCGCACGTCGATCTCGCCGCCAACGCGGCTCACCGACATCTCGGCCAGCGTCACCGGCGTGGTCGTGAAGTCGCCGCTGAAGGCCACCGTGCCGGCCTGATCCTCGATCGGGCTCCGCAAGGCCGGATCGCCATGGTCGAAGGCCTGATCCTCCTCGCGACGGAAGCCGATCCGCACGGTCCGGCTGGCCGGGTTGGTCAGCTGGCAGCGCCGCAGCCAGCCGCCATCCGGAATCGCCCGGCTCTGCTTGCCGGCGAAACCGCGGAAGTTCGCCGCATCGATCGCGGTGCCCAGCGGGAAGTCCAGATCCAGCGTTCGGCACAGCACCCCGGCCGACACCGCGCCGCTGACCAGCCCCACCGTCGGCGGCCCGCCCACCGGTAGCAGCGCCTGCGACACATTGGCGTCCATCGCCACGTAGCCCACCACCTCCGGCGTGGCAAAGCCCGCCGGCGCCAGATCGTCGGCGCTGACCTCTCCCGCATCGAGCGCCAGTTGGAACCCGCCGGTGGTCACGTTCCGCTGTGCCGACTGCGCCCATGGCTGCGATGCCCCGACCAAGCCGCCCGCCGTCAGGTTGGCCCCCTCATTCGCCCAGCTCTGGATGGTGCTCAACACCACCGGCGGCGCCGAAAAGTCCAGCCCGCCGCCCGCAGTCGGCCAGCTCACCGGCTCCCAGGCCGCCGACGGCCACGCCGAGAACCCGGTGACGCTCGCGTTGTACTGCGTCGACGTGGTCGACACTTGTCCGACGATCAGCAGCGCGCCCGGTCCGGTACCGCGCAAGGCGCTGCCCAGCCACGCCGGCGTCAGTGTGTCCTGCTCCAGCCGGTAGCGCCCCGGAGTCGCTGCCAGCCAGTGCACCGTCTTCGCCCCCGAACTGCCGTCGCAGCCACTGCAGCCCGGCGGCTCCACCTGCAACACCTCGAAGCCGGTCGCCGTCACGTTGCGGATCCGCAAGCCCTGCGGCCCGGCGTTTTCGTCGGAGGCCTGCACGATGACGACCGGGACCTCGCGGAACGCCTGACCGAAGCTAACCAGCGTCGTCACGTTGACGGCCGGTGCCGCTGCAGTCGCCGGCAACACGACAGCACCCACTTGCAGTCCGGGCAAAGCGGCTCCCGCCGACCTGATGACATAGCTACGAGTGCCACTGGACGGCATATGGAACGAGTCACCCGCATAGCTTGCGGTGATGGTCTTGGTCCCGGGCGAGGTGCTGGTCAATTCGCAGCTGGTGGCAGGAAGGGTGATGGTGCACGTACCTCCCGCCCCGTCCGACACCGCAATCGTTCCGCTGGGACCAATTCCACCCGTGACCGAGGCGTAGACCTCATAGGCGGTATTCACCTGCTGGCTACCGGAAGGATTGAAGCCGTCGATTCGCATCTCGGTGTCCGCTTGCTGGACGGACATGACTGCCGTAGCCGTACTTCCCGTGTGAGTGGTTGAACCGTTGAATGTCGCGTTCAAGGAAACCACGCCAATCACGTCGTTGAACACCAGGCTGCAGGCGTAGATGACCGATGTTCCCGAGCCTGCCTCTGGTGTGGCGTCATTGCATGACTGTCCAGTATTTGCGGAAACGGTAATCTGGCCATTGGCTGGACGGGTTGCTGCGCCGGTTACGGTGATCGTCACCAATGTCGGCGCGCCAATCCGGGCGGGATCGGACGAAATTGTACTGACCACGCTTGTGCTGCTGTCTGGTGCCGGGATGAGGGCAAGTCCTATAGGGGAAGCCAATCCAGAGAAGAGCGTAGTCACCGGCGCCGATCCATCGGCATTAACCGCGCCAACGCGCCCTCCGCCTTCGTTTGCTACGTACAGGCGATTCGTGATGTGGTCCATTGCAATTGCAGTGGGCGCCACGACACTAAGTCCGAGACCGGTGACTGACGAAAAGGACATTGTGGATCGACCAAAAAAATCCGTCCCAAAAAGGCCTTCCGTCAGGAAACTGCGGTCCTGAGGCGGGTCTAGGTAAAGAAAGTTTACCGGCGTGGATCTGGTCAATACGGCTTCAATGCTGGACCCGTCCAGATTGGCGCGACGATAGCGTCTTGCACTGTATTCACCCCAGTAGATTTTTCCGGCTTCGAGATCAAGTGCAATGCCTACCGGGCCTCCGCCGGGCGTGGCAATCGTTTCAGTCAAACTGCCGTCAAGATTTGATCGGCGAATTGTTCCGTTGCTGAGATTGGACCAATAGACCTTTCTTGTGTATGGATCCAGCGCAACTCCATAAATGCAACCCGTTTCGGACTGTATCGTCGTCAAGCCGCTTCCGTCCAGATTGGCGCGAATCAATTGGCCACCGCTGTTACATCCGCCGACATACATCCTGCGCTCCACCGGGTCGTAGGCGATGGCTCGCCCGTTCGCAAGGCTCATGACTGGGGAAACCGCGGTTCCGTCTTTTCTAGCTCGACGCACCAGAGCATCACCATAAGAAGAGACATACAACCAATCGTTCCCTGGCGAAGTCACCAGCAAGGCCTCAGTATCCGACGAGGCCGCAAAGCCCGCTCCGGGCGTAAAGACTGCACGCAGAGTCTTGGGACCAACTTGCCAAGACGTCATTGAGCAAGCCGCTACGCCACTACTGACCGCGACCGGACCGCAACGCGCGCCGTAACCATCGCTGATGCTGATGGTGCCTACCGGCGTTACGCTGGCGCTTACGGAAACATTGACCGTGTAATTCTGACCCAGTCCGGCATTACTGCCGGAAGACACTGAGGTGATGGTCGTCACTGTGGGGAGCGCTGCTGAACCGCCCACCGCATGCGAATAGACTGACGACGCACTCGGCAAATGTCCGAAATCTCCAGGAATGGCACCGCCGGAGTAGCTTGCAGTAATGGAGGACACACCATTGGAAGAGAACGTGATGCTGCAGCTTGCTTCGCTTTCGGTGTCATTCAGCGACGTTAAGCTCGCGTCAGTGCAACTACCGCCCGGTGCCGCAGTAAATGTGACCGACCCAGTGTTCGGTGTCACCCGGCCTGACACCCTCGCAGTCAGGATTGCAGGTTGACCCAGCAGCGAAGGGTTCGGACTACTTGACTGCACCTGCGTCGTCGTGGTGGTCGCAGGGCCCCAGATGGCAATGTATGGCGTAGCGCGTCCAAAGGCCGTAGTAAAGGTGCCCCCCATCACCAGTGCGCCCTCGTATGGAACCACAGCAATGGTTTGGCCGTCCGTACCATTGCTACTCCCAGTGCCCAAACTCGACCAATTGGTCCCGTTCCAGCGCGCCACGCGATTGGCGGGTACTCCGCCTGCTGCTGTGAATTCGCCGGATGCGATCAACTCGCCGTTGTAGACCGTGAGTCCATTGACAATTGTACTTCCACTGCCGGTCACGCCGGCTCCCAACGCTGACCACGTGCTTCCGTTCCATTGGGCAATCCGGTTGACTGGGGATCCGCCCGCAAAGCTGGTGAATCCCCCGACGATCAAGTTGCCGTTGTACTCCGCGAGCGCCACTGGCGCGCCGCCGACGCCGGAGCCCAGAGCGAACCAACTAGTGCCATTCCAGCGCGCGATCTGAGATGCCGAGGTTCCACCGGCGCTAGAGAAATCACCGCCAGCAATCAGTGATCCATTGTATACGCCTACCACATAGACCAATGCATTCATGCCTGATCCCAATCCAGACCAGGCCGATCCATTCCACCGAGCGATTCGGTTGACCGTTACACCCCCCGCCGTCGTGAATAGTCCGCCCGCAATCAATTGATCCTGGAAGACAGTCAATCCGAAGACTTGGTCATTCATGCCAGAACCCAACGCAGACCACGCGCTTCCGTTCCAACGGGCGATTCGGTTGACCGTCACACCGCCGGCTGTCGTGAAGGCTCCTCCTGCGATCAAATCGCCGTTGTATTCAGTCAGCCGGAGCACCAGTCCGTTCATTCCCGTACCGAGGCTGGACCAGCCCGTCCCGTTCCAGCGTGCGATGTAATTGACGGTGATGCCAGCCACGGTCGTGAAATCACCGCCAGCAATCAAATCACCCTTGTAGACGGCCAATGTACGCACCCAGGTGTTAGGCGCAGTCCCAAGAAAACTGGGTCGCCAGTCTGGTGTTGCGGCGCCAACAGTATGGGCAAAAGCGGCTGACGTGCTTGGCATCCAATCCGCCCCGCCGATATAGCGTGCCGTCAAGGTCCGCGTGCCAGCCGTGCTCCAGCGGATCGTGCACTCGGCTTCCGAGGTGGTGTCATTGACCGGCGTCAGCGTCAGATCACTACAGGAACCGCCCGGTGAGCCAGTAATGGTGATGTGTCCGACCGTCGGCGCGGTGCTCGCCGTGACTCGGGCGCGAATCCGCACGGGTTCGCCGGCTCGCGAGGGCGTCGGGTGCGTGCTGGCGATTTCGGTGACGGTGAGGTCGGCGACGCCGTAGGCGGCGATGAACGGAGTAGGGATATCACCCGCCGTGTTGAAGCGTCCTCCCGCGATCAGCTCGCCGCCAAATGCGTTGAGCGCTAGCACCCAATCGTCGATTCCCGTGCCGAAGGCTGACCAGTTGCTGCCGTTCCAGCGCGCGATGCGATTCGCCGTCGTCCCGCCCGCCGTGGTGAAACTGCCCCCCGCCATCAGCTCGCCGCCAAAAACGCTGAGGGAAGAGACCTGACCATTCATCCCGGCACCGAGAGCCGACCAGCTGCTGCCATTCCAGCCCGCAATGCGACTCGCCGACGTCCCACCGGCTGTGCCGAAAACACCCCCGGCGATCAACTCCCCTCCATAAACGCTAAGCGCATTGACCTGGGCATTCATTCCCGAACCCAGCGCGGACCAGCTGATGCCGTTCCAGCGCGCGATGTAATTGGCCGCCGTCCCGCCTGCAGTGGTGAAAAAGCCACCTGCGATCAACTCCCCTCCATAAACGCTAAGCGCATTGACCTGGGCATTCATTCCCGAACCCAGCGCGGACCAGCTGTTGCCGTTCCAGCGCGCGATGTAATTGGCCGCCGTCCCACCCGCCGATGTGAAAAAGCCTCCTGCGACCAGCTCACCCCCATAGACGCTGAGCGTACCAACAGGGCTACTCATTCCCGAACCCAGCGCCGACCAGCTGCTGCCATTCCAGCGTGCGATAAAGCTCGCCGCGGTTCCGCCTGCCGTGGTGAAACCGCCCCCCGCGATCAGTTCGCCGCCGTAGACGCCGAGCGCAAAGACAGAACCATTCATCCCAGAGTCCAGGGCGGACCAGCTGCTACCATTCCAGCGCGCGATACGATTCGCCGCCGTCCCGCCCGCTGTGGTGAAACTGCCCCCCGCGATCAGGTCGCCGCCATAGACGCTGAGCGCTTGGACTTGGCCATTAATCCCTGAACCCAGCGCCGACCAGCTGCTGCCATTCCAGCGTGCGATAAAGCTCGCCGCGGTTGCGCCCACCGTGGTGAAAGCGCCCCCCGCGATTAGATCGTCGCCGTAGACACTGAGTGCATTGACCTGGAGATTCATCCCCGAACCCAGCGCCGACCAGCTGCTGCCGTTCCAGCGCGCGATGCAATTCGCCGCCGTCCCGCCTGCCGTGGTGAAGCTACCCCCTGCGATCAGCTCGCCGCCAACAACGCTCAGTGCATTGACCGAGGTATTCATCCCCGACCCTAGTGCCGACCAGCTGCTACCGTTCCAGCGCGCGATGCTGGCCGCTGCGGTCCCCCCAGCCGTACCGAAAACCCCCCCCGCAATCAGTTCGCCGCCATAGACGGCGAGTGCAAAGACCCAGTTGTCCATCCCCGACCCGAGCGCCGACCAGCTGCTGCCGTTCCAGCGTGCGATGCGATTCACCGCCGTCCCGCCCGCCGACGTGAACAACCCTCCAGCGATTAGCTCGCCACCATAGGCACTGAGCGCGCGAACTTCTCCGTTCATCCCCGAGCCCAGCGCCGACCAGTTGCTGCCGTTCCAGCGCGCAATCCGATTCGCCAGCATCCCGCCCGCCGTATTGAAGCGCCCGCCCGCAATCAGCTCGCCGCGATACAGGCTGAGGACCAAGATCTGGTTATCCACCCCGGCGCCTAGTGCTGACCAACTGCTGCCGTTCCAGCGCGCGATGTTGTTCGCAGCCGTACCGCCAGCGATGGTGAAAAAGCCTCCCGCAATCAGCTCGCCGCCGTAAACTGTCAGAGCAGAGACTTGGTTGTTCATCCCGGTGCCCAACGCCGACCACGCGATGCCATTCCAGCGCGCAATCCGGTTGACAATCTGACCGCCGGCAGTTGTGAATTCACCGCCAAGGACCAGTGCAGGGCCAGTCCCATCGTCGTAAACTGTTATCGCGTGAACGGTCCCATTTGGCGCGTCGTTCCCGGCAAAGGTCGCCTTCCAGTCCAACGTGCCGCCGTCTGGTTGCCGAGTAACCTTGGCGTCCGAGCCTAACGGGGCTCCCCTCGTACCCACTGCATTCGCTGACTCGACTGGCTTCGACGAGGTCGGCGTGCCGGTCTTCGCACCGTGTTCAGCCCGCGCCAGTTCCCGCCCAGCCGCATCCCGCAACACCGCCACCAACCTCGCATCCCGCTCGGACAGCTCGACACCATCCAGATGCATCCCCGGCTCCAGCGCCCGCGTCTTCAACCGCCGACGCTGGCCATCGGCATCGACCACCGACAGATCCAGCTGCCCGGCCTGCTCGCCCTTCCAGCTGATCGCCAGTTGCGGGCTGCCTTTGCCGGCAATCGGCGGCAGCAGCATCAGCGAGAGCGGGCGCTCGGCTTCTGTCGCGTGGGCCGTGGGCCACGCGGCGGCGAGTCCCATCCAGAGCAGAGCCATCCAGAGCCAGGGCTTCATCGTCATCTCCTGCAGTTCGGGCCAGTCATTCAAGGAATCGTCCGGCGCGGCGGATCGGCGCTCGCCTCCCAGATGGGAGGCAGCCGCTCAGTCGCGAATCGCACGCTCGATCAGCAGGGCCAGTGCCGCCTGCGAGTGCGCGCCGGTCTTGGCCATCACCTGCTTCAAGGTGGTGCGGGCGTTGCCGATCGAAATGCGCAGTTCTGCGGCGACCTGCGCGAGGTCCAGCCGCTGGTGGAACAGCAGCGCCAGCCGCCGCTCGGCGCGGGTCAATCCGTGGCGCTTCGCGAACTCCTGCTCCCGGTCGGTCCGGTCGGGCAGCCGCTCATGCAGCGACAGCGCCAGGGTTGCCGGGCCGTGCGCGGCGGTGGTCAATCGTCGAAGCGACAGCACGATTGCGGCGTCGACGTGACGCCAGTGCACCAATTGCGAGGCGACGGCGCCCGACGCCACTGCACTGAAGGCGCTCAGGTATTCGGCGCGGTGCTGGCGCGGCGCAAGCACGCCGTGGTCAATCAAGATCCAGCCGTCCTGCCGGAGTACGGCGGCAGCAGCGGTGTTCATCCGGAGCACTCGCCCGCCGGTGTCCAGCAGCCACACCGGCACGCCGTCGATGCCGGCGTCCAGCGCTTCGGCGAATTGCTCGGCGATCTTCAGACGCTGCTGCAACTGAACCACGTTCAGATAATGCGGTGCGATCGCTCTCAGCAGATCCAGTTCGTATGGGGAATACGGTCCGCTTTGCTCGCTGCGACTGAGAGATAGGGAGCCCGCAAGTTGCGCATCGCGCGCCAGCACGATGCCGGTGGAATGGCTGACGTCGAAATGGCGCAAGCCATCGGCCCAGAATCGGGTTCGTTTCAGCTCTTTCTGGTCAACGAATCGATCGCAGTCGGCCACGTATCCCGGCAGCATCAGATGCTGCTGGCGCTCCATCCAGATGTTCTCGCCGTTCAGCACCTCCGAATAGGGAGCCATATCGGACAAATTTGCGCCGAATATCTGCGGAATCGAGGCATGAAGATCGCGAAAATCCATGAAGTGCACCGCCGCGATATGCGAGCGGGTCAGTCGCATCAATCGCCGAGTGAAGGCTTCGATCCGCCCCGGTTCGGTGACGGAGCCATAGAGATCATTGAGCGCGAGTGCGTATTCACCATCCATGCGCAGGCCAGTCCTCCGAGGTTGCTACGGGCCGCCCGGTAGACTGGAACCACGGAAGTGCCCGTGTTCCGGTGTTGGCGGCCATGCAAGCCGCCATGCACACAGTGTGCCAACGCAAGTGATTGATTTTGGACTTATGGAATCAATGGATGTGGCATCTCACGCGGGTGCGCCGACGCGAGATGCCACGACTCACAGGCGATCTTCCGGACGATCAGTTCTCGAATCCGCTTCTGAAGATCGGATCCGGCGTGACGGTAACCTCGTAGGCCGGCACGCCCGAAGCGATGCGAAAATTCGAACTGACGGCAGTGCCGCTGATTCCGGTTGCGTCGACGTTGCCAGTCGTCTTGACGCCGCTGGAGGTGACGCCGGTGCCGTCGCTTGCACTGACCTTGCCATCGCGGATCTGGAAATTCGCGCTGGACTGGCCGAGTACCGAAGGGACCGCCACCATCATCAGGCAGCCCAACACTGCAGAAAGCCGGTTGCTGTGCATGAAATTCCCCATCAGGGTGTGGGGCAGGCATTGGTCAGGAACTGATTTCCGAAGGACGTCGCCAGGCAGGTGGTCACGCCACCGGTTTCCAGCGTCATCGTTTGCGTCACGCTGAGGAAATGAGTGGACAACGCCCAGCCCTGGTTTTTCCGGATGCTGCTGCGCCCCGAATTGATGATGGCGTGACGCAGGGAAATCACCTGCGGATCAATGCCCGACCCACTGACGCCTCCTTCAATGCCGTCATCCGTAGATCCGACTTCGAGGAATCGCTGCACGATTCGCGGGCCGGTACTGACGATGCCGCCGCCGGCATCGCTACTCCCGGCGTGGAAGGCCTCGATGCGATTGCGGCTGCCACCAAAGGACTGTTGTCCGGTACCCGTCGCGGGTGGAATCAACTCCACCCCGACCACTTTGGTGACCGTCGCACCGCCGGTGACGAATATGTCGGTGTTGGTGAGCGTGGGTGCGATTCCACGACCAAGGATTCCGACCAACTGACCCGCACTGGAGGTCGGTACCTCGATACTCGATGCGGAGATCAGATTGGCTCCATGGGTGCTGTTGCCGGTGAACTCCATGCCGATCATTTCCGTACCCACCCCAGTAACATTGATGAAGATCCCGCGAAGGCGACTGAAGACGGGATTGATCACGGCGATGCCCGTTCGGGTTCCGGAGGAGGCTGCAGCACCGCTGGCGACGAACCTGCCCCCAACCACATCCGCCCCGGCACCCTGGAAGATCGCGCCGGTCAACGAGCCACCCACTCCGCGAGCCGTCATGAAGCTGTCAATGACCTGCACGTCCTGGTGCCCCAGGATATAGGCGCCGATGGCTTGCACGGTGGCCGCCTGTGCAAAGGCATCAATCCGGACATTTTCGATGCGGAGTCCACCTTGGCCTGTGCCGGTATTTGCCAGAATCCCGCGCACGCTGCCGCCACCTGTGACGAAGATCGTACTGTCCTGCACAAGCACGTTGAACGCCGCGCCGATCTTGATAGCGTTGCGTATATTGGCTGTGGATCCCAATCCATCGGACCGCGCGCCAGCATGCAGGATTTTGGCCTCGTTCGCGCCGTCGGCGACCAGAATGGCCGCAGCACCATCGGTACCCGCGGCAACACCCGGACCGATATTCAATACCGAAACATTGTCGAGCACGCTCTGGGCGGAGAGTGTGATGGTGGCGACTGGATGCGTGGATCGCACGTTGCTGATCGAGTGTCCCAATCCGATGAGGCTCGAAGCCGCCGGGAGGACCAGACTGTTGGCGCCCAGATTATATTCGCCCGCATCGAGATGGATGCTTGTCAGTGCGCCCGACCCGGGCACGGCCGCCACGGCCGCCAGCAGTGCTGCGCCGGCCGCAGGATCATCACCGCCGTGTGGCACATAGACCGTGCGAACCAGCGGTGAGCGCGCCTTGATGGCAAATGGCACGGAGTTCAGCTTCGGTCGCGGCGTCATTTCGGCATCGTTGCCGACCTTGATTCCCAGAAACAGGCGCCGGGCAAAAGTCGTTTCGGGGATCGGTACTGTCTCTCCCAGTGCGACCGACAATTCACCGTTGACCACATTGACGTTCTGGCTCTCGGTCCAGAGTGCGGCGCCGCCCGTCGCAACGTCATACAGCGAAAACACGACGGTCTGGCTACCGGTCACCGGCGTGCCACTGGTCGTGGTCAAACGCGCGTTGTAAGCGATCGTGGTCGGATACCCCTGCGCTCCGACACTCTGCACGAACCCGATCAGCAACGCTGCGAAAACCGCCCGAATCCACATACTGCCTCCTGATTGAACCGCATGCTGCGAGCAGGCTAGCGGCGGGAATCTTCGGCATCGTCTCCCATTTGGGAGTGAATCCAGAGGATCGACGTCGCTGGAGAAGGCCGGACTGGCTTGGTAATCATGAACTCGTGCCGCCACATCTCCCGTGAGGTGTGGCGTGAGAAGTGACGTGCACCGATCCGGCTTGCCGAGCGGACGCGCCACGCTGTTTGGCGCGATGCTTGCATGGTGGAGTGTTCGCGCGACGGGGATATCGGCATGTCATTGGAGCAGTTGCGGGCGCTGTTGCATGCGCCCTTCGATCTGGAGCACGACTTCGAGGCGGCCTTGACCGCGACGGCGTTGCGGGCGCGGGAGGCGCTGGGGGCGTCGCGGGCGCTCGTGGCGGTGCCGGAGGGCGGGGGCTGGCGTGCCTATGTCGACACCGGCGAGGTGCTGGAGGCCGCAGTCGTGGGGCTGGTGGCATCGACGGCGGTGATTCGGCAGGCCTTCGAGCAGGGACCGGCGCTGGAGACGGTGACGCTGAAGGCGGTGCGGCGCAGCGGCAGTCTGGATCGGCAGCGCATCCACAGCGTGCTGGCGGTGCCGTTGGCGCGGGTCGTGGGTGGTGCGGAGGCCGGCGCGCGGCCGATCGGGGTGCTGTATCTGGATCGGCGGGACGAACGGCCGGCCTTCACCACGGAGGACCGCGACTGGGCGCTGGACTTCGCGGCGCTGACCGGGCGCACGCTGACGCTGGTGGAATTGCTGGCGCAGGCGCGCCGACAGCGGGACGCCGCGCGGCTGGAGGCGGCCGACTTGCGTGGCCAGCAGGGTTTCGGGGCGGTAGACGTGCTGGAGAGCCGCGATCCGGCCTTTCGCCAGCTGATCGGTCGGACGCTGACCGGCGTGATGCGCGCGCCGAAGCTGACCGTGCTGCTGGTCGGGCCGACCGGCAGCGGCAAGTCGCATCTGGCGCGGCGTCTGCACGCGATCGGGCCGCGCCGCGAGCAGCCTTTCGTGACGCTGGACTGCGGGCAGGCGACCAGTTCGGAGGCGCTGAGCGCCGAGCTGTTCGGCTTTGCGAAGAAGTCGGGTTTTGCGGTGGATGCCGGCGGGCGGCCGGGCAAGGCCTTGTTGGCCGACGGCGGCGTGCTGTTCATCGACGAGGTCAACTCGATGCCGTTGGACCTGCAGCCACGGCTGCTGCGACTGGTCGAGGCGGGCCGCTATTCGGCGCTGGGCACGGGGGAGGAAATCCGCGTCGACGTCCAGATCATCGCGGCGGCCAACGAGGACTTGCGGGTCGCGGTGCGAGAGCGGCGCTTTCGCGAGGATCTGTACTTCCGGCTGAGCCAGCTGACGCTGACCTTGCCTGCGCTGTCGCAGCGACGTGCCGACGTGGTGCCGCTGGCCGAGCGGATGCTGGCGCAGATCGCGCGCGATCAGGGCCTGCCGCTGCCGCATTTCTCGGCCGAGGCGCTGGCGCTGCTGGAGGGCTTTGCCTGGGAGCGCGCCGGCAATCTGCGCGGGCTGCTGCACACGGTGGAGCGCACGCTGCTGATGCTGCCGAGCGGGCAGACCCGCATCGAACGCGACGATCTGGTGCTGTCGGAGCCGCTGAGCGATCTGATGCCGGTGGCGGTGCCCGACACGGTCGGGGGCTTCCGGCGCCTGGCGCCTGCAGCGCTGAAGGCGCTGCTGACCGAGAAGATCCGCACCCATCGCGGCGTGATCGCGCGGATCAGTCAGGACGCGGAGCTGATCGAGCAGTTCGGGGTCGGTGAGCGGGTGATTCCGGCCTCGACGCTGCGGCAGCGGATTGCCCGGCTGGGATTGAACGAGCTGCTCGATGAGGTCCGGGCGGCGCAGGAGTTCACGCTGGACGAGGCATTGACCGCGTTGCGCAGTCACGGCAACGGTAGCGATGCGGCCCGCGCCCTCGGTGTCACCCGCGACCGGCTGGTCTGGCGGCTGCGGCAGGCGGGCCTAACCGTGGGGCGGGTGCTGGGTCGGGATGACGACGCCGGCGAGTCCTGAGCGTTCGTGAGGTGTCACAGCTTCCGTGGGTGACGCACGTGAGTGGTGACTGGCGCCGCGAAGTCGCTGGCCTCAGTCCGCCATGGCTCGGATGGCACGCAGCTTGCATGAGCCGGCGTGCAGATCGACGCGCCGGCACGCGGATCCGCACCTATCCAGACGAGTAGACGGGGCGGCACCCGGTTGGCGGGTGCCGCTGACTTCCGTCGGTGACCTCAGCGCCGGCGCTCCTGTTGCCACAGCACCTCGCCGTGGCCGGAGGCGCGGGCGAGCACGCGGGAGATCACGAACAGCAGGTCGGAGAGCCGGTTGAGGTAGCGCAGCACTTCCGGGCGCACGGCCTCGGCGCGCGACAGGGTCAGCGTCTCGCGCTCGGCGCGGCGGACGATGGTGCGGGCGAGGTGGCAGTGCGCCGCGGCCATGCCGCCGCCGGGCAGGATGAAGTTCTTCAGCGCCGGCAGGTCCTCGTTGAAGGCGTCGAGGTCCGATTCCAGCCGGTCGATGTCGGCGTCGTGGATCAGCGCCATGCCGGGCACGCACAGTTCGCCGCCGAGGTCGAAGAGCTGATGCTGCACGCGGGTCAGCACGGTCGCGACCGCCTCGGGCACGTCCGGCGCGGCCAGCACCATGCCGATCGCGCTGTTGGCTTCGTCGACGGTGCCGTAGGCGTTGACGCGCAGGCTGTCCTTGGCGACGCGGCTGCCGTCGCCGAGGCCGGTGCTGCCGTCATCGCCGGTGCGGGTGTAGATCTTCGACAGGCGGTTGCCCATGGCGCGGTCTCCGGAGAAAAAGGTGCCGAAGGATGCGGTCGGCGTCCGGGCCTGACCGTGAAGGGCCGAGGAGTCTCATGTGCGCGGGAATGATGGATGGCGTGGATCGCGAGGCCGACACGGCCTGCGCGGCATCGCCTCCTTGCAACGGGACTCAGCGCGAGCGTGCCAGCAGGCCCTCGGCTTTCAGCGTGAAGGCGTGTTCGGCGCCGAGCCGCTCGCGCAGCATCGGCAGCGCCTGCTCCAGCAGCACCCGCGCGGCCTCGCGTCGGCCCAGCGCCAGCTCGGCCTCGGCGAGCACCACGCGATAGCGGGCCAGCTGCACGTCGCCCTCACCGATGTCGCGGACGAAGCGCTCGACCAGGGCGGCGGCGGCCTCGCGGGCCTCGGCGTTGCGGCCCTGCAGCAGCAGCGCGGCGGCACGGCGGTTCATCGCGTTGGCGGTCTCGGCGCCGAGCTTGGTGGCGCCGGCACCGAGCGCAATGGCCTGATCAAGTAGCGTCAGCGCGTCGGGGATGCGCTGCTGGCGTTCGGCGATGCTGGCCAGCAGCACCAGGCTGTTGGTGATGCCACGGACGTCTTCGGGGTACAGCCGGCGCAGCACGTCGAGGCGCCGCTCGGAATAGCCGCGCCCGGCATCCAGCTGACCGCCGGTGATCAGCAGCGCGGCGAGGTTGTTCCAGGTGGTCAGCGTGAAGCGATGGTCGGCGCCGAGCACGCGCTCGGCATCGGTGGCGATGGCCTCGAATTCGGTCAACGCCTCGGCGTTGCGGCCGCGCTCGTAGTGGATGCTGGCGACCAGATTTCGGGCCAGCAGCGTCTTCGGGTGATCGGCGCCCAGTGCCGCGACGGCGAGCTCGCGGGTCTGGTCGGCGAGTGTTCCCGCCTCATCGTTGCGACCGAGTTCCGACAGGGCCTCGGCGAGATTCATCCGCGCGCTGACCCGCACGCCGACATCGGCCACGAGCCGATCGGCGCGGGGCAGGGCTGCCTGCAGCAGCGCGACGCCGGCCACGGCATCGCCGGTCTTGACCTTGTAGTCGCCGATCGCCAGGTCGATCTCGACCAGCTCGGCCGCATCGGGGTCAGCCAGCAAGGTGGCAAGTTCGGCACGCGCTGCGGTCAGCCTTGCGGCGCCCTCCTCATAGCGACCGAGCAGCGCGATCGCGCTGGCCCGTTGCACCGCCAGTCGCGCCCGCTCCAGCGGCGTCAGGCTGGCGCCGCCTCGGGCTTCGATGCGGTCGAGTTGCTCCAGCACATGCTGCTGCTCGCCCAGCGCGCGATAGGCGTCGGCCAGCACGCGGCGGGTGGAGAGCTCGACGGCGGCGGCGCGGCTGCTCATGTCCAGTGCGGCGGTGCGATCCAGCGCCTCGCGCACGGTGATCGGCCGGCCGCGCGCCAGCGCCGGGTCGGCGGCCGATAGCGTGGTCGACAGCAGCTGGTTGACCTCGGCGGCCTGCGCCAGCGCCTCGCGGGCAAGCTCGGCGGAGTACAGCGACCAGACCAGCGCCGCCAGCAGGGCCGTCAGCGTGATGCCGGCGGCGGCGACGCCGGCGCGGTGGCGGCGCACGAATTTGCCGAGCAGGTAGCGCGCGCTGGGCGGCCGCGCCAGGATCGGTCGATCTTCCAGATGGCGTTCGAGGTCGTCGGCCAGCTCGGCGGCCGATTGGTAGCGGGCGTCGGCCTCGGCGGCCACCGCCTTCATCACGATCGTGTCCAGCTCGCCCTTCAGCGCCGGCACCCGCTGCGCCAGCGGCTTCGGCGGCGTCTCCTGGATGCGCCGCACGGCTTCGAGCAGCGTCACGCCGGTGGTGTCGTGCGGCAACTCGCCGCTCAGCAGCTCGTAGGCGATCACGCCGAGCGCGTAGACGTCGCTGCGCGGGTCGATTCGGTTGGGGTCGCCGGACAGCTGCTCCGGGCTCATGTACTGGATCGTGCCGATCACCTCGCCGACCCGGGTCAGCCGGGTCGAGCCGGGCAGCTGGTCATCCAGCGTGCGGGCGATGCCGAAGTCGAGGATCTTCGGTTGGCCGCTGCCGTCGACCAGAATGTTCGCCGGCTTCAGGTCACGATGGACGATGCCGCGGGTGTGGGCATGCTGGACGGCGCGGGCGATCGAGATCAGCAGCCGGACGCGGCCGCGGACGTCGAGACTGGCCGCCGTCGCATGGGCGACCAGTTCGCGGCCTTCGACGTACTCCATGGCCAGCCACGGCAGCTCGCCGTCGTGGCCCGCGGCGTGGATGCGGGCGATGCCGGGGTGATTCAGTGCGGCCAGAAACCGCGCCTCGTGGGCGAAGCGCTCGCGCAGGCCCGCGCCCCAGCCATCGGCGCGCAGAGTCTTCAGCGCCACCAGTCGCTGCGGTTCCTGTTGCTCGGCGAGGAACACCGTGCCCATGCCGCCGCTGCCGAGGCGTTCGAGAATGCGGAAGCCGCCGATCTGCGTCGGCAGCTCGCTGCTGATCGCGCCCGGCGAGTCGGCGGCGGGCGTGCCGGGCAGCAGGGTTTCACCGGCGCTCAGCGTCAGCTCGGCGCGCAGTCGTGCGGCCAGCGTCGGGTCGGTCTCGGCCAGCGCCGCCAGCCGTGCGGCGCGCGCGGTCGGGTCCAGCATCGCCAGCTCGGCGCGCAGGATCGCGCCGTCAGTCAGGTCAGCCACCGACACACCCGCCCGGGCGGCGTAAACTGCTCGTTGACGTCGACTTCGGGAGCCCCCGCATGACCTTCCTCGATCTGGTGATCTTCGCCTTCCTCGCCTTTGTCGGCTTCATCCTGTGGCGCAGCGTGCAGTCGGTGCCGCAAGGCTACAACTACACGGTGGAGCGTTTCGGCAAGTACATCCGCACGCTGCCGTCGGGCTTCGATTTCATCGTGCCCTTCATCGACGTGATTGGCCGTCGCGTCAACATGATGGAACAGGTGCTGGACGTGCCGCGGCAGGAAGTCATCACCCGCGACAACGCGGTGGTCGCGGTCGACGGCGTGGTGTTCTATCAGGTACTCGACGCCACGCGGGCCTCCTATGAGGTGTCGAATCTGGAATTGGCGATCATCAACCTGACGATGACCAACATCCGCACGGTGCTGGGCTCGATGGATCTGGACGAGAGCCTGTCGAAGCGCGACGAGATCAACGCCAAGCTGCTGCGGGTGGTCGATGAGGCCACGCATCCGTGGGGGCTGAAGGTCAACCGCATCGAGATCAAGGACATCGCGCCGCCGAAGGATCTGGTCGCGGCGATGGCGCGGCAGATGAAGGCCGAGCGCGAGAAGCGCGCCAACATCCTCGACGCCGAGGGCTTCCGTGCCGCGGAGATCCTGAAGGCCGAAGGCGAGAAGCAGGGCGCGATCCTGCAGGCCGAAGGTCGCCGCGAAGCCGCCTTCCGCGACGCCGAAGCCCGCGAGCGTCTCGCCGAGGCCGAAGCGAAGGCCACGGCGATGCTGTCCCGGGCGATCGCGCAGGGCAACATCCAGGCGGTCAACTACTTCATCGCCGACAAGTACGTGCAGGCGCTGAAGGAGATGGCGGCGAGCCCGAACCAGAAGACGCTGCTGCTGCCGATCGAGGCGACCGGCGTGCTCGGCTCGCTGGCCGGCATCGCCGAACTGGCCAAGGCCGCCAGCGACGGCCGCGCCGCGGCGTCGGTCGTGCCGCCGCCGATGCCCTGAGATTGGAGCCGTCGCGATGATTCTGAGCTTCTTCAGCGAGCACGGACCGATGCAGTGGGCGCTGCTCGGCTTCCTGCTGCTGATCGTCGAAATGCTGATGCCGGCCACCTTCTTCATGTGGTTCGGTCTGGCGGCGCTGGCCGTGGCGCTGATCAGCCTCGCGGTGGACCTGCCGTTGCTGGCCGACGTGATCCTGTTCGCGGCCACGGCGTTTGCGCTGGTCGCGATCTACCGGCGCGGCAAGCGCGAGCGTCACGTCGAGGACAGCGACCGCCCGCTGTTGAACCGGCGTACCGAACAGATGATTGGCCAGATTCATGCGTTGATCGAGCCGATCGAGAACGGTCGCGGCCGCCTGCAGATCGGTGACGCTTTCTGGCGCGTCACCGGCCCGGATCTGCCGGCCGGTCAGCGCGTGAAAATCATCGGCGTGCACGATCTCGTGCTCGAAGTTCGCGAGGCCTGAGCCGCCTCATCCAAGGAGCGTTGTCATGAAGCCGAACACCCTGTTTGTCGTTGCCCTGCTGTCGGTGCCGGCTGCCGCCATCGAGCTGCCGGCTTACCCGATCGGCTCGGGCGCCGACGTGTCGCCCACGGAATGGGTGGTGACCCGCTATCCGCCGCGCAGCTTCGTCAATGCCGGTACGCAGTTCGGCCGCGACAGTGTGTTGCGGATGACGCTGGACGCCGGCGATGGACAGCCGAATCGCCCGCCGCCCTTCGGCAGCAACTTCTACAACACGCAGGGTCGCGTGGTCGGGATGTTGAACACGCCGCCGGGCACGGCCGTGATCGGCAGTGTCTATCTGCCGCAGGCCTGGATGACCACCGATCCGGGTTCTCCGGCGCTGAATCGCACGACCACGCTGCTGCTGGAGCTGAGCCCGTTTGCCGATTTCAGCAGCTGCCCGCAGGGTGAGTGCCTGATCTATCCCGGCCTCGGCTTCACCAACGCCGACGTCAACAATCCGCAGACCAACGGCGGCGTGCCACGCCTTCGGGTGGCCGACAAGGAAGGCGTCGATGGCTGGGTCAACCTCGCCACGCCCTTCCAGACCAACGCCTGGAATGATTTCTGCATTGCTTGGGAAGGCCCGCGGATCCGCTATTACGTCAACGGCCAGGTGGTCTACACCGACAACACCGTAGTCCAGCCCAATCCGAGCCCGACCCCGATCATCGGCCTCCGCAAGACCTTCGTGCTGGGCTACAACTACACGACCAACTACGACATCCACTGGAGTCGGCTGGAGTATGGCGCGCAGGCCAATCTGAGCCTTGCCGCCGTGCCCGGCACCGCAATTGCCGGGCAGCCGCTGACGGTGACGTGGACGGTATCGAACAGCGGCCCGGCGGCGTCCAGCAACATCCAGCTGCCGCTGAACCTGGTCGGCGCCCAGTTGCAGACCGTCAGCGGCGCCTGCACCAGCCTGCCGTGCACGATTGCCAGTCTGGCGGTGGGCGCGACAGCGACCGTCAGCACCACGTATCTGGTCACCGCGCCCGCGGGCACGCCGATCACCGCCAACCCGAGACTGACCTCCGACAGCATCGACTGTGTCGCGGCCGACAACGCGCTCAGCCTGTCGTTTCCAGTGCAGACTGCCGCGCCGGTCGGCACCGCGCCGGTGCCAGTGGACGACCGCCGCGCACTGGCGCTGCTGCTGGCCGCGCTGCTGCTCGCCGGAACCTGGAGCCTGCGGCGTCGCTGAGGGTCTGCGTCCGCCGGGTGATCCGCACGATCCCCGGCACGCCGCTCAGGCCGTCGCCGTCCGCCGCCGCTTCGCTGGCGGGGCCGGCGGTGGCGGCAGCTCGCCCGCCGCACCCAGCGCCCGCGCCAGAAACCGCCCGGTGTGCGAGGCTTCGATTCCGGCCAGTTGTTCCGGGCTGCCCTCGGCGATGATCCGGCCGCCGCCGCTGCCGCCTTCGGGGCCCAAGTCGACGATCCAGTCGGCGCAGCGGATCACGTCGAGGTTGTGCTCGATCACCACCAGCGTGTTGCCGCGTTCGCGCAGCTGGAACAGCACCTTGAGCAGCTGGTCGATGTCGTGGAAGTGCAGGCCGGTGGTCGGCTCGTCGAGGATGTACAGCGTCTGCCCGGTGTCGCGACGGGACAGCTCGCTGGCCAGCTTGACGCGCTGCGCCTCGCCGCCGGACAGCGTGGTCGCGGCCTGGCCCAGCGTGATGTAGCCCAGACCCACGTCCAGCAGCGTCTTCAGCCGCCGCTCGACGAAGGGCACCGGCTCGAAGAAGCGGTGCGCGTCCTCGACGGTCATCGCCAGCACCTCGGCGATGGTGCGGCCCTTGTAGCGGATGTCCAGCGTCTCGCGGTTGTAGCGCTGGCCCTTGCAGACGTCGCAGGGCACGTAGACGTCGGCGAGGAAGTGCATCTCGACCTTGATCACGCCGTCGCCCTGGCAGGCCTCGCAGCGGCCGCCCTTGACGTTGAAGCTGAAGCGGCCGGGCTGGTAGCCGCGGGCGCGCGCCTCTGGCACGCCGGCGAATAGCTCGCGGATCGGCGTGAACAGGCCGGTGTAGGTCGCCGGATTGCTGCGCGGGGTGCGGCCGATCGGGCTCTGGTCGATCTCGACCACCTTGTCGAACAGCTCCAGCCCGCGGACCTCGCCATGCGGCGCTGGCCGGGTATGCGCGCCGTTGAGCTTCTGCGCGGTCAGCCGATACAGCGTGTCGTTGATCAGCGTGGATTTGCCGGAACCGGACACGCCGGTCACGCAGACCAGCCGGCCGGCCGGGATCTTCAGCGTCACGTCCTGCAGGTTGTTGCCGCGCGCGTTCGCCAGCGTCAGCCAGCGCTCGGGCGGCGGTGCGGCGAGGCGGCGACCGGGCGGGGCGATCTTTCGGCGGCCGGACAGGTAGTCGCCGGTCAGCGACTCGGCGCAGTCGATGATCTGCTGCGGCGGCCCCGAAGCGACGATGCGCCCGCCGTGGACACCGGCCAGCGGGCCGATGTCGACCACATGATCGGCCAGCCGGATCGCGTCCTCGTCGTGCTCGACCACGATCACGGTGTTGCCGAGATCGCGCAGCTTGACCAGCGTCCCCAGCAGCCGCTCGTTGTCGCGCTGGTGCAGGCCGATCGAGGGTTCGTCGAGCACATACATCACGCCGACCAGTCCGGCGCCGATCTGGCTGGCCAGCCGGATCCGCTGCGCCTCGCCGCCGGACAGGGTCTCGGCGCTGCGGGCGAGGCTCAGGTAATCCAGCCCGACGTCGCAGAGGAAGCCCAGTCGCGCGTTGATTTCCTTGAGGATCTTCGCGGCGATCTCGCCGCGCCAGCCGGGCAGGGTCAGCGCGTCGAAGTGCAGTCTGGCCTCGCGGATCGGTAGCCGGGAGACGGCGGGCAGCGAGCGGCCGGCCACCTGCACATGCCGGGCCTGCCGGTTCAGCCGCTCGCCGTCGCAGGCCGGACAGGGCTTGTGGCTGATGAAGCGCGACAACTCCTCGCGGATCGTCTGGGAGTCGGTCTCGCGGTAGCGTCGCTTCAGCACGTTCAGCACGCCCTCGAAGGGCTGCTCGCGCATCACCGGCCGGCCGCTATCGGACAGCAGCTTGAAGCGCAACAGCGCGCCGCCGCTGCCTTCGAGCACCACCTGCTTCGCCGACTCCGGCAACTTCGCCCACGGCTGCTCCAGCGAGAAGTCGTAGTGATCGGCCAGCGCCTTCATCGTGTCGAAGTAGTAGCTGTTGCGCCGATCCCAGCCGCGGATCGCGCCCTCCGCCAGCGACAGCTGCGGCGCGCTGACCACCAGCTCCGGGTCGAAGAAGGTCACCGTGCCGAGCCCGTCGCACTGCGGACAGGCGCCGCTCGGCGAATTGAAGGAGAACAGCCGCGGCTCCATTTCGGTCAGCGCGTAGTCGCAGATCGGGCAGCTGTAGCGGTTGGAGAACAGCTGCTCGCTGGACGGATCGTCCATGTCGACCAGCTTGACCAGCCCGTCGGCCAGCTTCAGCGCGGTCTCGAAGGACTCGGCGAGACGCTGCTGATGCTCCGGATTCGGCCGGAATCGGTCGACCACCGCCTCGATGGTGTGCTTGCTGCGCAGCGCCAGCTTCGGCACGCCCTCGTCCAGATCCACCACCTCGCCGTTGACCCGCGCGCGGACGTAGCCCTGCGCCTTCAACTGCGCGAACACCTGCTCGTGCTCGCCCTTGCGGTCGCGGACGATCGGCGCCAGCAGCAGGTAGCGCCGATCTTCGGGCAGCGCCAGCACCGCATCGACCATCTGGCTGACCGTCTGCGCCTCCAGCGGCAGGCCGTGATCCGGACAGTGCGGCGTGCCCACCCGCGCGTACAGCAGGCGCAGGTAGTCGTGCACCTCGGTGATCGTCCCCACCGTCGAGCGCGGGTTGTGCGAGGTCGACTTCTGCTCGATCGAGATCGCCGGCGACAAGCCCTCGATGTGGTCGACATCCGGCTTCTCGGTCATCGACAGGAACTGCCGCGCATACGACGACAGCGATTCGACGTAGCGCCGCTGACCCTCGGCGTAGATCGTGTCGAAGGCCAGCGAGGACTTCCCCGATCCGGACAACCCGGTAATCACGATCAGTCGATCGCGCGGCAGGTCGAGGTCGATGTTCTTCAGATTGTGCGTGCGCGCACCGCGGATGCGGATGGTGTCCATCGGGGCCGGAAACGAACGGGGAACATCGCAGCATAGGCGCTGCGGGGTGAGGTTGGCATCAGGACCGATGACATCCTGCAGCGCCGTGGCAGAGTCCCCACCCCTGCCGCCCAAGGCATGCGCCAGTCGCGGCGGTGCCGGTCCTCGATCAGGTCAACCCCGCCACGGCGGGTCGCCGTAGTCGGGGTCGCTGCTGACCTTCCGGGCCTGGGTGCCGGCGTCGGGCTTGCGGGTGGCTTTGCGGGGCATGCGGTCCTGCGAGCGGAAGGCGACAGGGCCGATGTTGCGCTCAAGACTCGTTGCAGGCTACCCGTCTGATCGGGTGGTGGCGGGTGTGGCGCGACGTCTTGCGGGCCTGCGAACGGCTCCAGTCGGTGGCCTCGACGGCCGGTCGCCGGTCGAGATCGCTTCACTACGTTCACGATGACGCAGTCTGGCGCCTGCGGCGGTTCCGCGTGGCGGTCAGCCCGACCGCGCTGCCGCCCCCAGTCGATACCCCGCGCCATACACCGCCTCGATCAGGCTCTCCGGCGCGCCGGCCAGCGCGAGTTTGCGGCGGAGGTTGCGCAGGTGGCTGTCGATGGTGCGTTCGCTGACGTCGCGCCAGTCGGTGTAGGCGGCGTCGATCAGTTGGGCGCGGGTGTAGACGGTGCCGGGGCGTTGGGCGAGGGTGGCGAGCAGGCGGAATTCGACGACGGTGAGCGGCAGGAGTTGGCCGCTCCAGTGGGCGGCCAGCGCCGCCGGGTCGAGTTGCAGGCCGGTGGCGGGCGGGTTCGTGGCGGGCGCGGGTGGCGGGTTGGCGCGGCGGAGCAGGGCGCGGACGCGGGCGACGACTTCGCGCGGGCTGAAGGGTTTGCAGACGTAGTCGTCGGCGCCGGCGTCTAGGCCCTGCAGCCGGTCCTGTTCCTCGATGCGGGCAGTGAGCATCAGGATCGGCACATTGCTCTTGGCGCGGAGCGCCGTGCAGATGCTCATGCCGTCGCGACCGGGCAGGCGCACGTCGAGCAGCACGAGTTCCGCCGGCCAGTCCAGCGCGGCGGCTTCGGCGGCGGCGCCGTCGGCGCAGAGCCTGACCTCGTGGCCTTCGGCCTTGAGATAGTCGCGCAGCAGGGCGGCGATCTTGGGTTCGTCCTCGACGATCAGGACGCGGGCGCTCACGGGCGGGCTCCGGGCTGCGGCAGCGTGAGCGTGACGCGCAGGCCGCCGAGCGGCGAGGCGGCGAGGCTCAAGTGGCCGCCGTGGGCTTCGGCGATGTTGCGGCAGATGGCGAGGCCCAGTCCGGCGCCGTCGCCGCGGGCGCTGCTGCCGCGGTAGTGGCGGTCGAGCAGCTTCGGCAGTTCGGCGGGGTCGACGGCGGGGGCGCTGTCGTCCAGCTGCAGGCGCCAGCCCTCGGTGTCGGCGCGCAGGTCCAGCTCGACCCGGCCGCCGGTGTCGGTGTGGCGCAGCGCGTTGCTGAGCAGGTTGCCGACCAGCTGTTCCAGCCGCGCCGGGTCGATGCGCGGATGCGTCGCGTGTTCGGGCAGCGTCGCGACCAGCGTCAGACCGGCGCGTTCGAAGGCGCCGGCGTGGCGAGCGGCCAGCGCGCCGACCAGCGCGGCGAGGTCGCAGGCGTCGAAGCGGTAGGCGAGTCCGCCGCGGTCGGACAGCGCCAGCGCGTAGAGGTCGTCGACCTGGCGGGCGAGTTGCGCGGCTTCGGCGGCCAGCGAGTCCAGCGCGGCGGCGTCGAGCGGGCGGATGCCGTCCTGCAGCGCCTGCAGCTCGCCCTGCAGCACGGTCAGCGGGGTACGCAGCTCGTGGGAGATGTCGGCGATCCAGCGGTCGCGGGCCTGCCGGCTCTGCTGCAGGGACTCGGCCATCCGGTTGAAGTCGCGGCCCAGCTCGCCGAGTTCGTCGCGGCCGAGGTCGGCGACGCGGGCGGCGTCGTCACCGGCGGCCAGCGCCCGGCTGGCGGCGGCCAGCGCGTCGATCCGGCGGGTCAGCATCCTCGACAGCAGCAGTGCGGCGAGCAGCGTGGCGGCGAGCAGCGGCAGCGCTACCCACAGCGCGCGCTGGCGCTGCTCGCGGGCGAAGTCGAGGTCGGCGGCCTGCTGCAGCTGCGGCATCGGGGCGAGGGCGAGGAAGCCGACGGTGCGGTCGTCCAGCGTGATCGGCAGCCGGGCGGCGTCGGGCCGCGGTGGCGGTCCGGCGACCGGGTGGCCGTCGGCGTCGAGCAGGCTCAGGCGACTGGGCAGGCCGAAGGGGCCGGGTGGTCGTCGGTCCGGCGGACCGTCGTCGTGGGGGTGGCGGCCGAAGGGTGGGCGGTCACGCGGGTGCCGCGGTCCGCCGAAGAGGTCGCGCTCGCCCGGCCGTGAGCGCTCGCCCAGCACCGACTCCAGCAGCTCCATCCAGCGGCGCGGGCGTCCGGCGAGCGTGGACCAGCCGCCGGCGCGCTGGTATTCGGCGGCGGCAGCCTCGGCGATCGGCGGCAATCGCGCCTGTTCGAGGCGGTTCGCGTGGGCCAGCAGGCCGTGGCGGAAGGCGTGTTCCTGCAGCGCCAGCATCGCCAGCACGATCGCCAGGCCCATGCCGGCCGAGAGCAGGAACCAGCGATGCCACAGCCGCGGACGCCAGCGCATCGCCGTCGCGTCCGGCGTCAGCGCGGTTCGAAGGCGTCGGCGAACACGGCGTCCGCCGGCACGCCGAGCAGCCGGAAGCGCACGCTGCCGGTGGCGGACCAGCCGCCGGCGGCGCTCGGGTCGGCGATCCAGACGCGCAGGTACACGTCGCGACCTGACAACGCCGGGTCGGCCGGCAGGGTCAGGTCCTGCGACAGCAGCCCGTTGGCGCCGAGGCTGGCATCGACGCGCAACACGGCGCTGTCGTCGGGGCTGGTGCTTTCGGCGAGTGTCAGCAGGATCCGGGCGGCGGCCTGCGGGGCGGCGCGGTCGACCGCCACGGTGAAGCCGGGTTCGCCGGCCAGCGGAGGTTCGATCGCGATCAGTCGCGGCTGGCCGGCGCTGCCGCCGATCGCGCTGCCGACGGCGACCGGGACGGCGCCGCTTTCGGTGTACAGCGTCGGCCGGGCGAAGGGGCCGGAGCCGTCGAGCAACCGCGGATCGGTCAGCGGCCGACGCAGGAAGGTCACGAGCTGGGCGCGCTGTCCGGCTGACAGGCCGAGCGGTGCCATCTGCGGGGCGAGGTTCGGCGCGGCGAAATCGCCGCCGCGGTTGTAGAAATCGACCACTTCTTCCAGCGTGGCGAAGCGGCCATCGGCCATGTACGGCGCCGACAGTTCGATGTTGCGCAGCATCGGCGTGCGCATCCGGCCGCGGTCGGCGTTGTTGCCGGTCACCGCGAAGCGGCCGGGGTCGGCAGCCTGCGGCCGCACGCCGATGTACTGGAAGTTGTTGTCGGACAGCAGCGCCGCGCCATGGCAGCGCTGGCAGCCGGCGGACAGGAACACCTGCCGGCCTTGCCGCTCGGCGGCGGTCATCGCGGTCGTGTCACCGCGCAGATCACGATCGTGCGGGGTCTGGTCGCTGACCAGCGTGCGCTGGTAGGCGGCCATCGCCATCGCGATGCGCGCAGCACTGACCTCGCCCGAGCCGAAGGCCTCGGCGAACAGTTCCGGATAGCCGCGACCGCCGATCCAGCTGGCCAGCGTCGCCGGCAGGTTGCTGGCCAGCCGCAGCGGCCGCGCCGCAGCGATCCGCGCCTGCATGTCGGCCAGGGTGCCGCCCTGGTGCGCCATCTCGCTGCTGTTGACCAGCGGGCCCAGCGCCTGATTCTCCAGCGCGCCGCCGGCGGTCAGCAGCACCTGGCCGGTGGCCGGATCGGTGAACACGCCGGGCGCGCGGCCGTCCCAGAACAGCGTGGTCGCGTAGGCGGCGTTGACCGAGGAGATCGACTGGCGCGAGCCGACCTGCGGGGCGACGCCGAACACCGTCGAGCCGAGGTAGCGGCCCGTCGCGTCGTGCAGCGGCACGCCTAGCGCGCCGGTCACGTCGTCGCCGGTGCCGAGCACGCCATCGGGGCCGGGGTGCCGGCTCTGCGCCACCGAAGCCGGCAGCCGCGGATCCGAGCCGCCCGCCGCCGGCGCGTGGCAGGTGCCGCAGGCCATGGTTCCGGTCTTCGACAGCTGCTCGTCCCAGAACAGCGCCTGCCCGAGCGCGACTTTGGCAGCGCTCTGCGGGTTGCCGGCGGGCACCGGCACCGGCGGCAGCGGCAGCAGCTGGTTCGGGCCTGGTCCGCCCTGTGCCCGGGCTTCGCCGGCCAGCATCAGTGTCGCCGCGATGGCAGAGGAAAGGACCAGCAGACGCGAAACCATGGCCGCTCCGGATTGGTGGGGATGCTGGCCATCCTCGCGCAGGATCATGCAGAGACGATGCAGGCGCGCCGCGGTTTGGCGATTGTTGACGGGTGCGGTGGCCTGATAGCGTGGACCGATCTGGAACGGAGCCGTCATGCCCAGCCTGATTGTCCATCACGTTGACGAAGCCGTTGTCCGCGCCCTGCAGGAGCGTGCGGCGCAGCATGGCCGCAGTGTCGAGGCAGAGCACCGGATCCTGCTGGCGGAGGTCTTGCTGAGGCCGCGTCGACGCGCCTTGGCGGAGGTTCTGGCCGAGATGCCGGACGTCGGATTGGATCGTGACTTCGAACGGCCATCGTCGGCGGGTGCTGCCATGCCTTCGCTCAAGGCGCTGCTGCTGTCCGATGAGGCGCGAGCCGAGCTTCCGCTGCCGCCGCGTGGAATCGCGCCGCGCCGGGTGCCGCCCGCGTTCGAGTAGCTCGCGCATCCACGCCGTCGACTCACCGCGGCCACGCCAACCCCATCAGCGCCGGGATGAACCACGCCAGCGCGCGGCCGCGAACGGGTTCGCGCCAGGCGAGGTGGATCGGGCCGCTGACGCGGCCTTGCGCGGTGCGGCGGGCGTGCAGGCGGCCGGCGGCGATTTCCGGGTCGGCGCGGTGGCGGGGCAGCCAGCCGACACCGAGTCCGGCGACCTGCGCGGCAATCTTGTAGTGGAAGTCCGGCACGGTCAGCACCGGCTGGCCGGGCAGCAGGCCGGCGGTGCGCCGCGGTAGCGAACGGGCCGAGTCGCCGATGGCGATGGCGCGGTGGCGGGCGATACGTTCGGGCGCGAGCGGTTCGGGCTCGGCGGCGAGCGGATGGTCGGGGGCGACGCAGAACACGAACTCGATGGCGCCGAGCAGGGCGGTGCGGATGTCCGGATGCGCCGGCGCCTCGCCGGGGGCGCCGATGACCAGATCGGCGCGGCCGGACAAGAGCGCCTCCCAGCTGCCGGACAGCACCTCCTGCCAGAAGCGCAGCTGGGTTGGCGCCGGTTCGCGGTCGAAGCGGGCGACCAGCGGCCAGAGCAGCTCCATCGGCACGATGGCATCGACCGCGAGGGTCAGCTCGGCCTCGTAGCCCAGTGCGGCGCGACGCGCGAGCCGCAGCGCGTCGGCCAGGCCCTGCTCCAGCGCGTGACTCTGCTGCAGCAAGAGCCGCGCGGATTCCGTGAGCTTCGCCCGCGATCCGCGCCGGTCGACCAGCAGCAGGTCCAGCCGCTCTTCCAGCCGGCGGATCCGCCAGGTCACCGCCGACGGCGCGCGGTCCAGCATGGCGGCGGCCTTGGCCATCGAGCCGCTGTCCTCGATGGCACGCAACAGGCGCAGGTCGGCCAGTTCCAGTTCGGGGGTGTCGTCGAGCATGCGGATCACCGGCGTTCGATTTTGTTGAATGCTGCCAGCAGTCCGGACGGCTTGGCGCCGCCGCCTCACAGGGCTCACCATGCAGCCACCGCCGGGCATCCCGCCCGCACCGACTCCGGAGTTTCCGATGCGTCTGAATCGCCTGTTCCTGTCCGTCGCCGCCGCCACGCTGCTGGCCGCTCCGGCGCTGGCCGAACCGCTGAAATACAGTTTCGACAAGGTCCACACCCAGGTCCACGCCAGCGTCAGCCACCTCGGCTTCTCGAACAGCACCGCTCGCTTCCACGTCAAGGACGGCAGCTTCCAGTTCGACCCGGCCGATCTGGCCAATGCCAAGGTCGACGTGACGATCGGCGCCGACTCCATCGACCTCGGCGATGCCA
>Ga0209812_10000221_pt1 | contig 53292 bp, 39 predicted proteins | sample JI71714BDNA_FD_187502 | JGI IMG/M metagenome (GOLD analysis project Ga0209812, IMG submission 187502) | Wastewater effluent complex algal communities from Wisconsin, to seasonally profile nutrient transformation and Carbon sequestration -... | ecosystem: Engineered > WWTP > Effluent > Algae...
CGTTCCGGCGCCGCTCAGTTAGCCTCGTTACTCTGTACGCTGGCGCTTGCACTGATGCTACTGGAGCTGTATAGCCGCCGTCAGCTCCGGTTCTATCATGCCGGACAATCGGGTGGCCAGGTCGCCGCGGTGCCTTTGCGCGGCCCTGCCGCCTGGCTTGCGACTGTGGCGGTGAGCCTGGTGGTTTGGTTTGCTTTTCTTTGGCCGTCACTGGCGTTGTTACGCTGGAGTATCGCCACGCCGGAAGCCTGGTTATCACTGGATTATCTGCAGTTATTGGGTAATAGCATCAGTCTGGCTGGCGGTAGTGTGGTGGTCGTGGTTTCAGTGGCCATGGTTCTGGTCTATGGCCTGCGGCAAGGGCTGGCGGGCTGGCAACAGTTACTGATCCGGCTGAGCGGTCTTGGTTATGCCGTACCGGGCACTGTGATTGCAATTGGCGTGATGTGGCCGCTGAGCGCCGTTGATAACTGGCTTGATCATTTTATGGAACAGCAGTTTGGGATCCGGACAGGGCTCTTGTTGTCCGGCACCGTCGCGGCTTTATTGCTGGCATACCTGATCCGTTTTTTAGCCGTCGCCATGCAATCGCTGGAGTCCGGCATGAGCCAGATTAAACCGAGTATGGATCAGGCGGCGGCGAGTCTTGGATGCTCGCGCTGGCAGGTGATGCGCCGACTGCATTTTCCCGTGTTGAAAACATCACTATGGACAGCGGCATTGCTGGTCTTTGTCGATGTGTTAAAAGAACTGCCGGCGACGCTGCTGCTACGGCCCTTTAATTTCGATACTTTAGCGGTACGGACCTTTGAACTGGCGTCTGATGAGCAGCTTGCGGCCGCGGCAGTGCCGGCGCTGACGATTGTACTGGCCGGATTGTTACCGGTGATTTTGCTCAACAAAGCGGCTTTAAAAAACCGTTGATTTTGCTGGCGGAGACCTCTGTGATGTTAAGGATCGAACAACTGAATCTGCAATATGGCAACACCGCTGTATTAGAGGATTTCAGTTTGCAGTTAGCCAAAGGTCAAATTGGCTGTTTGCTGGGCCCTTCAGGCTCCGGCAAAAGCTCGCTGCTGCGGGCCATCGCCGGATTTGAACCGATCAGCGCCGGAGATATTTATCTGCATGATCTGCATGCCGCGAGTGCCCGTCATAGCCTGCTGCCTGAGCAGCGGAAGGTCGGCATGGTATTTCAGGACTATGCATTATTCCCGCATTTAACCGTCGCGGGTAACGTGGGGTTCGGGCTGGCAGATTTACCTGCAGCACAGCGCAAACAAAGGGTCGCACAGATGTTGGAATTGGTTGGCCTGGCTGATTTTGCCAACCGTCCTGTCCATCAGTTATCCGGCGGGCAGCAGCAGCGGGTGGCGTTGGCCCGTGCTTTAGCACCGGCACCGGCACTATTGCTGCTGGATGAGCCGTTTTCGGGCCTCGATGCCGATTTGCGTGAAGCGCTGGCGAAGGATATCCGGCAGATTTTACAGCACGAAGGTATCACGGCATTACTGGTGACTCACGACCAGCACGAAGCTTTTGCTATGGCCGATCAGGTTGGTGTGATTCTGCAGGGGCGGTTGCAGCAGTGGGCCACCGCCTATGCGCTGTATCACCAGCCGGCCAATCGTTTTGTCGCTGATTTTGTTGGCGAGGGCCATTTGCTGGCGGTGCAGCATGACCCTGCTACGGGTTACTTTACTGCTTTAGGGCCTTTGCCGGCTTCGCAGCAATGGGGAGCCAGCTGGTTGCTGGTCAGGCCGGAAGATATTGAACATGATGACGACAGTCTGCTGAAAGCACAGGTCGTCAGTACTGCGTTTCGCGGCAGTTGCTACCATTACGAACTGCGGTTAGAGAATGGCGAATATCTGAGTTGTCAGCTGCAAAGCCATCACTGCCACGCCGCCGGCGAGTGGATTGGCATCCGCGCCGCATTAGCTCATTGGGTGTTGTTTACGGCGGATGGTTGCAGAAAATGAAGCTTCAGATACTCATGATAAATCGGTATCGCTTTGTTGATCTGTAACTGACGCCAGAGTTCCTGCGCGATCTGCGGGTTTTTTTGATAAAACTGCCGACTAAACATCAAATAACCGGTGTTGCTATGCAGCGGTGGTTGCAGGACTTGTAAGCCCAGCTCACTGATGGCGGCAGAAATCACCGGTTGGCCGGCAATTTTGCACAAAGTGGTCACTGCATGGATACGCCCCGCGCGCAATAACTCTAAATCCATAGTGCCTGACAGCGTATAGTGCATCGTGACTTGCTGCGGTCCCGGCACTATTAAAGGCGCATAACCGAGTGGGCGGGCAACCACCAGACTATCAATGCCGCTGACCCTTTCACCGTCCCAGGTCCAGCGACTATCTGCCTGTTTGACCAGACAAGTATGATGCTCACTAAAGGCCCGACTTGGATCAGGTTGGCCGTCCAGCATCGGGTAGTTGCCAATTTGTTCCCGTTCGGGCCGGTAGCTAGCGACCAGCGCGTCGGTTTCGCCAGATTCCAGTTTAGCCAGACAGCGTTTCCAGGGCCGGCGCTCCAGTTGCAGGGTCACCCCGGGTATTGCTGCGGTGAGTTGATATAAGTGCTCAATAGTGGCCCCCGGATAGTCTTTGGGGATCACGTCACCATGACCGCGATAGTAAGGCTCCAGCGGTTTATCTTCATAACAAAAGCGCAGGTTCAGACCAGGGTTTTGCGGTGCAGCAGCATGGCTGGCAAATGCAGCCAACAGCGAGAACAGTGGGACAAGGACAATGAATAACTGCAGCACGACATCAGATCCAAAATAACCAGACTTGCAGTATCGCATAAATTCTAGCCAGAAGAAAAACCGGGCAAAGTAGGCATAACTTTGCCACGGTTGGCCTCAACAGCGCGCCTCGAACAGGCGGCGCCGGGGCAGGCAGGACAAGGAAGAAAGGGGCAATCAGCGCGGTTTTTGCAAAAATGCTTTCAGCTCAGGCGCCACCGCCTGGATATTCAGCAGACCGTCTAAGTGGCCCATCTGGCCTGGAATAGACGACAGCAGGTTGGTGCCGCTGGGCTTGTTGCCTGCAGCCAGCGCTTGTTGGCTTTGTGCCGACATCTGCGGCGTCAGCAATAAATCGCCAGCAGCCGGCAACCACAATACTGGTGCTTTGATGTTCTGCATGGCTTGTTGCCAGTTATCCCCCATCCCAGCACGCCATAACTGCGAGGCGCGCACCAGATACAGCAGATGATTGGCGTCCTGCATGGCCGCGCGCTGCGTGGCGACTGCGAGCAGCTGGTCCAGTGCGCTGAAACTGGCGCGGATGTCCTGATGAGCGGCTTGATCCAAGCGTAAATCCGGGTATTTCTGGTTAAATCCGGCCGGATTTAACGCATCTAACGTGACCCAGGCCAGCGCCATCGCAAGGCCGGCAGTCGGTTGCTGCGGTTTGTCGTAGTAGTCGCCTTGTTGCCAGTGCGGGTCCATTTTGATTGGATAAGCCCAGCGTTCTAACTTGATGGCACTGTAAGCATCCATATACGCGGTGCCAATCACCGGGACCAGCCGCTGCACCCGCTCTGGATAACGCTGCGCCCATTCAATCGCCTGAAAAGACCCCATCGAGGCACCGACGACGGCATGCAGTGTGTTGATCCCGAGGCTGTCCAATAATGCTTTTTGCACTTCAACAAAATCGGTAATGGTCACCACCGGAAAACTGAGGCCATAGCGTTTGCCGGTCACCGGATTGATGCTGGCGGGCCCGGTGGTGATCACCTGCGGATCTTTGACATTGGCATTGACCAGCGTATCGATGCTGATGACATAAAACTGATTGGTATCAATGGCTTTGCCCGGGCCGATAATGGCATCCCAATAACCGGGTGCGGCATCTGTGGCCTGATACCGGCCGGCCGCATGCGAGGTGCCGGAGAAATAATGCGTGATCAGGATCACGTTCGATTTGTCGGCATTGAGCTTACCGTAGGCTTCCCAGCCGACCTGAACTTGCTTTAACGTCGTGCCGCTTTGTGTGGTAAACGTCGCCAGTTCAAACCGCTGTTTTTGCACCAGTGGCAGCGTGGCTGCTGTGCTGACAGTGCACCACAGCAGTAGCGTGAGGGCAAACCAACGTCCTTTTGATAAATATCGCATGCAAAATCGTCCTGTTAAAACCGTCTTATTAAAACCACTGGAACAATAAAATCGCGAGGCCAGTGCCGAGTGCCGGCACGACAACTGTCACTGCGGCGACCGGCCAATAGGCCTGTTGATGGGTTTCGCCGCAGATGGCGCGGATGGTCGTCACCACATAACCGTTATGCGGCAACGAATCCAAAGCACCAGAAGAAATCGCGACAACGCGATGCAGTTCTTCGGCATCAACGCCGCGCTCCAGATAAACCGGCGCTAGCTCTGGTAGCGCAATAGCCTGACCGCCGGAGGCCGAGCCAGTTAAGCCGGCAATAGCGCTGACCGCCACGGCCGCGCCAAGCAGTTCAGGCCCGGGCAAATGCGTCATGGTTTGCACGATGTCGCTAAAGGCGGGTGTCAGCTTAGCGACGGAGCCAAAACCAACCACCGCCGCAGTGTTCCCAATTGCCAGTAACGATCCCATGACGCCTTCGTTCAGAGCCTGGTCGAGGTTACCAATGAAACGACGATTCAGGAAATACAGTGCCAGCACGCCGCCGCTCAGCGCCACAATCAACGCAGCCTGCTGCAGGCTGTGATGCAGCCAGTTGGATAACCCCAGCACGACCAGCAGCGGGATCAGACCCATCACCGGATGCGGTAACTTGCGGTCGGTCAGCTGCGGGTCGCTGTCACGACCGATAAACACTTCGCCTTGCGCCACTGCTTTGCGGATCATCTTGCTTAACCAGGCATAGCCAAAAGCCGCCATAAAAATCGCCACGACGATACTGACTTCCCAACCGGCATAAGGCGAGGTGTTCAGGTATTGAATGGGGATCCAGTTTTGGATTTCCGGCGAGCCGGCTGAGGTCATGGTAAAAGTCACAGAGCCAAGGCCGAGTGCGGCCGGAATAAACCGGCGCGGTAAGTTGGCGTCTTTAAACAAACTGACGGCCATCGGGTAGGCTGAAAACGCCACGACAAACACCGAAACGCCGCCATAAGTCAGCACCGCACAGGCCAGCACCACTGCGGCGACTGCATGCGCCCGACCCAATTTTTTCACGATCCACAAAGCGACTGCATCGGCAGCACCGCTGTGCTCCATCAGCTTACCGAACAAAGAACCCAACAAAAACATCAGGAACCAGGCGCCGACAAAACCGGAAAATCCGTTCATGTAGGCATGGATAAAATCTGCGTTGCCTGTGGTTTGCCAAAATGGAATGCCGTTGGTGACCGCCACCAGCAAGGCGCATAAAGGCGCCAGAATAAACAGGTTGAACCCCCGCATCGTCAGCCAGATCAGCAGGCACAGCCCAAGCAGCAAGCCGGTTAAACTCAGCATAAAAAAAGTCCTTGATTCGGTTTTTTCTGAGTCTGAGCTATCAGGGCAGGTATCTCTATAGTACTAAGGTACAGATTAACATTTCATCAGTTCGGCCTAAAGTAACGCTATCAGTCTGAGCGTGCCGTCACTGATTTACCCGTGCCCCGATTTTTATGACAGCGGCAACCAAGCGGGTTAGTATCAGAGTCGACCGCTCGGGGGACCTATAACAAGTAACTGAAATACATCAGAAAGATAAGTGATAGCCGAGATCAGCAGGAGATGCCCGATGGCCCAGAATAATTATAAATTGCACCGTACCACCCATACTTCGTTTAAACCTGCGTTGCTGGCGCTGACCATCAGCGCTGTACTGGTGGGCCCCGTTTATGCTGCTGAGCAAAGCGCTGAGCCTGCGGCGAAACAAGAAGAAGCGGCACTGGAAGTGATCCAGGTCACTGCGCGGCGCACTGCAGAAAATCTGCAATCGGTGCCGGTAGCGGTCACCTCCATTGGCGCGGAAGATTTGAAGCAAAAAGGCATCGAAAACCTGACGGCGATCCAGCAACAATCACCCAATACCACGCTGCAGGTCTCCCGTGGCACCAACAGCACGTTAACTGCGTACATCCGCGGTATTGGTCAGCAAGACCCGCTGTGGGGCTTTGAACCGGGCGTCGGGATTTATATCGACGACGTCTACATGGCGCGGCCACAAGGCGCGGCGATGGATATCTATGATGTCGAGCGCATTGAGGTGTTACGCGGCCCGCAGGGCACTTTATATGGTCGTAACACCATCGGTGGTGCGGTCAAATATGTCACCAAACCACTCAGTGGCGAAGACGAGTTTGCCATTCGCGGCACCTTGGGCACTTACAATCAGCGCGACTTAAAACTGTCGGGTCAAAAAGCCATTACGGATAAGTTTTCTGTCGGCGCCGCCGGTGCTTTTTATGATCGGGATGGTTTTGGTAAATACCTCAATACCGGCGCTGAAAACTACAACAAGGACATTATCACCGGCCGGTTCAGCGCGCAGTATCAGGCCACTGAAAGCCTGCGGTTTAATTTCGCCTACGACAAAACCAAAGATGATTCCAATTCCAAAGGCGGCCACCGTCTCACGCCGAGTTTGCTGACCAAAGAAACACCGCCGTCGAATGTGTATGATTCGAACAGCAGCATGCCGGCGGCCAACTCGGTCCGCACCAAAGGTCACTCGTTGACGATGGCCTGGGACATCAACGCCGACTGGACGATGAAAGCCATCACCGCGAAGCGTGAAGGCATCACCGATACCAATATCGATTTCGATGCAACGCGCTTACCGTCGCTCGACGTGCCAGCTTTTTATGAAGATGAACAAACCTCTAACGAGCTGCAGTTCCTGTATAACAGCGGCCCGCTGAAGTTTGCTTCAGGTCTTTATTCGTTTAAAGGCGATGCCTGTGGTGCTTTTGGTACTGTGCTGGTATCAGGTCTTGGCGTCACCATTGAGAACGGTGGCTGTGTGCAAACCGATTCTTTTGCCGGCTATGCGCAGGGGACTTATCAGGTCAATGACCAGTGGTCGTTCACCTTAGGCGGGCGTTACACCGAAGATGATAAAGACGCCAACGTCTACCGCTATGTTTATCTGGGTTACAAACTGCCACGCAATACCGCGACCAAAATCGGCACTCAGTCTGATTTTAAAGGCAGTGAAAGCTTCAGCCATTTCTCACCGCGTGTTGGCTTTGAATATCAGGCCAATGACAGCATGATGGTCTACGGCTCTTATACCGACGGCTTTAAATCCGGTGGTTTTGATATGCGCGGCAACCAGTCGGTGAACCCGAAAGCGGGCGATCCGTATCAGCCGGAAACGGTGGATACCTATGAACTGGGTGTCAAAAGTGAATGGCTCGACCGTCGCCTGCGGTTAAACGCGGCGGTGTTTGCTTCCGCTTATGATGATATGCAGGTCACAGTGCAGCGCGCGGTGAACAACACAGTTGCATCTCAGGTGCTGAACGCCGCCAGTTCAGATATCAACGGGATTGAACTGGAAGCGACCGCAGTGGCCACCGATGCGCTGCAATTTAACCTGATTGTCGGTTACACCGACGCCAAGTTTAACGAAGTGCTGTTTTACGATGCCGTGACCAAAACCACGTCAGATGTGTCCGGTTTATGGTCTTTTGCTAACACGCCGGAACTGACGGCCACCTTAGGCGGCAAATACACAGTGGCGATGTACGGCGGCGAGCTGGTGTTGAGCGCCAATCTGTCACACCGCAGCGAAACGCAGATTTTTGAACTGCCATCGATGCTGGACTACGGCGGTTACACGCTGTTTAACGCCGGTGCGACCTGGTATTCCGCCGATGGCCACTGGGATGTGTCGCTGCAGGGCCGTAACTTAGGCGATAAGGTGACCCGCATCGCAGGTTACAACTTCCCGCTGCTGGCAGCCGAGCAAACTATCACCGCCTACTACGGTGACCCAAGAACAGTCAGCCTGTCGCTGGGCTACCGGTTCTGATAGTTGTTGAAGAAAACGGTGGGTGGTGCAGGGCTGAACAGCTTCTGCATCTGCCAACCGCGCGACGCCATCAAAGCCGGTGTGGCTGTAATGCTTGCACCGGCTTGTCTGCTACCGCATCATGGTCGTTCTGCTATCTGGACCTGTGACTTATGATTGCCATTATTGCTGATGATCACCCTTTGTTCCGTGTGGCGTTATCGCAGGCGCTGCAGACGATTCTGGGCCTGGATGCCAGCCTGTATCAGGCGCATAGCATGGCGCAGCTGTGGCCACTGCTGCGTGCTCATCCGGATACTCAACTGATTTTGCTCGATTTAAAACTGCCGGACGCCGAAGGCTTTGCCGGTTTGACCGCACTACGTACTGAATACCCGGATATTTCGGTGTTGATGGTGTCGGCGATTGAAGATCCTGCCGTGATTAAACAAGCGCTGAAACTGGGCGCTGCCGCTTATTTACCCAAATCGGCGCCGCTGGAAGTGCTGACCGAAGCGGTCGATGCAGTGATGGCCGGCGAGACCTGGTTACCGGTGGATTTACAACAAAGTGTGGCGCAGGCGCAGGATTTGATTGACGCCGAATTCGCTGGCCGGCTGGAGCAGCTGACGCCGCAACAATTCCGTGTGCTGAAAATGATTGCCGATGGCCTGTTAAACAAACAAATCGCCTATGAAATGAATGTACAGGAGACCACGGTCAAGCAGCATGTGTCGGCGATTTTGCGCAAACTCAATGTCAATAACCGCACGCTGGCCGGGATCTTATTTGAAAAACTGAAACTTCCGGATACGCTGTAGCCTCTAACTGCCAGTCTTCAGCATCCCGGGAGAGCGCCGCATGCGCCGTTTCACAGTATTTGTCCTTTCTTGTTCGACTCTTTTCAGTTCTTTTCATAATCACGCCACTCAGCTGCAGCCGCAAACCGGGCACTGGCGTAGCCAGCATCAGGTGCTGGTGAATGGCCAGGATATTCTGCAGCAAATGCAGGCGTTACAGTCACAGGTGCTGGCGGCAGTCCCGGCTGAACAACGGGCTTTAGTCGCCGGTATGATGCCAAAAAAGGACCTGCGCACCGCGCAGGAATGTCTGACCGCTGCTGAAGTTGCCTTATTAAAAACACCGGAGCAATGGCTCGCCAGAGCCAAACAGCAGCTGCCGCGTTGCCAGCTGCAACTGACCGGCAGCACCGCTAATTCGGTCTCAGTCAAAGGCCAGTGCCAGGACCAGGGTGGCTACACCGGTTCGCTACAAGGCACCGTCACCTTAAAAACAGCGCAATGGATGCAGATGAATATGCAGGGCACTGGTCGCTACAAGATGCCGCTACCGGGCCAGGCGCAAAACGGTGATGTGCAGTTCAAACTGCACAGCGATTCGCGCTGGCAAAGTGCCAGCTGTCCGGCCGGGATGCGTTAAGCCGGTCCGAACTGGATGTATCCTGTTAGCAGAATGTTGCTGATCCATAGCCTTTGCTGCATGCTGGGAGCGGTTTTTCTGAGCAACAGGATAAAAAAATGACAGGTACACCAACGCTTCAACGCCAGCCGAGCTGGCAAGTGACACCACAAACCGGTTTGCAGGTGAATTCAGTCGCAGTCAGTCCGGATGGACAACTGACAGTCGGCGGCACCTCCAGCGAATTTGGCACCGGTCAGTTTAACTTTTATGGCTATAACGCCAGCGGCAGCCAGCTCTGGTCGGTGCCGGTCACTGCCGCCGCTGTGACACAGGGTATTTTCTGGGTGGCCGTCAGCGACGATAAACGCTTTGCCGCCTGTGGTGGCGAAACCAGTAAAACCTGTGGTTTCCTTTGTATCCTCGATGCCAGTAACGGCGCTGTTTTGTTTAAAGACGATCAATTACCGGCGCGGGTGAATCAGCTAACTTTCAGTAGCGACGGGACCTTGTTGCTGGCGGATTTCCAGCATGAATTACGTTTGTACCAGTTTGCTCCGAGCACCACTGCGGCGCCGGCTTGGTCGCAAAGTGACCGTCTGGCCCTGACGACCGGTTTCTCCAGCTACAGCGCCGTGTTGGCGGCTAATGGTAGCCGGGTCTGGGTGGGTGCCATTAATTACAACGTCAAACCGGTGTATACCGGCCAGGTGCAACAGATTGTGCTGGATAACGGCAAATTCGGTGCAGTGACCAGCTATCAGCAGGCTCAGGGCGTGATGCGGGTTGTTGCGACAACCGACGGTGCTTATGCCGCTGCGGCCTTGCATGATGGTAGTTGTGCCTTTTTCCAGGCGGTACAGCCAAGTACGGCCTTTGTCTATAAACCCGACCTGACCGGGCTTAATATCGCCTATGCCATAGCCATCACCCAGACGCCAACGCAGCAGCTGGTCATCGTGGTCGGCGCCAATCAAGGCGAAGGCGGCGTGTTATATCGGGTGGATGCAACGCAAACTGCGTCAGAGATCGCCAATTTCCCGGTATGGGCGCCGGTGCTGCGCTGGAGTCAGCCGGTGCAATATGCCGTCAATCCCGGGGTCACTTTAGATCTGGCGGCGACGCGCGTCAGTGCGACGGATGGAAAGCCCGATGAGACCAATGGTGGTAGCAATCAAAAGGAATCACCAGGCAACTTTTATCTGTTCGATGCTTGCTCTGGGCAGCAACTGTGGCAATATGGCACCAAGCTGATGAACTGGCCAATGGCGCTGACACCAGACGGCGCCGCCGCTGTTGGTGGTAGTGATGATGGCAGTATTTATTACTGGAAGTTGCAGTAAGTGAAATCTGAAGGTCTGACCCGCAAACCACCACTGGCCCGTCAGTTGTGGCTCGACCGGTTGCAGCAATCTTGGTTGCTGCGCAATGTCTTGCTGCTATTGCTCTGGTTACTGGTTTTCGAGATTGGCTGGCTGGTTGAATACACCCATCACGCCAGCGTCTGGTACCCGGTGGCGGGACTGACTTTTGCCTCTTTATTGCTGCTTGGTTTTTCTGTGTTACCGGCCTTGTTAACCGGCTGCGTCCTCATCACTTTTTATACCGCCGGTCACTACAATATCCAGCTCCCGGCATGGCAGCTGTTTGAGGCAGGTCTCTTGTTTGGTTTAGCCCATATCCTGCCTTATGGTGTGGGCGCCATCCTGTTGCGCACTCTGGCGAAGCGGGGAGAACGCGACATCAGCCGTATCATCGTATCCTTCCTGGTGATTGCTGCGGTGAGTTCTTTCTGCGCGACCTGGCTGGTGATCCCGGCGTTGGTGGTGACGGATATGATGGCATTGAGCGACGTCGCTGCAACCTGGTTACCGTTTTGGATCGGCGATATGGCGGGTGTGATGGTGCTGGCGCCGTTTTTTGTTGGCTTGCTGAGCCGGATGTTGCCCGGCACTTTGTTCCGCCTGACCGATATGGCCGGGTTGCAGCCGCCGAAATTCAGTTCGCGCTATGTGATGAAGCTGCTCCTTAATGTGCTGCTGCTGATTTTTTGTATGCTGCTGGCCAAAGTGACCGATTCGCCTAACAGTGCTTTTGCTATCTTCTTTTTGGTGATCCCGCATATGTGGATTGCCTGTTCTGAGTCCGCGCTGCTGAACGTGAGCAGTGTTGCTCTGACCAGTTTCCTGATTGCATTCTTTGTCCATCTGTTTGATTTAATGGACTATGTGATGGTTTATCAATTTGCTATCAACGTCATTGCCGCCAATACCTTGTTTGGCTTGGCGATCCCGACTTTACTGGCGGATAACCTGCAGCTACGGAAAGTCGCTTTTACCGACAGCCTGACGCAGGTGGCTTCGCGCGATCGGCTGGAGCAGCGGGCGGCCTTGGAAATCATCCGCAGCGAACAAGACAGCAAGCCATTATCGCTGATGGTGTTTGATATCGACTATTTCAAAAAAATTAATGACGAATTTGGTCATCATGTTGGTGATCAAACGCTGCAACAGCTGGCGCGGCTGGCACAGCAGTCGTTACGGCCAACCGATTTACTCGGCCGTTTTGGCGGTGATGAATTTGTCGTGTTATTGCCTCATACCGCGCAGGGCGCAGCGATGATGATTGCAGAGCGCATCATTGAGCAGCTGCAGCAAATTTACGTCGCAGATGTGCATCAGTTAACGGCCAGTTTTGGTCTGGCGGAATTGCAGCCCGACGAAGATTATGAACAGCTCTTTCGCCGGGCAGACCGCGCCTTGTATCAGGCTAAGCTGGCTGGCCGTAACCGCGCTTGTCTGGCCACGTTGTGATCTGCTTAGCGTAATAATCGCTGCAGCAAACGTTTCAGATTCGCCGGTTTTAATGGTTTGAGCATAAAGTGAAAACCGTTGTTCAGCGCATGGTCGCGGGTTTGTTGCTGCTGATCAGCAGAATGGATCAACACCGGTACCTGCAATGCATAGTGCTGCTGTAACTGCATCGCCACTTCTACCCCCGTTGCGCCCTGGTCCAGATGATAATCAAACAGCAATAAATCGACCTGATGGCCTTCACTGAGCCAGTGCAGGGCCTGCGCCGGTTGCTGCGCGACCAGCACTTGGCAGTCCCAGCTTCTGAGCAATGCGGCCACAGCGCCGGATAATTGCGGATCGTTATCCAATAGCAGAATCGTTTTACCGCTGAAATTCACTTGTTGTTCGCGCGGAGCCAGCACAGGCTCTGGCGTGGCTGTGGCGACGCACACAGGCAGAGTGATGGCAAAACAGCTGCCTTTGCCTGGTTCGGAGCACAGTGTCAACGGATGCTGCAGTAAGTCACTGATACGCTGACTAATCGCCAGACCGATGCCAAGACCTTGGTTATCTGCTTGTTTGCCTTGCTGAAATTCCTGAAAAATGCGTTGTTGTTCATCCGGACTGATGCCAATCCCGGTATCCCAGACTTCAATTCGCAGCGCCGGTTGGTTGTGGAGCTGCGTGCGCCTGCAGCCGAGCAGGATTTTGCCCTCTGGGGTATAACGTAAGGCGTTGGCGACCAGATTCTGTATCACACGGCGTAGCAATCTGCTGTCAGTGTCGACCCAGAGCCGGCTTGGCCGGTAACGGAAGCGGATCGGTTTGCCGGCGGAGAGTAAACCAGCTTCACGGGCGATTTGGTGCAGCAGGTTGTCAACGGGCACGGCTGTTTTTTGTGCCTTGATGACGCCGGCATCCAGCTTGGTGAGCTCCAGAATGCCAGCCAATAATTCTTCGGCTGAGTTTAATGAGGCGGCAAGGTCTCGCGCCAATTGTTGCACCTGACCGTCACTGCTTTTTTCGCGGATCAACCCACAGAATAACGCTGCGGCATTAAAGGGTTGTAATAAATCGTGGCTGGCGGCGGCAAAAAAGCGGTTTTTGCTAGCGGTTTGTTCTTCCAGCTGTTGTTTGGCTGCAGCCAGTTGTTGATTCAGCAGCTCCAGTTCCGAGGTGCGGCTCATCACCCGTTGTTCCAGGGTGCTGTTGCTGGCTTCCAGTTGTTGTTGTACCGAGATAAAAGACGTGACATCGCTGTAGGTCGTGACAAAACCGCCACCCGGCAACGGGTGCCCCTGCATTTCAAACACCCGGCCGTCGCGTTGGCGACGCTGAAACCGATAACTGCTGCCCTGGCGTAAAAAGTTCAGGCGTTTTTCGATTTCAGTGTTGATTTGGTCCGCATCAGGCACAGTTGCATCATGAAACCAGCCGCGTTCGGCATTGTAACGGATCAAATCAGCCACCGGCCGGCCGACCTCAATCAAGCCAGCTGGATAGGCAAACATCTGCAGATAGCGTTGATTCCAGGCGATGAGGCGCAGCTCGGCGTCAACCACGCTAATGCCCATGCTGATATTGTCGATGGTGGCCCGCAGCAGCGCCTGATTAAACAGATAAACCTGGCTGGCTTCGTCGACAAACTGCGCCACCGATTCCAGCGGTAACTGGCTGTTTTTACCGGCAGCGTTCAGCAATAATCGCATCGATGCGCCACCAACAACAGCGGCAAGTGTGCGTTCTGCGCTTTGCTGCAAGTTTTGCGGCGCCCGGGCTTCCAGTTGTGGCGTGGCAGCTTTGAAATGGCGTTGCAATAACAAACGGGCCTCACGTTCTCCGGCAAAACGGCGTACCAGCAGATAACAGTCCTGCACTGTGAGTTGCGGCGAAGGTTGCTCCGGCTGAGTTCTGGTCTGGCGGAAAAAACGTGAACTTTCCAGATATTCGGTCAAGCGGGTTTGGCTCAGTTGACTGACCAACAGCAGCATCAGGGTGTTGACGCTCAGGCTGACAATGACGCCGACGCTGATCAGGTCAAACTGGCCCCCTAACAACGCATTGGGCGCTAAGAGCTGCAAACCAAAAGGCCCGTCCGAGAGCCAATCCCAGCGCACTAAACCGGCCCGGCTTAATTCCGGTAGCAGCAGGATATAAGCCCAAAGCAAAGCGCCGCTGAGCAAGCCTGCCAATGCGCCTTGCCGGTTGACCCTGCGGCTGGTCAGGCCCAGGATCAGTGCCGGAGCCAGTTGGGCTATCAGCGCAAACGCCATCAGCCCCAGCTGCGCCAGACCGGTATCGGTGCCAATCAGCAGGTAATAGAGATAACCCAGCGTTAATACACTGAGCATCGACAGGCGGCGCAAAGTGACGATACGGATCCAAGGTTTACCATCGGCGCTTGAGTGCTGCTGGCGGTAAATCAGCGGCGTCAGCAAGTCGTTGGTGATCATGATGCCCAGCACCACAGTGGCGACTATCACCATGCTGGTTGCGGCCGAGAAGCCGCCAAGGTAGGCGAGTAAAGCCATATCGGTCCGGTTGGCAAACAGCGGTAGTTGCAAGACGACCAAATCAATACTGGCATGGTTGCCAAGGAGCAAAGTGCCTGCCAAAGCCACTGGCAGCGTAAACAGACTCATCAGCAGCAGGTAGCCGGGGAAAATCCAGCGTGCATGTTTTAAGTGGCGTAAATGCTGGATTTCGACAAAGCTGACGTGGAACTGGCGCGGTAAACATAAAGTGGCGGCAAAGCCGAGCAGCACATGGATCCAGTACACATGCAACGGCGCCCCTTTACTTTGTAGTTCAGCGACCGCATCCGACGCCGCCGCCTGGGTAAAAATATCACGAAAGCCATCAAACAAACCAAACACCACAAAAGAGCCGACTGCCAGCAAGGCCAGTAACTTCACCAGCGATTCAAAGGCAATGGCCGTCATCAGGCCCGGATTGGGTTGATGTGCCTTGGCACTGCGGCCGATGAAGAGCATGGCAAACACCGCCAGCCAGAGGCTGACATACAAGCCGGTGTCTTGATACCAGTGAGTCGCAGCGTCACTGCCGACCAGCGCGTTGATGCTGGTCGACACCGCCTGGAGTTGTAATGCGATGTAGGGGATCACCGCCATCAGCACTATCAGGGTGGTGCTGACCGCAAGCAATCGGGAATGGCCGTATCGCGTGGCGATAAAGTCTGCGACTGAAGTGATACGCAGACGCCGGCACACTATCGCAATCCGGCTAATCAGGCCAAAAGCGAACCAAAACAGTAACAAAGAGCCGATATAAGTCGGAGGGATCCACCAGCCATTGACGGCGGCCTGCGCGGTGACGCCATAAAAGGCCCAGCTGGTGCAATAAATAGCCAGGGCAAAACTAAACACCCAAGGTGCCAGTGGATGTTTGCCGGTAAGGCGCCTGCCTAAGACGCCAACGCCGTACAAAACCAGCAGATACAGCAGCGACAGTACGGCGATACTGCCGATGCCAATGCCGCCCTGATTCAGAATCATGTCAGAAGTTACCGGGTCCACCGCGAAGCCTTTGATTGTGCCTGAAGATCCGGCCGGCGCAAAGCATCCGCCCTCTGCTTAGAGTGCAATGTTCCTGCTTAGCGCGCGGTCCAGCCACCATCCAGCACCAGCGTTTGTGCCGTAATATGGCGTGCTGCCGGCGCGGTCAGAAATAGTGCAGTTGCGGCGATTTCGTCGACACCGATAAAGGCCTTTTGTGGCATCGGCGCCAGCATGATTTTTTCAATCACTTCGGATTCGCTGAGCTGATGCTCTTTGCACTGCGCGGCGATCTGCGCATCGACCAGCGGGGTCCGGACGTAAGCCGGACAAATGGTATTGATAGTGAAATCAAAATCGGCATTTTCTAACGCCACAACTTTGCTAAAACCCAATAAGCCATGTTTCGCGGCAACATAGGCTGATTTAAACGGGGATGCGATCAACGCATGAATAGAGCCAACATTGATAATGCGGCCAAAACCACGACTACGCATGCCAGGTAATAACGCTTTGCTCAGCATCGCCGGGCCTGTCAGCATCACCTGCAGCAATTGTTGCCATTTATGTTCCGGAAACTCATCAAGCCGGGCGACATGCTGAATACCGGCATTATTGACCAGAATGTCGACAACGCCCGCGGTAGCTGCCGCTTGCTCAATACTGTCCTGCTGCGTTAAATCCAACAGGAGGGCAGAGGCTTTCCCGCCGGTTGCAACCAACTCAGCGGCTTTTTGCTGCGCCAATGCCAGATTGATATCTGCCAGGATTACTTCATGTCCGTCTGCAGCATAAGCCGAAGCCACTGCAAACCCGATACCACCGCTGCCACCTGTGATGAAAACTCGCATAACTGCCTCATTTTTCGAAAATTCTGTATTGAACTGTCGTCAGATATCCAAGCTTCAGGCTAGAAGGTTGTGCAAGGCAGGTAAACGGTACTTTAGTGCTATACACACAAGTTGCAAAAAAAGCTGGTGAAAATAGCAACACCGATACAATTAACTGCGACCTGCCATGCTAGCTTAGTAGGATTAGATTGCAGAGAACCCCTTACATAGTCATACATAGTGCTGAGCGGGCGGAAAACCGCACAAGTCTTTGCCAGAGCCCATATCTATGCTATGTTTCAGGGCATAACAATAAAATTATCTCGTGCTTCCCGCGCAGTTTAAACCGTAAAAAACAGCTGATAACAATGTGTTTTGCCGTTGTTTCGTGTTAAGTCGGAAAAAGTCCTGCTCAGTTGCACTTCATTCTGTCGACCTGTCACGTAAGGAATTCTGCATGCAGACTTCAACCGCTTTGATCACCAACGACGCTGTCGTCCTTGGTTTGCTGGCACTGATCCTGGGATTTGTGTTTCATACCAGCAGTAGCAGCCATCCGTTTTGGCAAAAATTTTACCGCTATGTCCCTTCAGTTTTGCTGTGTTACTTCATACCGTCTTTATTTAATACCTTCGGCATTATCGATGGTGATGCGTCCAATCTCTACCAGATGGCATCGCGTTATTTATTGCCGGTCTGCTTAGTGTTGTTAACATTGAGCATTGATTTCAAAGCTATTTTAGCTCTTGGACCTAAAGCGTTAGCGTTGTTTTTGACCGGTACTGTCGGGGTGATCCTCGGCGGGCCTATCGCTTTGGCAACGGTGGGAACTTTCTTTCCGGAACAAATGGGTGGCGAAGGTGCCGATGCCGTCTGGCGTGGAATGGCCACTATCGCCGGGAGCTGGATCGGCGGCAGCGCCAACCAGGCGGCAATGAAAGAAGTGTTTCAGCCAAGTGGTGAAATTTTCTCTGTGATGATTACCGTCGACGTGTTGGTTGCTAACTGCTGGATGGCAATTTTACTTTGGATGGCTGCAAATGCCGCCCGGATTGATAGAGCCACTGGTGCGGATACCGCTGCTATTGAATCCTTGAAGGTCAAGATTGAAAAGTATCAGGCAGAAAATTCCCGTAATCCTTCCACGTCGGACTTGATTAAATTACTGGCCGTTGGCTTTGGCCTGGCGGGTCTGGCGCATTGGATGACAGACTATATCGTGCCTTATCTGAAAACTCATGCACCGGAACTGGCGATGTACAGTCTGACCAGTAATTTCTTCTGGATTGTGGTGCTGGCGACAACTTTTGGTCTGTTGTTATCCTTTACCAAAGCGCGCGAGCTTGAATCCGTCGGGGCTTCAAAAGTCGGTTCTGTGCTGATTTATGTGCTGGTCGCGACTATTGGTATGCATATGGATATCACGGCTATCGCCGATTACCCGGTGATGTTCCTGGCCGGCGTGGTGTGGATTGCATTCCATGGTTTGCTGATGTTCGGCATGCTGCGCCTGTTAAAGGCGCCGGCGTTTTATATGGCCGTAGGTAGTCAGTCCAACATTGGCGGCGTCGCTTCTGCACCTATCGTCGCAACAGCTTTCCATCCGGCATTGGCGCCGGTAGGTGTGTTGTTAGCGGTGCTGGGTTATGCGCTCGGAACTTATGGTGGTTATTTATCAGCATTAATGATGCAGGCCGTCGCCCCTTAATGCGCTGGACTTCCTGAGCTGAAAAAGGAGCCAAAAGGCTCCTTTTTTTATGCCAACGTTGCCACCTGTTCGCGTGCCGGATTTAGCACAGCGCAGCGCGTTCTTGGTGTCATCTGCCTAGCGAGGACATACCGCGGTTGATTCGCGTACCAACAGTTCAGGAATAAATACTGGTTGCTGCTCCAGCGCATTGCGAGTATTGCCCGGTCGGGTGTGGCGGAACAACAATTCTGCAGCTTGTGAAGCGATGGTGATATTGGGCTGGTTCGCGGTGGTCAGCGGTGGCCAGGTCTGACGGGAGAACGGACTGTTTTCAAAGCCAACGATCGACAACTGCTGCGGAATCGCGACATTGGCCAAGCGCGCACTGAATAAGGCTCCGGCGGCGATTTCGTCGTTACAGGCAAAGATGGCGGTAGGTTTATGTGCCAGCCCTAATAAATGTTTAGCGCCTTTGATGCCGGATTCAAATGAATAACTACCGGGCACGACAAATTTGGGATTGGCCTGAATCCCGCGTTTAGTCAGTGCAGCCTGAAAACCAGCCAGACGTTCGCCACTTGAGCTGTGTTCTTCGTCACCGCATAAAAATGCAATATCGGTATGCCCGAGTTCCAACAAATGATTGGTGATTTTAAAGGCGGCGGTAAAGTCGTCTACTAACACGCAGTTCGTTAACTTCGGCGACGGTGTGGACCCTGAAATGATCCGGACGAAATCCACTTCAATCCGTTCCAGTGCTTCGGCGATTTCCGGCATTTCAGAAAACGGCGGTGTCAGCACCAGACCGGCGAGGCGCGAATGCTGCACCACATCAATCACTTCCTGCACGATGTTCGCAGATTTGGCATTCGTCGGATGGATCACCAGCTCATAACCGTGTTTGCGGCACGCATCGAGCAAACCCTTTTGCATATCAATGATGTAGTAGGCGTTGGGATTGTCGTAGATATAGCCGATGCTGTAAGAACGTGTACTGGCCAGATTTCGCGCAGCCGCATTGGGCTGATAGTTCAGCTGTGAGATCGCTGCGGTGACTTTATCCAACGTGGTTTTTTTCACCGACGGCTCGTTGTTCATCACCCGCGACACCGTTTTGATTGACACTCCGGCCAACTCAGCGACGTCATTAATCGTTACTTTCATAGCGCATCCAGGCAAATTAATTGCTGTCGGCCGGGTGTACACGAATCCTGTAACAGCCCGAAAAACCGGCGCTTTGCGCCAGTAATGACAGCGGTAGTCATTTTGTAAGAATTATTGAACTAAGGGATACAACGTTTTGGCCAAAACAGCAATTGTTTATTTATCAAAAAATGAGCAACACGTTGGCTGATTTTTCTCTTAATTAAAAAAGATTAATAAATACATTGCGTTATGAATGGTTCGTGCTGCAGTTAGGTGAAAGGACTGCTGTCCTGGTCTAAAATCAGCCACAATCAGGCAGTTGTCCTGATCGGCAAAATCAGTCTAAAAAATCAGCGGATGGGGTTTGCAAAGTAAAAATAATTTGTGTATGTTGAGATTTAATGACAGCGTTGTCATTGCAGGACAGAAAAAAATTCATCGCACACGAAGAAAAACAGGAATGGGAGAAGCTTATGTCGCACAATAAAATGAATAAATGTGCCTTAGCAGTCAAACTGAGTCTGATGGTCGGTACTGTGGCGCTTACAGCGCCGGTATTCGCTCAGCAGGCGCAGGCTGATGGCGCGAAGAAAGATCAACAAGTCGAAGTGATTCAGGTTCGTGGTATCCGTGCATCTCAGGAAGCGAACTTAAATGCCAAGCGTTTCAGCGATACTATCGTTGACGTGGTTACTGCAGAAGATATCGGTAAATTCCCGGATAAAAACGTTGCTGAATCACTGCAACGTGTACCAGGCGTGACCATCCAGCGTCAGTTTGGTGAAGGTGCCGGTGTTTCTATCCGTGGTTCAGGCCAGGACTTAACACTGACTACCCTGAATGGCCAGAACGTCGCTTCTACTGGTTGGTTCGTGCTGGAACCTGCCCGCCGCAGCTTCAACTATGAATTACTGCCATCTGAACTGGTTGGTAACCTGGAAGTGTACAAAGCTTCTCAGGCTGACCTGAGCGAAGGTGGTATCGGTGGTACTGTCGTGGTTCATACCCGCAAACCACTGGACCTGGATGCCAACACCGCATACGCCTCTATTGAAAGTACTTATCAGAGCGATTCAGGCAGCAACGATCCACAACTGTCAGGTATGTACAGCTGGAAAAACGATGCTGAAACTTTCGGTGCTTTAGTGTCATTAGTTGCGCAAGAGCGCAGCCTGCAACGTCAGGGTAACGAAGCGTTCTGGGAATGGGGTGCAGGCCCTGTTGGTTTTGAGCAAGACCGTAAACGTTCTGCTTACACCGCTACTTTACAGTTCGCACCAAGCGACAACCTGAATATCGTGTTCAACGCTTTAGATATGTCAATGGACGCGGACAACACCAACTACGCACTGTGGCTGACACAGGCTGACACCACCTGGGGCTCAGGCGGCACTGAAGCCTGGATTGGCGGCGACGGTAAAACTGCCGGCAAACAAGGTGCGCAGGCAAAAGGCCCGTTAAACGTAGCTTATTATCAGGCTCGTCCACGCGAAGCAACGATGAACTCAGAAGTCTACGATCTGAAGTTTGAGTATGAAGGTGACGGCTACAAGTGGGCAACTCAGATTGGTGATACATCATCAACCGGCGGTACTGACTTTGAAATGGTCGTTGACGATGGTACCGGTGGTACACCAATCGTTGGTGGTAAGTATGATTTCACCGGTGGTGCTCAGAGCTGGGCTCCAGGTAATCTGAATATCGCCGCGTATGACCCAGGTTCACTGGCGATGGGCACTGGCCCGAACTTCAACAAAACACCAAAGACAGACGGCGAAAGCTATATCCAGTCTGATCTGACGTTCCCATCAAGTCTGGGTCCGATCACTGAGTTCAAAACCGGCTTCCGTTACGCGGACCACAACACCACCAGTCGTCGTTTTGAGTTCACTCAGCGCGCAGGATTTAACCCAGTCATTTCGACTAAAGACCTGCAGGCAGGTTCTATTGATGTTGGCGCTGGTAACTACAGCATCAAGAAATTTGACGTCAATAAGTTAAAAGCTTGGGCAAAATCCAGCATCACCGGCGAGACAGAAGATTTAGGCGCTTATTCTGAAATTACTGAGAAGAACGCAGCTCTGTACGGTATGGCGGTGTACAGCACTGACAAAATCCGCGGTAACTTCGGTGTGCGTTATGTCACGACTGACGCGACTTCTACTTACTACGTGAACAAAAAGCAAACAGAATCAAGCGCGGATTACGCTGAGTTCCTGCCAAGCTTCAACATGGTTGTCGATCTGGCGGACGATACGATCCTGCGTGCTTCTGCAGCCCGTGCTTTAGCGCGTCCGCAGTATGTTGATATGTACGTGAACCCGAACGTCATGGGGACTAACGATGACACGCCAAACAACCAGCGCTGGATTGTGGGGAACATCGGTCTGAAACCATTTATTTCTGACCAGTTCGATTTGGGTGTGGAGTGGTACTACGATGCCAACTCGATGCTGTCTGCTGCACTGTTCCTGAAAGACGTGAAGAACTTCGTCAACATCGCTCAGGGCACTGCAACTTCTGCAGAAATTCCATTCCCACTGACGCGTCCGGATGAAGCGGCTAATGGCTGGATCACTGAACAGAAAGGCAACGGTAAAGATGCCTCTATTAGCGGTATCGAGTTACAGCATCAGGCATACTACGGCAATGGTTTCGGTACCATCGTCAACTATACCTACACAGATACTGAAACTGACAAAGATACCTTCACTGACATGAACCCAATCCTGAGCGACAGTTCACGTCATTCATACAACCTGACCGGTTACTATGAAAACGATCTGTTCCAGGTCCGTGTTGCTTACAACTGGCGTAGCGAGTACATGATCCGTGAATCAGGTGCTTACGGTAACCGCCTGCACGACGACTTCGGTTCTCTGGACCTGAGCGCTGTGTATCATGCGACGGATTACCTGGACGTGAAACTGGACGTGAACAACCTGTTGGAAGAAGGTTCTAAGCAGTTTGGTAACAACAACAAACAAACCAACTTCTCGGGTTTTGCCAAAGGCTTCCCGCTGTATGAATATGAAATGGCTCGCCGTATTTCTTTAGGCGCCAGCTTCAAGTTCTAAGTTGTTGAATAGTTGATAAAAAAGGGAAGGAAACTTCCCTTTTTCTTTCTGTGTGAGTGGGGTTCAAAAGGCTGTGAAAAGCAGCTCCCAGTGTTTTGAACCACACTTCTGCAGGACAGAGATCCCAGCCCTTCGCAAAGTGCTGAATCCCTGTCATGCTGATGTTTTCATCATTTACCGAGGAGCCGAAGTATGAGCCAACCTGTGGTCGCCCTGCATCCTGATGTTCATCGCCATGTGCGTTTAACCGAGTCCCGCAGTTTTGCGCCATTTGCCAAACAACATTTGTTTCCGGTGTCGGTGCACGAATTTGTCCGGGCCAGCTCAGAGTTTCCGCTGGTGTTTGTCAAAGACAGCGAAAGTGGCCAGTTCCGTGCTGTGCTGTTAACCGGGCTGGTTCCGGGTGAAAATCTGTATGCCACTGCACCCGTCAACCCGAATTACCTGCCGCAAGCCGTCACCAATTACCCATTGGTGCTAGTGGCCAATCCGCAGCAACCGGAGCAATTCAGTATCGGTCTGAATACCGCAGCTTCGCAGGTGCAGGTCACGGCTGGGGAAGCTTTATTCAGCGAAGGGCAGGAGACGCCTTATCTGACCAAACGCAAGCAACAATTGCTGCAAAGTTTTGAGCAATTGCAAGTTACCGCTGCATTTATTGAATTGCTGCAGCAACACGAACTGCTGCAGCCGCAAGGCTTCCAGTTCGACTTAAAAGGTCAGCAGCATCAGCTGAACGGGATTTATATCATCAGCGAAGCCAGGCTGAATCAGCTGTCGGCGGAAGTCTTTGCTGATTTGCGCCAGCGCGGTTTCTTACCGGCGATTTATGCGCAGTTGACGTCGCTGCATCAGCTGAACCGGCTGGCGGCGCTGAAAATTAGTCAACTAGCCTGACGGAGACACAGATGCAGCAGATCCGCAAAGTCCTGATCGTTGGTGGTGGCACTGCGGGCTGGTTAGCCGCTTGCCATCTGGCGAAAAAGCTGCACCGCCAAGACGGGTCCGGTGTCGAAATTTGTCTGATTGAGTCGGCTGAGATCCCAACGATTGGCGTCGGTGAGGGCACTGTACCGGCGATCCGGCATAGCCTGCAGTATCTGGGGATCAGCGAAACTGAATTTGTCCGTGAATGTGACGTGACCTTCAAACAAAGTATTCAGTTTGTCGACTGGGTCAAAGCACCGGGGCAAATCAGTCCGAATTATTATCATCATGTGTTTGATTATCCCGATCTGGCAACGCTGGACCTAACCCCCTACTGGTTGCAGGGCCTGGCTGGCGATTGTTCCTATGCCGACGCAGTCTCAATGCAAGGGCGGATCTGCGATGCCGGATTAGGCCCGAAAACTATGTTGCAGCCCGAGTTTCAGGGGCTGACCAACTATGCGTATCACCTCGATGCCGCTAAATTTGCCGCATTACTGACGCGGCACGCCACCCAGAAGTTGGGTGTGCGTCATCTGCTGGGGAATGTTGGCGCCGTGCGCTTTGCTGACAACGGCGATATCGCCGCGATCCAGACCGATGCCCACGGTGAACTGACCGCCGACATTTTTATCGATTGCACCGGTTTTCGCGCTTTGTTGATTGGGGATGCCTGTCAGGTGCCTTTTATCCCGAAAAACGATGTGATGTTTGTCGACCGGGCCTTAGCGGTACAAGTGCCTTATCGTGACCCTGAAACGCCGATCCCTTGTTACACCATCGCGACGGCACAGCCCGCCGGCTGGATCTGGGACATTGGTTTGACCGAGCGGCGCGGCACCGGCTATGTCTACTCCAGCCGCTACACCTCAGATGAAGAAGCTTTGGCTGTCCTGCGTCACTATCTGCAAGGTGATGCCGATGACCTGACGCCACGACGCATTGAGATGCAGGTTGGTTACCGGGAGAAATTCTGGCACCGTAACTGTATTGCGCTGGGCTTGTCGCAAGGTTTTGTTGAACCGCTTGAAGCCACCGGATTGCTGGTCTATGACGCAACGGCCCGTATGCTGGCTGATTCATTTCCGGCACATACCGGCGTGATGCCATTACTGGCGGAGCGGTTTAATCAGCGCGTGCGCACGGCCTGGGACAAAGTCATCGACTTTATCAAACTGCATTATTTCCTGTCGCAGCGTGACGACACTGCGTTTTGGCGCGACAATCGCGACCCGGCCAGCTGTCCGCAATCTTTGCTGGATAATTTGGCTTTATGGGCGCATCAGGTGCCGACGCCTTATGATTTCCACAGCAAGCTGGAAATTTTTAATCTGGAAAACTACCTATATGTCTTGTACGGCATGCGATTCGGCACTGATCTGAGCGCTCAGCAGTATCGGCTGACGCAGCCAGAGCTCGCGGCCCAGATGTTTGCCTTTTACCGGCATAAAGCGCAGCAACTGCAATCGCAGCTGTTGCCGCATCGTGAGTTGCTCAAACGCATCCGGCAGTTTGGTTTGCAAAAAGTCTAAAGAGGTCGGCAAAAATGATGAAATCAATCTGTATTGTTGGTGGTGGTTCTGCCGGCTGGATGACAGCGATTTATCTGAATCGTTATTTTAATCAGCAACATGCGCAAGTGCAGGTGCGTGTTGTTGAGAGTGAAGACATCGGTATCATCGGGGTTGGCGAAGCAACAGTGCACAGTATCCGCTATTTTTTTGCCGCCATGGGCCTCGACGAGACCGAATTACTGGAAGCCACCAACGCCACCTTTAAAACCGGCATTATGTTCAGAAACTGGATGAAACCGGTCGACGGCGAGATGCATCAGTATTTCCACCCGTTCGACCAGTTAAAACCACCGATGGATCTGGATATTTCAACCAGCTGGTTACTCGACCGCCGCTTTGAACTGGAGCGGTTCGATCAGGGGGTTAGTTTATCGTCTTTCCTCATCGCCAGCGGCCACAGCCCGAAAACACCGCAGTCGGCGCCATATCAGGGTGTGGTGCCTTATGGCTATCACCTCGACGCGGTCAAAATGGCGCGTTTTCTGCGTAAAAAGGCCATCGAAGCAGGCGTCATCCATAGTGTGGCCACCGTCAGCGACGTCACAGTGGCCGACGGGTATATTCAGTCCGTCCACACGGACCAGGGCACTTTCAGTGCTGACGTCTTTATCGACTGTACCGGCTTTCGTGGCTTATTGATGGATGCGCTAAAAACCGATAACTGGCAATCCTTTACCGAAGCGTTGCCTTGTAACAAAGCTGTGGCTATTCAGCGTGAATTACCGGGAGAGCCGAAGCCCTACACGACAGCGACCGCTTTAACCAATGGCTGGGTGTGGGAAATTGATCTGGTCGATCGGCAGGGCACTGGTTATGTCTATGACGGCGCGCGGCTCAGTCGTGAGCAGGCCGAGCAGGAGCTGCGAGATTATCTGGGGCCGGATGCTGCGGTCCTCAAGTGTACCCATCTCGATATGAAAGTGGGTTGCCGTAAAGAATTTTGGCTGGGCAATTGTATTGCGATCGGTCTGGCGGGCGGTTTTATTGAGCCACTGGAATCGACTGGCTTGCACCTGATTAATCTGGGAGTGCGCTTGTTATCGACGCACCTCGCCGGCAGTGAATTGACGCAGCCAGTGCGGGATTCCTATAACCGGCTGATGAATGGTTTCTATACGGACCTCAAACAATTTGTCGTGTTGCATTATTGTCTGACCGATCGTGACGATACGGCATTCTGGCGCGAGGCCGCCGCCAAGGCAGAATACTGTCCGGGGCTGGTGCCACAGCTGGCGGCGTGGCGCTATAAAGTTTGTGAATACATGGATTTAGCCGGTACTTTCTCTACGACCTTCACCGACGAAAACTACCGCTTTATTTTGTATGGCATGGGCCACTATCCGCAGTTGCAGCCAAGATCGACGGCAAGGCAGTTTGACGACCTGTTTAGTAAAGTCGGTCAGCAGGGCAAACATGCAGTATTGAGCACCTTACCGTTACCCGCTTGGATCCACCAAATGCACGGTATGAAATCGAATGCCTGAATATCGATTTAAACGCGGCTGATAACGCTATCTAACGCCGCTGTTTTTAGCAGACGCAGACGCATGATCGCGCTGTTTGCGTCTGCGCGATCTCCTCTCCCTGCAGCTACATAACAACCAGAAAAAAATGTCGGAAATTTCTACAAATAGCTAATGACAGCGTTGTCATTTGTTGGTAGGATGTTTTTAACGTGAACACAAAGTCAGTTGTACTTCTGTTCATGCTAGCCGGAGCAAGTTGACGCAGCGCGACCTTGCTCCGGTGCACAGTACCGGGTTGACTGGTGTCCGGTACTGTCTCCCTTGTCGCAGACTGACACATTGGTAGTTGGTGTTTCAGGCTGACCAGCCACACGGATGTTGTGTTTTTATTTGCCAATCCTTATCCAAGGGTATTTGCAGGATACTGAGTTCAGTGTCCTGCTTTTTTTATGCACCCAGCGCTGTCTTCCATGCTGTCCACGCCATTATTTCCTTGCTGATCTCTCATGTCAGTTTTTAATGCCCAAAATCTGCGTTAGTCTGCATTTTTCCATCAGAGACCAATGACATCATGAACAATACTTTGCGCTGGGGTATTTTGGGTTGTGGCAATGTCACCGAAGTCAAAAGTGGCCCGGCTTATCAGCAAACGCCGGGTTTTAGGCTGCAGGCCGTAATGCGGCGCGATGCGGCGAAAGCGGCTGATTATGCGCAACGGCATCAGGTACCGGTCTGGTACAGCGATGCCGATGCGCTGATTAATGACCCGCAGGTCGATGCTGTGTATATCGCCACGCCGCCGGATAGCCATCTGTTTTATGCCCTGAAAGTCGCCGCTGCCGGAAAAATTTGTTGTGTTGAAAAACCGATGGCACTGAATACGCAAGAATGTGCCGAGATGAACGCTGCATTCGAAGCCGCTGGTGTGCCTTTATTTGTGGCTTATTACCGGCGCAGCTTGCCGCGGTTTTTGCAGGTCAAACAATGGCTGGATTCAGGCTGTATCGGCACCGTGCGCCATGCGCAATGGAACTTTAGCCGCAGTCCGACCCCACAGGATTTAAGCGGTGCAGCCAACTGGCGGACAGATCCTGCCCAGGCCGGAGGCGGCTATTTTGTGGACCTCGCCAGTCATGGTCTGGATTTATTGATGTTTTTACTGGGGGATATGCAGCGGGTCCAGGGGCAGGCACTCAACCAGCAAGGTTTGTATGCGGCCGAAGACGCTGTGACTGCGCAGTGGTGTTTTGCCCCGGATGCCCAGGGTCATGTCGCGACGGGCGCTGGTTTCTGGCATTTTGGGACTGATGGCCGGCGAGACAGGGTGGAAATCATCGGCAGCCGGGGCCATATCCGTTTTGCGGTGTTTCAGGACGACCCGTTACAACTCTGCATCGACGGCCAGACAGAACAACACGCGATTGCACATCCACCCCACATTCAACACTATCATGTGGCGAATATTGCTGCGCACCTGCGGGGTGAGTTACAGCATCCATCGACCGGAGTGAGCGCTTTGCGCGCCACAGCGGTGATGGAGCAGATCCTGCGAGGCGGTGCATAACCGTCAGGCAGGCGCTGCAGTGAAAAAACATCAGGCCGGGTTTGCCGGCCTGAATGCTTTAACGATCAACGCAAATCCATCAGGGCTGCGTCTCCGGTAACTTGACCAAGCGACTGTGACGGCCATCAACGCTGCGGCTGCGTAACCAGATTGCAGCCTGAGGTTGCACGGCCATAGGTTCCTGATAGCGAAGCCAAGTCTTACCCTGATCCAGACTGTATTCAATCGCCAGGCCGGGATAAGCCACATTCGCCGTGAGTTGGCCTGCTTTGATTTCAGCGCCCACTGGTGGCAAATAATAGTGAACACCAGCCTGACTCAGCTTCGGCAGTTCTTTTTCGGTCATAGCCCGGGCAAACCGCAGCCAGGATTGGTCTCTGGCCTGCAACCTGTCTTGCGTACTGACTGTTGCCGCCTCCCAATCTGCTTTGTGCCAGGCCCGTTCTGCGATCGGCAACAGACGTGGATACACCATTTCTTCCAACTGCGCGGCGGTACGAATCGTTTCTGACCACACCTGACCCTGCATACCCAGAATGTTTTCCGGTTTTTCCAGTTTTGGCATGGCGCGACCGACCAGCTGCTCTAAATCATTGATCACAGCGCCACTGCGGGTCTTGTCTGCGTTGGCATAAACATCATCCGGCATATAACCGAATACTTTTTGCGCATCAGTGTAGCGGGCTGCCCAATAGTAGCCGCGCTCTTGCGGGTGTGTTTCGTTCGGATGGTCAAGGTACAAATGGGTACCATGTGACAGCACAACCTGATAACCGGCATTGGCCAGACGGTAAGCGCGATCGGCAACTCCCCATTCCCAGATATTGTCCCAAACGTTGGCGTAAATTTGCTTGTTAGCAAACTGGTCGCGGTTAAATGGATTAATAGCGTCATACATCAAACCATCTTCCCAACCGCCCAGTGCCAGCTGGCGGCTATGCAGTAGCGCCGCGACTTTACTGACAAAGTAAGGCTTCAAATCGGCAACGCCGGCAACACCGGGTATTCCTTTGGCAAAGAGCGCCTGACACTGTGGTGACGCTGTCCAGCTGCCGACGCCCACTTCATCGCCGCCCATGTGATAAGTCGACAGTCTGAGGCCGGCAGCCCGGTACATTTGCTGCAGCTCGTACACCACTTTATCAATGAAAGCATAACTTGAATCCATACACACATTGACGGAGTTGTCGGTGTAATACTGCACGGTGAGGTATTGCGATTTATCCGCCGGATCGCTCAGCAGGAATTGCTCTGCTTCCGCTTTTTTACCCTGACTGAGTAAACGCTGATAACGTGCCCGCATTGAAACTATTGCCGCCCGCGCATGACCCGGCATATCAATTTCCGGAATGACTTCAATATGGCGGGCGCTGGCAAATTTTAAGATCTCAATAAAATCTTCCCGGCTATAAAACCCGTTGCCGGAACCGGTTTTGTGTGGTCCGGTGCCCAGCTGGGTCAGCAGACATTGTTGTTCGGTTAGATCAAAACAGCGTTGAGCGCCAATGTCGGTCAGTTCAGGTAAACCTGGGATCTCCAGCCGCCAACCTTCGTCTTCGGTCAGATGCAGGTGTAACTTGTTCATTTTATAGCGCGCCATCTGTTCGATCAGGCGCAAAGTCACATCTTTACCGTGAAAATTCCGGCCCATGTCATAATGCATGCCGCGCCATGCATAGCGCGGGCTGTCGGTGATTTCCTGCTGCGTCAGACTGACACTGCTGAACTGGGCAGGGGTCAGCGCCAGTAAGGACTGCAGACCATAAAACACGCCGGCATTGTCGGCGCCGCTGATGATGATTTGTTGCGGATTAATCTGCAGTCGGTAGCTTTCTGGTTGAGTCAGACTGGCGTCGACCTGCAGCATAATCTGCTGATCACCGCTGGCTGCCCGCGAAGGGACGGTCTTTAAAGCCAGCCCCGCTTTACTGAAACGGTCCTGTAAATAAGCGGCTTCGGTTTTCAGCCGGCCCTGAAAATGAATTTGCCACTGCTGGTCGAGTAAAACCCGGCCAGACTTCAGCTTTTGCTGTTGCGGGGTCGGAATAATGCTGTTTTGAACACTCAGGTCGGCTTTTTGTAGCTTGTTGACGGCCAGATTATCCTCAAACCGGCTTTGCGCCGTCGCGACTTTATACAGATCCGGTTCCGGCTGCTGATAGCGATATAACTGCTCAGGCCGAACGATCGGCGCCACAAACTGTGCGAAGTCTTCTGTATCAGTATTACGGAAGACTTCTGGTTTCAACTGACCGGCGACAATAAAAGCACGCGGCATAAAATCGCTGTATGCCACCAGAAACGGAGCACCGCTGACGTCGATGGTCAGCGCTGCGCCTGCAGGTAAGCCTTTAAATGTCTTGGTGGGCTGCAAGCGATGCAAATCACCCTGTACATGTTCCAGCGACATGCCATCGGGTGCAGTCAGTTGTAGTTTGCGAATGGAATGAAAATAAATTTGCCAATTACCTGTGCCGGCAGTTAAAGCCTGACCCGATAAATTGTTCAGACGCAGTTGCCCGGAGAAAGTCCCGGCTTTGTCGCTAAAATTACTCAATACAGCCATTTCAAAGCGCGCGTTGCTGGCAAATGTCTGTAACTCTGTCTGTCGGTTAAAATTATGCGCCTGTGCTGGTGTAGTCAGCAGCAAGCTGGCTCCGAGCATGGCATAAACAGCCTGACTTTTCTTCATCGTTTATCCTGTTGCAAAAGGTGGCATTTTGATACCACAGTTCCTTTATACGTGGCCGGATCCGGTCTTTACAGAAAAGTGACAGGATTAAGCCATTGATATTGATTGGTTTTTATCTTTATTAATCTGCGCATCAGTAAATTGCAGCCTGATTTTTAATCAGGGGTCTTGTTATTTGTCAAAATTATTATATGCTGAACTGAAAAAATGACAACGCTGTCATAATGAAAATTGCCGAATTTTTCTACACAGGCCTGCCAAGGGCCGCTAACACGGCAAATAAAGTCGACTGGTGTGTAACGAGGGTGCTTGATGAGTAGCGAAGCAGGGCAGCACGGCCCATTGTATTTAGGCATTGATGGCGGCGGCAGCAAATGCCGTGTAGTGATCGTTGACGCTGCTGATCAGCTGTTAGGCGAGGGGCTGGGCGGGCCTGCCAATCCATTGCGCGGCATGAAAGTCGCGACGGATTCGATTCTGACCGCGACTCAACAAGCTTTGCTCGCAGCGGGGATGACATTTAACGACATGTCCCGGCTAGTGGCGGGTGCGGGTCTGGCTGGCGTCAATATGCCGCAATATTTTCAGTTAGTCAGCGAATGGCAGCATCCGTTTGCTGAGTTTCACCTGACCTCCGATTTGCATACTGCCTGTATTGGCGCGCACAAAGGCGAAGATGGCGCGGTGATTATTATCGGCACTGGCTCCTGTGGTCTGGCCGATGTGAAAGGTCAGTGTCTGGATATCGGTGGTCATGGTTTTCCATACGGTGATAACGGCAGTGGCGCTTGGTTTGGTAATCAGCTGGTCCACCATGTGCTGCTGCATAAAGATCAAATTGGTGCCGCTACACTGATGACTGAGTTGCTCACCGAAGCCCTCGGGGTCAGCGCGACTCTTGAAATCGTCGGCCATTTTATGCATGCCACTCCAACCGTGTTTGCGCGCTATGCGCCCTTAGTTTTTGCTGCTGCCGAGCAGGGAGACCTGGTTGCGGCTGAGATTATTCAGGCCGGTGCCCGCCATATTGAAAACATCGCTTTGCGTTTGTGCAGCCTGGATCCGCAACGCCTGGCACTGATTGGCGGTCTTGCCTACAAAGTACAGCCTTATTTATCTGCGCAGGTGCAGGCTTTGATTACGCCTGCGCAAGCGTCCCCCGAATTTGGCGCTGTCTGGTTTGCCCGGGCACGGCAGGCACAACGCCAATCCGAACTGTTATCCGTTTCCAATCAATGAAGTGAGTATTCGCATGACCAGCACTATCATGGCGCAAGAAGCCGCAGAAGCCCCTATCCGTATCCGTGAGCAGCTCCAGACCAATGCAGCAACGATTGCTGCTGTGGTTGCGCAGATCCGTCAGCGTCAGCCGAAATACGTTTATATGGTTGGCCGGGGTTCGTCCGATCATGCCGGCGTGTTTGGCAAATATCTGATTGAAAGTGTGATTGGTCTGCCGGTGGTGGCAGCAGCTCCTTCCATTGCCAGTGTTTACAAGAAACAATTGCAATTGAGCGATGCGCTGGTCATTTGTATTTCGCAAAGTGGCCGCAGCCCGGACATTCTGGCGCAGGTCGCGATGGCGAAGCACACCGGTGCGATGGTGGTTGCACTGGTTAACGACACCACATCGCCGCTGGCCGAACAGGCCGATTTTGTGGTGCCGTTATTTGTCGGTCCCGAGAAAGCTGTTGCAGCGACAAAAAGTTATTTAGCGACTTTAAGTGCGTTGCTCCAGTTAGTGGCGGTCTGGTCAGCTGATGCTGAGTTGCAGACCGCGGTCACTCATTTACCTGAACTGTTGCTTGAAGCGCAACAACTGCCGCCGCAGTTGACTGCTGATGCTGTCGCCAACGTCAAACATTGCGTGGTGCTGGGCCGTGGTCCTGGTTATGCGATTTCGCGTGAGATCGCGCTGAAACTGAAAGAAGTCTGCGGTATTCATGCCGAAGCATTCTCCAGCGCGGAGTTTCTGCATGGGCCGGTGACGCTGGTGAAAGATCAGTTTGCCATTATCGATGTGTCGATTCAGGACGAAGCCTATCAGGCGCATAAAGCGCAGATCGCTGAAGTGCAAAGCCGTGGCGCTAGCCTGGTACACCTGCATCATGGCCAGCTCGCCAGTCACCCACGTGTCCTGCCATTGTTGCTGTTACAACGTTTTTATCTGGATGTCGAAGCCGTGGCGCGTAGCCGGGGGGTCAACCCGGATGCGCCTCCAGGCTTAAACAAAGTCACCAAAACAGTTTAACGAAATCAAACGAAACCATTTTTCATATACGAATGGTTTCGTTTTTCTTGAGCCTGGCGTAGTATGGCGCTGAGTAGTCTGGACCAGTCAGGCGTTAGAGGAGCGGAATTGATGCAGCAATCCAAGCAACAGCAGTGGTCCGTTACGCGGTTATTTGACGGCGAACGGTGGCACAACAATGTACAGGTGACGGCCGAGCAGGGAGTCATCACCCATATCGCAGCCTGTGCCCCGGCTGAGTGCATCGACCTGACACTGGTCCCCGGTTTTATTGATGTTCAGGTCAATGGCGGCGGTGGTGCCCTGTTTAATACAGCGCCGACGCTGGATAGTCTGCGGACTATGCTCAAAGCCCACGCTGGTTTTGGCACGACCGCGATGTTACCGACGGTGATCACCGATTCGGTCGTCACGATGCAACAATGTGCCGATGCGATCGCCGCCGCAGTTGCTGCCTTTGAGCCTGGGATTCTGGGGGTGCATTTTGAAGGGCCGCATTTATCAGTGCCCAAACGCGGTGTGCATCCAACGGAGCATATTCGTGGGCTGACGGCGGAAGAACTGGCTTTATATGGCCGCACCGACCTCGGGATTAAACTGGTGACAGTCGCGCCGGAAAACGTCACGCCAGAACAAATCCGGCAGTTAGTCGAGTTGGATGTCATCGTTTGCCTTGGTCACTCCAACGCTGATGGCGCTACGGTAGAAGCAGCCTTGGCTGCAGGTGCGACTGGCTTCACCCATTTATATAACGCAATGTCGCCACTGACGTCGAGAGAGCCCGGCATGGTCGGCGTCGCGCTTGCCGACCGCAACAGCTGGTGCGGGATTATTTTTGATGGCCATCATGTGCATCCGGTCGCGGCAAAACTGGCGCTGGCTGCAAAACCACGTGGCAAGATGCTGATTGTCACCGACGCCATGTCACCGGTCGGCACCAGTGAGACTGAATTTCCGTTTTTTACCGGCAAAGTGACCCGTGACGGTAACAAGCTGACCAATGAGGCCGGCTCGCTGGCTGGTTCTGTGCTGGATATGGCGGCTGCTGTGCAGTATGCCGTGACAGAGCTGGGTCTGGAGCAAAGTGAAGCGCTGCGGATGGCGTCATTGTATCCGGCCGAATTTTTGGGCATCGCCACAACACGCGGTCGGATCCTGCCGGGATTTATTGCAGATTTAGTGCTACTGGATCGGCAAGGTCAGGTACAGGCCTGTTATCTTGCTGGCCAGCAACTCAGTTAATTTCATAACAATAACCACAAAACAACAGGAAGGAAAAATGGAAATGACAGTCGAAAAGCCGAAGCCGCGCAGTAGCGCCGTGCCGATGGCGATAGTTGCATTGCTATTTTTTGTGCTGGGGTTCGCGACCTGGCTCAACGGCTCGCTGATGCCTTATTTAAAACAAATGCTACACCTGACGCCGTTCCAGGCATCTCTGGTTTTGTTCTCTTTTTATATTGCGGTTACTTTTACCGCGCTGCCTTCCGCCTGGGTGATCCGCAAAGTGGGTTACAAAAATGGTATGGCGCTGGGCATGGCCATCATGATGCTGGCTGGTCTGCTCTACATCCCGGCGGCGCAGACGCAGACTTTTGCGCTGTTTTTGCTGGCGCAGCTGGTGATTGGCACCGGCCAGACGCTATTACAAACGGCAGTGAACCCTTACGTGGTCAAAATCGGCCCGGAAGAGACTGCTGCGGTACGCATCAGTATTATGGGGATCCTGAATAAAACCGCCGGTGTTGTGGCGCCGCTGGTGTTTACCGCGTTGATTGCCAGTGGGTTCACCGCACCAGCGAATGCCGAATTAACGGCAGAACAAATCAATGCGATGGCAGAAGGTCTGGTTGTGCCTTATCTCGGGCTGGCAGCGTTCCTCGGCTTGTTAGCTTTGGCAGTGAAGTACTCACCATTACCTGAGTTGGAAAAAGAGCAGGATACAGGACATGGCTTGTCGCAAGTTAAAGCAGCACTTGCCAAACCGGCACTGGTGTTTGGTGTTATCTCGCTGTTTGTTTACGTCGCGGTTGAGGTGATCGCCGGCGACACCATTGGCTTGTTCGCATTATCGCTCGGTGTTGAACGCTACACAGTGATGACCTCCTATACCATGGTGTGTATGGTGCTGGGTTATGTCTTAGGGATTTTGTTGATCCCAAGATTTTTGTCCCAACAAAAAGCCCTCGCAGTTTCCGCAGTGCTTGGCATCGTGCTGACCCTCATTATTGTGACTTGCGATAGCGATTCATATTGGATTGCGAATACGCTGTTGGTGCCATTTGGTGGCACTGCGTTACCCGATGTCTTATTGTTAATTGCGGTGTTAGGTCTGGCTAATGCCATCGTCTGGCCGGCTGTTTGGCCTTTAGCACTGTCCGGACTTGGTGCTTTGACCAGTATTGGTTCTGCTTTGTTGATTATGGGGATTGCCGGCGGAGCTTTCGGACCGCTGTTCTGGGGCTTACTCAGTGGTACCGGGCTCGGTCAGCAGGGCGCCTATCTGGTGATGCTGCCTTGTTACGCCTTTATCCTTTACTACGCTGTGGCAGGCCACAAAAAACAGCAGTGGTAAGTTGAGCTTGTCCTTGTGCTTTTCAGGGCTGACTTTGTCAGCCCTGTGCTATTGAACGAACCGGAGAAATAGTTAAATGCAAAATACCGGACGGTTTTATGCGTTAGATGTGCTGCGTGGTCTGGCGATTGCTCTGATGGTTCTGGTGAATACACCGGGCAGCTGGTCACATGTCTATAGCCCGCTACTCCATGCCCGCTGGGACGGCTTCACCTTCGCCGATATCGTCTTTCCCGGCTTCTTATTTGTTGTTGGTGCCGCGATGGCCTTTTCATTAAAAGATGCGCGGCTCAATAGCTCGGCCTTACTGAAAATTTTCAAACGGGGTCTGCTGATGTTTGCTTGCGGGTTGTTGCTGAATTTTTTCAGTAATCCGGATTTGGCTACGCTTCGGATCCCAGGTGTGTTGCAACGGATCGCGCTTTGTTATGTGCTGGCGGCCGTGTTAGTCCTGAGCCTGTCGAAACGTGGGTTATGGACCGCGATTTTGATGTTACTCGGCGGATATTTCATGCTATTGCAGCTTGCTGCGGCGCCGTTTTCTTTAGAGCAGAATATTGTCCGGACTGTGGATTTAGCTATTTTTGGCGCAGCGCATGTTTACAAGGGTTTTGGTGTGCCATTTGACCCGGAAGGGTTGTTAAGTACCTTACCGGCAACCGTGAACGTGTTATTGGGTTATCTGGTCGCTACCGGCCTCAAAGGCAAGGCACCGCAGCAGGCTGTGCGTGATTTGGCTGCTTTTGGTGCCGTGCTGGTGGTGCTGGCCGTGCTGGGGCATTCGGTGTGGCCAGTGAACAAAGCGTTATGGTCTGGTACTTATGTCGCACTGAGTAGTGGTTTGTTACTGTGGTTATTGGCGCTGCTGGTGTATCTGGTTGATATCCGTCAAGCGACCCGGCTGACTGAGCCGCTGCGGATTTACGGTACCAACCCGCTGTTTATCTACATGCTGAGCTGGATGTTTGCCGTGGCAACCGCCAAGTGGCTGAGCTGGACGACAGCGGATGGAACTCAGTCTGTCGCAGGCTTGTTTTATGCAGCGCTATCGACGGTGTTACCGCTAAAAGCGGCGTCTTTGCTGTTTGCGCTGACACATGTGGTGTTGTTTTGGGCCTTATCGGTCTGGCTGTACCGCAGACAGATTTTTATCAAACTTTGAACGGGTAAAGTCAGCTGGTACGAACCAATAGCGCCGATCCGTGTAGTCTGTATCCGGGCTCAAGCCCGGATTCGGTAATTCCAGCCAGTGTTCTATCTTGAATTGCGTCAGTGGGAATACATGTGCAGTCAGCGGATGCTGCTGCATATGGGCCAGCAACTCACCGTGATCAATCATCAATGCTAAACCCTGCTCTATCCACTGCGCGAGTGCCTCATTTTGTTTGCTGGTAAAAAAATAGATGGCAAAAGGGTAATGCAGCATCATATTGGGATACCGTATAAGATCCGGATACAACGCGGCTCGCTCGCGTAATTCGGTTTGGCCTTCGTGTAACCCGCGCGGAAAATAGTCGCAGCGGCCGGCATTGACCTGCTTAAACAGGTTCTCGTATACCGGCGAAGTCAGCACTTTGAGACCTGCCTGTTGCAAAATGTTGGTGTCTGGCCAGCTTAACCCCTGACAGGCTGTAAGCTTATGCAATTGTTGCAGGCTACTGATAGAACGGAATTTTTCCATGCGGCTTCGTTGAATTGTCAACATACGGAACCCCATCAGGCCTCGCTCGAGCGGAATGCGGATCGCCCGAAGTTGCTGTTCTTTGCTGCTGTTGGTTCCCATCCAGAAGAGGTCGATTAGCTGGCCCTTTTGTAGTTCGCGTTCTGCGCGGCCCTGTTCCATTTCGGCAACAGTCAGAATATCAGGTAAGGGCCGGCCGTCTGCAGCTTTGTGGAGGGCCTTTTTCAGGAGCTCCAGATAGTATTGATGAGAAACATCATGGACGGAACGGGGTTTCGGCACTCTGATCTGGCTGATCTCTGAGTGTTCAGCCGCAATCGTGAGTGCCGAATGGATGAACAGCAGGAACATGCAAGCGACAATAATGCCGTTCAATCTTCGCCATGTTTTCAATCTTGGCTCCGTTGTCTCACTGCGAACGTTGATAAATCGCTTAGAACCGGTACTCCCAGCTGCCTGCCGCGCTGACCTGGCGATCCAGTTCAGGCCGTAACGGCGATTGCTGCAGATAACGCAATTGCAGACTGAGTAAACCCGCAAATAGCCCACGGCGATGCTCAAACTTCACTTGCCAGCTGGAATCGGAAACGGCGGCTTGATGATACTGCGCCAGTGTCAGTTGCGCTGACCAGCTGATCCCGCCGATGGTTTGATAGTGGTAGGCACTGCTCAGTACTTGGGCATCAGCGCCATAGCCACTGCCCATAATGCGGCCGTAGCGGCGATAACCATCTGGATAAAGTCCACCCTGATAAGCGCATTCTCCGGCTTCTAACTGATCGGCACAGGTAATGTATGTATCCGAATACTCGAGGTTAATCGTATGTATGCTCGCGGATTCGCCAAAATAACTGCGCACGCCCCAGAGCTGTAACAACTCATCCGGTGCGCCGCTCTGATTGTCGTCGTCAGCCAGTTCGGTATAAAGCGTCAGCGGAAAACCAGCCAGTTGCAGATGCCAGGCCGCATCAATCGCAGCCCGCTGGTCTGCGGGGATCTCATCGCGCTGGTCGTAACTGACCAGATCCCACAAGGTGCTGAACCCGTTGCTGCGGCCTTGCCCACCCCATTGGATCACACGGCTGGCGCCTAGTTCGACCGCAGGGACTGGTCGTAACGTCAGACGTCCGCCCCAATAGCGGGTTTGCGGCACCGCACTGTTATGCTGACCATAGCCAAGGAAGGTCGTTGCGGACCAAGGACCCAGCCAGCGCAGCCAGCTGCGTTCATCCGCTTGCCAGCCATGGCGGGTCAGGCGGACGCTAGGCAGCGGCCGCGCATTATTACTCAGCAACAAACTGCTTTGCTGACCCGGGCCCCACCAGACCGACGCCTGATCGAGCTGTAACACCCAGTTGCCCCGGATCAACGCCAGATAGCTGCCATCCAGCGTACCGGTTTGCTCGGTGCTGTCGTCACTTAATGCGCGACGATTGACCTGTAGGCGGCCCGCGACAGTGTCGCTTTGTACTTCCTGAAACACGGACAATGCCGCGTCTTCAAAATAGGTTTCGCCAAAGTGCTGATGGTTCGAAGTCGAACTATTCGCTTTCAGTTTCAAGCCGGATTGGCGTTCCGCGCGATTCGCATTCAGCGCTGTGCGTAAATGCGCAACGGCAAACTGCAGCTCCGGACTTAAAGCCGCACTGTCGATACGATTGAGATCAATCGCAATATTCTTCCACATGATCGGATAGGTGTTGACCGGACCGGTCAACAGTCCGGCCTGGGCCAGGCTTTGCAGTGACTGGCGCAGATAATTATCCTGCGTATCCAGCCACGGGGTAGCGGCGGCAGAAAAACAACAGACTGCGGTACAGATGGATAACCACTTTAATTTCATCGGCCTAACTTCCGGTTGAGCGCCTCAAGGATCTGCGGAGCAACAAAAGGCGACACATCACCGCCATGTCGCGCCACTTCTTTCACCAGTGTGGAAGAAATAAACATATTCTTTTCTGAAGGCGTCATAAATAAACTGTCGAGGTCCGGATTCAGCTGGCGGTTCATACTGGCAAGCTGAAACTCATATTCAAAATCAGCGACAGCCCGCACTCCCCGGATTAATACCTGCGCCTGGTGCACCCGGGCAAACTCGGCCAGCAATCCGGCAAAACCAACGACCTGCACATTGGGCAGACCGGCAAATACCTGCTGGGCCAACTCGACCCGCTCTTCCAGACTAAACATCGGTTGTTTACTCGGGTTCGCTGCGACAGCCAGAATCACTTCATCAAACAAACGGGCGGCTCGGATCACCAAATCGGTGTGACCATTGGTTAATGGGTCAAAAGTACCAGGGTAAATCGCTTTGGTTTTCATTGGGGAACCTGTGAGAGCCTCTGCACTGGCGCACGCACCGGCGGAGCAGTCAGGGCTGGTAATTTTTTTCGATTTGACGTTACTATACCAAAATAATTCCTTTCACTATAAGCCTGTGCCGGTCATGGACAAGAAGTTGCGCACGAAAGATAAAATATTACAAGCCAGCATCGAGTTGTTTAACCAGCAGGGCGAGCGTCAAATCACCACCAATCATATTGCCGCACACCTGGGGATCAGCCCCGGCAATCTGTATTACCATTTCCGGAATAAAGAAGACATAGTCCGGCAGATTTTTAAAGAGTACGCCAAGCTGCTGGATAACCGTTTGCAGCCGCCGAGCCGTCATTCTGAAGCACTGGATGCTTTAGCACAGTACCTCGATACTGTGTTTGAGCTGATGTGGCGTTTTCATTTTTTCTACGCGAATTTGCCGGATATTTTAGGGCGCGACCCGATGTTACAGCAGGATTATCTGCTGGTGCAGAAGGGCGTGCTGGCGAGAGTTGTCTCGGTGTTACAGGCATTAAAAGCGGCGGGGGTCATTGAAATAGATGACGCTGATATTGCTAACTTTGCCCACACCGTCAAACTAGTCGTGACCTTCTGGATCAGCTATCTGAAAACGCAGGCACCGCACGCGGCTATTGATCAGGCTCAGGCTTATCAGGGCGTTTTGAAGGTGCTGCTGCTGTTTAAGCCTTATGCGTCGGCTCAGGCGATGCCGCGGATTGAAAATCTGCAACGCCACTATCAGCAGCTGGCTGGCCAGCCGGTGTTGAGCTCGCTACTGTAATCAACCAAGTTGGTGCGCTGTAAAGAATTTCTACATATGCGCAGGCTTATTTGTTGCATTTCGTTACAACTTGTTAGCCGGTATCATTGTCGACCAGCGGATGCCGCGTTACCATGACTGCAGAGTTCAGGCGAAGCTGCCGGGCGCAGTACAATCAGTTGCCGCCTCAGACTCAAGGTCTTCAATAAAAACAACCAGGAATTATCCCGATGAAAAAAATCTCTGTACTGGCGCTGAGTGTTGCTCTGGCGCTTGGTCTGACCGGCTGTGAAAAAGCGGCGCAGGCTCCGGTTGAAACTCCGGCAGCAGCAGCTGCACCGGCTGCGGCACCAGTTAAAACACTGGTGTCAGGAGTCGAGAAGGAAAACTTTGATCCAGCGGTCAAACATACTGAAAACTTCTTCTACAGCGTCAACGGGACCTGGTTACAAAAAACTCAGATCCCGGCTGATAAGTCGAACTATGGCTCTTTCACTAAACTGTACGACGATTCGCAAGTCGCCATGCGCACGATTATCGAAGCTGCGGCAGCTAAAAAAGACAAAGTTGCCGGCACAGACGAACAGAAGCTCGGTGATTTTTACACCAGCTATATGGATGAAGCTGGTATCGAGGCCAAAGGCGTCACACCGATTAAAGCCGATTTAGATAAAATCGCTGCAATCAAAGACCATAACGAACTGGCCCGCGTCATGGGTGAGCTGCAGTTAGCCGGTACCAGCCTGCCATTTGGCTGGTACGTGAATAACGATGCCAAAGCGTCGACGCAAAATGCCTTGTATCTGGGCCAGAGTGGCCTGGGTTTACCGGATAAAGACTACTATTCCAACCCAGACGCCAAGTTTGAAAGCATTCGTGCTGAGTATAAAAAATACTTAGTCGACATGCTGACGCTGGCTGGCGTGGCAGAGCCTGCCAAAGCCGCTGAGCGCATTTATGCACTGGAACAGAAGATTGCCGAAAAGCACTGGAGCCGTGTTGAAAACCGCGATGCAGACAAAACTTATAACAAATTCAGCAAAGCGGATTTAACCGCCAAACTGGGTGCTTTCCCATGGGAAGAGTACGCCAAAGTGGTGAAACTGGACGGTGTCGCTGACATCATTGTGCAGCAGCCAAGCTATTTTGCCTCCTTTGCAACTATCTACAAAGATACCGACCTGCAAACCTGGAAAGACTACCTGAGTATTCGCTTTATTTCTGAGTACTCCGGCAAACTGAGTAAAGCTTTTGTAGACCGCCAGTTCGCGTTCTACGGCACCGTGCTTTCGGGCACGAAAGAGCAGCAACCGCGCTGGAAAAAAGCCGTGAATGCTTCGGACGAAGTGTTGGGTGAAATTGTTGGCAAACTGTACGTTGAGCAGCATTTCAAACCGGAAGCAAAAGAGCGGATGAAAGTACTGGTCGATAACGTCATCAAGGCTTATCACCAGAGCATCGATACCCTGGAATGGATGACGCCGGAAACGAAAAAAGCCGCGCACGAAAAGCTGAACAAGTTCACGCCAAAAATCGGTTATCCGGATAAGTGGAAAGACTACAGTGCTTTGACCATCAAGAGTGATGATTTGGTCGGCAACTACAAAGCTGCAGCGCAGTTTGCATATGCTGACATGACCGCCAAACTCGGAAAGCCGGTAGACCGTTCTGAGTGGTTTATGACGCCACAAACCGTCAACGCTTATTACAACCCGGTGAATAACGAAATCGTATTCCCTGCCGCCATTCTGCAACCACCTTTCTTTAATCTGGAGGCGGATGACGCAGTGAACTACGGTGGTATCGGTGCGGTGATCGGGCACGAGCTGGGCCATGGTTTTGACGACCAGGGTGCGAAGTTTGACGGTGACGGCAACCTGCGTAACTGGTGGACCGACGCTGACAAAGCCGAGTTTGAAAAACGGGGTCAGCAATTAGTTGCGCAGTACAATCAATATGAGCCATTGCCAGGCATGCGCATCAATGGTCAGCTGTCGCTCGGGGAAAATATCGGTGATTTAGGTGGCCTGACTGTCGCTCTGAAAGCCTATAAGCTATCGCTGAATGGTAAAGAAGCCCCGGTGATTGATGGATTTACCGGTACCCAGCGCTTCTTTATCGGTTGGTCACAGATCTGGCGTCGTAAAGGCACTGAAGAATACTTACGTAACGCGTTAATGACAGGCCCGCATTCACCAAGCGAATACCGTGTTATTGGCATCGTGTCGAATATTCCGGAGTTCTATGAAGCATTTGATGTCAAACCTGGCGACAAGATGTACATAGCACCGGAAAACCGCGTCAAGATCTGGTAATTCGCCATCCTGTTTTATCAGCCCTAAAAAGACCGCGACTGCGGTCTTTTTTATTAACAGGGGACTGTGTGATGCCACACCTGCTTAGTGCGGACCTTGCGGCTATTGCATCACAACATCGGGGTCTTTTGCGCCTGCGCTGTCATCCGGGTGTCAGATTGGCCCTGATAATATTTTCCGGCACTGTTTTAAACGCCAACCATTCAGCAAATTTATAGCCAGTATAAGCAGTGCGGGATATACTTCGGTGTCATTTACGGCTGATTTTTCTTATAATCCAGCCGTTTGATTTGCTGCAAACCCGCTTGAGCACAGGCTTGGGTGGACCAACCAGAGGACATTACCGTGCTGCAACAATACCGTGAACACGTCGCCGAACGTGCCGCCCAAGGCATTCCTCCAAAGCCGCTGAATGCGCAACAAGTGGCTGATTTAGTTGAATTATTAAAGAATCCTCCAGCCGGCGAAGAAGCTTTCCTCGTCGACTTACTCGAAAACCGTATTCCACCGGGTGTTGATGAAGCCGCTTATGTAAAAGCTGGCTTTTTAACTGCTGTCGCCAAAGGCGAAGTTGTGAGCCCGTTAGTGACACCGGAACGCGCCACAGAACTTTTAGGCACCATGTTTGGCGGTTACAACATCCAGCCAATGATTGACCTGCTGGACAGCGACAAGTTAGGTGCTATTGCGGCTAAGGGTCTGTCACACACGCTGCTGATGTTTGATTCTTTCCATGATGTGAAAGAAAAAGCCGACAAAGGCAATCAGCACGCGAAAAACGTACTGCAAAGCTGGGCTGATGCCGAGTGGTTCTTAAGCAAGCCGGCTATTCCTGAGAAAATCACTGTGACGGTGTTTAAAGTCACAGGCGAAACCAATACTGACGACCTGTCACCGGCTCCAGATGCTTGGTCACGCCCGGATATCCCACTGCACGCTTTAGCCATGCTGAAAAACGAGCGCGATGGTATTGTGCCGGATGCGCCAGGCTCAAAAGGCCCGGTGAAACAAATCGAAACCCTGCTGGCCAAAGGTTTCCCACTGGCTTACGTGGGTGACGTGGTTGGTACCGGTTCAAGCCGCAAATCAGCTACCAACTCAGTGCTGTGGTTTATGGGCGACGACATGCCGTTCGTGCCAAACAAGCGCACTGGCGGTGTCTGTTTAGGTGGCAAAATCGCCCCTATTTTCTTCAACACGATGGAAGACTCTGGTTCATTGCCAATCGAGCTGGATGTAAACAGCATGGCGATGGGCGATGTGATCGACATTTTCCCACATCAGGGCGTGGTGAAACGTCACGGCACTGAAGAAGTTATTTCTACTTTTGAACTGCGTTCTAACGTGCTGTTAGATGAAGTGCGCGCCGGTGGCCGTATTCCACTGATCATCGGTCGTGGTCTGACTGACAAAGCCCGTGAAGCGCTGGGCCTGGCCCATTCAACCGTATTTGAGCGTCCTGCAGTGACTGAAGTCACCAACAAAGGCTTCACGCTGGCACAGAAGCTGGTTGGTAAAGCTTGTGGCGTCAAAGGTATTCGCCCTGGCCAATACTGTGAACCAAAAATGACGACTGTCGGTTCACAAGATACCACCGGCCCGATGACTCGTGACGAGTTAAAAGATCTGGCTTGTTTAGGTTTCTCGGCTGACTTAGTGATGCAGTCATTCTGTCACACGGCGGCGTATCCGAAGCCGGTAGACGTGAATACCCACCACACGCTGCCAGATTTCATTATGAATCGTGGCGGTATTTCACTGCGTCCGGGTGACGGCGTGATCCACAGCTGGTTAAACCGCATGTTACTGCCGGATACCGTTGGTACTGGTGGCGATTCACACACCCGTTTCCCACTGGGTATTTCATTCCCGGCCGGTTCAGGTCTGGTTGCATTTGCCGCAGCCACCGGTGTGATGCCGCTGGATATGCCAGAATCAGTGCTGGTACGCTTTAAAGGTGAACTGCAGCCAGGCATCACGTTACGTGATCTGGTGCATGCAATCCCTTACTACGCCATTCAGCAGGGCCATTTAACGGTTGAGAAGAAAGGCAAGGTCAACATTTTCTCTGGCCGCGTGCTGGAAATCGAAGGTCTGGAGCATTTAACTGCTGAACAGGCATTCGAACTGTCAGACGCCTCTGCCGAGCGTTCAGCTGCCGGTTGTACTATCACGCTGTCTGAAGATTCAGTCCGTGAGTACCTGCAATCGAACATCGTGATGCTGAAGTGGATGATCAGTGAAGGTTACGGCGATGTCCGGACCATTGAGCGCCGTATCAACGCGATGGAAGCTTGGCTGGCCAACCCACAACTGGAACGTGCAGACGCTGATGCTGAATATGCAGCAGTGATCGAAATTGACTTGGCAGATGTGAAAGAGCCAATCCTGTGTGCACCAAATGACCCGGACGATGCCCGTCTGTTGTCAGCGGTTGCTGGCGAGAAGATTGATGAAGTCTTTATTGGTTCTTGTATGACCAACATTGGCCACTTCCGTGCAGCTGGTAAATTACTCGACAAGTTTAAAGGCCAGTTGCCAACGCGTCTGTGGATCGCACCACCGACCAAAATGGATAAAGACCAACTGACCGAAGAAGGTTACTACGGTATTTATGGCCGTGTTGGTGCGCGGATTGAGATCCCAGGTTGTTCACTCTGTATGGGTAACCAGGCCCGTGTCGGTGACAACACCACAGTGGTTTCAACCTCAACGCGTAACTTCCCGAACCGTTTAGGTCAAGGTGCCAATGTGTTCCTCGCTTCGGCTGAACTCGCTGGTGTTGCGTCTATCATCGGTCGCTTGCCAACAGTTGCGGAATATCTGGAGTATGCGAAACAGATCGAAACGACGGCTGCGGACACTTACCGCTACCTGAATTTCCATCAGATGAGCCAATACACCAGCAAAGCATCGAATGTAATTATTCAGCAAGCTGTGTAATTTATTCGCTCGCTCACAAAAGCCCGCAGCTGCGGGCTTTTGTCTTTTCAGGGCCAGCCTGTCAGCCGAAAACCTGTTTTGGAGTCGCTATGGAACATGATTTTATTTATTTGCCGGATAGCCGGCGTTATCTGCTGAAACTGGCGCCGGAACAACATGCCTTGCAGTGTTTTTTGCTGGAAGAGTTTACCTTGCGGACCAGTAGCTACCAGCCGTTGCTGGATGCGCTGCAACAGCTTGGCCTGTACAGCGAATTTCAGTTCGATGGCCGTGAATATTCATTGCAGGTGGAGCGGATGGAAGTTCGGGTATTTCATCACAGCTGTGATCAGCAACATGCAGATGACCAGTTTCTCGAAGCTGAGCTCAGTACGGACGATGCAAACCTGCAATCTGAGTGTGGCCTAGAAGATTTAATCCAGTTGCTCAAAGCCTGGCAACAATTTCTGCCTGCCTGAAAATCCTGCACCTGCATCGGGAAGATACGCACCAACATGGTGCGTTTTTTTTGCGCGAAAACTCCTGAATTGCGCTAACTCATTGTATCCAAATAAATAAAAAACTTGGCACACGACTTTCTTATCCAAATAGCAACAGCAACAAGTTGCCTGGGCCGATTTGCGCCGGTCTGGGAATCAAAGAGGATAAAAACTATGAAACTCGTAACAGCCATCATCAAGCCATTTAAGCTTGACGATGTCCGTGAAGCGATTGCGGACATTGGGATAGAAGGCCTGACCGTGACGGAAGTCAAAGGGTTCGGGCGGCAAAAAGGCCACACAGAATTGTATCGTGGCGCGGAATATCAGGTGGACTTCCTGCCGAAGGTCAAACTGGAAATTGCAACCCTGGATGAGAATGTGGACCGCTTGTTACAGGCGATCCAACAGGCTGCCCACACCGGTCGTATTGGTGACGGTAAAATTTTCGTTTATGACCTTGAGCAAGTGGTACGGATCCGTACCGGCGAAACTGACGCAGAAGCGATCTAGTAGGAGTCCATCATGCAAGAACAGATTTATCATTTACAGTTTGCCATGGACACCTTCTATTTTCTGGTGTGCGGCGCCTTAGTGATGTGGATGGCGGCTGGTTTCGCCATGTTAGAGTCCGGCTTGGTCCGAGCGAAAAACACCACAGAAATTCTGACTAAAAACTTTGTGTTATACGCCATTGCCTGTCTGATGTACCTGATCTGTGGTTATCAGTTCATGTACGGTGGCGGTTTCTTCTTGTCAGGCATTGAAACCCTGAACGTAGATGAAACCCTGGCCAGCATTGCCAGCCGTGAAAATGGCTTCACTGGTAAAGCTGCGTATTCAAAAGCAGCCGATTTCTTCTTCCAGGTTGTGTTTGTCGCGACTGCGATGTCAATCGTGTCAGGCGCAGTCGCTGAGCGGATGAAACTGTGGGCATTCTTCGCCTTTGCGGTAGTGATGTGTGGTTTCCTGTACCCGATGGAAGGTTCATGGACCTGGGGCGGCCAACCGGTGTTTGGTTTGTATAGCCTGGCTGATTTTGGCTTCTCAGATTTTGCCGGCTCAGGGATTGTTCACCTAGCGGGTGCTGCTGCGGCTCTGGCAGGCGTGATTTTGTTAGGTCCACGCAAAGGTAAGTTTACCAAAGACGGTAAAGCACACGCATTCCCAGGCTCGAACATGCCTTTGGCAACGCTCGGTACATTAATCCTGTGGATGGGCTGGTTCGGTTTTAACGGCGGGTCGATGCTGAAACTGGGTGACATCGGTAATGCACATGGCGTCGCGATGGTATTCGTCAATACCAATGCAGCTGCGGTCGGTGGTGCTTTATCAGCCTTGATCGTTTCGATGGTGCTGTTCCGTAAAGCCGACTTAACCATGGTCTTAAACGGTGCTCTGGCAGGTCTGGTTGCTATCACAGCAGAACCTTCAACACCAACGCCATTGCAAGCCACGATTTTTGGTGCAATTGCAGGTGTTCTGGTTGTTGCTGCAATTATCGGCTTCGACAAAATCAAAATCGACGACCCGGTGGGTGCGATTTCCGTTCACGGCGTAGTAGGCTTCTTTGGCCTGATGATTGTGCCACTGACGAAAGACAGCGCATCGTTCCTGGGACAGTTCGTGGGTGCTGCGACTATATTCGTCTGGATTTTCGTATGCAGTCTGATTGTCTGGGGTGTATTGAAAGCGACGATGGGCATCCGCGTCAGCGAACAGGAAGAATATGAAGGTGTAGACCGTTCTGAGTGTGGTATTGAAGCATACCCTGAATTTGTGTCGACCTTAAAGTAAGCAGTCTGAGGAGAGCCGGTGGGGCTTCTCAGGAGCGAGTGTCCCGCCCGGCAGTGCCTGTTGAGACTGCCGAAGCGGGATACTGAACCCTTACCACCAAATCGTCTATCCTTGTCCTTTGTCTTCTAAGACGACCCCACCGGTACTTGCCTGTGGGGTTTTTTATTTATGTGCGGACAAAAACCAATCTATCAGCAAGGCTTTCGTCTGAAAAGTAGGCAAAGCAACGATTTAGAATATTTCATCTGTCAGTGCTCAACTATCAATGTCGAATGGTCACGATCTGTTGGTGTTCTGGCTTTTCAGACTTTTGAGGCAACACAAGAGGCTTCAAAAACAGGAAAGCCGCATCCTTTTGGGATGCGGCTACCGTAATACTTTAACAAATTCCATTTATAACCCAGAGGGTTGTCTTCCCTGGCTCCCGAAGGAGATTCACGCGCTGTGAAGGTTTTAACATCCGTGCTCATAAAACGCTGCCAGTGCAGTGTCCTACTTCAAGCCAATCCTGGCTTTCCATTCCTTTGAGGTATCTTCCTGATACCGCAGCTACATCCTGTAGCGTCCAACGTCCCTGAAAGTATCTTCCTGATACCGTTGCTACATCCTGTAGCGTCCAATTTCCCTGATAGTATCTTCCTGATACCGCAGCTACATCCTGTAGCGTCCAATTTCCGTGATGATATCTTCCTGATACCGCAGCTACATCCTGTAGCGTCCAATTTCCCTGATGGTATCGTCCTGATACCGCAGCTACATCCTGTAGCGTCCATAGCTGTGTCATTCAATTCCTGAACAACACTTGCTCATCCTGAACAACACTTGCTCATCCTGAGCAACAACTCCTTGAGTCGACATCCTATCAACACGCCGTACCTGGCATCCTCATCCTTAGAGACTTCGTCCTGAAATCTCAGCTCGTCCTGAGCCTGTCCCTGACTATCTGACTATTTCACCATCCTTGATGAATCAGCGACGGTTCCGCGTCATGTCGTCCTGACCAGTGAGAACATTATGCATCTGATTTATGTAAGTTTTGCTGCTGTAAGCCGTGAACGGAAGGCGGGCAGTTGATGCGTGGGACAAGATATACTTAAAATATATATATAAAACATATAGATAATGTAATTTTCGCTGTTGCCACCTGCAGCAATTGCCGAAATGGCTCACTTAAATGTGAGATATATCTCACATGCATATCGCAAATTTGGCGTCTTTGACTTTTTTAGTTAGCATGTCTGCACTTTAAAATGGTGATGTTGGCATTATGGCGAGAGAACAAGTTGGCATTTGCGCAGAACCCAATCTGCATGGTTTGCTATTGCTGATGAACGCTCTTGATGGGCATGAAGTTCAGATTCGGCGCGTGTTGGGCACTATTCCCAGCTTAATTCATAAATTAGCGGAACAGTTTTCGGAAGCCAATCTGAACGCTGTTGTTGCGATAGGGCCCGGATACTGGTCTGCATTATATCCAGCATTACGCCCGGCAGACTTTCAGCCATTTCCACCTTTGGTTGTCGATGATTTGGCTATGCCGACAGTTCCCTATGATGTGCTCTTAAAGATCCGGGCAGATCGCTACGATGTGTTACATCTGGCCATCCAACAGTGTTATCAGTTGTTAGCACCGCATCTTGAACTGGTGGAGCAAACGCATTGCTTTCGTTTTATGGATGGACGTGATTTAACCGGTTTCATCGACCAACCGTTACCGCCGCGCGGGCGCAAGAAACGGGAATTAGCGTTAATCAGTGAAGCACAGCAGGTTGAGTTCGCGCAGGGAAGTTACCTGTACTATCAACGTTACAGACTAGATCTCAACCGGTGGCAGCAGCTCACCCAGGCCCAGCAAGAAGCAATCATCGGTCAAAGGAAACTGGATGGGCAGCAATTACCTATGGCGCAGTTACATGAACATAGCCATGCGGTGAAAGCCGCAGTGACTGATGCTTCGGGTCAGCACTATCCATTGGTGTTTCAGAATATGCCTTATGGTCAGTTGAAATCTCAAGGCTTAGTCATTCTTGCGGGATCTGCCGATCCATTTGCCTATCTTGCCTGGTTGAACCGTCGCCTCGGGAATACTTCCGGTCAAAATTACGACCTGTTACTTGACTACATACAAGCCGACAGTGGTGCAGCTTTCTTTGCACCCTCGGTTACTTTTCTTGAAGATAGCGCTGGACTCTGACCCCCTGCAATTCAGACTTTTTCGAATAGTTCTGTGACTTTTTTCAGAGTGAAATTGATGTTTTTAACGCTGGTGGGGGCAATAAAAATCGTATCGTCACCGGCAATAGTACCGAGGACGCCCTCAGCCTTACCGACTGAATCCAATAATCGGGCGATTAATTGTGCGGCCCCGGGACTGGTCCTGATGATGATCATTACATCATTGTGCTCAATATCCAGTACCAGCTGACGCAACGGGCTTTTAGTCGTCGGAACACCCAGTTCCGGTGGCAGGCAATATACCATCTCCTGACGGGCGTTTCGGGTGCGAACTGCACCAAACTTACTGAGCATGCGGGAGACTTTCGATTGGCTGACGTTATCGAATCCTTCCGCTTTTAATGCTTCGACGATGTCACTTTGTGAGCCGAATCTTTCTTCTTTCAGCAGCGCTTTGAATGCCTGGATCAGCGCTTCCTGTTTAGTTTGTTTGGTCATAGGTACCAGTTAATCACGTAATGAAGTCAAAAAGTGCAAGTTGCAATAAAGCATACCATAGCAAATCACGCAGGCGGGTCCAGAGAATTCTTTTTACCGCTGTAAAATGGCGTCATACTGAAGTAAGTCGGTAATCTGTATATGGCCTGAAATGGTCAAAATATGTGCTGCTACTTTGGTATAAGTCATTTGTAATTTGCGCCGTATTTCAGTATTGTTGGCGCGTTTTTTTCGGTGAACCGTTAATTGGGAGAGAAGCATGAAAGTTGCCGTTTTAGGTGCTGCTGGTGGTATTGGTCAGGCCTTATCTTTATTACTGAAGTTAAATCTGCCTGCCGGTACTGATTTAGCTTTATACGATCTGGCTCCAGTCACGCCGGGTGTTGCTGTAGACTTAAGCCATATCCCAACCGCGGTAAAAGTGACGGGTTATGGTAAAGACGATTTACACACTGCTTTAGCAGGTGCAGACGTTGTGATGATCCCGGCAGGTATGCCGCGCAAACCAGGTATGGATCGTTCTGACTTGTTCAATATCAACGCAGGCGTGGTTAAAACGCTGGCTGAAGCTATTGTTCAGCAGTGTCCAAAGGCGCTGGTTGGTGTGATCACCAACCCGGTGAACACCACAGTTGCAATTGCTGCAGAAGTGTTCAAAAAAGCTGGCACATATGATGCGAAGCGTTTGTTCGGCGTCACTACACTGGACGTGATCCGTGCTGAGACATTTATCGCTGAATTAAAAGGCAAGAACCCTGCTGAACTGATTGTCCCTGTTATTGGCGGTCATAGTGGTACAACAATTCTGCCATTGTTGTCACAGGTTAAAGATGTGACGTTCACAGACGAAGAGATTTCCTCACTGACCTACCGGATCCAGAACGCAGGTACTGAAGTTGTGGAAGCAAAAGCCGGTGGCGGGTCTGCGACTTTGTCCATGGGTCAAGCTGCAGCCCGTTTCTGTATTTCGTTGATCAAGGGCCTGCAAGGCGAGTCAGTCACTGAGTATGCCTATGTTGAAGGCAATGGTGAACATGCTCGTTTCTTCGCGCAGCCAATCGTGTTAGGTAAAAATGGCGTCGAAGCGCTGTTAGATATCGGTGCATTAAGTGCTTATGAACAGAAAGCGATGAGCGATATGCTGCCAACTTTAAAAGCAGATATCGTCCTTGGCGAAGAGTTCGTCAATAAAGCGTAATTGTCTGTTTAAATGAAAAAGCCAGCGTAAGCTGGCTTTTTGCATTTAGAGTCTGTACTGGTTCAATGTGACCGTTCCACTGCAATATCTGCCAGTGTCAGAAGAGCGTCTTTATACGCGCTCTCAGGTAAGAAGGCGATAGCCTGCTTGGCCAGCTCAGCTTCATGTTCTGCTAACCTTCTGGTGTACCCAAAGGCGTCTGTATCATGCATTGCGGTCATTATCTCATCGAGATGTTGCAACCCATTACTTTCCACAATCGCTTCTCGAATCAACGCCTGTTGCGCTGCGGAGCCATGTTTAAGTGCATGAATCAGCGGCAATGTTGGTTTGCCTTCAGCTAAATCATCACCGATGTTTTTGCCAAGTTCCGCGACATCAGCCTGATAGTCCAGAACGTCGTCAATCAGCTGAAAAGCAGTGCCCAGATGCAGACCATATAATCGCATTGCTTCAGTGGTTTCAGCGTCCTTATCTGCTAATACAGCTGCCAGTTCAGTCGCGGCTTCAAATAATCTTGCGGTTTTACAATAGATAACCTGAAGATAACTTTGCTCGGTTGTATCTGGGTCATTCACATTCATTAACTGTAGGACTTCGCCTTCGGCAATGACGTTGGTGGCATCTGCCAGAATTTGCATGACCTTCATCCGTCCTAATGACACCATCAGCTGGAATGCTCTGGTATACAGAAAGTCGCCGACAAGCACACTAGCCTGATTGCCGAACACTGCATTCGCAGTTTCTTTGCCACGCCGCAACATCGATTCGTCTACGACGTCGTCATGCAACAGTGTAGCGGTATGGATAAATTCGATAATAGTCGCCAAAGTCACGTGTTGTGAGCCCTGGTAATTGAGTGCCCTTGCAGCCAAAACAGCCAATAGTGGGCGTAAACGCTTACCACCACTGTTCACAATGTAAATGCCCAGCTGGTTTATCAGAGCAACATCAGAATTCAGCTGAGAAAAAATATGTTCATTCACAGCAGCCATATCTTGTTGGCTTAACAAGCGGATTTCATCAAGCGTCATGCGGGATCAGTTTATTCAGGAAACCGGAGTGTCTGGATTCTACAACAACAACGAAAGTGGCAAAACTAAAACTCGATCCTTTTTGTTGCGTGATGATCTTTTTAATATTTGTGCTTGCGGGGGTAGGGGAAATTGCGTACAATTCGCGCCCTGTGAATCTAATTAACACGCCCCCTCTGCGGTCGGCGTGATCTGTACGGAGTTTTAACTATGTACGCGGTTTTCCAAAGTGGTGGTAAACAGCACCGTGTGACTGAAGGTCAAACCCTTCGTCTAGAAAAACTGGACTTAGAGATGGGTGCAAAGGTTGAGTTTGCTGCCCTGATGATCGTAAACGGCGACGATGTAAAAATCGGTACTCCAGTCGTTGAAGGCAGTAAAGTTACTGCGGAAGTGGTCGCACATGACCGTGGCGATAAAGTAAAAATCGTCAAGTTCCGCCGTCGTAAGCACTACCGTAAACAAGCTGGCCATCGTCAGTGGTTTACTGAAGTGAAAATTACTGGCATCAGCGCTTAATTTCAGGAGTAACGACTCATGGCAAGTAAAAAAGGTGTAGGTAGTACACGTAACGGTCGTGATTCAGAAGCGAAACGCTTAG
>Ga0209812_10000223_pt1 | contig 53250 bp, 34 predicted proteins | sample JI71714BDNA_FD_187502 | JGI IMG/M metagenome (GOLD analysis project Ga0209812, IMG submission 187502) | Wastewater effluent complex algal communities from Wisconsin, to seasonally profile nutrient transformation and Carbon sequestration -... | ecosystem: Engineered > WWTP > Effluent > Algae...
ATGGTTTCTGTTTTTTCGGGTAGGTCTACAGCTACTTCAGATTTGGTACGTCGTAGCATAAATGGTTTGATCATTGTACGCAAAGTCTGACTAGCATCTTTGTCATTATTTTTATCTATTGGATTGGCAAATTCATTTCTGAAAAAGTCTCTACTTCCGAGTAATCCTGGATTTAAAAAATTAAATTGAGCATAAAGATCAAAAGTATTGTTTTGCAATGGTGTACCACTCAGAATCAATTTGTTTCGAGATTTGAGCAGTTGCATGGCTTTTGTGGTATTGGCATCAGGGTTTTTAATGGCTTGACTTTCATCAAGGATGATATATTCCCATTGGAATGACATCAGAGATTCTATATCATTTCTGGCTGTACCATAAGATGTAATGATGATGTCGAAATCTTCATAATGTCCATCATCAAATGTTCTGCCTAGGCCATAAAATATGTGATATTTGAGTTTTGGTGCAAATTTTTTCAATTCACTTTCCCAATTAAATATCAGTGTAGTTGGGCAAATGATGAGACTTGTCGGATTTTTATATTTATTTTTAAGGTATTGCAAGAATGTGATCGTTTGCAATGTTTTGCCCAATCCCATATCATCAGCAAGACATCCGCCCCAAGATATTTCGTCTAGTACTTGCATCCATTGGTATCCAGATTCTTGGTATGGACGAAGTGTGGCATTGATTTCTTTTGGTATTGTGGTCGTTTTTACATTTTCAATATTGAGCAATTTTGTTTTCTTTTCTTCGATTTCTGCCCTTACTTCTTCATCATCTATCTGAGAAAACAACAAATCAATAATGCCAAAGTGTTTTTTTGAAACTTGGATGCCATCTTTGTCTTCTTTGGCTATTTTGAATAGGAAAGTGTATTTTTTGATCCATTCTTCAGGTATTGCCCCAAAGGAACCATCGCCCAGCACTACAAAACTTTGATTGTTTAGAATGGCTTTTTTAATGTCTTTGAAAGGTAAAATTTCATCTCCCCATTGCGCAGTTACATTTACATCAAACCAATCAATACCACTAGAAATACTCATATTCCACGAAGGTGTGGATGTATTATATTTGAATCTTTTGAGCTCCTTGACGCCTACTAATTTAATGTCTTGGTCCATCAATTGTTTGGAGACATTGATAAACCAATTGTTTTTCATGACTTCTTCAAAAGGCAATTGGTAATAAGGCGTATATACTTGGTTTCTAAAATTTGGGTGTAATGATTTTATGTATTCAGAAAATTCTTCTTCAACTTCTTTATTTCTACTGATCAGATAATTGATACCATCTTCTTCTACAAATAATTCACTAGACGATGCTTGATCTAGAATATAATCACCGTAATAAAACTTAGGTTCTAAAAACAAAAAGCTATTCTGAAACTCTCGGAAATGTAATGCAGGTGTCATTTGCACATCTTTGATTTTCATTTCAAGATCGTCAGGCAATGCAATGTTATACTTTTGCTTGAGTGGAAGTAGAATCTCCTTCATTACTGTGAGCTTTTGCTTTATTGGGAAATAAAGTTTCCCTTTTGGCATTGACTCTAGCATGGGAATCATCTCTTCATTGTCATGGATATAAAGTCTGTGGTCTATTTTGATCAAGCGACCTTGATAAATGTCTATTTCCGAACCTGGATCTATGGTCTCACCTTCTTTTGTTTTGAATATTAGATTCAGCATGACAAATCTATCATTTTGTTGTGTGATGATAGATGTAATAAGGCGATCTGGCGACAAAGTAAGATTAAAAAGATTGGACTGGTGAAATGTCTCCTTTTCTGGTAAAAATTTTACATCTTCCCATTCAGACAGAATATCCCAATTTTCATAAAGCTTTGTGAAGAAATACTTTATGTAAGACAGTTTTGTTTTTTCATTATAATATTTTTGAAAATTATTATAATTAAGCGTATAATAAGAATCAAAGCTGATCTCATTTTTGAATTTTATAAAACTAAAATCCATCAAAGCATTGAATCTTTCTTGAGACAAGACTGAAAATTGGCTTAAGTTTTCTTCATTGGATAGTGAAAGCTTTGATAATTTTTCGCCACCTTTTTTATTTTTCTCCTTTTTGAATGCTTCTATTTTTACAGGATTATTTTCTGTCTTTAGGTGTGAAAAGATAAAGTAAAATCCAATTTCATGCGAATCTACCTGTGTGAAAGTACGTTGTTTTTTGATGATTTCCTTTGGTTTTACGACCAATTTAGATTTTAACAAAGGAATATTTGCACTTGACACGATATAATCAGGGGCAGAAATTACTGTAAGTTTTCCACCATAATCTTGACCAAATTTAAATTGTGCAGCTTCAGGATCGTTTATATCTAATCCATACTCTTTGAGAATTGCAGCTTTTTCTTCATCACGATTAATAAATTCTTCAAATGGATTTGCATAATAGCTATTAATAAAGTACCGAAGCCCCATGGATGAATGTTGACACATGGCATGGGTGCTAAGATTACGACAAGAACAAGTGATTTCGAGGTCATTTTTTTTATTGACTACAAAATCTGTTTGGATTTTACGTGGTTTCCCATCAAATGTCAATCGAATCCCTTGATCGATCTTTTGAGCATTCAATTTCCTTGGTACGGCAACATTTCTAATGGTTGGGAATTCTTCAAAAATAAACCTCGAGTTGAATCTTCCTCCACCTTGGATTATAAAAATTTCTTTATTGGCTAGAATATCATCACTTAATAAATCAATTTTTTGCTTAGCTTGGTTTTCAATAATTAGTTTTTCGTTTTCTTCAGCTTTTTCAAACTGATTTTCAATTGAATTTAGAACAGAAGCGATATGGGCACAAGTAGATTTAGATTGGAAATTCTGACAAGTACAGTTTATGGAATATTCAGTTTTGCCTGCTCTTAAAATGATGATTTCATTTTCTTGGTCTTTAACTGTAAAGGTAAAGTAATCGTTTATTTGTCTTCTTAATTCTATTTTACCACCATTTTTAGTAAGGATTTTATTGACTTCTGATTCAGATGCAGAATAATGTTTTTCCTGCAATGATTTTACTAAATCTTTGTCTAATAATTTATAAATGGGTTCAGTTACAGGCATAAGTACAATAAGGATAAAACCGTAAAACTAAGGCCTATTTTTTAAAAAGAAGACAAAAGTTGCTTTTAATTACCAAAGAAAATTTTAATAAAACCTTGCAATTTATGTCTTAGAATTAAATAATTAGTAAAGGAAAACATCCCAAGAAACAATGTCTTTGATAAGCCTAAAATGCCAGTTTTGTCTGTATTTGTCCAAATTTTCTTGGATTTTCTAGTATTAATAGCTGCTTTTTAATATCTAGTCCAAGTGCGTAACCTGTCAGACTTCCATCACTGCCTATAACCCTATGACAAGGGATGATAATTGGGATAGGATTTTTACCATTTGTGGTACCCACGGCTCTGATCGCTTTTACATCGCCTAGAGAAATAGAAAGCTCTTTGTATGACACTGTTTTTCCAAAAGGTATTTTGGTCAAAGCATCCCAAACTTTTAAAGCAAATTCAGAATAACCTTTGAGATCAAAAGGGATATCAAAACTAGTTCTTTCCATATTAAAATACTCTTGAAGTTGTACTTGAGCATCTGACGTAAAAATACATGGTTGCTGTTTTGCATAATTGATTTCAGTCAGTGTAATACGTGTTAATCCAAAATTACTCGCTTCGATGATTAGCCAACCAATAGGACTAAGGTATGATTGAAGGTATTTATTTTGTTTATGGTCTTTGCTTAAAAATGGCGCTGAATTTTTCATAATGATCTGGAAAAACATTTTTGTAAGATGAAGGAAATGTAAAAAAGCAAGTCATATGAACAGGCAATAATGTTAAGTCTGGCAATCCTGTTTGGCTGATTAGCACTTCTTTTGAGAATCCACTTACTCGCTCTATTCCATCCCAAGTATCAGTTGTATCTGGGTATTGATAGTTTTTTCTCACACCTACAAAAGCTTCACTGTATGCATGGTAAGCTACATTATAATAATCATCTGGATATAAAACAGCATTTGTCAATTGTTCTAATGATAATATAATGACACCATCTTCTATATTCGTTTCTACGGTATGAAGAAATTGCATTGCAGGCGACGGGAATGGATGTTTGTATAAAAATATTCTATCCATATCTCCTATCAGGTAATCATCGTGCCCCATGTTCATTCTAATACCATGAGCTGCCACCATACATTTGATATCTTCAGGGACATCACGTTGTTCCGCGCCGATAGATTTAAATAGTCTTCCGTCAAGATACAATCCCATTCGATACTCAAATTTTTCTAACTCTGACGGATTAAGGGTATTATAATAGACAAAATGCGATGATAACCAATCCTTCAATTTTTTGTCTAGTTTTATTGGGTACTTGGTTTTCCACCAATGATCTATCGGGCCATGTAAAACATATAATGCAACGAGTATGGTGACTGGAACAAATATATAAGCGGAATATTCTTTTTTATAGGTATAGCTATAAAATATCATGCCGACTGCCAAAATTATAAATGGGGTAGCGAGCACACGCGAAATAGAATGGATTTGCATAAAATCTTAACTTAATTGTCAATAATAACAGCAAAACGAAGATAAAAGGTATAAAAAAAGGGACAATTTGTTATAAATTATCCCTTTCGGTGTGGTACCTCCCAGATTTGAACTGGGGACACATGGATTTTCAGTCCATTGCTCTACCAACTGAGCTAAGGTACCCTGCTGTTTGAAAAGCGACGCAAAATTAACGTCTTTTTTCACATTACAAAAGGAAATCGTAATTTTATTTTTAAAATCATTAAAAACACTTACGATTTCTTAACGAAATGCAGTCTACACAGGTCTCTGTCTGCTTTAAATATTTTGTCAAGTACTTTTGTTACAGGTAAAGTGATGTTCTGTAAAAATAGCGAAAACTTGGTAAGTGGTTGGCCTTCTTCCCTTGTTTTGGGGTTTAGAAGGATTCTGATAGCGCCACAAACCAAATAACTTATCTGAATATTGATAAATTTTTTCGATTGTAATGTAAAACCACCTTGCTCAAAAAGATCTGTATATTGTTGGATGGTTCTTCCTTGATTCAGCTCGTCTCCTTTTGGAGTCTTTTCTATTCTTTCAAAAAGATAAACTTCTTTGCTAGCTACTCGACAAATATCTTTAACGATACTTGTAAACATTTTTTCGTCCGTATTGTGTTGCAAAACCGTTGCGGTAAAGATAGTGTCAAAAGTATTATCATCAAAAGGGAGATTCACACCATTAAAATGGACTATTTCTACTTGATTTTCATTATTTTTGGTTGCAAGAGACACCATTTTTGTAGAAATATCAGCTCCTGTGACTTTACTAGGCTTTTTGCTATGTTTAGTGCGCAAAAACTTAAGATTACCACCTGGTCCTGGCCCTACTTCTAATACAGATTTTCCACGTAGATCTACTTCGTCAAGTAGTTTTAAAAACTCTTCTCTTTTGTAATAGTAATATGGTTCATCATCACCAGCTATAATATTGCTGTCTTCGCGACTGTCTACTCTTTCGCCTACTTCAGACCAATATTCTGCTGGTTTATATTCTGTATTTGACATGATGTTTATTTTGTTTTTACAATGGATACTAACTGATTTTTTTTAAGATTTGTTGTAACTGTCAAAAAATTATAATAATATCCTAAGGTTATAATGGTCAATAATTGGATTTCTATCTTTATCTTGGCGTCCAATTTTAAAGGATTTTTATGCAGAAATTTATTATACTTGTATGTATCACAATCATTTGTGGATGTTCTAGCAATAAAAAACTATCAGAAACCGCACGCAAAGATATACCTTTCAGATGGGAAAATGCCACGATTTACTTTCTTTTGACAGATAGATTTAATAATGGCAATCGTGGCAATGATTTTAAACATCCAAAAGAAGCAGCACCATATCGTGGATTTATGGGTGGAGATGTACAAGGAATTACGGATAAAATAGAAGATGGATATTTCAATAAATTAGGAGTAGATGCGATTTGGATGACTCCATTGGTAGAAAATATTACATCTTCTGTTGACGAAGGTACTGGTATCTCTTATGGTTTTCATGGGTATTGGACCAAAGATTGGACTGCTTTTGATAATAGAATTGGTTCGAAATCTGATATTGCTAAAATGGTTAAAACTGCTCATGAAAACAGGCTCCGAGTCATATTTGATGTTGTGATAAATCATACAGGACCTGTGACACCGGAAGATACACAATGGCCTGATGCATGGGTCAGGACGGAGCCTACTTGCACTTATCAAAATTATGAAACAACCACTGCATGTACCTTGGTGAAAAATTTGCCAGATATCCGCACAGAATCAAAAAATGAAGTCGCACTACCAGATTTTATAGTTGAAAAGTGGAAGTCTGAAGGTCGCTATGAATCCGAAGTAGCTGAATTGGATGCATTTTTTGCAAGGACGAATTATCCTAGAAGACCTTATTATTATATCATAAAGTGGCTTACAGATTTGATCAGAGATTTTGGAATAGATGGTTTCAGAGTTGACACTGTAAAGCATACAGAAGAAGACGTTTGGAAAGCATTGTATGAAGAATCTTTAAAAGCTCATCAAGAATGGAAAAATGCTCATCCTGGCCAACTATCAGAAGATACTAAGTTTTATATGTTAGGGGAAGTTTATAATTACTATGCTGGCAATGGTCGATTATTTGATTTTGGTGATCGTAAAGTTGATTATTTTAATTATGGTTTTGACGCATTAATAAATTTTGATTTCAAAGGAGATGCTACTAGGTCATATAATGATTTATTTACAAAATATGACAAACTACTACATGGTCCTTTGCAAGGGAAAAGCGTCTTAAATTATATAAGTTCGCATGATGATGGAAGTCCATTTGACAAAAGGAGGTCAAAACCATATGAAGCGGGTACAAAGTTATTATTGACACAAGGAGCAGCGCAGATTTACTATGGTGACGAAACTGCTAGAAGTTTGGCGGTAGTAGCAAGTGGTGATGCTTCCCTAAGATCATTTATGAATTGGGATGAAATCGTAGAAGGAGAAAAAGCAAAAGTACTAGACCATTGGCAAAAGATAGGTCAGTTTAGGAGAAATCATCCTTCTATAGGCGCAGGAAAACATTTTACCCTTAATACAAAGCCTTATGTATTTGCTAGAAAATATAACGACCAAAAGATAGATGATATGGTGGTATGTGCATTGGACGTACCCAAAGGTAAAAAAACAGTTCCGGTACAAGTCTTTTTTAAGGAAGGAAGTATGGTCAGAGATGCATATAGTGGAGTCACAAGTAAAGTAATTAACGCAGCTGTAGAGATAGATACACCATTTGATATCTTATTATTAGAAGCATCTAAATAACATAATTGGCTCAATCTTTGATAATATAGGATAAAGTAAGCACTTATGCAACCATTTCAATCCAAACCACCTACACAAGCTCAAATATCACGCGCTGCTATCCAAAGATTATATATCTCAATGAGGCATTTGTTTATCAGAGGAAGTTATAAGCCACTGGGTGTTTCGGGAGAATCGATGATCTCAGCCATGTTGTCACTAAAACCTGAAATATACGGTTATGTAGCAGATGAAGAAAAAGTAGAACTAGACGGTCTGCTCTACATTTTCCAAAGATTGCCCAAAGGGATAGAACAATGTCGATATATAAAACTAATATCAAGAGAAGGTTACGAAAATTCGCATTTCGAGACACACGTGCCACCACGACGAAAACGTAATTGTTATCGAGTAGATGAAGAGCAGATGTTTATCGAGATGACGCGTGGAGGTAGCGATGTATATGATATACTCACACACTTGACTTTCATGTATATAGAATCCGAAAAAATTCGTAAGAATAGTCTTGATATACGTGGCAGAAAAAATAGGTCTTGGTTCATGCTAGAAGGTCTCATAAATGACATCAAGGAAGGTAAAGAAATAAATGTAGATATTGGTTTTACGTATCTAAACACCATACTTGGGCGCACTTATGATGATATACTTAATGCTTATGCCAGATTTCAAAAATCTTCGGAAGTAAATAGTCTATTTGAAATTACTTATTGGCTTGGTAAGTTGAGTATGGATGAATATTTGTCTCAAATAGATAGGGAAATAACCTTTTCTCCTGCATTGAGAGAAAATTTAGGTCATCATATTTATGGTGAAAAATGGGCAGACAACATCAAAAAAACATTATACGAACAAAAAATATTTGACAGACCTATTCACATCATAAGTGCAAATTTGCACAGTGTAATGAATTGTTTTTATGCTAAGTCGGCGCTAAACAAAAAGGTAAAATATGAAAATTTAGCACAATTTGCCGAAGTGCTCAGTGATGGAGCAAACGCTGATATGAGGGAGACTGTATTAAATTATGCTTTAAAGAATGGAATGATTCAACTATCGGATACAAGCGGAACTAATATTGGTGCCCAGATATTTGATACGACAAAACTAGATGTCAAAAATTTGCCCGAAGAATTAGGTTTTGTAAAGGTAGAAGATGACAAAAGTCCTGTCATCATCGTCATGGATTATGCTTTTGGTGAGCAAGCCTATGAAACGATGGACGAACTTCTAAAACCATATATTATTGATGATAGAAGGCTAGCGCTCAACGTTGCATCTATCAATATCATGGGTAAAGCAGGAATTTTAGAAGGTGGCAAAGGAGATATTATGATACCAACAGCACATGTATTCGAAGGGTCCGCAGATAATTATCCATTTGATAATGCATTGACTTCAAAGCACTTTAAGGATTGTGGTTTGGGTGTTTATGAAGGTACAATGATTACAGTACTCGGTACTTCGTTACAAAATAAAGATATCTTAAATTATTTTCTGAAATCGTCGTGGAAGGCAGTTGGATTAGAAATGGAGGGAGCACACTATCAAAAAGCGATACAAGCAGCATCCAAAATCAGACACAGCATAGCCCCTAATGTGAAACTAAGGTATGCTTACTATGCATCTGACAATCCACTAGAAACAGGAAGTACACTAGCATCGGGAAGTCTAGGCCTTGATGGTGTTAAACCTACATATCTTATTACATTGGAAATGCTTAAAGGTTGTTTACATTAATTTTTTTTAACTTTCGATATTGACATTAAAATTTTTATTTCATGAGATCAATTTTATTATTAATCGTATTTTTTGGGTGCACACAATTTTCTTTTGCACAAGACAGCTTGATGGTTAAAATGGACAGTAGCAAAACATGCGCAAACTGTTATACCAAATTAGTAGCGGTAGGTGGAAAATATTATGTCAATTCTCTCAATGATACTAGAAATACCTTATCTGCTAATGGTTTTTCATTAGATCAGGAAGCCTTTGAATATCAATTGAGATTATTTAATCTACCAAAACTATTTTACTATCAACAATTGGGCACATTGGTCAATACCAATTATGCATCTGTTACGGGTTTTGGACTTAAGGAAGATATTCGTTTTCCATTATTTAAAAACTCAAATTTTATCCTGACTCCTTACATCGAGTTTGGCGCAGGATATTACAGGATGAATATTGTAAAAGGTGTTGAGTCAAATTCAGTAGAGTCTGTCTTGGATTCAGAAGTAGAAAATTATTTCTTAGATAATTTTGTATTTTCAGGAGATATAGGACTTGACTTAGGGTTTGCTTTTAATGTAGAAAACAAAAGGTTTAGCGTCTTATTTAATGGTGGTTACGTCACTAACTATCCTACAGAATGGAGACTGGCAGGTTCACTTGCATTCAAAGAGAAGATAACTATTGGGAGTCCTTATGCTGGTGTTACTTTTAGCATGGATATGTGTGATATGAATTGTTGTAAATAATTAAGTGAACATTTATTATTTGAATATAATTAGGTTCAAAAAAAAAGAGTTGGCAAAATCAGATTTGCCAACTCTTTTTTTATTAAAAGCTATAATAAAAAAAAACTCTATCAATTAGCAGCAGCAATTTTTTTCTGTTGGATGACAAATGATTTTTCAAGATTTATCATATCTCTCATTATAAATAAGGTCTCTTCAAGATAAATATCTTTTTTGAGATCTTTGATAAACTCATCATTTTTTGCCTTATTGGACTCGTCGATATTAATTTTTGCGAGATCGACTTCTAAATTTGTAATATCAAGTCCTATAATATCGTTTTTGGCTAATTTGTCATATTTTTTAGACTCTTCGTTTTTCTTATCCACCATAGCACGGTAATCGTTAAGCTTGAGGGGATATTTTGTTTGATCTCTATTTGCTTTTGCTAATTTAGCATAATCAAGTACAAGATTGAAATCTTTGCTTTGATCTATTCTTGACTTGCTATTTTCGATTAACTTTTGTTTGTTTTCGAGCTTAACAACGTTTTGTTTAAAAGGTACTGGAGCTATTTCTGTCCATTCTAGCGCATTGTCATATTCTTTTTCGCCTGTCTCTATATAATGGTAGATGTCTGGTAAAATAATGTCTGGAACAACTCCTCTCAATTGAGTAGAACCACCATTTATTCTATAAAATTTTTGGGTAGTCATTTTTACATTACCCAATGGTTTGAACTCAGTCATACCTGAAACCAATTGGTCTAGGTCATAAAATCTTTGTACCGTGCCTTTTCCGAATGTTGATGTACTACCTACTATGATTGCTCTATTATAATCTTGCATTGCTGCAGCAATAATCTCAGAAGCAGAAGCACTAAATTGGTTCACCATGATGACTAAAGGTCCATCATACTGTACGTTTTTGTCTTTATCTGTATATACATTTGGCTTGGTTTCTCTCCCTTTAACCTGAACAATTGGACCTTCTTCTATAAAAAGTCCACTCATATCGACTACATCACTTAGAGACCCACCTGAATTGTTACGTAAGTCTAGTATGATACCATTTACATTCAGATCCTTCAATTTTCTGATTTCCTCAGCTACATCTACTGCACAAGAGTTCCCACCATCTGTCTCGAAAGAAGAATAAAATTTAGGTAAATTGATGTAACCTATATTTTGGATACTACCAGGCATATTGAGTACCACAGATTTTGCTTTTGAGTCTTCTAGCTGTACTTCATCTCTTTCGATTTCTATATCAACAACAGAATTATCTTTTTTACGAACAGTAAGAATGACCACTGTGCCTTTTTTACCTCTTACCAGCTGAACTACATCATCGACTCTCATTCCTGTGATGTCTACAGGATCTTGTCCTTTTTGAGCTACTTTAAGGATGACATCATCATCTTGAAGTTTTTTGGTTTTCCATGCTGGTCCACCTACGACTACGCTTGATACTTTTGTAAAATCTCCATCCGTCTGAAGTCTTGCACCGATGCCTTCAAGTTTACCACCCATGTTGATGTCAAAATCTTGTTTTTCTTTTGGACTAAAATAGTCAGTGTGTGGGTCATAATAATTAGAAATGCAACCAAAATAAGCTTCTAGACGATCAGATCTTTTTAATTTTGCTAGTCTACCAAACCAATCTGTATATCTCTTATTGATTTCTTTGATGGCATCTGCTTTTAACTCTTCATCTGTTTTATTACCTTCTTTATTTGCTTTTTCAGCTTGACTTTCCATTTTTTCTACCCAATTTGCCATGATTTCATAGCTCAAAATATTTTTCCATTGATCTTTGAGAGCATCATCATTTTTTACATAATCAAGCTTGTCAGGATCGTACTCTATGCTTTCACCCTTATTAAAGTTAAAAGGTTGATCAATGATTTCTTTAAAATATTTTTCTGATTTCAAGACAGCATTGTCCATTAATGGAAGTGACTTGTTAAAGAATTCAAATGTCAATGCATTTACTTGATTGTCTATCTGTAATTCATAATCTTTTAGTTGGTCGATATCTTTTTGCGTAAGGAATCGCTTTTGACCATCTAGTCTTTCAAGATATGATTTGTATACCACCTTACTGAAGTTATCGTCCAAAGGTTTTTTTGTAAAATGTACGTATTCTATAGCTTGTATTAGACCCTGAAGGATCAATGCTTCTTTGTCTTTGGCCACCGCTTTGGGTTCGTTCATGTTGTAAAAGAACAAGCCGAATAGAGCGACCAAAACTACTGAACTTCTTAATACCATTTTTTTAATATTTTCTGATTTCATTAAATGCTGATTCTTATATCTAAAATGTGTGCGATGTAAACACTCAAAATTAGATAATGACTTCAAATATCTGATTTAAAACTCAATTTTTGTAAGAATATATCAAAAACCAAGCCCTTTTAACATAATTATAACGACTATTTAGACAAACGGGTTGATTTTACAGACGATTAATCTCGCGTATTATCCATTTTTAATCTTATTCTTGCTTCTCAAAATCCATTTCATTGACGTCCTTTCAAACCTATTTTTACCATTTGATCTGTGAGTGATTCTATGATGTAACTTCCTCTTGTGGGGTCGATCACTCGATCTAGCAAACTCTCTTCTTTAAAAATATGTTGAATATTAAGAGATAATCTTGCCATCTCAGGTTCAGAACTATAGGGAAGGCCAAAAGCAATATCACTCATTCCCATATATGCAGACATCAATAAATAATTAGCTTGTATTAATGGATGAACTTCTTCGCTATGATCATCCAAAATATCTATAGTGCTGATGATGGTCAATGGGGTAAAAGTGATTTTTTTTTCTTCTAATACATTCGACCATATCACTCTAATGGCTCTTAATTCAGCTATTTGTGCAAGAAAATCTTTTTTTAGAGATAGCTTTATAACTGTATTTTGATACTCACTTTCATCAACCAAAGCCCTAAAAGTATTAGTTACTTGTTGTATTCTATTCCTAAAAGTTGTTGCATGGTCTAATATGGCCACAATTTTTTTAAAACTATCTGAAGCAAGATTATCACCTATGACTATATCTGTACTTTTACCAGAATACCTACTAGAAATAAATTCAGAAAGTTTATTTTGGTCAAGATCGTTGTTAGATGCCATTATATAAGTGGTAATCATATCCAAATGAATCCCATCAAACAAATTTTCGTAATTGGTACTAGCGTTTACATCGAAGGCAAGCGCTTGAGCGCCATTATCTAAAAACTTTCTTGCAACTTGATTTGCTTCAGTTGTTTCTCCAATGATTACACCAGAGATTGTATTTGGTCCTTCAATAGTGTAAGCTGTAGGGACGAAGTCATTCGTTTGAAATGGACTGATCTGAAGACCTTCTTCTACAAAGTATATAAATTCATTAGCATCCTTTTTACCTTTTAAATCTTGATTTGCTTTTGCAATCCACTCTTCCCTCGTTTGGGTGTTAAACTCTTCAAAACTTACAGACATATCTTGGTTTTTATAAACCACAAATATAAAATAAATAGTTTGGTTTAAACCAAGCACGACTTATTATGTTTTAAATTGCATATCAATAAATTAGAAAGTAATAATGGAAACAATAGATAGCCCAGAAGTAAAAGGACCAGTTATGACATCACCTGTCATGATATACACAGAGCAAACTCCTAATCCAGAGACATTGAAATTTGTCACTAATAAAATGCTTTATAAGGGTACGGCTGATTTTAAAGAAGAGTCATTGGCAAAAGATTGGTCGGAATTAGCAACAGCCCTATTCCAATTTCCTTATGTAAAGGGTGTTTACATTTGTAATAACTTCGTAACTGTGACCAAGGAGTTAAATTATGCGTGGGAAGATATCATGCTTAATCTTAAGGAATTTATTAAAGCTTACGTCACAGAAAATAAATCTATCATTAATGATGGTTTTGAAGCAGCAATGGCAGAAATCGAGGCTGAAAAGTCAGAAATGACTTACACAGGTGACGAAGCCGAACTGGTCAAAAAAATAAAAGAATTGATTGATACCTACGTAAAACCAGCTGTAGAAATGGATGGTGGCAATATAGAATTTAAGTCGTTTCATCAAGGTATTGTTACCGTGATTCTACAAGGATCGTGCAGTGGTTGTCCTTCATCTACCGTCACATTGAAATCAGGAATCGAAGGTATGCTCAAAAGAATGGTGCCAGAAGTAGTTGAAGTAGTTTCAGAAATGGGATAATTTTTAAAATTTTTTAAGTCGAATAGTCAGGGAAGTGTGGATAGTAAATCCCATCTTCTTTTGAATTAGAAATCATAATGAAAGTCAGAAAGTTTCTGGCTTTTTTTATTTATAAAAAGAAAAATATGGATAAGGAAACATTAATAACATTAGGATCCAAAGCAAAGCTTGTGGTAGATCAAGCAGCTGATTTCATAAAGCAACATCGAGATCAGGTCAATTCAGATCAAGTAATCGAAAAAGGCACCAATTCGTTGGTTTCATACGTGGATCAGCAATCAGAAGAAATATTGGTCAAAGGTCTCTCGGCAATTCTCCCTGAAGCAGGATTTATTACCGAAGAAGGCATGGTGGAGCAATCTCAGAAAAAGCTAACATGGATTATTGACCCACTCGATGGTACAACCAATTTTTTGCACTCTTTGCCTTATTTTTCTGTAAGTGTTGCGCTGTACGATGGCACGGATGTTATTATTGGAATAGTACATGAAGTTATCAGCAACGAAGTATTTTATGCTGTGAAGGGTGGAGGCGCTTTCTTAAATGATAAGCAGATATTTGTTACAAATAGAGATTCTTTCCAAGACGTGCTGATCGGTACAGGATTTCCATACAAGACAGAACATACAACTATCGGCCATTTTAAAGCTTTAGAAAAAGTGTTGCTTTCTACACGCGGTATTCGCAGAATTGGCTCCGCAGCCTTAGACTTGTGTTATGTGGCTTGTGCTAGATTCGGCGCATTTTATGAAAACTCGCTCAATTCGTATGATATTGCAGCAGGAGCATTGATCGTAATGGAAGCAGGTGGTATGGTGTCAGATTTTGAAGGTGGAGATCAGTGGTTGTTCGAAGGAGTGATTTTAGGTACAGCGCCTCAGTTCAGAAGTGACATGCTTAAGATCACTGCTGAATTTGGTAGAAATTAATCTACCTTCTGACGCCTTTAAATCCAAATACACCACCACATATTCCTCCGATGATATGTGCTGCTTCAGATATTTGATTTGCTTCTGTGGTTTGAATCACTTCTTTGCCAATAAATAATAAAGCTACCAAAATAAAAGTGACTGGGATTTGTCCAGCACTCACATTGGTAAAGGATACTAGAAGAATTAACATAAAGACAATGCCACTTGCACCCATAAGTCCTGTATGGAAAAATAGAACATTGAGAATCCCTGTAACAAAAGCAGTCACTAGCATCATATATAGAAGTTTTTGAGATCCATATTTCTCTTCGATAATTGGTCCAAGAAGGAGGATGAAAGTCAGATTGCCCAATAAATGCTCAAGTGTACCATGACCAATGGTATGTGTAAATAGCGTGAGTATTGAAAATGGATTGGACCATTGTATAGACGTACCGACTGCAAAGTAGGGAGTCAGACTACCAGCTAAAAAGACATCAAGAAAGTAGATTACCGAACAAATCAGCGCGAATGTCAATATGACGGGTGAGTTGAATTTTATTCTTAGTGGCATAAATTGTGGTTTTATTCTTGGATTTTTTTACCAAAAGCAAGGTCTCCAGCATCTCCGAGTCCTGGCACAATATATGATTTTGCTGTTAACTCATCATCTTCTGCTGCCATCCATAGATGTGCTTTGGGATACAATCTTCTTATATGTTTGACTCCGTAAGATGAAGCAATGATAGTGACAATATGTAATTCCTTGTAGGTGCCAAACTCTTGTAGTGAGTCAATGGATTTTTCTATAGAAGCACCTGTGGCCAACATTGGGTCAAGGAGAATTAGGGTAGCATCATTGAGGTCTGGGCAAGTAACATATTCCAAGCTGATTTCAAATGAACCATCTTTATGATTTTTGCGATAAGCAGCCACAAAGGCATTGCTAGCATCATCAAAATAATCGAGCATACCATTATGAAGAGGCAATCCTGCACGTAGGATGGTACAAAGCACCACTTTGGATGATGGAATCGCTGTTTTGGCTATTCCTAATGGCGTCTCTACTTCTTGATCTGTATATTCTAAGTGTTTGCTGATTTCGTAGGCAAAAATATTGCCTAGTCGTTCCATATTTTTTCTAAAAACGAGTCTATTATTCTGCGTATTTACATCCCGCATCTGTGCTAAAAATGTATTGGCAATCGAATTTTTTGTGGATAAATTATGAATCATGAATTGGGACTTTCTTTAGATTATAAATGATGTGTAAAATAACTACATTTAGCAATAGGAAACAACTACTTCCATAAATATTTTATCTAATTGTCTTAATTAAACCTTCTATGGCATCATCCAATAGTTGGAAAACTTCATCAAACTTGTCATTGTAGTAAGGATCAGGAACAGCGATATTTTTGTGAGGATGTTTGAAATTCGTGATGAGATTAACCTTAGATTTTTGTGTTTCTGTCTGACAGATTTTCAAGACATCTTGATAGTTTGCACTATCCATGACCAAAATGTGATCATAATAATCTAGGTCTTTTTTAGTGATTTTTCTGGATAATTGACGTGAGATATCTACATTGTTTTTGCGACTTTCGGCGATTGCTCTACTATCAGGACGTTCGCCATCATGCCAACCTGATGTTCCTGCCGAATCTACTTCCCAATTTAATCCATAAGTCTTTATTTTTTCTTCTAAAATGCCTTGTGCTATTGGAGACCTACAAATATTACCAAGACACACCATCAAAATCTTCATTCCTTCTATCTATTTTTTCTTGAATGTATAACGAAATCAGTTTCCATTGTGTTGGTTGCAAACCAAATAAATTGTAATTTTGGTAACTATTTTCCCAATTAATAGATTAAAGCGAGATCTATAGGCCATGAAAAAGTATATAATATTTGGTGGAGACCTTAATCAAACACTAGTTCCAAATTATTATTTTGCATTGATCGCTTGTATCTGTATCATTTATTAGTACTACATTTGCATATAATAGGGTATTTTTTTATACCAAATAAAACTTTTTCTAATGAAAATAGTAATTGCAGGAGCAGGAGGTATTGGTTTTCACTTAGCTAAATTGTTGTCTTCAGCTCAACATGACATTGTCATTATTGATACACACAAAGACGTCTTAGAATATGCTCAGTCACACTTAGATGTGCAAACTATTTTAGGAGATGCGTCATCTATACAAACCTTGCAAGATGCTGACATTCAGCGTACTAATATTTTTTTAGCTGTGACCACTCACGAGAATGATAATATCGTTGCTTGTATTCTTGCTAAAAAGCTTGGTGCAAAACAGACAATAGCTAGAATTAACAATATTGCTAACATCCAAAAAGAGTTTAAAAGCACCTTCAATGAACTTGGGGTAGATAAGATCATTTCGCCATCATTGCTTGCAGCACAGGAGATCGTAAGGCTCATAGAACTTAGTCAAGTTACAGACAGTTTTGAATTTGAGAATGGAAAGGTCTCACTCATTGGTATAACCATAGAAGAACCATCTATTTACATTGGTAGAACCATAGAAGAAATCCGATTAGAAAAAAGAACAACTCATAGTCCAATCGCTATCTTGAGAGGTAATGAAACTATACTACCTAGGGCAAATACTAGATTACGGAGAGGTGATCATATATACTTTATCACAGGTAAAAAGGATGTAGAAAATCTTTTGGAATCTATAGGGAAGCCCATGCAAAAGATAAAAAGCATCATGTTTATAGGTGGTAATGTGATATCTATTCAAGCAGCTAAACAACTTGAAGATATTTATAAGATCACCATTGTGGAGCAAGACGAAAAACTATGCAAAAAGATGGTGGATGAACTCAACAATACATTGGTTATCAAAGGAGACCCTTCCAATTTTGAGCTGCTCAAGGAGGAAGGTCTGTCACAAATGGATGTTTTTATAGCAGTAACACCTAATAGCGAAACCAATATCATTACTTCCTTGATGGCCGAAACCTTGGGTGTATATAAGACCATAGCCTTGGTAGAAAATCTAGATTATACCCATATTTCTCAGAATATTGGTGTTAATACTATGATCAATAAAAAAATCATTGCGGCCAATAACATTTTTAGATTTGTACGCAAAGGAAAGGTTGAGGCGATCGCAAGTCTACATGGTGTGGATGGTGAAGTGATAGAATATGTCATTCATAAAGAAAACAAGATGACTAAACTACCATTGAGACAAATTAAATTTCCAGACCAAGCTATCATAGGTGCAGTGATCAGAAATGATGAAACGATCATACCTACAGGAGATTTTGTATTAATGGTAAATGACAAGGTTATTATTCTGGCATTGCCTGGTGCCATAGGAAAAATTGAAGATTTATTCAGATAAGCTATGCAGATAAACCTTCAACCTATATCAAATGTCGTCGGCGTCTTGATGATTTTGCTGGGAGTAAGCATGTTTGGTACGGCATTTATTTCCAATTATTATGAAGCTACTGATACGGTCAGTTTTATTAAGTCTGGCGGTATTACCACTCTATTTGGGGCTTTATTATGGAGTTATAAATTCAGCAGTAGCGCCATAGTTAATAAGAGGGAAGGTTATTTAATTGTAGCATTAGGATGGTTTTTTTTAGGTTTATTCGGTGCATTACCTTTTTATTTTGCAGGTGTGACACCTAGCTTTACGGATGCCATATTTGAGTCTGTATCAGGATTTACCACGACAGGCGCCACCATATTTAATGATATAGAAGTCCTGCCGCATGGCATTTTGTTTTGGAGAAGTCTTACACATTGGATAGGAGGAATGGGTATTATTGTATTGACGGTTGCACTATTTCCATTATTGGGTATAGCAGGAATTGAATTATTTGTGGCAGAATCTCCTGGACCGACGGCAGACAAGATACATCCAAGGATCAAAGAAACTGCAAAAAGATTATGGTTTATATATTTTGGTCTTACAGTTGTGCTGTTTTTTCTTTTATGGGTGGAAGGAATGACACCTTTTGATGCCATTAACCATGCTTTTGCGACAATGGGAACTGGCGGTTTTTCTACTAAAAACTCAAGCGTAGCTTTTTTTCAGTCTGCCACTATTGAATATACTTTAGCTTTATTTATGTTTATAGCAGGGTGTAATTATGTGGTTATTTACTATTTACTCAAAGGTAGATTTAAAAAAGTGTGGATCAATGAAGAATTTAGATATTACAGCTTATTTATTCTGGGGACTTCACTTATTTTGGGCTTATGGATAAATTTTATGGTAGGTGGTGATTATGAACAAAACTTCAGAAATGGCTTGTTTACCCTTGTAAGTCTAGTGACGACGACAGGCTTTGTAACTGCTGACTATACCATATGGAGCCCAGGATTGACCATGTTTTTTTTCTTAACATTATTCCTAGGTGCTTGTGCTGGAAGTACGGCAGGCGGTATTAAATTCATCAGGCACATGGTATTTGTCAAAAATACATATCTTGAGTTTAAAAGGATTTTGCACCCAAGAGCTATGATCAGAATCAAAATCAATAAAGAAACTGTAGCTCCGAGGATACTCACACATATCTTAGTGTTTTTGCTGGTTTATCTGATGCTTTTTATTGTTGGATCACTTGCAGTGACAGTGATCGGTATGGAGTTTATAGATGCGATAGGAGGTGTAGCCACAACTTTGGGCAATGTAGGTCCTGCTATCGGAAATCTCGGTCCTGTCAATAATTTTTCAGGTGTACCTATGGGTGCAAAATGGGTATTTACATTTTTGATGCTGCTTGGAAGATTGGAATTATTTACAATACTTATCATTTTTACTCCTTTCTTTTGGAGATCAAATTAGTAATTTAATATAACCTAGATCAGCCTTATTGACTTAGATAAGGAAAAAAATACAAAGCAAGGAACCTAACATGATGAAAAATTGTTAGCAGTTTTAACAAACGATATTATGGGATTAGTACATGCAGAAATAGAATTGATCAATGGTGATGACTTATCAATGGTTCGCCGTCACATTATGGATGAAGATGAAGTCAAAAGAATGTATGTCAATATGCTCGTTGACTCTGGCGCATACAATTTGTGTATAAATGAGGTCATTCAGGAACAACTACAGTTTCCTATTGTCGAGAAACGTAAAGCGCAGCTAGCAGATGGAAGCATAAGAGAATATGACGTGGTAGGAAATGTTGAAGTTAGGTTTAAGAATAGAGCTACAACTTGCCGTGCCATGATACTCCCTGGAGATACGGAGCCACTTTTTGGTGTTATACCAATGGAAGATATGGACCTGATTATCCATCCTTTAAAACAAGAGTTACTAGTCAATCCCGAACATCCATATTTTGCTCAGATGAGTTTGAAATGATTTTGATTTCTACTTGTTAGTCATTTCGCGAATTACGGCTTAGTAGTATATATCCCTTGTTATCATAATTTTCATTTTTTATAAGGTTAAATTTCTATTTTATTTAAATATACACTACTATAAATGGCACTATGGCAGTGATTCGATCTTTTTAATCGTTCACTAATAAGTATGTTCTTTTAATTATTTGACATTATTACAGCTATTCTACAGAATAAGTAATTTTAAAATCTTACGATGTAATTAAACATTCTCTAACAATTATAAATCTTTTATTAATGAAAACTTTAGCCACAATTTTAATGATTTTTTCATTTAGTACTTTATTTTCACAAAAAGGTACTTTCTATTTAGGAGGGTCAGCAGGTTTGATTTCTTCATCCAGCAAAACAGGGAGCAATCCATCAAATAAAAGTACAGATTGGGCATTGAGTCCGGAAATTGGTACTTGGATTTCCGATAACTTGCAAACCGGTATTGCTATAAATTTTGGTGGCAGTTCAAGCGAAGGAAGCTCTGCAAGTTATTTTGGGGCCACCCTTTATGCAAGAAACTATTGGAAATCAGGCCAAAGTTTTCGCCCATTTGTGGGTTTAAATGTAGGAGCAGGAGTTGAAAAAAGAACTTTTTCAAATCGTGAAATCAGTAGCAATATTTTTGGAGCAAATTTAAATGCTGGATTCGGATATTCTTTTTCTGAAAAATGGTCAGTTATTGGTTCTTTTGGTTTTTTAGGGTATGAATCAAGAACATCTACGAGTCCAAGCGGAATAGAGACTACTGATTCTTCATTTGGTTTAGATGTAAGTACACTTGGTAATAGGTTTAATGTCGGATTTTATTACAATTTTTAATAAAAGTTAAATAGAAAAAAAAGGTATAGACATTTGTTTCTACCTTTTTTTTATGTCTTTGAATGCAATTTTGAAACAATTACAACGCTTCTTTTATTGATATTTCATAAGTTTTGTCCCAATATTTACCAGTGACAAAAAATGTATTGCTTGATTTTTGATATGCAATTCCATTTAGCACTTCACCATTTGGATTTTCACTTTTTAAGGAAGATAGTTCGATTACAGCTAGAACTTTACCAGTTTTAACTTCGATTTGTGCTATCTGATTGGTTGTGTATATATTGGCATAGATATATCCATTTACATATTCTAATTCGTTTATGTAATTGACAGGTGTGTTGCCTGCATAAATTTCCATTACTTTTTCGACAGCAAATGTTTCTGGATGTAGGTAAGACAGCTTATTAGAACCATCACTTATGATTAAAGATACACCATCATTACAGATGCCCCATCCTTCACCGTTGGTCGATCTGAATCCTATTTTTTTAAGTTCATTAAGGTTTTCATCGTAAATGATGCATTGGCCTTCTTTCCATGTAAGTTGATAGACTTTCCCATTTAATACGGTTAGACCTTCTGCAAAAAAAGAAGGGTCAAGTTTTTTTTCAGTGATCAATTGTCCAGTTTTTAGATTAACTTTTCTGATAGATGATGCGCCATATTGACCACTACTTTCATATAAAATGTTGTTGTGAATCTCAAACCCTTGTGTATAAGATTTGGCATCATGGGTAGTGGTTTCGAGTTTTGTAAATAAAAGTTCGCTTGGCACCACATCAGACACCATTATAAATGGCAAATCTATAGTTCTTACTTTTCCCTTTTTATACACACTAACTTCAAGTTTCTGATATCCTAAACCATATTGGGAAGTATTGACAGAATAAGAAAATTTATTGATGAGTTTATCAAGGAGTTTTTGATCCTTTCTGACCACGATGGAGTCGTAATTTTTGAGTTTTTCTTCATTAAAGGTGATGTCCAATGATTTTCCATAAGGCAGATTAATGTTCATCGTAGGGGACTTCACAATGTCCGGGTAGCGAAGTATCTCATCTTTAGTTGGAAATACATTCATCACAATAAACGCAATAATTACAATGGCAAGAAGCGCTAATATTAACTTGGACTTAAGAGACATGAAAACTATTTTTTATAATTTTAGAATGTTTTTTTTGATGTAATTGAGTTTTGAATTTATTAAGTCAATTTTTTAAATAAATTAACTTTCACACTTTCCTCCCACTCATCTCGAAGGATGCTAAGTACGGTACTATCTCTACGGTTTCCATCTTTTGTATACCCATTGCTTCTTAAGGTGCCTTCCACCGTACAACCAATAGATTTCATGGCAGCAATGCTTCTTTGATTTCTGCTATCTGCTCGAAACTCAACTCGATATACGCCCATAACTTCAAAAGCAAATTGCAGCATCAAATACTTGCAATGACGATTTAATCCCGTACCTTGAAAATCTTTACCATACCAAGTAAATCCCAATTGTACGGTGTCTGCAGAAGGTTGGATGTCATAAAATCGTGTAGAACCTGCATACTTGTTTGATCTTTTGTCAAAAACGATAAACGGATAATCTTTCCCATCGTTTTTAAGGTTTAAGGCAGTAGAAATGTAGTTTTGCATACCTTCTTGTCCAGCAGCTGAAACCATAGAATACGTCCATATATTGGCTTCGTTATTAGCGAAAGGCAGTAAATGCTCGATATCTGTTTCTAATAATGGTCTTAAAAGCACCACATTATCTTCGAGTGTATATGATTTTTTACTGTCAAAATTCATGTTATTTCTATTGGGCTGTAAAAGGATGGTCAAAAGTAGGGTATTTATACATTTTATTAACTTTTTCAGAATAAAATATGTGTCAAGCAATAAGTTAACTCATCAGAAACTTCCTATATTTGTTTTTTGATAAGGTGGTTTATCATTTTAATATTCCAAAATAAAAATAATTCTCATGATGCTTTTTCGCTTTTTAACCATAGTTGTACTGGCTTTTAGTGTAAGTTTTTGTTTTGGGCAAGTGACAAATCCTAAGTATGATCCGATTCTTGCAGACTCTCTAGGAGCTGATGATTATGGTATGAAATCTTATGTATTTGTCATATTAAAAACGGGTACAAAAAATATAGAAGATAGTGAACTCCGATCTAAGCTTTTTCGCGGTCATATGGACAATATAAGTAGATTGGTCAAAGAAAAAAAGCTTGTAGTGGCAGGACCATTTGGCAAAAATGATAAAACCTATCGTGGACTATTTATTCTTAATGTAAGAACACTTGAAGAAGCAAAAATTCTTTGTGATAGTGACCCTGCTGTAGAAGCTGGTATATTTGATGTAGAAATGTTTGAATGGTATGGTTCCGCCGCATTGGGTGAGTACATTAAGATCAGTGAACGAATTAGTAAAACAAAAATTTAATGGTAGTTTTATCTTGTACTCAACTTGTTTTTTAACGCTGATTTAAAGCCATTTTGAGCCATTAAAAAGTAGTTTAATTTGTAGGGAAATAAAAATATTTATTGAGTTACTTTTTTAATTTATCAATAAATATGCTCAATTATTTTAAAAATCAATTGTCAAATTTGCCAAAAATGTAGTAAGTTTAGTAATTATAAATCATATCAAACAAAAGCTAATTTTTTTTTACTAATTACCTTTTTTACCAAATTTCTTTTTTTACCTTTGTTAATAATCTGAATATTATGGGTCTATCATTTCATTATAAAGGGAGACTTACCTCCGCATCTGAACTTAATACATTTGTAGAAGAAGTAGAGGATATATGTAAGGTTTTTGATTGGAAATTTAGCGTTTTAAACACAGAATATCCATACGATAAATTTGTATCTCCATTAAATGAAGATGATTATGGTGTCATATTTACACCAGATGAATGTGAGCCAGTGACACTAATTTTCGACAGTGAGGGAAGGATTTATAATCCGTGGATGAAAGATATTATTGCAAAACACGACGAAGGTCAAGTAAAGGTCATTACCGTACAATTAAATCTTGATGAAGAAGAACTTAATCCAATATTTACGGAAGACTCTGAAGATTTTGATCCGCTAGATATGGTGTACACCGTATCCGTAAAAACACAATTTACTACAGCAGAGCAACACGTGAAAATTATAGAGCTTTTGAGATATATAAGTGGTAAGTATTTTTCTGATTTTGAGATGATAGACGAAAGTGGTTATTGGACATCGAGAAATCCAGAAAAACTTGATGCAAAACTTAATAAAGTCACCGAATTTATTGATAGATTTGAAGACATGGTTTCAAGTGAAGTAATTAAAAGTCCGGAAGATTTTTTGAAATTTATCAAGAAATTAAGTCAGGAAATAAAAGACAAGGAAAAATAAAAAGTCTTATTGCTGTTTATAAGATAATTGTTAAAACACACTAAAATTATGAATAAGGGGATTATTACAGTAATATGTGTAATTTCTTCCATGATCATGCATACTAAAATGTATGCACAGCAATATAAATACAAAAAAGTTTCCAAAGAATTACTTCAAAAGAAGTCTTGCGATATTGATGCAGAAGCTGACGCTATGATAACAAATAAAACTGGATTGTGGGAAATCAATTACAAAGAGTCTGACGGATATCGTGCCGAATTAACGCAGCAAATTCAGGTAAAGATTTTTAATGCAGAAGCAGAGTATATCAGCAATGTTGAAATATTTTATTACAGCCCACCATCTAGTAAAAGTCAAGTAAAAATCTCAAGCATTAAAGGGAGAACATACAATCTAGATCAAAATAAGATTATAGAAACAAAGCTATTAGACGAAAATATTACTTATGAGCAATATGACGATTATTTTAAAAAAGCAACTTTTTTGATGCCAAATGTCCAAAGTGGGTCAGTGTTTGAATACGAATATATGCTTATTTCTGATTTTTTTGAAAATATAGATGTTTGGTATATCCAAGAAGATATTCCTGTCATTTATAATAAGTTTACAACAAAAATTCCAGCGTATTTCACTTATCAAATGAGTGTTTTTGGTCCTTTTACTCCAACGAGCGATAAAAGTTCTACACTTGCTAAATCCATTGAGTATAAAATAAGAGATGAAGGAACTGGATATTTAGGAACGCAAGTCGCATCCCGAACATACGATATAAATTATGCTCAAAGGACGATGGTCCATGAGAATATACCAGCATTCAAAATTGAGCCTTATGCAGCCAATGCCAATGACTTCAAAGGTAGAATAACGCATCAATTGATTTCTGTGGCTTATCCGAACACACCTATTCAAACATTTGCAGGGACTTATGAAGAAATAAATTCTGAGTTATTGCAAAGTGAAACATTTTGGAAAAAAGTAGGAGATGGAAAATTTATTGACAAATTAATATCCTTTGGAGATAGGGACACTCACCTAGCAAGGGCTGCTAAAATTCACCAATATTTTCTCGAAAATGTCAGTTTTAACGGACTTAATTCGTACACGACCACAAAAACAGGTGATAAACTTTTTGCAGATGAAAAGGGCGACGTGGGTGAAATAAATCTAAATTATATTGCTGCTCTAAACCATGCAGGAATACCCACCGTGCCTGTAATCTTAAGTACTAGAGGGAATGGCAGTTTACATCCAGTTATGCCAGATTATTCTCAATTTAATTATGTAGTCGCATTAAGTCAGATAGACGGAAATGATGTTTTATCTGATGCAACTTCGACCATTCCGTTTGGTAAGTTGCCAGTCAAATGTCTTCAAGATAAGGGTTGGGTCATATCTAAAATCAATCCAAGATGGATCAATCTCAAGCAAAACAATATAGGTAAACAAATCGTCCAAACAGACATCACCCAATCTGAGAATAATTTTTTGTATTCAACTAAAATTAATAAGCTAGATTATTTCGCATTCGAAGATATCATTAACATCAACTCTAATGGTGACGAAGACTATTTATACTCCATTGAAGTAGAAAAGGAATTAGTCTTGGATTCATTATATATTGCAGACATGACTGACGAATTAATAAAGCTAAAACAGGTTCAAAAAAAAGAAATCATAAATCAAGACTCATTATACGTGAAGCCATTTGTTCACTTACCATTTGAAAATAATCCATTCATAGAAGAAGTGCGCCAAACTAACGTCGATTTCCCCTTTGCCATGGAATATAAATATGTCACTAATATCAAAATACCTGATGGTTACGGATATGAAGTTCCTGCAAATCTAAATGCAGTGATGCAAGAAAATGATTTGATTTTAAAATATTCATCTTCTTACCTTCCTGCCATTAAGACATTGAATATAGTAGCAGATTTTAAGATCTTACAGACGGAGTTTTTGCCTGCTGACTATGAAAAACTAAAGATTAGTATGGAATTAATGATAAATAAGCTGCATGAGCCTGTGATATTGAGGAAGAAATGAATGTGGGTAAAAGGATTTTGCTTAGGTCGTTGCTTTAGTATTAAAAATTATGATCTTACTTTTTACAAATTTTTGTATTTTGCCATCCAATTCATCACCACCATAAGTAACAGATCGTGAAAATAAAAATCATTTTCCTTTTTTTCGTCCTTGCCATTTTATTTCCTAAATTTTCAAGTTCCCAAGGAGATTGTAATGCTACGACTTTAGAAGCGTTTTTTGACTGTTATGGAGGGCAAAGTGCATTTTCAACACATTCTGTCCAAGCCTTGACTACATACATTCAAGCTGAAGATGCTATCAATGCTGGCCAATATGACGTGGCAAAAGATCTAATTGAAAATCTTTTTGAGAAATATCCTACTGGAAGTGATTTGTGGTGGCAAGTATTCAATGCACCTAATGGAGCCAATATTGGTGCTCCTCATGCGTATTATGGATTGCGAATGATGGAGGATATCATTGCTCATGGGCTTAACAGTGACCCCGTAGTAGATGTAAAAAAGGCCAATATGAAAATTGTACTCATAGGGTGCTCACAAGGCATACAACCCACCACCAAAGCTGAGCTACAAAATGGCACAGGAAATTTCGTTGTCAATAAAATTCAACCAAAACTAAAAGAAGATAATTACCGTATCATCAAACAGTCTATGGACCTATTTATCAAGTATGTAAAAGCTATTACGTACGGTAAGCTTGATCTCAATATAGATTTTGTAGAGATGGACTCGGTATGTGTGCCTGTAAAAGTGACTACCACCAGACCATATTTGGCTTATGACAACTTTGAAGCAGTATGGGATGAGTTTTCCCAAGCGGATAAAGATACCACAGATTGGTTTTTCTTTTTACATCCTTCACATGTACCAGAAGGGCCAGATTTTGACAATGAATCATTTATCACGGGTGGTATGGGTGCCGATAGTAAAGGTGGTCCATTGTTTTTGATTGATGATAAGTGGGTTGTTCGCAAACCTGCACATCTTGGCAAGGGAAATTACAGCGATATAGAAAGAAGAATATACTTGCCACAGTGGTTTCAGCATGAGTTTTTCCATCATTTGTACAGAATTTATCCGGAACTTGGTTTGGAAGTTCAGGGTCATGATTGGTTTAATCGTAGTTTTTGGCCAGCTAATTTTAAAGGACAATATGAGTCTGATTACTATGCTGAGTCATTAAGAAAAAAACTTCAGCTGGACTGCACACCGTTGGTCAATAAACTGATTACGAGAGTTCAGAAAGGTATTCAGGCAGAATATGCAAAGCTTTCTGTTGACGAAATATTAGGATCATATGCACTTGATGTAGTCCAAAATGATTGGCATGAAGGAGATATTATTTCTGAAAATGGAAGATACTATTGGAGAAATAAAGCAAATGTAAGGTGGGAAGTCCAACCAGATTTATTAGAAGGTAAGTTGATTACTGGTAATGACTCACCATATCCAGGCCAAGATTTCTTTCTTGAGTTATATCAATCAACAGAGGGAAACATATTTCCCGCAGTCGTTTCATTAAAATACCAAGGTGAATCATACAAAAAGAGACTTGATTTGCTCAGACAAAACGCTCCTATGGAGATTACTTTAGGACAATACGCAAGAGTACCTAATAAAACGACGCAACATTCTGGGAAAGTGGTCAAAAAGAATGGAAACTATTTTTGGGAAAATACAGCAGGCGATCAGTGGACTTTAGATGGTGATCTTGATTGGGAATTATTTGAACTTGATACGGATAGTCCTACTCCAAATGAAAATTTCGAACTAATTTTAGTAGAAGATGCATGTGGCTTATACAACTTAGGTTTTGAATATGAAGGATACTACTATTGGATGTCAAAAAGATCTGAAAGTAATAAATCTCCTGTATTAATTTTGCCAATAAATGACTTGCAATTGAGCAAAAACTTTGGAAATTACTCAGTGAGCCTATCTGACAAATTTAGGGACGTAGAAGGCGATTCATTAATGTATTTTGTGACCAGTGAAAACCCTTCTTTGATCAATGCAGTGATAGACAATGGTACATTAAAACTGAGCGGAACCGAAGAAGGAAACACCACGATTTATATCATGGCAGTAGATGCCAATGGAGGCCTTGCTGTGGATACTTTAGATGTGACAGTCAAGAATACGGTTTCTACTGTTGATTTTTCTTCTCTTAATAATGTAAAAGTATTCCCTTCGATAACACAAGATGTAACTTATATCGTAAATGCCAAAACGCAACATACTGTTTCGCTGTTTTCTGTTCATAATGTAGTATTTCAAAACCTGAATATCAGTAGTGATAAAACGGAAATAAACATGACACAATTACCATCAGGTATCTATTTCTTACATATTTTTGACCGTGAGAATGGGGTCAAAAAGGTTGAAAAACTCCTTAAACAATAGTAATATTTTAAGGAGTTTTTACGTTTTGTTCATTTACAATTTAATATCAAGTGATGAAAAATTTATACTTTTTTATTTTTTTATTTTTTCTAGCTGCCTGCAATGATAATGATGAAAATATCAAGACAAACAATGAAGTGGAGGAAAATTCAGCCGATCTACAAATTAAAAATTTAATTAACGTTTATAAAAAAAGTAATTTTGAATTTTTAGGAAGAATTATAAATGATTCTTTCGCTATAAGCAACAACTATAAATTTAGTGTGCTCCAAATAAATTATGATAACGATACATGTAAAATATTACACTATCTTGGGGCAAATAATACTTATATATGGAATGAATACATTACAATAACTTCATTATATGAAAACAATAATTTAGTAAATTGGCAAAAGCTAAACTGTACTTTCCCCTTAATACCAAAAAACCCATATGATTTAAGAAATTTAAGTAGTATCGAAATAAAGAATAATCTAGCCATAGGAAGATTAGGTACATCAACATATCCACCACTTTTTACCGCAATAAAGATATTTAGTAATGATAAATATATCCGTAATTTTAACCTAGACCATTATTTAAGAGATATAAGTGCAAATGATATTGGTCTTACTTATAAACCAGATTTAAATAAAGTAATTATAACAACTCTTAATCAAAATTATGAACAAAGAGAAATAAATTATAATTCTAGTAGTACAAAAAGTATGTATAATTTTACTAGTGAAAAAGGTAAAAATGATCATGTATTGATTACTGGTATAAATTCACCTGATTTAACCAACTATTTGTTATTGGCAAGATTAGATCTTAATAGTCAAAATTCATTCACGTCATTAGATTCTATATTAATTAACCCTTTTTGTACAAATTGTAAACCTATTAGTTTAGAAAATTTTGAAAAACCAGGAGATAATTGGTATGTTTTTGAAGCTGCAAATGGGTATAAAGAAGAGAATATTATAGTAAAGATAGAAAATGAAAAACTAAAAATATTTAATAATATTATAGATTGTTCAGGTATAGAATATAAAAATTATGGTCAAATAGCTTTGCATAAAAATAATATCTATGCTATTAAATCCTTGAATAGTAAAAAAATGCTCCAGTACTTTGAAAATGGCTTTTGGAATACCGTCGTAACACCGAATTTTAATGATTTTGAAGTTTCTGTTGATTTACAAGTTCAATACATTAAATCAACCCCAAAGGGATTGGTTATAGTATATAATGGTGAAACCACAAGCAACCCTTCAAATAAGCAAGGAATTCTTGATGTAGTCTTATTGCCACGATAATTGATTACTATTAATCCACTTTCACAAATGGAAAAATAGTATTATTACTTGTAATAAGATATAAACCGTTGGGTAAATTACTAACGTTATTGTGATATTGTTAGTATGACGTGCCCATTTTGGACGGTGATACTGAATTGTTCTTATAAAACACTAAGGACACTGAAGTAAAGGAATACTCAATACCTTTCCGCTTTCGTCTATTCTAATTCTATAACAATTGCCACTTCTTGTTTTAAGTATTACACCTCTTTGGTTATTCGTTATGTATAAATCTGAATTATTCAAATCCATATACCCGGTGCCTGCGGTCGGTTGACAAACATTACCTATACCATCGCCATTGTCATCTTCTTGTCCTGAGTTAGCTATATCGATACAGTTATCGCACATATCGCCTACACCATCTGTATCTATATCCGATTGGTCTGGATTATTTGCTAAAGGACAATTGTCTTGAGGGTCCGCGATACCGTCACCATCTGAATCCAGACAGGTCTCCTCTAGTACCATAACAATGTCTTCACAGTCAGGAGCATTTCCAGAAATTTCTATAAAACCAAAAACTTTATTGCGATTGATGATAAATGCCAATACACAGCATTCGTTGAGAGATGTATTATTGACCAATGAAAGATTGCCTTGGATGATACGCATACTATCTAATGCTTCTATATCGGTGAGACTCGAATTGCCGAAAATTGATAAATTGACTACATTTTTTACTTTTTCTAAGCCTGCAAGGTTCGTCATAGATGAGTTGTTGATTAGAACTACAGATCCATATTTGGGACGAGGTATCAGTCCACTTAGATTTACCAAAGAGCTACAATCTCGAATATCTAAATTTTTGATTTGTGCTATTGGGGGAAAGGCATTCCCCGTAAAATTGGGACTATTGGATATTGCTAAAGACTCTACATTTTGTAATGCAGGAAAGATGCTGTAGTCGTTTCTTTGGGATTCTAATCTTAAAGATTCGGATATCGTAGTCAATTGTGCGAAAGCATCAAAATTATTCAGATCACCTTTCAGGGTTAAGCGGGTGGTTTGTGGTAATGTTGCGAAACCTGTGATGTCATCCACTGTGATACTAATATAGATGGATTGAGTTAAGGCATTAAAGCCAGATAAATTTTGTGCAGTGATATTGACCTCATTAACATTTACCAATGCATCAAATCCTATAATATCTTGCGCCGTAATACTAATATTGCTATTAATGTTTCCTAATGCATTAAAACCAGATACATTGCCAGAAGATGTAATATTTATGTTTTGTGCATTTTGGATGGAGTTGAAGCCATTGATACCTTGTGTTGAACTGATTGAAATGTCATTTACCGTTGTTAAAGTATTAAATTGAGGAATATTACCAGAAGCAATTATTGTTAGGTTTTCTGCGGATTGCAAAGCATTGAAGCCTGCGATGTTGGTCCCTGTCAAATTAATATAACCATTAACTTGTGTTAAACTATTAAAAGCATCTATAGTGTCACTTTGGATATCTAAGCTATTGTTGATTTGTGTGACTGCATTGAAACCTTTAAATGACTCTAAATTATACCAAGATAAACCAGAAGGAAATGTAGTCAAACTGTTGAATCCATTAATGCTATTATCAATATTTAAGTTAAAACTGTTGACCGTTTGCAATGAATTGAAACCAGTGATACTACCACCGATTAAACTTAAATTATTAATACCAGATATTTCGTTAAAACCAATAATAGTGTTTACATTATTTATATTAATACTATTGCAGATTTCTAAAAGCGGAATATTTATTTCATCGATTCGGCTTAATTCAATAATATGAGCCTGTTTTAGATTTGGTAATGAAACACTAAGATTGCTGGGTTGATTCGAATAATTTGTAATAGACATGCCTCCAACATAACTTAAATTATTAGCAGAAACAGTATTTAATACATGATCAAAGTCTATAAAAAATACTCCGTTTACTGAATCTAAAAAGTTGAAAGAAATATCTGATAAAGAACTTAAAGAGTAAAAGACACAATTACCATCAATTTTTATAAGAGATGATAACCCACTTACATTAGTTATGGGATCAATATTATCATTATCAAAGTATAAATCTCCTGTCACCACCTCACAACCTGGATAGTCGCTCACGTATTGATTTACTTCAGCTTGAGTAGTCAAATTTGCCCCAGGGCAAGTCACTTGACTCCTTCCCCATTGAGCTATAAGACCGATAAATGCAGCAATAAAAAATAAGTTTTTCATGGAGTAAAAATTAAAACGTTATTAATAATTTTATGACATAGATGGAAAATAAGTTTTAAGCTAAACCTTATTGTTGTACTCTATGTAGCTTTATTAGGGAAAATTACATTAAATAATTTGAGAAACTTAATGTAAATGTAGCAAGGAAATTGGATGCCACCAAACAAAAAGAATATTTTTTTACACAACAAAGGTTTTTCAATATAGGTCAGGCAAAGAAATAGAGATGGATGGTGAAAGGTAATGAATGTTAAAAATAGGATATTGTATTTTAGAACAAGGCAACTTGAACTTAGTTTGGTCCATTGAAAAGCAATTTTAACCCTAATTTTTACTAATTTCGCGCTTTATTTTATCAATTCATCTTATGCAATACCTTTCTTTAGAAAATGTAAGCCGCTCTTATGGCGATAAAGTCCTTTTCAAAAACGTCAATCTATCTATCTCCAAAGGAGACAAAATAGCCCTTGTTGCCAAAAATGGTAGTGGAAAAACGACGCTACTCAAAGTCATAGGTGGAGAAGAAGGATCGGATGGCGAAAATGCAAAAATCATCATCTCTAAAGAAATAAAAACATCCATTCTTACACAAGATCCTGCTTTTGATCCCAATGCCACCGTGCTGGAAACCATCTTTGATTCTGATAATGAAGCCATCATTGCCGTCAGAGATTACGAAAAAGCACTCTTGATGAATGATGATGCTTTACTTCAGAAATGTGTCACAAGACTCGAAGACCTAAAAGCATGGGATCTGGAATCAAAAATCCATGAGATTCTCCATAAATTGCTACTCACAGATATGGACCAAAAAACGGGTCAAATGTCTGGTGGACAGAAAAAACGTCTAGCACTTGCCAAGATTTTGATAGAAGAACCAGATTTTCTAATCCTCGACGAACCTACCAATCACTTGGACATGGAGATGATCGAATGGTTGGAAACCTTTCTTCAGCAGCCCAATTTGACACTTTTTATGGTGACGCACGATAGATATTTCTTAGAGCGTGTATGTAATGAGATCATCGAGATGGAAAATGGTAATACCTACATGTATCGTGGCAACTACTCTCAATATCTCGAAAAAAGAGAAGCAAGATTGCTCAATGATGCTGCCAATCTTGAAAAGACCAAAAAGCTTTTTTCTAAAGAACTAGAATGGATGCGTCGTCAACCACAAGCGCGTAGTACAAAGGCAAAATCTAGAATAGATGACTTCTACGAGATCAAAGAAAAGGCAAGTGTCAGGCTCAATAATGATGATATGAAGATCAATATCCAAGCATCGCGTCTAGGGTCGAAGATATTGGAAGCACACTCAATCGTTAAGAATTTTGGTGATAAAAAGATATTGGATGGATTTACGTACAAATTCAAAAAAGGAGAAAGAATCGGTATCGTAGGTCAAAACGGAACTGGGAAATCTACCTTCTTAAAGCTTTTGACCCAAGATATTAAGCCTGATGGTGGCAAAATCGTAGTGGGAGATACCATAGTGTTTGGTTATTATACACAAGATGGATTGGTACTCAATGAAGACAAAACTGTCATCGATGTCATCAGAGATATTGCAGAGTATATTCCGCTAGACAAAGGTCAGAAGATATCTGCAGAGTCGATGTTAGAGCGATTTTTATTTCCGAGATCACAACAACGAGTCTATGTGTCGCAGCTTAGTGGTGGCGAAAAACGAAGACTGTATCTATTGACCATCTTGATGAAAAATCCTAACTTTTTGATTCTCGATGAGCCTACCAATGATCTTGATATCATCACACTCAATGTCTTGGAAGAGTATTTATTGGATTTTCCTGGATGTCTGATTATTGTGACACACGACAGGTATTTTATGGATAAGTTGGTAGATCACTTATTTATTCTAGAAGGAAATGCTGTGCTTAGAGATTACAATGGCACCTATTCAGATTATCGTGAACTTAAAAAAGCAGAAGATAGAGACAAGTCAAAAGTAGATAAATCTCCTGTAGAAGTAATAGAAATCAAAGAAGAAGAAAAGAGTAAAGCCACCTTTGAGCAACGAAAGGATTTCGCCAGGATAGAAAAAGAAATCAAAAAACTCGAAGAGAAAAAGGCTGAAATCACAGCAAAATTTGATGATGCAAGTTTAAGTCCTGAAAAAATCATGGAACTCTCCAAAGAGCTAGACAATATCCAAACCCAACTAGAGGAAAAGGAAGAAAAATGGATGGAATTGGCGGATTTGATGTAGATGGGTTAAGATTCTAAAAGGTTTAATTTTTTCAATAAGAGTCTGAACATTAGCGAAAAAGGGTAGTCTGGAGAAGCAAATCTTCTTAAAATGGTGATTTCAGCTTCGGTTAGATTTCTGCCATTGTCTGTGATTTGATTAGAGTTTAAATTTTGAAGTGTTATGTAAAAATCGATAAGCTTTTTTGCTCTAAGTTGGTTTAGTAAAGGATGATTCAAACGATATTTGGTAATTGTATCTAATCCTTTTTTTGAAGTAGAATAAATCTCACCTTGTTCGAAAAATAGATGTTTTTCTATTTCTTCGTTAGCATCAGCACAAGGATCTAAGGTCGTATCAATTGGAATACTACTATTTGGGATTTTACCATTGTTAATTTGCTTAAGACTCAAGTATAAGTTTTCCCATTTAAAAGCATCATTCTTATTTGGATTGACTTCGATATAATGATCTATTTCACCTTCATTCTCACTAAATTTATACTCAGAATAAAAGCATTTATTATGGCTCATTTGCATCAATCTTGCTTTGATGTCTTTATGAGCATATTTTATAGAATCAGGTCTTTCTTTACCAGACGCTATAAAATTAGCTAACCATTCTGCTTCTTTCCTTTCGAGAATATCAGGTTTATCTAGTCTTGTTATGGCAATCATATTATTTTTCTACCAGTTCTTGCATCATTTTTTCAATATCGAAATAAGAAAAATATGTTGGGTTAATGGATTTTAATTTTTCTTCAATTTTTGTTTTTTTATCATAATCTTTTGCTACAATAGCTTTTTCTCTTTGTTCTAACAGTTCTGTAATTTCTTGATTAAATCGTTCAGTATTAAAAACATCAGAAAGCAATACTTCTTCTATTGGCTTATTAGAATATTGTGCTGTTTCATCTACTATAATTGAGTGGTCTATCATTGACTTGCATACAAATACTTTTGCATTTTTAACTGAACTTACTATAAAAGGTGAATGGGTTGTGGCAATAATCTGAAGATTAGGGAATATCTCCAAAATGGAGTTCAAAAAAGTTTTCTGCCATTTAGGATGAAGATGATTCTCTGCTTCATCTATCAAAAGAAGACCAGGCGTTTTACATAAATCCACAAGTTCAATTTCTGGATTCAGGATATATACAGAATACATTTGTCCCAAAAGAGAAATCAATCGTTGGATAAGATAAAGATTACCACTACTCAATTGATTAATAGCAACTTCATTGCCCAACTGACTAACTATTGGTGTCAAAGTTTTCCTTTCGACATACAAAAACTCCCCACCATTTAAACTCAACTTAATGATTTCTTTAAGGATATTAAAAAGAAATTCTCCTTCTTGTTTTTCCTTAAGGTTATCGCTCGTTTTGAGATAATCAAAATAACAGATCAACGCAGTAACTTCCACATTTGATTGGATACCACTTAATGCATCTTTAAGGTATTCTTTGGGTTTAACAGATATTAAACTATTTATAGAAAAGTTGTCATTTTTAGTTTTTGATGTCCAATAATTGGCGATCCATTTGTCTCCACCTATATTATCAGTTGAAAACTTAAAACCAAGTGAATCGTTTTTTACAGTTATGCTTTCCGCTTGCTTAAATTTATCACCTTTCAAATATATCTGAATACTTTCTTTTATCAAATTGCCTCCAACAATCATTTCACAACTAATAGTTGAAGTTTTATGATTTTTATAAATATCACGGGTCATAATATTACCCATCAAGAGAGATCTGATCGCATCTAATATAATAGTTTTACCAGTACCATTTTCACCAGTAATAATAGTCACAGGACTATAATGACCATCTTCATTTGTAAAATCTAAGTGGCCTTCATTAAAAGGACCAATATCTTTCAAATCAAGTTTTAGTAATCGCATTGATATTAATTTTGAACTACAAATTTAATACATATAAATCAAAACGCACCAACTTTTAAAACTTTAGCTCAAAAATGTGGTGGCTTATTGATCCAAAGAGCTAGACAATATCCAAACCCAACTTGAAGAGAAAGAAGAAAAATGGATGGAATTGGCGGATTTGATGTAGGTGGGTTAAGATTGATAATGAGTTTAAGATCTTCCTTTTACTAAATGATAAATTCCTATAAATCGATGTACTTGTTCGGTTTTGTTTGGATTTTATAGTTTTTTTTAATTTTAAATATGTCTTATAAAATACTTGTCAGATATTTTTTTTAAAAATTAACTAACTATCTTTTCTATTTTCTAAAAAATAAAGCTATTTTTGAACTGTAAAGAAAACACCATAATTTTGAATAAGATAATTTTACTTTTTCTGCTCATTTGTATTGCCCAATGTCAAAAGATTTCAGGCCAAACAGTAACGTATATTGTCTCCGACAATCTTACCGTTTGCGAACAAAATGTAATCACCTTTGAAGTCACTAATACTGGATCGTCCATACTCAATAATCCTGAGATTTCCATAGACTTACCATGCGGCTTTACATATATCCCTTCATCTGTTAGCAATGCTACTCAAAAAAATATAGGCAATTTGAATGTGCCAAGTTTTACACTCAATAATATTGCGATTGGTGAGAAATATACATTCAGGATCAGTGCAAATATAGGATGTGATGCTATCGAATGTGTAAATGATTTAGAAATATTTAATATAAAATCTACTTTTATTGCCAATAATGTTTCTACAATTTCTACTTCACTGCCATTTAATGTGCAATCGCCAAATTTGGTTATAACAAGAATAGAAAATCCATATACAGAGGCAGAATTTAATGATGTAATTACGCGTAAAATAACTGTAAAAAACGCTAGGCTAGGTAAGTTGGCTCAATTAAAATATAAAAACACTCATGATGGAAATGTGGATATTTCTCTCGAAGGTGGTTTGCTGATTTCAAAAACAACAAAAATAATAGAACACTCATATGGTGCACTGGATTTTAGGAAAATAGGCAATAAAGATGATTTCTTAGATTTTAATGAAGAGATTGTCATCGTAGAAAAATTGAAAATCAACACATGTATATTTGAAAATCAGTTTAACACTGCTACGATTGATGTGTCTTGGGGATGCAATAATATTATCTGCCAAAATGTAAAAGCAAACGCAACGATCAAAATACTGCCAAGTCAAGATAAGGGTCCAAAAATTGGTATAAGAACAACTTCTACAAACCCTGATTGTTATTTTCCAGGTATGGCACTCCAAAAACTAGAAATTTTGGAGAGTTTTCATAAAAACGCACTCCTAGATTTCGAATTAGAAATACATCAAACATTGGGTAATAGAGGGATCAAAGTTGGTTCCATAACTGCTCCGTTTACAAATAATATATCCTACAAAGGTTTGTTTACTAATGAGTGTGGTGAGTCTCTAGCTAGAACTGCTGTGATAAGAGTGCCTAGATTCGAACCTCTCAATGGTCAAAAATTATCCACAATCACCTGGCAGACCGCTTTTTGTGAGGAAGTGGATTGCGACCCTAAATTAAATACATGGCTGTACAGTTATAGTTACGAAAAGGAGTGTTCTGAGTTTAATGATATTAATTTTACTGGCAAAGGCGTTTCAGCTGATTCTCTAAGATCTGCATTAGAGACATTTTTTTTGATAGACAGTCTGATGGGACCTTTACAGAATTTGGACACTGCAATTGCCAAATACACCATTTTTGGCGATAAACTGATTCAAAATCAAGGTGTAATCACTATTTCATTTGATTTTCCAACGATTTTGAAGTTGCTTACTACAGATTTTAAGTTAGGAGATAAGTTGCCTTTTGCCATTGATACAAGTTTTGCTAATGATCGAGTACAGATAAAATTGTCATATAATCTTCCTTTATCTGCAAAAGATCTAGAGATGTTTATCCCTTTCGTAATGAATTGTGATGCTGTCACTTCGACTGAACCTTGTGTCCAGAGACCTTATAGTAGCTGCACATTCTTTTGTGGTATCATAAAAGATTCTGATTTCATCGATTCTAAAACGAGTATAGATTTCGGAAGCAATTGTCCTGATGAAGGATTACTCAAAAGCTGTTATGGATCTAGTTTTTCTTTATTATGCGACAATAAAGAGATATGTTATGATACTATACCAGGGTTTTATGATCATAGCTTTAAATTGTTTAGGACAAATTATGGGCTTTCAGACAAAGACAACAATGGATTTCCTGACGCTAATAATAACATTAATCCTTCTACATTACGTCTCACTGAATTTATGCCTGGTGATACCATGAAAATAATTTTTGACGGTGTTATAAAAGTGGATATCCCAGGTTCGTCTTTCAGTAATTTGTATATTCTACTCGAACAAGGGGAATTCCTGTCATCAAATGAAGCAAATACCGAATTTATGCAGAAATTAATTATGGGTGAAGGAAAGGGTTTAAAACAATACAGTTCAGTATTGAGAATATATGATAAGTCTGAAGATCGCTATTACAGTTTAGACAATGTGACATCAGTATTAATGGACGAAATCAATAATTTTGATTTGTCTGTTGCAACCTTACACATGCTGTATCCTACATTCCCTTCAGATTTTAGATATCAAGAAGGCGATTCTGTATACTTAGAGACAAATAGTCGGTTTGATATAGAAGCATATAAGGCAGTTCAAAATGAGTTGGCCTTTAGACAGTATGCGACATTTAAATATCGTACAAAATCGGTGCTAGACAATAAACCATTGGGTGATGAGAGTAGCTATTCTATTTGTAACTGCTTTGATGAAGTGGTAACAGTGGCTGGTTTTAACCTTACCGCACCTGTTTTGAGTTCACTTATATTTAACGAAGCAGGAATTTGTGATGAGAGCGCTTACAGTAATTTGATTTTTATAATGAATATTGGTCATGATCTTAAATCTCCGACTGAATTAAGAGAAGTCGCCCGACCAAAAGGAATTCGAATCACTAAAATGCCAGATTTTGATTTCGAGACATTGACAATAGAGTACAAAAATAAGTTCTATTCTTTTGAGCCAGTCATTACAAATGCTAACGAATATTTTTATGACTTGACAGGTGTTTTCCCATTTGCAGGTGGTTTTACAGGCAATCAATATAAATTTAAGATAGTACGAAGGCTCAAAGAATGTTTGTCAAAAGTTACGCCTACCCCATTTGTGTATACTATATTTTTTGAAAAGAATGAAATCGGTGAGTTGTATTTTCCTGATTCTATCATGGGTACAATTCAAAATTTTTATACCTTACCTACACTAGCTCTTGAGCTTAATCAAAAGAATATTACTGCATTTACAAATAAGGTCGGGTTTGAGATGAGGGTACTTGAAAAAACTAATTTTAAATTCGATGTCAAAGACCTTTTTATTAGGGTCACAACAACATCAGGACTTAAAAATGTTCGTATTTATAACCCTGATACAGGAGATAACTTCGATTTGAACAACGGTATTTCTTATCTAGGCACACTAGAAAAGGGAAAAATAAAAAATGTAGAATTTATTGCTGATTCTGAAAGTTGTGGCGAAGAAAAAATCTTTATCGAATATGGTTATGATTGTGGTATTTATACAGATATTGCATCGAGTCCGTGTTTTATTGGCAGGGATAGTATTCTTGTCACATTTCCAGGAAGTGTTGTTGATCTACAACCTGAGACTGTAAATACTGATATCTCTTTATGTACAGAAATATCCAATACACTTTATGTCTATAATGCAGGACTAGGTACAGCACTTGATATGAATGTAGGTATGAATTTACCAACAGGTATGACGTTAATTCCGGGTAGCTGTAAACTTTTTTATCCATCAGGAGGCACACAATCATTTGCTATCCCCGATCCAATGATGATAAGTGGGAATAATTTTTTATGGGTTTTGAATGACATTTGGCCACTACATAAGTTGTCAGGACTTAATGGGACAGCTTTCTCACCAAATAATGGATTTGATATTGTATTTAATACAACTACCAATTGTGATTTTATATCAGGAACTACCATTATTTACAATACTGATGCCAACCAAATATGTAATATTCCAACCAACAAAGTTGCCAAAGTTAGCAATTCATTTAACATCAATGGTGTGTTGCCACCTTATACCTTAAATGTCTTGAGCGATTATACGAAGTTGCCAAATTGCAAAAATGATTCCTTAAAAGTACATTTTACATTTGACAAACCGGCAGCAAATGAAGGAAATATATATGTAGACTTACCACAAGGATGGTCGTTTGTGCCAAATTCTGCATCAGGTAATTTAATTAATATTGTTCCTGTTCAACAGACCAATAAACTTGTTTGGGATATAAGTTCGACTTCTCCCAATATTGATGTGACATTTTGGCTGCAAAAAGCAGAAAATGCTGCATGTCAACCAACGATTATAAATATTTATACTACGCTTAGTGCAAGTGCTTTTTGTGCTTCGTCAATGGAAGAATGTGACATAGAGACCATCACTGGATCATCGATTTTGACTATTCCACAAGAGAATCCTGTGTTTGAAATAAACAATTTCCAAGTAGAAACGGATGCTTCTTTGGATACTAGAGTTACCGTCACCATTAGTAATATCTCAGACAATATTTCGGATGATGTCAAAGGCAAGGTATATCTCGATCTGGATGGTAATGGAATATTGAGTACTGGAGATCAATTTTTGAGTGATGTTATTTTTAGTGGATTTGATGATGCGAATAAGACAATTACACAAATCGTCACTCTAAATAAAATAGGTAATGCTGATTTTTGTAGTCTATTATTTGTTTTGCTCAAAGCTGACAATTGTATTTGTGAAGACCTTATTTCCACCATCAAACTACCTTCAAGGGTAATTACAGAACCAAAAGTTATTTGCTCAGGCGATACATTAAATATTGGTGTGACATCTACTCCAAACGTAGTCTATCAGTGGAATGTAGCTGAAGGATTGTCTTGTACACAATGCGCAAATGCTGGTTTTAGTGTGGTGAATAATGCCCCAAATCCGATCACCTTCAAAAGAATTCTTACTACGACTAATAGCAATGGTTGTCAGACATTATATGAATACGACATTACCATTCAGCCCAAACCAACAGTTCTTTCCCAAAATCTAAGTATTTGTGTAGGTGACACGCTTACGGCTTTAGCAACATTAGGTACTGCATACATGTGGGACGGACCTAATATCATTGAAAATGGCAATCAATTGCTAATTGCTAATCCATCGATTTCTACTTCTTATTCAGTCACGATCACGGATCAAAACGGATGTATTGGATCAGGTACTTTTGCAGTAAATGTAAGAAATAAACCATCTGTCGAAGTAGTTTATGATTCTCTGTTTTGTTTTGGTCCGACACCAGAATTGAGTTTAGTTATAGAGCCCAATACAACTTTCCGATGGGTCAATGCAGGTGGGGCACTTAGTGATCTGAATAGTACCAATCCTGTGATTTTGACACAGCAAGATATTATTTTGCAATTAGAAGTGCGCAATCAGAATTGTGTTACAAATGTAGATGTTCCTATTAAGTTTTATGAAGCCTTCATGGTCACGGGCGTGGCAGATACTTTGGGAATCTGTATGGGCGAAAAAGTAACTATAAATCTTGCTGGTGGTCAGTCCTACAACATCAGTCCATCTGATTTTGTGGAATGTCTGAATCCTGAATGTTCGGATATTTCTATAGATGCCATGTTTGACCAACAAACTTTTTTGATTACTGCCCAAGACCAAGATATGTGTATTTCCGAAAGGTTATTTACCATCAATACATTTACAGACACCATAAGGATGAGCGAACAATTGTCCATTTGTGAAGGTGAAAGTATTGTCATTTTTGACGAAAATGTAACCGTAGAAGGGACTTATTGTGACACCATCAAAGTAGCAAATAGTGCTTGTGTCACCGTTGTGTGCAAAACACTAACAGTGAGACCTGATGCTCGTCAAGACCAGGTAGTAGATATTTGTGCAGGAGATACCTATATTTTTAATGGACAAACCATTACACAAGCAGGACAATATTGTAATACCTTCACTTCAGTCAACGGTTGTGATAGTATCTCATGTGTCACCGTTTCATTAAATAGTTTACCAGATTTGACTAATCTTAATATCGAGTATAATGTCAAATCTGGTGACACCATTTCGCTTATTGCGCCAAGTGGATTTAGTACTTATCGATGGTCACCATCTACGGGATTGAGTTGTGATGATTGTCCTTCGCCGCTTGCTTTTCCACAAGAAGATATCATTTATACCTTAGAAGTTACCAATAGCGATGGATGTTTAGCCACGAGGACAGTCAGGATTCTAGTTACACCATCTTGTGTCACTGATATTCCTACCATTCCCAATGCATTTACACCAAATAATGATGGTATCAATGATTTTTATACACTTGGAGACATAGATTTTTGTGGTCCTATGATTTTTACTGTTTATAATAGATGGGGCAATCAAGTTTATCAGATGGTCGATTGGGATAATAAATGGGATGGGTATAGTAATAATCTAGGTGAATTGCCGCAAGGAACGTATTATATTTCCATTGAATTTGTGTCAGAAGGCGTGATACGTGTGGGATTTGTAGATCTTAGAAAAAAATGATACCGATGAATCGAATAATAGTCATTTTATACTTTTTATGTATTCCGCTAGCATCTTTTGCACAGCAGGATGCCATGTTTACTAGATATACTTTTGTAAGTAATATGTTGTACAATCCTGCTTCTACAGGTCGCACTGATGGTATCTTGACATCACTCGCTTATAGGACACAGTGGGCAAAGATAGCTGGTGCGCCCAGCACCATTGCACTCGCTGCCGAATCTTCGCTAAATGATGGTCGTGCAGGTTTGGGTCTAAATATTTTTAGAGATAAAATCGGATTTGATATGCACACAGGTGTTCATGCAAACTATGCTTATAGAATTCCAATTTCGAGTAAATATGTCTTATCACTTGGTATCAAAGGTGGCGCGAGTATTATATCAAGTGATTTTGCGGATGTCATCACTCCAAATCCAGGTCAAATCGACCCAATTTATAGTGAAAATATTCAGGTAGTAGTGCCAAAAGCTGGTTTTGGTCTTTTTTTACATAATGACAAAAGCTATGTTGGTTTTTCAGTACCTGCTGTTATTTCTTCGATACCCGAAGGTCGATTTACGTACGAAGATGATGCTGCGTATTTGAGCCATCATTATTATTTTACAACAGGTCATGTATTTGATATTCCAAACACAGATTTACAGTTGAAACCATCAGCTTTTGTAAAATATCATCCTACTGCGCCACTTCAGGTCGATCTTAATGCGCAGATGTGGTACAAAGATATCTTTTCATTTGGTTTAGGATATCGTACAGGAGATGCCATTTCGGGAATGTTTGATGTTGCACTTACCAAGGATATCGTATTTAGTTATGCATATGATTATACTTTTTCAGATTTTCGGGTGATTGCAGATGGTGCTCATGAGTTTGTTTTGTTATATACATGGAGAAAAAAAGAAGTACGTGTACCGTCTATCCACAAATTCTCAACTTTGTCAAGATTTTAGCAATATGAAGGAAATGAAGAAGTTTAGAATTATCGTTTTTTTAAGTTTGGTGTTGTTTTCATTACAAATATCTGCTTCAGACTGTATAAAAGGTGATAAAGCATTTGAATTGATGCAATATCATAAGGCCATTACAGAATATGAAAAATGTTTGAAAGATGATAAATCAAATCTTAAAACCATTGAGCAACTAGCTGACAGCTATCGAATATTGGATAATTATGCCAAAGCTGCTGAATATTATCAAATGATTTTAAAGGAAAAATCTACTTCTTTAAAAGCTAAATATTGGTATGCATCTTCCTTGTTAGCATCTGACCAAACGGAACTTTGTAGAAAATTTGTGGACTCCATGTCGATCCACCATCCAAAAGATGTTGATTTTTTGCGTTTACAATCTTCCTTACAGAACCTAGAAGAAAAAGAAACATACAATATCTCAAAACCAACATTTAATACCATAGAAGCAGATTATGCGTCAGTTGTGTGGCGAGACAAGGTCGTTTTTAGTTCTACCCTTGTTGGAAAAAAAGATTTATTTACAGGTCAGGCCTATTCATCTTTGATGGTTTATGATTCTACAAATAATGTGGTGTCTGAATTTGCACCCGAACTTTTTTCAAAATATAACATCGGTAGCACATCGTTTAGTGCCGATGGAGAGATCATGTATTTCACAACAAACAGCGCCAAAACCAATAAAAAAAGAACTGCTACGCTTAAGATCATGCAGACAAAAAGAGAAAATGAAAAATGGACAGAGCCAATCCCTTTTATACACAATAAACCAGAATATAACTTTGCTCATCCGACGCTCTCACCGAGTGGAAAACTCTTTGTTTTTTCTTCTGATAGCTACACCACTTACGGCATGGATCTTTATCTCTGTAGCTTAGAGAAGTCCGGTAAATGGTCTATTCCCAAAAGATTTAAGACAAATATTAATACGACATACAATGAAGTATTTCCCGTTTTTTTGAACGATAGTACTTTGACATTTAGTTCTGATGGACATGGCGGATTAGGTGGTTTAGACATTTTTAGCACTATTTTTACAAAAGGAAATTGGTCAGATCCCGTTCATCTAGCTCATCCATTCAATTCTCAAGGAGATGACTTTTCGCTTTTTAGCCAAGATAATCTACAGTCCGGATACATCACTTCCAATAGAAATGAACCAAGCGGGAACGAAGATATTTATTATTTTGAGAAAAAAAACAAGTGTACGATCTTAGCTGGACTTTACGATTTTCATGAAGATAAGATGATAACAACGCTGCCTTTTGATATTATCGAAAATCAAAAATTAAAAGAAAATCTTATCAGCTTAGAAAATGGAATGGTGTATCATGAACTAAAAGATGGTACAAAAACTGAAATTACAACTTCCTATCTAGGAAAATTTTTTTATGGTGTTGCATCATCAGATGAATGCATTGGTGACACCATTAAGATCATTTTCAAATATCAAGAAGAAGAAATGGCGACCCTTGGAAAAGTGTTTGAAGAAGAAACAAAAATAGGATATCCCAATATCAATGTTTATTTTGTAGACACCTTGTCAAAAGAAGTTTTTACAGCTGTGACAGACAGTTCGGGACGGTTTAAGATCGACCTACCTATAGACAGATTTTATCGCTATAAATCAAAGATTCACGGATCTTTAGAAGAAACAGGCGTCATAGGAACCAAGTATAAAACAACCAATCCAGATATAGAGATATCCTTTAAAAAGCCCAAAGTCAATGAAGTTTTTGTCTTAAAAAACATTCTTTATGACTACAATAAATGGAATATAAGGCCCGACGCTGCCATTGAACTAGATCGATTGGTCGCCTTTCTTGCTGAAAATCCAAGTATTCGCATCGAATTGAGTTCGCACACAGATGCTCGAGGCAATGACCGATATAATGAAAAACTCTCTGAAAAAAGGGCCGCATCAGCTGTCGCATATTTGGTCGAGAAAGGCATCGTCAAAAATAGACTTATCTCCAAAGGTTATGGCGAAACCAAGCTGATCAACGAATGTAAAAATGACGTAATCTGCGATGAATCAAAACACCTGCAAAACAGGAGGACTGAGGTGAAGATATTGGAGGTGGAGTGAAGTTATGATTTGTGGAGAAGTTAATTGCTTGTGCAAAACTTCATAGATTTAATGATACTAAAGCTATAAAGTTCCCAACGAACCCATTGGTAAAATAAATAACAACGGACTTGTTGGGAACTAATTGTTTTATAGTGATTAAGATTTTCAGTTCATCTTTATAAATGATTTTGTTATTACTTTATTCTCATAAGTAATTCTTACAAAATATTGACCGGAAATAAGATCCTGAATGTTGATTCTGATTTTATTCTTATCGGTTTCATTTATTCTGATCAGTAATTGCCCTGTAGAGCTCACGACATCAACATTTTTAAATTTCTGGTCAGTTAGCACAACATGGATTACATCCTTGGCTGGGTTTGGATGAATTACAACTTCTTCGTTTTTAAAAGAAACTAAATTTTGATTGCAAGGAATGTTGTAAATATAACCATTTATAACCCTTACCAATAGTTCGTTCAGTTTTTCAACTTCATACTCATCGTGTAGAGGAGCTAAGTGATCTCCACCAATACCGCTATGGTCGGTAATAAATGCATAAGTTCCATTGGTCAGTATTGATGTGAATTTCATTAAAAAATCTGTCTCACGATTGATGCCACTGGCCGTAACAGGGATAATTTTAATACCCATCTTTGCAGCTTTTATCACCGCATTTTTGTATCTCTCAATTAGCTCTAAATGTGGAGGTGCATCTAATAATAGAAAAACTAATTTTACTTCAGCGTCATCATCCCATGTCAGATTTAATGAGTGTATAAGTGCTGAATCTACTGCTTCAGGGAAATCACCTCCGCCACCTGAATTTTGATCGTTTATAAATGATATTAGTAGGCTTTCATCAATAGTAAAATCGTGGGCCTTTGTCACATAAGTATCACCTATATCTTGGTAAAAAACACTTCCATAGCTAATTGATACGTTTGTGTTTCTTCTTTCGACATTCTCTATTACTGAAGCCAGATCAGATTTAAGAAATGCTATCTCATCACCCATTGATCCAGTGCCATCTACTACAAAGGCTATATTTACTTTTGAAGTAGACCTGCAATCAGCTTTTATTGTAATATTCGTTCCATGTTTCATATTCTTTCTATGGAGAGCAATTTTATTTTTTGTATTGCCGAATTGATAATAAAGGATTGGATTTTTCAAAGGTGATTCGGACATGTCGAACATTTCTGCACGACCATGTATGTCAGTGATTGCATTCCAAATAATGCTATCTTTATTATCTTTTAGACAAACCGAAACTCCAGCGATTGGGGAATTATCTTCATTAGTGGCAAAAACCGGATACCGATGTTGTGTCTGAATTCCCCAATATTTATTCATATTTTTAAATTCATCTTTTTCTAATAACTCAGACCATTTTTCCCAATTATTGAGATCATTCCATTCTCCAGCAGTAATCAGACCAAAATGATCAGATTCTTTAGATGTTTTTGAATCTTTGTCGGCAGTAGTAACTCGTACGCCATCCAAAAAATAGACTGTTTCTTCTGATCTTGAGCCTCTTACAGAAATATCACTGCCTTCCCTACCAGAATCACCTGCACTAGTTTTTGCTATATCATGAACTGATTTGGTAGGGAGTTTACGTAATTTATCTCCTGTGGTACTTCCTGATGTAGTGCAATCAAATTCTATAAGTGGCACTTTGTAAGCCTTAATCTCAACACCCATTATGACTGCTTCATCTGAAAGCTGAAAATTTACTCTGTTGGATTTCGCTTTAACAATAAGACCTGTAAGCTTTTGTGTTGTGTAACCAACATAGCTGGCTTCCATGTCGTATTTTCCAGGTTTAATATCTGATAAAAAATAATTACCATCTATGTCTGTCTCAATGCCTGTTATCATTACGCCGTTTTGATAAAGTGCAACATTAGCAAAAAGAAGAGACTCTCCTTTTAAGTCTGTTACTTTTCCTTCAATTGTACAAATTTCTTGGCATACTGCCCATAATTGTGTTAGGACGAAAATTAATGTAATTACCTTGTTCATGACTTTTCTTTTTAAAAGTGAAAAAATGAATCTATACCATATTGATGCGCATCTGATATTAATAAGGATAACGGTTTTATGATGGCAAATGTCAACGTGATATGCAGAAATTTGGTTTAGAATGTCGCCACTGAATAAAAATAACATTTAGATGGATCTGCAAGTAGGGGTGAATTTGATAGATTTCTATCTTTTAAAAGCATTAGGTTTTTATTTTCCCAACAATTCCGTTGGGAAATAAAATAACAACGGATTCGTTGGGAACTAATTTGCCATCCACTATTGACACTAATTTGCATTTTTGGCAGGTATTTTTATTTGTATATTCGAAAGGTGGCAAGACTTCATAAAACTTATGAAGATCATCAAAAACTGCTAGAATACATTATATTTTACACATTATTATTTGCCTAATCTTCAAGGTTATCTATTTCGTTTCTTTAGTTACCATTAACTAGTAATAAACATAGTTAGGAATTAACAATAGCAAGTTTGTTTTTTCAAAATACACATATTTTGTATGTCTCATAGTTCGAATTAATTTTTAAAGTACTCAATTGTGACAAATAGAACTTATATGTTAGAAGATTGACAGTAATAACACTGTTAAATCCATTTGACAGCAATTAAATTGTCAATTATTTCATATTGCTAATAGTTTTTAATAAAAAATCCCTACCCAATTCCGCATCCACCACCCAAAACCCACGCTCTCCCAAAATTTCAATTCGTAATTCGTAATTCAAAATTCGTAATTTAGATGAATAAATTCCTACCTTTGCGCCTTCAAAATAGATATTATGCAAATGATTAATATTACACTTCCTGATGGCAGTGTGAGACAATACGAACAAGGTGTATCTGCGATGGGTGTCGCGCTTTCGATTAGTGAAGGTCTTGCTAGAAATGTACTTGCAGCTTCTGTCAATGGTGAAGTGTGGGACGCAAATAGAGCCATCGATGCGGATGCCAATGTTAAATTATTCACTTGGAATGATAAAGAAGGCAAGGCAACATACTGGCATTCATCTGCACACTTGATGGCTGAGGCATTAGAAGCTTTGTATCCTGGTGTAAAATTCGGCATCGGACCTGCGATAGATAATGGATATTACTACGATGTGGACATGGGCAGTACCACTTTGACGCCTTCTGATTTACCAAAAATTGAAGAAAAAATGCTCGAACTCGCTCGTGCTAAAAGCACCTTTGAGCGTAAGGATGTATCAAAATCAGATGCTGTTGCTTACTTTACAGAAAAAGAAGATGAATATAAATTAGAATTGCTAGAAGGATTGGAAGATGGAAAAATAACTTTCTACACCCAAGGCAATTTTACAGATTTATGTCGTGGACCACACATCCCGGACACATCCAATATCAAGGCTGTCAAACTTATGAGTCTTGCAGGTGCGTACTGGAGAGGTGATGAAAAACGTAAGCAGATGACGAGAATTTATGGTATTACCTTCCCGAAACAAAAGGAACTTACCGAATATCTCGAAATGCTAGAAGAAGCAAAAAAACGTGACCACCGTAAATTAGGTGCTGAGCTAGAACTCTTTATGTTTTCTGAAAAAGTAGGTCAAGGTTTACCTATATGGTTGCCAAAAGGTACACAGTTGCGTGAGCGTCTTCAGAATTTCCTTCGTGCTGAGCAAGAAAAACAAGGCTACCAAATGGTCGTGACGCCACACATAGGTAGTAAACAATTGTATGTCACTTCTGGTCACTACGAAAAATATGGTGCTGATAGTTTTCAACCTATCAAAACACCTAAAGAAGGAGAAGAATTTTTGTTAAAACCAATGAACTGTCCGCACCACTGCGAGATTTATGGACATAGACCGAGATCATACAGAGAGCTTCCTTTAAGAATTGGCGAGTTTGGTACAGTTTATAGATATGAGCAAAGTGGAGAGTTGCATGGATTGTCTAGGGTAAGAGGATTTACACAAGATGATGCCCATATATTTTGTACCAAAGATCAAGTCAAAGGTGAGTTCCAAAAAGTATTAGAACTGACTACGATGGTGATCAAAAAGATGGGTTTTGAAAACTTCACAGCGCAAATATCGCTACGTGATCCCGAAAAACCAGAAAAATATATAGGTTCTGAAGAAAATTGGCAGGCAGCTGAGCAAGGAATAATAGATGCAGTCGGAGAGTTTGACATAGAGACAGTAACAGCTTACGGAGAAGCAGCTTTTTATGGTCCGAAGTTGGACTTTATGATTAAAGATGCCCTAGGTAGATCGTGGCAGTTAGGAACTATTCAGGTAGATTATAATCTTCCAGAAAGATTTGAACTAGAATATATCGGTTCAGATAACCATACGCATAGACCAGTGATGATTCACAGAGCGCCATTCGGATCTATGGAGCGATTCATTAGTATCATGATCGAGCACACAGCGGGTAAATTCCCATTGTGGTTGACACCAGATCAGTTTGCATTGTTGCCGATTTCAGATAGATTATTGCCTTATTGTGAAGAGATTCAAGCAGCATTGGCAAAACACGATATCCGTGGTTTTATTGATGATAGAGCAGAATCTATTGGTCGTAAAATCAGAGATACAGAGTTAAAAAGAGTGCCAATCATGTTGATCATCGGGGATAAAGAATTCGAAAATGGTCAAGTATCAGTAAGAAGGCAAGGTCAAGGAGATGTAGGAAGCATGTCTGTGGCAGAGTTTGTAAGTTATTTCGAGGCAGAGTTAGAAAAACAAGGGTAAGTCAATTCCAAAAAGTATTTAGTAGGTAGATAATGAATTATTACTTTCTACTAAATTGATAATCAACGGTTTCCCTTTAGGGTGAAGGGTAGAAAACAGTTGATTATCTTAAAGTCCTTACTTTTGGAGCGGATTCATTAATTAAAATTCTATTTTTTGTGTCTTCGTGTCTTAGTGGTAAAGTTTGTTTTTACTAAGTAGTTTTAAGGTCAAATAAATTAAAAATGCTGGCAGCAATTCTCACAATAGGTGATGAAATTTTGATAGGACAAGTAGTAGATACCAATTCCGCTTGGTTAGGTCAGCACCTTTCCGAAATAGGTGTTACCGTCAAAAAATCTTGGTCTGTAGCTGATACCCATGAAGATATCACCCTTGGTCTAAAACAAGCATTGGCAGAAGCTGATATCGTTTTTATGACAGGTGGCCTTGGTCCCACCAAAGATGACATGACCAAAAAAGCTATTGCTGATTTTTTGGGTGTAGAAATGTTTTTTCATCAAGATACTTACGATCGTATCAAAAGGATTTTTGACCGTATGGGACGAGCCATGTCAGCAGCCCATGACGACCAATGCCTTATGCCTGTAGGTACACAAATTCTTCCCAACAGCATGGGCACTGCGCCAGGAATGCTATTCAGGCACGAAGGAAAAATGATCATTTCTATGCCAGGTGTACCTTACGAAATGAAGGCCATCATGACAGAAGAAGTGTTGCCAATGTTGGTAGCTCAAGTGGATACTACGATTGTCCACAAAACGATTCTGACCACAGGTGTAGGAGAGACGACCATCGAAAACGAACTCTCAGACATTATTTCTACTTTTCCTTCTTTTCTCAAAATAGCTTATTTGCCTTCTTTAGCACAAGTGAGACTAAGACTGAGTGCCACAGGAACTGATAAATTACTATTAAATAATACAGTAGAAGCCTTTGCCAATCAGATTATTGAGAAGCTTGGAGACATCATATACGGATATGGAGATTCATCTTTAGAAAAAGAAATTGCTTTACTTTGTCATGAAAAAAAGATTAATCTAGGAATGGCAGAGAGTTGCACTGGTGGACATATTGCTAGCAAAATAGTGTCCATTCCTGGCTCTTCAGCTTTTTTTAGCGGTGGTTTTGTTTCATACTCATACGAGTCTAAAGTCAATTTACTCCATGTCAATCCTGCTACACTCACGACTTATGGCGCTGTAAGTGAAGAGACTGTAAAAGAAATGGTAAATGGCACAATCGACGCCTTAAAAGTGGATGTAGCATTGTCTGTTTCAGGCATTGCAGGCCCAGACGGCGGTACGCCAGATAAACCTGTCGGGACTATTTGGATTTGTGTCGGCAATAAAGAAAATAAAGTCACTTATCTATTGAAAGCAGGCAAGGATAGATCAAAGAATATTGAGATTGCGTCTATTTATGCACTCAACTTACTTAGAAAATTTATACTTGCTCAATAAATATTCGTAATTTTGCGCTTTCTAAACCTAACCGAAATCAAACAGAATGGCAAAAGTAGAATTATTAATGCCCAAAATGGGCGAAAGTATCATAGAAGCCACCATCCTTAAATGGGTAAAAAAAGTTGGCGACAAAGTAGAGATGGATGAAACCATACTCGAAATAGCAACCGATAAAGTAGATTCTGAAATACCTTCGCCAATCTCAGGTACAATCGCTGAGATATTATTTCCTGAAGACTCCGTTGTGGAGGTAGGAAAAGTGATTGCAATTATTGCCACAGAAGGCGAAAATGTGCAAGCAGCAGCATCACCTGCCATCCAAGAAGTCGCTCAAAATCCAGTCGCTCAAACAGCAGCAGCAGTCGTAGAGACGGAGATTGCAGCTGTTCAAACAAATGTATTATCTACTCCAGCAAGTGGTGATGCAGACGATCGATTTTATTCTCCATTGGTAAAAAGCATTGCAAAAGAAGAAAAAATTTCGCCAAATGAGCTGAGCAATATCACTGGTTCTGGTGCAAATGGAAGAGTCACTAAGAAGGATATTTTAG